>ERZ777306.992-NODE-992-length-50026-cov-34.173321_pt1 | contig 50026 bp, 35 predicted proteins | sample MGYA00374966_ERZ777306 | MGnify/ENA primary metagenome ERZ777306 (study PRJEB29329, sample SAMN06343882) | mouse gut metagenome | isolation source: Mouse cecum | place: Austria: Vienna | collected 2014-11-15 ... | reverse complement strand
AGCAGGTTCGGCCTTGATCTTTTGGTTACTTTTGGATCAAGCCAAAAGTAACAGATAAATGATCTATTTGCTTATTGGGATATGTGCGGCACCGAAGGAGACTGACATCCAATATTAAATATCGGGTAAGCCCCCCCAAAAACCGTAGCCCGGTAAAATAGCGGAAGTCTTAAAATAAAAAAGAAGCCTTTCTTCCCAGAGAAGCTTCTTTTTTATATCGGAAATAACCAATAAAAACTTTCCGACATAATTAATCATCTTATATGCTTACATATTAGCAAAAGGTTTTGATATAGCGATTATACTAATAGTGTTACTTTCTTAATGACATTGCAAAGATACGGGCACTTTCGTTCTCCCACAATACCTATATGTAAGTAAAAAACCGCTTCTCGCTACCTATTCAGGGTGATATTGAGATATAATACCTACAAATAGGTAACAACAGCGGCTTTTTACCTACTTATTGCGATTGCACACCGTTCGTAACCCTTCTAATTTTGCCAAAAATTTCAAAATGCAATGAAAAGGTTAACTAATTTATTAGCAATTACTCTACTTACGTCTTGTGCAACGGCATTTGCACAAGAGAACAGTACTTCGACAGCGGCAGAAGAATCTGCCGGGATTTACGCGAGCGGATATAATAAGTTCCGTTTCGGCGGATATGGGGAAATGGCTGCAAGCTATATGGATTATAGCCAAAACAGGATTACCCCCAACGGATCGGCCAAAGAAAACAGAGGAACCATTTCTATCCCACGCTTCGTCTTAGCCTTCGATTACAAATTTTCCCCTACCTGGATATTGGGAGCCGAGATAGAATTCGAATACGGAGGAACCGGAGTTGCACGCGAAATAGAATGGCGCTCTGAAAACGGCGAATACGAAACTGAGATCGAAAAGGGCGGAGAAGTGGCTCTCGAACAATTCCATATCACAAAACTCATACATAAATCGTTTAACGTACGTGCCGGCCACCTGATCGTACCCGTCGGGTTGACAAACGCCCATCACGAGCCTGTCAACTTTTTCGGCGTCTACCGTCCGGAAGGCGAAACGACCATCCTGCCGTCTACCTGGCATGAAAACGGGATTGCATTTTTCGGCACATTCGGGAAATTCGATTACGAAGCCATGTTGGTTGCCGGACTCGACCCGTTGGGCTTCTCCCGCGAAAACTGGATTGCAAGCGGCAAACAAGGGATGTTCGAAGTTGACTGCTTTACATCTCCCGCAGTCGCCGCACGCCTGAACTATACACCCATACAGGAATTACGCTTAGGTGCCTCCTTCTATTATAACCGGACAGCCAAAAACGCGTCCAAGCCCAGTAAGACTTCCGACCTTCAGGCTGATGTAAACATCTTCACGTTCGACGCACAATACAAAAGCCGTAACCTGGTTGCACGCGCAAACGCTGTTTACGGGAATCTGAGCGACAGCTATATGCTGAACCGCCGGATCGCCCAAATGAGCAGCAGCACGGGATACACGCGTACCACCGTTGCTAAAAATGCTGCAAGCTACGCAGGCGAGATAGGCTACAATGTTGTTTCGCTTTTCAACGACTCGAAAAACGCAATACGCGTCTTTCCTTTTGTACGCTATGAATATTACAACACGATGGAAGATGTTGCAGAAGGCATTACGGCGGACAGACGTTTCAAGGTTTCAGCTTTCACAGTAGGCGTAAACTATTATGCGCTGCCCAATTTAGTCGTAAAGGCGGATTACATCAACCGCCGGATAGGTGGAGGAGACTTCAACGGTGAAAACCAGATCTCTGTCGGGTTGGCCTATGTAGGCTGGTTCCTGTCAAAATAAAATATTTATAACCTAATTTATAACAAACAAAAAAATGAAAAGAAATCTAATTTATTCATGGGTAATGGGTGCAGCTATGAGTGCTGCACTGGCTTTCACTTGTGTTTCCTGCGACGAAGAGAGTACAGGTAATGAAGGTGGTAACACATTCGAGAACATTGTAGACCAAACAAAAGCACAGGCTGCTGTAGAGGCTTATGTCGATAAAACAGTAGTCCCGACTTACAAAGATATGCTTGATAAAGTGACAATCATGCATACGGTGGTCACCACTTTCCTGAGCAACAAGACCCAAGCCAACTTGGATGCTGCTTGTACGGCATGGCGTGAGGCGCGTGAACCTTGGGAAGAGAGCGAAGCCTTTCTTTACGGACCCGCCGAATACGAAAACCTGGACCCTTCCTTGGACTCCTGGCCTCTGGAAATGACCGAGATCAATGCAATTCTGGAAAACAAAAACTGGGAAGCAGTAGAGGGTGAAAGCGAAGCGGCTTTCGGAGTCCGTGGTTTCCATACACTTGAATACCTGTTGTTCAACGAAGGACAGCCCCGGGATGCCTCGACAGTCAAAGACGAGGAAATCCAATATACGAAGATCGTAACCGAACGCCTGCTTAAAGATACGGAAACCTTGTATTACGCCTGGTCCAAAGATGGGGCCGTCGATAAATATTCAACTTGCTTCGGCAATGAATTCAAGCAGCATAATACGGATCGTTTCGGTTCGCTGGCTGTCGTAATCGGACAAATCTTCGACGGTTGCATCGATATTGCCGGTGAAGTCGGAGATGCTAAAATCGGAGAACCGTACAACAAATACAAAACAAATAAGGAAGAGGGTGTCTTAGCCGTTGAATCCTGGTATAGCTGGAACTCGCTGAAGGACTATACCGACAATATCGTCAGCATCGAAAATTCTTATCTGGGAGGAATCGAGGGCGATCGTGGAACAAGCCTTTCCGAACTGGTTAAAAGTGTCAATCCGGACGCTGACCAGAATTTGAAAGATGCCATCGATAATGCAAAAACAATGATCAACAAGATTCCTGCACCTTTCCGCAGCAACCTGACAAGCAATGCCGAAATTGAAGCAGCCATGGACGCTTGTGCAAACCTGAGTGACGCTCTGACACAAGCTAAAGGAGCTTTGAAGCTGGATTAATTTTCCAGTTTCATTAAACACAGCAAAAAATGAAATTTATAATCCAATTATCCCTGTTATCCGTCTGCCTGTTTTCCTGCGAAAAAGGGCTGGATGACACGCTTATATTAAAGACAAGCGGTGAAGTCGCCAAACCGGAAGAGCTTTCGGCCGGCATATCAACGACTTTTATGTCTTCGAGCAAAGCATACGACCAACCTGCCTCGTGGGTCGAAGATGAGCTTTTAACCCGCTTCACGACAGGGGATGCTCTTTATGATGATGCCCGGACAGGAGACGACGATCCTTATACGGGTGGTATGGGCCCTGTCTATGCGGGTTACTCGTGTGGAGCATGTCACAAAAATGCAGGACGGACGGAACCGACGTTACATACTGTCGGAGGTTCCGGAAAATACAACTTTTCTTCCATGCTCGTTTATATTTCCCGCAAAAACGGGGCTTTCTTCCGGGATTACGGCCGTGTTCTGCACGACCAGTCCATTTATGGAGTGGAACCCGAAGGTAAACTGAGTGTGACCTACACGGAAGAGACCAAATCTTTCCCCGATGGGGAAACCTATTCGTTGCTCACGCCTCACTACAAAATCACCGAATGGTATGCCGACAGCATCCGTCCCGAAGACCTCAACATAACCGTACGTATTCCTCTACGGCATGTGGGGATGGGACAAATGATGGCGCTTGACCATGACGAACTGAAAAAACTGGCCGAGCAAAGCAACTACCCGCAGTATGGGATCAGCGGCCGGCTCAACTACATAACAGAACGCGGCGTATACCAGATCGGTGTCAGCGGCAATAAAGCCCAGCATGCCGACCTGACCGTCGAACTGGGCTTCTCGTCCGATATGGGCGTGACGAACGACCGCTATCCTTTCGAGGTCTGCTTCGGACAGGTCCAGATGATGGGCATGGCGATGAACGGCATACAAATCACAACGCGCGATATGGAAGATGTCGACCTCTACCTGCATAGTTTAGGAGTACCCTACCGCCGTAACGTAAACGACGAAACGGTAAAGAAGGGTGAGGAATTGTTTTATCAAGCCAAATGCCATCTTTGCCATACCCCGACCTTGCATACCCGACCGCGCGGGGCTGTCTTGCTTAACGGAACCAAACTGCCCTGGCTCGGCAGCCAGACCATACATCCCTATTCGGACTACCTGCTGCATGATATGGGGATCGGGCTGGATGACCAATACGTAAGCGGACTCGCACAAGGATGTGAATGGCGCACAACCCCACTGTGGGGAATCGGACTTCAGGAAAAAGTAAATGGACATACTTATTTCCTGCATGACGGACGTGCCCGGAATCTGACAGAAGCCATCATGTGGCATGACGGCGAAGGCCAAGTGTCACGCGAATTATTCGCCCGGATGAGCAAAGAAGAACGGGCGGCCGTTCTCAAATTCCTGAATTCATTATAATAATACGATATTAATTATATACACATGAAATCATTTTTCAGACAATGGTTAGCAGCAGCTATCCTATATACGGCTTTACCTTCTGCAACTTACGCACAGACAAAATCGATCGATGACAAATATGTAGAAAACGACGTTGTCTCTTTAGCTGGTAAAAAAGGATTTTCATTCAATACAAAAGCCGGAGATTTTCTCTTGAAGCCTTATGTCTTGATTCAGGCATCCGACAACTTCAATTACTATGACGACGAAGATCTGGACCTGTCGGAAGTAGATCGTATCGCCAACTCCGGATTTGCGATTCCGAATGCCCTGCTCGGATTTTCAGGAAAAGCATTTGGCAAGGTTACGTTCAACTTTACCCTTAACGCGGCAAAAAGTGGCGGGGCTTTATTGCAACAGGCCTGGTTCGATGTAAACATGAAGGAATCTCTCCGCTTGAAAGTCGGTAAATTTAAGACACCCGGACATCAGGCTTACTTAGTAACACTGGGTGAAACGTTGTTCCCTTCTTTGCCGTCATCGCTGACAACGAGGGTCAATATCCCTTATTCTTTAAATGCCGTCAACCCTATCTTTGCCACAGGCTTCGACCTCGGAATCGAACTCCACGGACTGATCGACCGGAAATGGGACTACGGAGTCGGGATTTTCAACGGAAGCGGCATAGATGTCAACACCGCAGGGAAAACGATGAGCGACGATCATAAATGGTTGCCTTCTCTCCTGTATGCAGGACGTATCGCTTATATGCCTAAAGGCGAAATGCCTTCTTACCAAGGGAATCCGGATGATTTGACAAACGACAAGATGCTTTTCGCGCTCTCCACATCTTATAATGTCGAATCGGAAAGTGAAAGTACAAACGATTTCCGTGCCGGATTCGAATTTGCGTGGTTAAAAAACCGCTGGTACGTCACAGCTGAGGCTTATTGGATGAATATGAAATTCACCAAACGCCAACAAATATCCAAAGCATACAACTTCTGGGGGGCTTATGCCCAAGTCGGATACTTTGTAACAGACAAGATGCAATTGGCTGCCCGCTATGACTGGTACGACCGGAACGGCACGAATAAAAAAGGCCTTATGAATATGCCTGCCGCCGGCTTTAATTATTTCTTTTCCAATTTCAACCTGAAGTTGCAGGTTATGTACCAATATATGGGACGTACCGGACATGATACCCAATTAGATCGTGACAACGACGCACTCAATATGCCTATGCATTCGGCAATCGCCATGTTGCAATACTCTTTCTAACATTAGTAAAAAATTAAATGAATAAGATCATATATACATTTTTTGCTGTGTGCCTACTGTCTACCTCCTGCGACGACGGGGATCTGCATCCCGAAGAAACTGGAGGGACAGAAGGACTCAAAGTGAGCATGGAAGTATCCTTCAGTGGATTGGATGCCTGGCCTTCCGCCTATCAGATCGTTTTGGCTGCTTACGGCAATGACTCGGGAAATCCGCTCATGTCCAAACAGATTCCGGCTCCCAAATCAGAAGATGAAACAGTCTCGCTCGACCTGAACGGGCTGCATGAAGATGCAAAAACAATCGGAATTTCGATTCTGACCAAAGGACGCAAATTAATCTACAATTTCTACACTTACGATATCAGTAACGGGACTGACGATGTAACACTACCCGTCAGTAAAATCGATATTGCCTCTTATGACAGGATACAGCATCAGGTTTTTGACAACTATTGCGCCGCCTGCCACGGAGCTGGCGATAAAGCGGCGGCAGGATTATACCTGACCGAAGGGAAAAGTTTTACCAACTTAGTCAACGCAAAGTCAACCCTGTCTACTTCAAAAAAAAGAGTAGAACCGGGTATGCCCTCGTATAGTTTCCTGATCGACATCCTGACCGGAGATATTGTAAATTATAATCATACTGACGTTCTCCCGCAAGATGAGCTGGTTACACTTATCAAGACGTGGATTAAAGACGGTGCTAAAGAAAAATAACACATGGCATTTACAACAAAAACATACGAACAGAATACCATAAACGTTCAGATTTGTTCTTTTATCGGGAAAGGAGGAGTGGCGGAATATCAGTTGCTGATGTCTGTCACCGATCCTTTTCTTCCTTTTCGTGCCCAACTGCAAAATCTGCAAAAAGCATATGCAAAGATAATGACAGAAGAATTGCCGGCTCAGGCTGTAGCCGTGTTCCGCCGTTATTTTCTGAGTGACGCTACCAATCAGACCGATATGATCATGGAATGGGAGTGTGAGAACTCATTCTGCCCCTTGTCGATCGTGCAACAAGCGCCTCTGAACGGTAGCAAAATTGCAATATGGGTTTACCTGCAAACTGATATGAACATACAGAGTTGCAAGAACGGGCTGACAGAAGCATCCCACAACGGCTACCACCATTTCTGGGGAGGAGGGTTCGCCAATAAAGCCTCAAACTCTGAATACCAGACCCGGTTGTTGCTGAACAATTACATTCTGCAATTAACAGAGCAGCATTGTACACTCGCCGCAAACTGCATCCGTACCTGGTTCTTCGTCCAGAACGTGGATGTCAACTATGCCGGTGTCGTCAAGGCCCGCAAAGAAGTTTTCATCACGCAAGACCTGACGGAAAAGACTCATTATATTTCCAGTACGGGGATAGAAGGGCGCCATGCCGATCCGAACGTTTTTGTCCAGATGGATACCTATGCCGTAAAAGGCTTACACCCCGGACAAATCCAGTTCCTCTATGCTCCCGCCCACCTGAATCCGACATACGAATACGGGGTCACTTTCGAACGGGGGACAGCCGTAACTTATGGCGACCGGAAACAGATCTTCATCTCCGGAACCGCGAGTATCGACAACAAAGGCGAGATCGTATATCCGGGGGATATCCTGAAGCAAACGGGACGTATGCTGGAAAATATCGAAGCCTTGCTGCAGGAAACGGGTGCCGGGCTGACGGACATCATGCAGGCAATCGTCTACCTGCGCGACCCGGCGGATTACCGGGTAGTCAAGCAATACATCGAAAGCCGGCATCCGTCATTTCCGCACCTGATCGTACATGCTCCCGTATGCCGTCCGGGCTGGCTGATCGAGACGGAATGCATGGCTGTCGTACCGGCGAATGCGCCTCAATATGCCTGCTTATAATCAACCTGCTATACAAATGATAAAAGATATGGGAAACATGAAGAACGGAAAATACAGGGAAACAAGCAAGATGAGCGACCTGATATGCGAGAATTATCCAATGGTCCTTGTGATGAGCCGCTTCGGAATCGACCTGGGGTTCGGAGAAAAAAACATCGGAGAAGTATGCCGGCAGAATAAGATAGACACACATACTTTTCTGGCTGTCGTCAACTTTCTGACGGAGTCAGAGGCCGTCCCGGTAGCTGAGGTCCATAAGGATATTTCCATCTCCTCGCTTATCACTTATCTGCATAATGCACACGACTATTTCCTGAACTTCCGCCTTCCCCATATCCGCCACAAGCTGACGGAGGCAATCGTGAGCTGCCCGGAAGATGTGGCTTTCGTGATCCGCCGCTTTTTCGACGAATATGCCGAGGAGGTGCACAAACATATGTCGTACGAAGAGAAAACCGTCTTCCCGTATGTCCGCAATCTGCTGGAAGGGAAGAAAGACCCGAAATATAACATCACCATCTTCCGCAAGCGGCATGACCAGATCGAGATGAAAATTACGGAGCTGAAGAACCTGCTCCTGAAATATTATCCGGGACCGGACAGTAACCTACTCAACAGTGTCCTGTTCGACATCTTCGCAACCGAACAGGATCTCGCCTCTCATAACCGGGTGGAAGACTACCTCTTCGTACCTGCTATCCTGTCTTTAGAAAAACAATAAAACCACCCCTGCCATGTCCACTAACATTAAAATAGCGATAGCCGAATCGTCCGCCATCATCCGGTGCGGACTGGAAACGCTGCTGAAACGCTTACCCGGATTCCGTATCCAGATATCCGAGATAACAGCGGCAGACTGTCTGACAGAAGGCTTACGCATTTATAAGCCGGACATTCTGATTATGAACCCTTCCATCCCGGGAAACTTCAACCTGCAACATCTGAAAGACGAATGCGGTTGTCCGGATATGAAATGCTTCGCACTCCTATATAACGTAAGCGACCCGTTCCTGCTCCGCCCCTATGACGACCAGATATCCGTATACGACAGTGCGGACGAATTGAAACATAAACTGGAACGCCTCAACACCGAAGAAATATCACCCGAAGAAGGGGAAAGCGACGACCAGCAGACACTGAGCAGCCGGGAAAAAGAAATTGTCGTCTGCGTGGTGAAAGGCATGACAAACCGGGAGATTGCAGACCGGTTGTACCTGTCCACCCACACCGTCATCACACACCGCCGGAACATCGCCCGTAAATTGCAGGTGCACAGTGCCAGCGGCCTGACGGTTTATGCGATCGTGAACAAATTGATAGAGTTGAAGGACCTGAACGGCTAACAAACAGCGTCGTTCCTTACTTTATTAAGTAATTTTCAACTCTCAATTTTCAATTTTCAATTAAATAGCCTTATTTTTACGATCTATACCGCAAAAACACAATACACATATGAACCTGATAAGGAAAACATACGACACGACTGAGGTGCAAATCACCTCCTTTCAATCTTCCAAAGGTATAACGGAATACCATATCTTCTTCCAGCAGACGGATTGCATGGAGGATTATCACGCCCAGCTGCAGCACATACAAGATGTTTACGCCCATTACGTAGAAAAGTTGCCGGGCAATCCGGTCGCCATTTTCCGGCGTTATTTCCTGAGCGACGTAACCAACCAGACGGATGAACTGATGGAGCGGGAACGGCTTTCCCCCTATTGCGCGCTGTCAATCGTGCAACAGGCTCCGATGAACGGGACGAAGATCGCGTTGTGGGCCTGGTTGCAGACAGGTGTACAGACACAGGTGTTGCCAAGCGGATTGTTCGAGGCGCGCCACAATGCATATAGCCAACTTTTAGGCGCTAACCAGTGTAACAGAGCAGCCAATTCGGAGTATCAGACCCGTCTGATCTTCCGCGATTATATCCTGCAACTGACGGATGCCAATTGTACGCTGGCGACCAACTGCCTGCGTACGTGGATCTTCGTACAGAATGTAGATGTAAATTATCCGGGTGTGGTAAAAGCCCGCAAAGAGGTGTTCGCAACACAGAACCTGACGGAGGAGACTCATTTCATTGCCAGTACGGGGATCGAGGGCCGCTATTTCGACCCGATGGTGTTCGTGACAATGGACACGTATGCCGTTTCCGGTATTTGCCCCGGACAGATCCGCTATTTATACGCTCCCGAACATCTGAACCGCACGTACGAATATGGCGTTACGTTCGAACGGGGAACAGCAGTCACATACGGCGACCGCCGTCATATATTCATCTCCGGCACGGCCAGCATCGACCGGTATGGCGAAATCGTGCACGCCGGCGATGTCATGAAACAGGCTTCCCGCATGATCGAAAATATAGCAGCCCTGCTGAAAGAAGCGGAGGCCACTTTAGACGATATCATACAGGCGGTGATCTATATCCGCGATACGGCGGATTATGCACGGGTAAAACTGTATATGGATGAACACCATCCTAACCTCCCTTATATTATCGTGCGTGCTCCGGTTTGCCGGACCGGCTGGCTGGTCGAAATGGAATGTACGGCGGTGACGGCGAAAGGGGATGAACGGTTTGCGGCCTTGTAATAACAAAATGGGGAGTATGAAGAAATTTATACTCCCAACACAATATTGGCATCTATATTCAATTTACGGCTCATTTCCCTGGCCACTTTTAAAGTCGGTTCGCACTTACCTGAAAGATATTCGCTTACTCGCGAAGGACTTACGCTCAATAATTCCGACAACTTTGTTTGAGTAAGGCCCATCTCATACATACGAAGTTTAAGAACATCCACAAGTGAGGGGGTTTCCACCGGAAAATGAACTTCCTCATAATCGGCAACCAAGTCCGAAATCAAATCAAGTTCAAGAAAATTCTTGTCATCAGAAGGAGTATCATTGCCAACTACCTTCAGCAATTCTTCAATTCTTGCACAAGCTGCTTTGTACTGTTTTTCTGTTTTTATCTTTGTCATATCTCTACTTACAGTTTATACGTGTGTCTCACGTTCAGATAGAAGAACAATCTATTCTATCATATTCTTTATGCGTACCAATAAAGCGGATAAATACTTTTTTTGCTGTAAATAACACAATCGCAACCAATCTGTAGTCATTTCCTTTAATATTGAAAACAAACCTGTCATTGCCGGCATAGTCAACCCCATTAAAAGTTTGCTTCATATCAGCCAAACATGTCCAATCGCTTCTCTCGGTCTTTTTATACCAATCTTTCAAAGGGACATCGGCATCAGCGTGCTTTTTAATATACCCCCTTATAGCGGCGAACGTTATTATCCTCATAACTATTTTGCTTTGTGGCAAAAATAGCAACAATATTTCGAAACTCAAAACATTTTTCCAATATTCAAAAACGAAGCCCCGGCAGTACGAATACTACCAGGGCTTGTTTTTTTGTCTGCGCTCCTTCCTCACAGAAGTACGGGCAGCGTTCTTATTTTTTACTTTAGTATTAATGTACCACTTATTCGCCCTCACGGGGTAATTGAACGGTCGGAAGACCGGACGCATGGTTCATTACTTGATTATAAATTCTTTATTTCAATCCAAGTAGAGATACGGTTACCCATATCTCTACCTTATGATGAATATGTCGTTATTATTTAACGATAGCTTTAACAGCTTCTTCACCTTCAACAGCTACTACAACTACACCTGCAGGAGCAGCGATTGTAGCATTGTCAGAAGTGATAACTGTGTTAGCAACTGTCTGGCCTAAGATGTTAGAGATAACAACTTTCTTACCGGCAGCACCAACGATCTGAATGTTTCCGTTACCAGCGATAACAGTTACTTCAGATGTTGCGATTTCTTCGTTGTCTGTTGCCAATTCGTCATTTTCTTTATTTTCAACGTTGAAGATCAGGGCACCGTCGCCACCGGTCTTAGCGTTAGAGAATGAAGACTTATTGTCTGTCAATACAACACAACCATTGTGCAATTTCAACCAAGCAGCAGTAGAAGGAGCGATATCTTTCTTTGTACCTGTTGCAGAATATACACCTGCTGCATCTTCAGGATAAGCCATAGATTCAAACAAGAATGAATTATCTTCGTTGTTTTCTGTTACTTTCAGAGCTTTTTCAGGATGTACATAACGGAATGACCAAGTTACATTCTTGTGATCGTCACCAGACAGATCCACGATAAAGGATTTACCACCATTAGCAACAGCAATAGAATCAGCTTTATCCATTGCTGCGAAATCAATCTTGTCATTAGCCAAGCCTTTGAATTCATCACGCAGGACATACATCAGATGATCTTCCGGAAGAACAATAGCTTCTACGAAACCAACACGTACATAACCGTTCTTAATGTCAGTGTAGGGTTTTTCCATATTGTTAACTTCAGCAGAGTCCTGGAAGCTAACCAGGTATTTACCTCTCTGGAATCCAGGAAGAGCCGGATGAGCATGCTTACATGCCATAGAATCTGTTGTGATTTGTCCGTCAGGAGTGATATGAGGGCCTTCTTCTGTACAAGGAATACCCTTTTTACCTTCAAAGTCATTATGAGCAACAGAAACCAGATACTGCGGTTTGATATAACCACGACCTAAACCAAGCCAAGCTGTATCAACTTGGAATGCCAGACCTGTAGCCTTGTCAGCAGTCCACATACCAACATAATTTACAGTTTCATCCATCAAGCCACCTTTACGGTTGTTTTCATCCATCAAATATTCTTTACGGACACTTTCGTAGAATCTCAAGCTATCACGGCCGTCTGTTGCACTCTCGCCCAAAACTTCATTATTGAAACGACGATACAAAGGAGTCTTATCTTCAGCGATAGCAAATGCAGAGGTTCTTGTTTCAACCAATGGTTGAACTTTCAATGTCGCATCCAGAATATCATCAGTTACACCTGCTTTGTAGTCACCCAGTTCTTCATCAGCAGCTTTAAGAATTGCATAATAGCATTCGCCATCGTAATGGTTGTTTTCTTTCAAATAGAAAGAGTCAGGAACAGCCACATACTTGTTCATACCATATTTAGATTCTGCACAGCTATCCATATAAGCATAACCTAACTGGATTGCATAGTTAGCTCTGTACAGCTGTTTGATACCCAATCTTGTTGCCTTAGCCGTAGTTACAGTATAACCATAATTGTTGATACCTTTGTAGATCAAGCGGAACGCGTCTTTGTCTTCAGCATTTGCCAATACATTCAACAGAGAATCTTTACCTGCGCCTTTAGCCAGATATTTGCTATTTTCTCCTGTTGCATACGGGTGCAGATACTTGAAGTTATATTCTCTCAGCAGGAATTCTGCATCCGGAATATTCTTGTAACCCAGCAAAGAATCCTGATAAGCTTCAGCAATCAAAGCAGCATTACCCTTAACACCTTCAGCTTCTTTCACTTCAACAAAATACAATGAATCTGTTGCAGGAATCAAAGTAGAAGTAGCAGTCCAATATTTTGCACCGTCAGCTTTATACAACTGGATTGACTGAGTCAAGTCATCAAATTCACGGTTAGTAACTTCGATCGGAGAAGTAGCAGCCAATTTTGCGTTAGACTGAGTCTTCAAAATAACCCACTGGTAAGCCGGCATATGAGCAGGAAGCTGTTCTCCAGCCTTAACTGTTACCCACTGAGCTTCAGCACCATTTACATGAATCGGAGATGCCAGATACTGACCAGCCTTATTCATGATAAAGTACAAACCGTCAGCAACAGAGCTACGACCATCGGATACAGGTTCACAACCCTTGAAACCGAAGCCGATTTCTGTTTCTTTCTTACCGTAGATAGTTACAATACGGATATCGTCAGCCTTAACCAAGTCCTGAACAGTTACGTAGTTCTTCTTGTCAGCGTTAGATGTAATAGCAGTTGTATCGCCTGCAGTTGAACCATCACTTTCACTAAAGTACTCATGTCCATTCAGATAAGTAGCTTTCTTAACCTGAATAACCAAGCTATCTTTAGAAGGCCAATATGTAAACAAGAACTTAGATTGGTCGTTGAGAACGCCTAAGGTATCATTAAGTGTTTTGCCTTTCAACTTAGCAGATGTAAACTGTTTTGTTGCGAAGCCTAAGAATCTTTCACCATTATCATTTACATAAGCAGTATCGACATAAACATAAGTACTATCACTCTTCTTTCCTGTCATAATACGAACAAAATCGTCTACTGTAGAACCAGTCTTTGTTGTATCAGCAAAGAACTTAGCATCGTCTGAAAAATAGTTTTTCAGTTTAGTATTATTCTTGTCCTTGTTAAAAGTCAGTTTAACACCTTTGTCAGCTGTCTGAAGACCAAGAATAGTGTTAATAGCTTCTGCATTTAAGGTCAGTCCATCAGCATAAGCTAAAGTAAACTTAGTAAATACACTACCAGTAACACGATCAGCAGAAGCTACTTTTGCAGACTCCTTCATAACACGAACAGTATCGCTTACTGTCGTTGTATTTCCCACTTTAACAAGTCCGATTACAGAGTCTGCTTTGAAATAAGAATACAAAGTAGCTGCTTCTACGCCACTTTTGTACTGAGAAGAGAAAGCCCAACCGCTGATTTCACCACCGACAGTAGTAGAGTCTGTTGTTGCACTTGAACCCGGGCGAGTAACCAATTCAGTTCCGGCATAAGCGATATCCAAACGCTGGCCTGTTGCCTTGTTTGTAAAGTCAAAGATAGGAGCTTTACCGTAACCTTCTTCCGTTACTTCCACACACCACAAAGAATTAGCGATGTTTGCACCAGTCAAAGCAGTTTTTGCCTGCATCAACAAAGTTCCATGCTGGTTCATAACCAAAACACTATCACCAGATGTCTGTAACTGGAACAGCTCAGTGTTGGTTTTCCCCAGTGAAGTAACCGGATTAGTTACTGCTGCATTAGCAGACACCGCACCCATCAAAAGCGCAGCCCCTGCTACAAGAGTAGAAAACTTTTTGTTCATAATTCTAAATTTAATATTAATACTAATGTTTATAAAAAGTTCAGTTCTATCGTACGTTTGTTAACTTTTGTCTTTTGAAATCGAAAACGTACGTTTAAATTCGTCATTTTTCAGCTACAAAAATACATATACTTTTTAAACCTGCAATCCTTTTCTCAAAGAAAATTTCTATTTCTATATCCTTTCTTATCAATTAGATAGCTTAACAAGTACGAAAAAGGCTCTTTTTAATACGAACTTTCCGACATCTCAAAAAAAATGACTAAAAAAAACGTACGTTTTCTTTAGTCATTTTGAAATAGCATCCTATCATTTTTATTTTCAACCACTTACATTCTATTTTAATTCCATTTTTACCCCTATAATATAGGTACGCACGTACATAATTAGTAAATCATATCAAACTGATAATCAACCATTTTCAAAAAGCCTTAAAATGCCAAAATCGGCCTTTTTGCGATTTCACCCCATTTTTAGCCCTATTTTGGCCTAAAAAACCCCTGCGAAATTCCTACCCAGGATAAGAAAAGGCGGTATCGGCCATCCCAAGAGAAAGCGCAGCTTTCTAAGAAAGGCCTAAGCGGACGGTCGTCAAGCGGAGGGTAAAGGTGCAGCGTCCGGAGCCTGCGCTGTTTGAGCGAAGCGAGTTTCGCAGGCGACAGCGGAGCCTTTACCCGGAGTAGACCGGACGGTTTAGCCTTGATCTTTTGGTTACTTTTGGATCGAGCCAAAAGTAACTAGTAAATCTTCCAATAAAAGATTCACATTTTCTCCAAAACGAAGCTTATTGTCATCCATTACTTATTGTACGATTCACTAAAATACCCGTTGGTCCAAATCGAAACAGTAGCGCATCTAATTTGGTTTTCTACCCCATATATTTCAAATTACACTTGCGGGTAATATTTTTTAAGAAACTCGAGATAGAACAAATCACTGGATAACAGGCAAATATAAATATCCTCCTTTTTAGAGAACTTATTGTAATTTATTATATCAAAAAAGGCAGATTTACCTTCGCCAAGAAATGAGGTTTTTGATGCGGTTATCCTGACGGAATAATTGCAGAAAGAGATACTTACAAAAAAAATTGTATCTTTGGCTATTCAAACACCAAGACAAGAGAGAAAAGCCTATGTATAAGAATGGTAAATATCGGGAGACCGATAAAATGAGCGATCTGATCTGCGAGAACTATCCGATGGTGCTTGTCATGAGCCGCTTCGGAATTGCACTCGGATTCGGAGAAAAGAACATCGGAGAGGTGTGCCGCCAAAACGGTGTCGATCCCTGCACGTTCCTAACCGTCGTGAACTTTCTGACGGAAGAGGTATCTGCGCCGATGACAAATATCGACAAATGCCTGTCGATCGAGGCTTTGATCACTTATCTGCATAATGCACACGCCTATTTCCTGGATTTCCGGCTTCCCCATATCCGCCGCAAGCTGACAGAGGCGATTGCAGACTGTCCGAAAGATGTGGCTTTCGTCATTACCAAATTCTTCGACGACTATGCTACGGAGGTGAACAAACACATGTCGTATGAGGAAAAGACGGTATTCCCCTATGTACGGGGATTGCTGAAGGGCGTGAAAGATCCGAAATACAACATAACGATCTTCCGGAAACATCACGACCAGATCGAGATGAAGATCATCGAGCTGAAAAACATCCTGATCAAATATTATCCGGGGCCCGGCAGTAACCTGCTGAACAGCGTCCTGTTTGATATCTTTGCCACCGAGCAGGACCTGTCGTCCCACAACCATGTGGAAGACTATCTTTTCGTGCCGGCGATCTTAGCTCTCGAAAAAACAATACAGTGATGCCTATGAGCACCTTATTAAACATAGCGATTGCCGAACCGTCCGCCATCATCCGCAGCGGGCTCGAAGCGGTATTGAAGCGGCTCCCCGGATTCCGCATCCAGATCATCGAAATAGCTACTGCGGAGCTTTTGCAGGAGACACTTCGCTCGCACAAGCCGGATATGCTGATCATCAACCCGTCGCTCCCCGGTTGCAACACCTCGCAACTCCTCAAGGAGGAAACCGGCTGTACGGAGATGAAATGCATAGCCCTGCTGTATGCCGTCGCCGATCATGCCCTGCTCCAGCCCTATGACGACCAGATCAACATCTACGACAGCCCGGACGAGATCCGCCACAAACTGGAACGCCTCCATACGCCGCCGACTGAAGATGTTGAAAACGAAGAACAGCAGACGCTCAGCACGCGTGAAAAGGAAATCGTGGTCTGCGTCGTCAAAGGCATGACAAACCGAGAAATAGCCGACCGCCTGTTCCTTTCCACACACACCGTTGTTACGCACCGCCGGAACATCGCCCGGAAGTTGCAGATACACAGTGCCAGTGGTCTGACCGTATACGCCATTGTTAACAAATTAGTCGAACTGAACGACATCAAATTATAATCCATGAAGAAAAACAGACTCGCCGTCCTTACGTCGTGCCTTGTCCTCTCTGGGGCATTCTGCACGCAGGCGCAAAACAAAACGCCACAGGAAATCCGGATACCGGACACCTACAAATTAACGAATAAGTCCATTTACCGGAACGGTTGGATAGACTTCAACAAGAATGGGAAAAAGGATGTATATGAAGATCCAGCCGCCCCGATCGATGCACGCATCGAGGACCTCCTCTCGCAGATGACCGTCGAAGAAAAGACCTGCCAGATGGTTACGCTCTACGGCTACAAACGGGTGCTGAAAGACGACCTGCCGACGCCGGACTGGAAAAACCAGCTCTGGAAAGACGGCATGGGAGCTATCGACGAACATCTGAACGGTTTCCAGCAATGGGGGCTGCCCCCTTCGGACAACCCGTATGTTTGGCCGGCTTCCCGCCACGCCTGGGCTTTGAATGAGGTGCAACGGTTCTTTATCGAAGAGACACGCCTCGGCATCCCGACCGATTTCACGAACGAAGGCATACGCGGGGTGGAAAGCTACATCGCCACCAACTTCCCGACACAATTAGGACTGGGACACACCTGGAACCGCGACCTCGTACACAAAGTCGGCTATATCACCGGACGCGAAGGACGCTTATTAGGATATACCAACGTCTATGCCCCGATCCTCGATGTCGGCCGCGACCAACGTTGGGGACGCTATGAAGAGGTATATGGCGAAAGCCCGTACTTAGTAGCCGAATTAGGTGTGGAAATGGCAAAAGGCATGCAGACCGACCACCAGGTAGCCGCCACTTCCAAACACTACATTGCCTACAGCAACAACAAAGGCGGACGTGAAGGCATGGCGCGCGTAGACCCGCAAATGTCACCGCGCGAAGTCGAGATGATCCATGTATATCCCTGGAAGCGGGTCATCAAGGAGGCCGGCATCCTCGGAGTCATGAGTTCGTACAACGATTACGACGGGTTCCCGATCCAGAGCAGCTATTACTGGCTGACGACACGCCTGCGCGGGGAGTTCGGTTTCCGCGGGTATGTGGTATCGGACAGCGACGCCGTCGAGTATCTTTTCTCCAAACACGGGACTGCCGCCAATATGAAAGAATCCGTATTGCAAAGTGTATTGGCCGGACTGAACATACGTTGTACGTTCCGCTCCCCCGATTCATACGTCCTGCCGCTTCGCGAACTGATCGCGGAAGGTGCGCTGCCGATGTCTACGATCGACGACCGTGTGCGTGACATCCTGCGCGTTAAATTCCTTGTCGGATTGTTCGACCATCCGTATCAGATCGATTTGAAAGAAGCGGACCAAGAGGTGAACAGCGCCGAAAACCAACAGGTTGCCTTGCAGGCTTCAAAAGAATCGCTCGTCCTGTTGAAGAATCAGAATGCCGTTCTTCCCTTAGATGTAAACAAAGTTTCCAAGATTGCCGTATGCGGCCCGAATGCCAATGAAGAAGCATACGCTTTGACACACTACGGCCCGCTTGCCGTAGAAGTGACAACCGTTTTGGAAGGTATTCAGAATAAAGTAAAAGCGGGTACGGAAGTGCTCTTTACCAAAGGGTGCGACCTGGTTGACGCCAATTGGCCGGAATCGGAACTGATCCGTTACCCGCTGACCGGCGAAGAACAAAGTGAAATCGACAAGGCAGTCGAAAACGCAAAGAATAGCGATGTTGCCGTTGTCGTGTTGGGTGGCAGCAACCGTACCTGCGGAGAAAACAAATCGCGTTCCAGCCTCGAGCTGCCGGGCCGCCAGCTCGACTTGCTGCAAGCTGTCGTAGCAACCGGCAAACCGGTCGTATTGATCCTGATCAACGGACGCCCGCTATCCATCAACTGGGCGGACAAATATGTTCCGGCCATCCTCGAAGCCTGGTACCCGGGATCGCAAGGCGGAACGGCCATTGCAGACGTCCTGTTCGGCGACTATAACCCCGGCGGAAAACTGACGGTTACCTTCCCGAAGACAGCCGGACAGATTCCGTTCAACTTCCCGACCAAACCGAACGCACAAGTTGACGGCGGACGTAACAAAGGGTTGGACGGCAATATGTCACGCGTAAACGGCCCCTTATATCCGTTCGGCTACGGATTGAGTTATACGACTTTCGAATACTCGGATATCTCGATCCAGCCCGCTGTCGTGACACAAATTCAGCCGGTTACCGTACGTTGTAAAGTGACAAACACGGGCAAACGTGCCGGGGATGAAGTGGTACAATTATATGTACGAGATGTCCTCAGCTCCGTCACGACCTACGAAAAGAACCTCGTCGGCTTCGACCGCATCCATCTGAACCCGGGGGAAACGAAAGAGCTTACCTTCACGATCGAACCGCGCGACCTGCAACTGCTGAACAGTGACCATCATTGGGTAGTAGAACCGGGAGACTTCAAAGTTATGGTCGGCGCCTCGTCCGAGGACATTCGTCTGAATGACCGCTTCACTGTAGTAGAATATGGGAAAGAGCCGGCAGGCGCATCGGCAGTTTCCCGGCAGCAGAAATCAGTTATTGCCAGTTCTTCGCAAGAGTCTGCCCCATTGGTATTGGATGGCAACCTGTCTACGGCCTGGAAAGCCAACAAAGGCGAATACATCACTTTCGCACTTGAAAACAACGCCTCTCCTAACAGCATTGCGATTGCCTGGAAAGAAAAAAGCAAAGACGCCCAATTTGAAATCCAGCTCTCCGGTGGCGGAGGCCAGTTCCTGACCGTATATGAAGGAACAGTAGAGGCTACGAACGAACTGAAGAATTACCGGTTCAAAGGCACGACCGCCAGCGATATCCGCATCGTAATAACCTCCGGTAATGCCAGTATTTCGGAAGTAAAAATCAAGGAACTGAAGAGCTGAAGAGTTGAAAGTTGAAAGTTGAGAGTTGAAAGTTAAAGAGGAATATAAACTCTTAACTTTCAACTCTCAACTTTCAACTATAAATAGATTTCCCCAAAGAACTCCGGACAATGGAAGTTCGGGGCAGGAAGACCGATCGGGTTCCAGCTGACGAAATGCGGAAATTCCGTATCGTCTGCACATTTATAGAAGTTGCCCATAATCTTTTCCGGCAGGTTGTCAGGATCGAGGCCCATCAACCGGAAAGGAATCGCAACCACCAGTTCCCAACTATAAACACCTAATTTTTCGGTAAAGGCAGTATGCGGTAAAGTTGAAAAACGGCGGATAGAAGCATACTCCTCCGCTGTCAGCGACTTTTTCGAATCGCGCGATTCCCGGTAGGAAGCGTCGCAAGTACCGATACAGTTAAACTCGAAATTGTAATAATTGGGATCATCCACCCGTTTCATAAAGAACTCCACGCAACTATCCTGATAGACAGGCGAACCATCCGCCTCATAAAGCGCTTTCAGAGAATTGCCTTTTACAAAATAGCGAATATACAGATTCACTTTCGATCTTGCGATATCGAAAGCCACGATAGGCTTATAGGGATATTCCTCCCAGTTAATCACGTCAATCGACTCTCGCTGGGCTTTTTCCATCAAAAAGCCTACGGACGACAGGTCCAGTACATCCAGCGTTTCCAAATAAGGGACTTTCAGTTTCTTCATTTCAATTATAGATTTGGAGTAATGGCAGATGTAAATAAGAAGTCAGCAATACGGATAAAGCTCCGATTAAAGCCAAGATAATAATGACCGATCCCACAATCCTATTCAACAACCATATACCTCGCACGTTAAACCATTTCTTCAATTTAGCAACTATATAGGTAATTCCGAACCACCAAAAGACAGCTCCCACCCCTATAAAAACAATACCTCCCAACAGCATCCAGACAGAATGTTCCGGCAGGACAAAGCCAAAGCGGGCAAATAAACCGATATATAGTAAGACTATTAATACGTTGCTAAAGGTAAGAAGAAAAGCTGTAATAAAATCCTGGGTGAAAGATAACTTTTTCTCCCGCTGTTTTTTCAGGTTCCGGACAGGATTGGATTGGAAAATATAATAGCCGAAAATACCCAATACGATACTGCCGATCAATTGCAAAGGGGCTTGATTCGCTTCCACGAAGTTCACCACGACACCCATCCCCAGGCAGGTCAGCGCAGCGTAGATCACATCCGACAGGGCAGCTCCTAATCCGGTGACAAACCCGTGCCAGCGTCCTTTGTTCAGCGTTCGTTGTATACACAGCATACCGATCGGACCCATCGGAGCGGAAACCAGTACGCCAATAACAATTCCTTTACTTATCAATCCCAGCATTATCCTTCTATTTTCTGCCTTATGATTTGCAAAGATAACGCAAACCGAGAGCAGAATAAAATGAACTTGTTCATTTTTAACTAAAAAACGCCTGCAGGAATGTTTTTTAGATTACCTACAGGCGTTTTCACACTTTATGCAAAAAGACTATTTAGCCTTTTCTTTTTCCAAAATAGCTTTTAATTTAGCAACGATTTCGGGATGTTCGGCAGCCAAATTCTTCTTTTCGCCGATATCCTGTTTCAAGTTGTAAAGCTGCTCTTCTTTACTGTTACCCAATTCGATATTGGTCAGTTTCTGGTAGGCGGCACCATTGCTCGGAGCAATATATTTCCATTCGCCGTCAGAGACGGACAGAGAACCGGCTACTTCGACTACATAGTCGCGTCCTTTCAGGTCTTTGCCTAAGAAAGCATCCAGATAGTCCTGGCTGTCAGAACCAGCTCCTGCTTCAAGAGTTTTGCCCATCAGGCTTGCCATAGAAGCATAGAGATCCACCTGTGAAACCAACGCATCGGAAACACCCGGTTTCACCTGGGCCGGCCAACTAACGATCATCGGAATACGGGTTCCGGCTTCGAAAATACTATATTTTCCACCTCGGAACGGTCCCCAAGGCTTATGGTCGCCTAAAAGTTCAACGGCACGGTCTGCATAGCCATCGTCTACGACAGGACCATTGTCACTACTCAGCACGATCAGCGTGTTTTCCGTCAGGCCCGCTTTATCCAGTGCAGCCATAATTTCGCCTACGGTCCAGTCGAATTGCAACAAAGCGTCGCCACGAGGTCCCATACCGCTTTTGCCTACAAAGCGGGGATGCGGCCAACGGGGAACATGGGCATCGTTGGTCCCGACATACAGGAAGAACGGTTCGTCCTTGTGGTTCTCGATAAACTGGACAGCTTTACAAGTAATGCTGTCCGCAATGTTCTCGTCTTCCCACAAAGCCTGTTTGCCGCCTTTCATATAACCGATACGGGAAATACCGTTTACGATCGCCATATCATGCCCGTGGTTCGGACTCGGTTTAAGTTTCGTCAGAAGTTCCGGATGGTCTTTTCCCAAGGGTTCGCCGGGGAACGGTTCCTTATAGCTGACGGCAATCGGATCGTTCGGATCGAGGTTCACGATCCGCTGGTTCTCGACGAAGACACAAGGGACACGGTCGGCGGTAGCCGCCATCAGATAGGAATAATCGAAACCGATATCCGTCGGTCCGGGAGTGATCAAGCCGTTCCAATCCTGCGTGCCGGTCTTGTCACCCAATCCCAAGTGCCACTTCCCGATCGCACCGGTCGTATAGCCGCATTCGCGGAACATATCAGCGACGGTCGGCTGTTCGGGACGGATCACCATACCGGCATCCCCGGCTGCAATACCCGTATCATTCCGTCTCCAGGCATAATGTCCGGTAAACAGGGAATAGCGCGAAGGGGTACTGGTCGCAGCTACCGCATGCGCATCGGTAAAACGGACACCCTGTGCCGCTAATTTTTCCACATTCGGCGTATGGATCGTTTTCGATCCGTTACAACTCAGGTCGCCATAACCGATATCATCGGCTATCAGGAAAATAACGTTCGGCTTCTGCTGCTGCGTTGTTTTCTCTTCCGTTTTCTGTTTGTTACCGGAACAGGAGGCCAACAAAGTGGCCCCTATCCCTAATAGAATTGTTGATTTCATGATAATAATTTATTTATATCGCTTCACATGACTGCACCTTATCGCAAGTTCGGATTGATATCCTGTTCCGATTGCGGGATCGGCCATTTATAATCCTGGTCCTGACGGAAAGCACGGCTGTTCACCCACCATCTGCCGTATTTGTCCGCTTCGCCATCCGGTTTCACGCTTACACGTTTCGAGCCGGGGAAAGGAGCGCCGTAAATATCGCCATTTAATGCTTCATGTGCAATACCCCAACGGAGCAAATCCCAATAGCGGATACCTTCCATCGCCAGTTCGACGCGACGCTCGTTCCGCAGAATAGGACGCAGCTTCGCGGCATTCACTTCCGTGAATGCCGGCATCTGTACAGATGCACGACCTCTTACCTTATTGATGGTTTCATCCAGTAAAGCCTGCGTAATACCTTCGCCAGCCTCGAGTTTGGCTTCCAGATAGCTGAGCAGAACTTCGGCATAACGGATAACGGGCACGTTTCCACCATAACTATTCAGGTCACCGGAATAAGTTTCGTCGAAATACTTGCGCATCATCAATCCCGTCTGTGTCGTCTGTCCGCCCATAACCTTGTCCGGGCTCTGTGAATCAGGATGGCAATCATAAAGGGAGCCCTTGAACATCGAACCATTGTAATAGATGGTATAATCCAAACGCGGATCTCTGTTTTCCCCCAGGTTATCCGGATTATATTTCGGACTGTCGTAGCTAAACGGCGTACCGTCTCTGAACTGGTAAGCCTCGAACAAACCGGCCGCAACGTTAATCAGACACCAACCGCCGTCCTTTACCGGGAAAGCATGCTGGGGCAGCGCATTTCCAGCCTGATCCTGCAAATATTGTGTAGAGAAAATATTCTCGCTGCTGTTCTCATTCGACGGCAAGAAAAGGGAGGCATAATCAGGATCGATAGCATTATCCCCCAGATCGATAATCTGCTTGTAGGTTGCTGCCGCCTCGCTATATTTCTTAGCGGCCAGCAACGTACGTCCCAGGAAAGCGAGAGAAGCCTGCTTACTGGCACGTCCCGTCTCCGAAGCCTTCAACTCTTTAAAACGGGGCAGATCGGCTGCCGCTTCCGTAAATTCCTTTATAATAAACTCCGTTATTTCTTCCTTTGTATTTTTCTTTACCGTATTTGCCTCGTCTTTAGTCAGCACTTTCGTTACCAGAGGCACATCCTGGAAAAACTGTGACAGGTAAAAATACTGGGCGGCCCGGATAAAACGAGCTTCTGCCGTGAAACGGGCCACAACAGCCGGATCACTCAGATTAACAATTCCTTCCAGGAAGCGGTTACAACGGGCAATCTTGGAATACGATTTTTCCCAATACGATTTCACATAAGCATTATTCGACAACAGCGCACCGTTTGTCATCTTATGGAAATTAGAGTTCGTCCCGCGACGGTCATAAGCGTTATCCGTAGGAAACTCCATAAAGATCAAACCGCCATACGACCACCAGTCTATCGGCGTATATTCAGGAGAATTGAACAATATTTCCCCCTTGTAAATACCGGTCAAAGCCAGCTCGGCATTATCTTCACTGGTCCAGAAATCATCTTCAGCGAACTGATCCAGCGGAGTGCGGTCCAGATCACACGATACGAAAGTAGCCGTTGCTGCCAGCAAAGTGAAAATAAAATATTTGATTCGTTTCATGACTTTTTAAAATTTAAAGTTTACACCAATTGTATAAGTCGCCAAAATCGGATAATAGTTTCCGGACGTATTGATTTCCGGGTCCCATCCTGGTTTATACTTGTTCCAGCAAAGAGGATTCTCGGCCTGCACATACACACGCAGATTGCTGATCTTCGCAGCTTGCAACATCTTTTTCGGGAAAGAATAACCCAATTGGATATTTTTCAGGCGGATATAAGACGCATCCTGTGTCCAGAAATCGGAAGTTTCGATATTCGGAGTGATCGAATTGCTCAGGTCTTCCAGTCTCGGATAAGCCGGGTATCGGGTCGGGTTGGCCGGATCGAAACGTCCTTCGGCCTGCCATTTCTGGATATTACCGTCACCTCTGAATGCCCAGCCGGCAAAGCCGTCCAGCATACCGGTCACACCGGCAACGCCTTGCAAAAGAACTGACAAATCCACACCTTTATACTCCACACCCAAATTCAGGCCGAACGTAAACTTCGGAATCCGGGAGCCCAAGTATACACGGTCGTAGTTCGGATCGATCTTGCCGTCGGGCACACCGTCCGGTCCACTGATATCTTTGTAACGGATATCACCGGGACGGGCATTGGGAGTCACCTTGCTCTGATCGTGCCAAGCCTTGATATCGTTTTCATCCAGGAATACGCCGTCCGACACGTAGCCATAATACATATTGATCGGATAACCGACAAACAGATCGCTACCGTTTCCGACCATACCGTTCAGCTGTTCGACATTGCCGACACCCAAAGTCGTCAGCTTGTTTTTGATGATAGACAGGTTGGCATTGACATTATACGAAACGTCGCCAATCGTATTGCGGTGTCCGACTTCAAATTCCCACCCGGAGTTTTTCAACTTTCCGGTATTCATTTCCGAAATTTTCTGTCCGAGAATCGAAGAGACACTTCCGCTCGGTTTATACAGGATGTCATACGTACGGCGATTGAAATAAGAAGCGTTCACACTCAGCAGGCCGTTCCACAAAACAGCTTCCAGACCGCCATCGATCGTTTCCGTTTCTTCCCATTTGATCGTCGGGTCCACAGCTGTCGTAACGGCTGCGCCCTGTGTATAAGTGTCTCCGAAAGGATAGTTCTGTCCCAATTCGTATACAGACTGGTACGGATAGTTACCGATATTCTGGTTACCCAGACGTCCCCATGAAGCCTTCAGTTTCAGGTTGGAGATGAAGCCCAGCGATTCGTTTTCCTTGAAGAAGTTTTCTTCCGAGAGTCTCCAACCGGCTGCAACAGACGGGAAGAAACCGAACTTCTTATTTTTCGGGAAACGGGAAGAACCGTCATAACGCACCGTCGATTCAAACAGGTAACGTTCGTTGAAATTATAACGGAGACGGCCGAAACCGGACTGGATGGCCCAGGCATTACCCGAACCGGTAGCCTTCTGGTTATCCGGAGAACCGGCATTGATATAAGGCAGGTCGTTGCCGGGGAATTTATCACGCGAACCCTGTATGTAGCGGTAATCCTCCTGTTCCCAGGAGTAACCTGCCAGGATGCCGAAAGAATGGCCGCCGATCTTTTTATTATATTCCGCCGTTGCCTGGAAAGTTTTATAGATCGTCTTTCCCATCTTATGTTTCAGTTCGGAAGGTCCCAACAGGCGGTCTCCGGTCAGCTTCATAGTCGAACGGTATGTACGCTCTTCACCGTTGGTATAGGTATAAGCCCCGATGGCAGACAATTGTAAATCCTTGATCGGGTTATAGTCCAAACGGACATTCGCATTCAGAGAAAATTCAGGATTTTCATAGAAAGAATCGCTCTTGATCCATCCGGAAGGCGTTCCGTGCAATTCGCGTCCCGCGCCGAAGGTTCCGTCAGACAAGACAGTCGGTGTCAGTCCGGGGAAGCGCAATGCTTTCTGAATCAGGATCAACATATTATCGGCATCATCCCCACCCGGAGCCATCGGTTCCTTACGGTTACCGTAAACACCGGACAGGCGGCTGGTCAGCTTCAAGCCCGGCAGGATCTCGTTGATCAGGTTGACGCGGGCATTGTAACGTTGATAATCGTTCTTTTCAACAATACCGTTCTGCTTCAGGTAGCCGAAAGACACCATATAGCGGTTCTGTGCATTCCCGCCGTTCACCGTCACATCATGTCCGGTCTGCAAGCCTTTACGCGAGAACACCTCATCCAGATAGCGGGCATTGGCATAATGATCCGGATCGCTTCCGTCCCTGAACTTCTGAATTTCTTCCTGCGTATAGGCTTCACGGCCTACCGCTTCGTTATAGAGAGTCGCATACTGCCACGTATCGGCAAATTCCGGCAACGCCGTTGGCGTATTGAAACCGACATATCCGTTGTAGCCCACCGATACTTTTCCTTCTTTACCCGTCTTGGTGGTCACCAGGATAACACCGTTGGCAGCACGTGATCCATAAATAGCAGCTGTAGAAGCATCCTTCAATACCGAGATGGATTCCACATCTTCCGAGCTGACATCGTTCAGCTTGCCGGGAATACCGTCGATCAATACCAAAGCATCCGATTTGGTAGCCGCCTTGTCGTCGTTCGAGTTGGTAAACGTTCCGACACCACGCACACGGATCTCGCCGCCGCTACTGCCCGGACGTCCCGAACGCTGGATTACGGTCACCCCCGCCATCTGTCCGGTCAAGGCGTTCGACAACTGCGGAGTCGAACGGTTTTCCAATTTCTCGCTACCGATCTGAGCGATCGAACCGATCACGTTCACCTTCTTTTCCGTACCGTAACCGACCACAACCACTTCGTCCAATGCCTGCGAATCCTCGACCAACGAGATGGAGTAGTTTGTTTTATCGCCAACAGTCAGTTCCTTTGTGATGTAGCCGATATAGGAAATCTGCAGTTTAGATCCTTTCGGAGCGTCAAGGGAGAAGTTTCCATTCATGTCGGTGATCGTTCCGTTTGTCGTACCTTTCACCACCACGTTGGCACCGGCAATCGGGCCGAAAGCATCCGAAACGATACCCGTAATCTTGCCATCCTGCTGCATTTCGCCCAACAAAACGATCTTATTGTCTTCTATACGATAGTTATAAGAGGAAAGAATCTGGTTCAAAACCTCTTTGATATTTCCGTTTTTGACATTCAGGTTAACATGTTTCGTCATATCAACGGCAGAATTATTAAAGAAAAATACAAATTGCGTACTCGCTTCAATGGACCGGATCGCTTCTGCAAGCGTCACATCAGACAAGCTCAGATTGATTTTCGTATTCTGGGCATAGCTTTCAACAGCAGACAGTTGAAAAAAGGAAATGGCAACAAATAAAAGTATTAGCTTCATTTTCCTGAATAAATTAATGTTAAGAATGGGTATGGCTATCCCATTCGTGGACTTTTTTTTCATACATTTGAATGTTTAAAGTTTTACATTTTGCTCTCACGCTCTTACCTTTGAGAGCAGTTTGTTTAGTTTTACATCAGGCGGATGCTGGTAACATCTGCCTGATTTTTTTTGATGTTTTTCTGAATCTTAGATCATAGGCAAATTATTTATCGTTTATTATTTAGGACTGATTATTATCTTGTCTCCCTCGATCGTGTAGCGGATCGGACTGATCAAGGCCAACAATTTCAAGATTTCTTCCGGCGACTCTTTCCTGATCGTCAACGACAGGCGGTGATCGAGCCGAACCCCTTTCTTGCATTCTATATCCATATTATACCAATGCTTCATCCGGTGCAGGATGGTCGACAGCTTTTCGTTCGTGCAGACCAGTTTATCACCGATCCAGATAATATAGTCGGAAGCGTTTACTTCCGCGAGGTTGTAAGTCCCATCTTGCCTGTTGCAGGAAATCCGTTGATTCGGTTTCAAGATAATCCCTTTGTTCATGCCGGAGAGAAGAACTTCCACTTTGCCCGAAAGCAAGGTCGTTTCGATCGTCTCCTTATTCTCATAATTCTTAACGTTGAAATGAGTGCCTAACACGTTAACTACCATTCCGTTCGTCTCCACAAAGAAAGGCGCTTTTTCATCTCGTACGACTTCAAAATAGCCTTCCCCCTCCAACCGGACGAAGCGTTTGTCTGCTGAGAAATGCTCCGGATAGACCAACACACTGTTGGCATTCAGCCAGGCGATCGTCCCATCCGGCAGCGTCACGGCCCCCTTGCTCTCTTTTCCCATAATGACGCGGTTCATCACCAACTGTTCTGTTGTGGAAGAACCGAAGAAGCGCTTTTGCCCGGCAAAATAGCTACCCAACGAGCAAATCAACAATACGGCGACAGAGGCAGCAACCTTCATATAAAAGGACAGGCGACTCTGTCTCCGTGCCTTCTCTTTCGCCTCGACCCCAGCCGTAAAACGCGCAAAGGCCCGCTTCACCCATTCCGGGTCCGACACCGGGGCATCACCGCTTTCCAGCCACCGGTCCCTTATTTCGGAAAAAGCCCTCTTATTCTCCCCGTCGGCCCTCAGCCAGTCAAGAAGAAGCTCCTTCTCTTTTTCCGAAGCATTTCCTTGTAAATATTTTAGTATTATATCGTTCATCTCTGATAACATTCTTTATACCTATCACAAAACAAAAGGGAATATCCCTACCTCCGAATTGAAAAAAATTCTATTTTTGCTAAAAAAATATCCAGAGAGAGGCAGAATATCATGAAAATACCGGAAGAAAACAGCCTGAAAAAGCTACACACAAGAGCAAGCGACCTGTCGCTGTTCCGGGAGTTGTTCGACGTCTATTTCAAAATTTTAGTCACTTACGCCTACCGCTTCGTCGGCGACTGGCAGACCGCCGAAGACATCACCCAGGATGTTTTCATGTCGCTTTGGGAGAAAAAAGAAAGCATTGACTTCAACGATCCGATCAAGCCCTACCTCTACCGCGCCGTCTACAACCGTTCCATCAATTACCTGAATTCCGCCCTGATGCAAAAACGCATCGAAGGTACAGATACGATCGACGAACTGATCAGCCAGGAAATCCTCAGCTACAACCAGCATGACACACTCCTGCTGAAAGAGATCACCAACGAGATCAACCGGTTTGTCGAAACCCTTCCGCCCCAATGCCGGAAAGTCTACAAACTGAGCCGCGAAAAGAACCTGCGGAACAAAGAAATAGCCGCCCAACTGGAAATCAGTGAAAAGGCGGTGGAAAAACATATCTCCAAAGCACTGAGCGAGATACGCAACCACCTGGTACGCCTCGACATCCTGTCCATGCTGGCCTGCCTGATCGGCAATTCCTCCTGCCATTAGTTTTTGACATTTTGCATTGTTTTGGTGTATATTCAGGGCAAACGCATCAAAAATTTCATTTATTGGCACATCATCCAATTGGCTCATTATTTCCTCAAAACGAACCTTATTGTCATTCCTGGCTTATTGTACAGTTCTCCCAAATACCCGTTGGTCCAAATCGAAACAGTAGTGCATGAAATTCGGTTTTCTACCCCATCTATTTCAAATTACACTTGCGGGTAATATTTTTTAAGAAACCCATAATAATATAAAACACTGAGTAATAAATAGATATAAATATTCGCTTTTTAGAGAAGGTTCTTGTATGATTTAACATTTCAAAAAGACAGGTTCGCTTCTTGGCAAAACCGAGCGAAGAAAACAGGCTCACCCGATATTTATAGAGAGTGGCCCGAAATCGGCGTCCACCCGTTTAGGCGTACTGATCGTCCGCGATGAAGACCTGTTTGCCGATTTGAAGATATCGTTACGCTTTGACAGGTGACGATAATGCTTGACCACATGAATGAACCGGGAAACTGGAGTATAAAAATAAGTAAACGAAAGCACAAATGTTTAACAAAAAAAGACATGAGAATTTATGTCGCTCGAAAAACGTCCAGAAATAGCCTTTTCATTAATTTGAACCGAAAAACTTAATTTGTTGATATATAGAGAAATATATAAGAATCAGGCAGTTAAAAAAATGTTATTTTTTAAATGCCAAAAACAGGGAAATGCGTTTGTAAAATATTGATGTATAAGATATTATGAAGGCGGGAGAAATGACTAACGAAAACGTACGTTTAAATTCGTCATATTTTCGCTACAAAAATAGGCATTCCTTTTTAACCTCCAACTATTTCTTGCAAGAAATTTTCTATTTCTATGTCCTTTCTTATCAACATGATAGCATAACGAGTACAAAAATCGCCCTTCTTGATACGAAGTACAAAGGTCGCGAAAAAAAATGACTAAAAAAAACGTACGTTTTAGCTCGTCATTATACAGGAATTAAGAAAAACGGCTGAAAGACAGCTGTTTCAAAGAATGACATTATAGATTCAATATACATTATTATTAATTAAACATTTTAGATTATGAACAAAAGATTTTCTACTCTTTTGGCTGCCGCTCTGGTAGCAGGTGGATTGTCGGCAAATGCGCAGATTGGAGGAACTGTTGCTACAGAACTCACTTCTACTCCGGCTCGCAATTATATGCTGACGACAACTCAATTTAGCACAGGGAACATTAATAATGTCATTGCTACTGAAACAACTAGTGGTACTGCCTATGCTAAACAAGTAACAGCAAGTTCAACGGGGGTAAATGCTCAATTATGGACAATCAAAGTGAAAACAGTTGCAGGTTCCAATCGTTTTGTTTTAGTCAACAGAGAAAATGGTATGACTTTATCTTTTGATCCTAAGTATGCCATTGCCGCAGACGCAAGTGGAAATGTCCCTGCACCGACTACTGCGGACGATAATGCCTATTCTTTGGAAGCTGCTTCCAGTGACACAGAATGGACATGGGTATCAGCTCCTAATGCTACTGCTGAATTAGATGATGTTGTTAAACTGACAAATGCTTTCCGTACTGACTCTACGATGTCAATTGCTGTTGCTTCAGGGGGGTATCTGTATGCATATAAGTATGCAAATAGTACAGCCTCTGTTACTTTGGCAAGTGGTAGTCAATTGGAACTCCAAGCTGTTGAACCGGGTAATGTCTATATGACTCCTGCTGATCTGAACGTATTGGGTACGACTGACAAGTACTTTACACTGAGTACTAACAAAACTGGTTTAGTAGGAGCCGATCAATTGATTGGTCGAAAATTCCACGCAGAACAATCTAATACTACTGATGCTGTTTATTTGAGAAATTTGAAAGCAGATGGTACTCTTGATGACAAATATGCCTATGTCGATACTGCTTTCCATGTTGGAACAGGAACGAACCTAAACACATGGTATAAATTTGCGAATACGAAAACAGCTGGAGATTATTCCAAACTGGCAAGTCCGGATGCTTTTGATTTCTTTATTCAACGCAATTTGTTCAAAGATAGTGTAATAGTTTCTGTAGCTACAGGTGCATTAAAAGAAGAAGGTACTGCAGATGCAACCGGTTCTAAATGGCAGACAGGACAGTCTGATGCTACAATTCTGACTTATCTGACAGTTTCAGCCATCAAATTAACTCCAAGCACAGAAGTTCTGACATTGTATGCAGCACCAAAAGATGAAAATTTGCTATTTTCCGTCTCTTCTCCTGAAGCAGACGAAACTCTGACTTCTGTTGAAGATGGCGTATATTTCATAAAAAACAAGAAAGGTCAGTATTTGGCTGTTCCGGTTTATGAAGCCTATAACGAATATAGTGGATATCCTGTTTGGGTGACTGTAAACCCGGATGAACAAGATCCTGCTCACATGCCAGCATACCAGTGGGTTGCTTTAAAAGACAAAACTTCTGATAAAGCAGCTAAAACATCCACAATCACATTGACTAACCGTGAGTTTGCGAAAAAAATTGATTGGAGTGTAAATCCTGCTGTAGTTGTTGATAACGATTACGCAACTATCCAGTTGAGAAAGAATCCAGGTGCAGAATTTATGTATGTTTCTACTTTTAGCAGACCATTCTATACTTCAGACTCCTTAGCTTTCAACGCTGTTCCAACAACAGCCTTGAGCGATACTTTGCTGGGTTATAAGAATATCGATGCTAATGATCTGTTGGTAAATCGCTACACATTCAATTACCTGCATGCTTATACAATGGATAAGTTTATTGCAAAATCAGCAAAAGACTCTTTGGCTACAGTGTTGGATGGTAAAGCCGTATTTGCTCTTGAAGCAGATGGAGCTATTACAGATTATGGTTACGATGTAACTAAAGCAGGAGATCGTATCGCTGGTTTGAAACAATTGAGAAGACAAGCTTATAAAGTATATGTTCCAGCCAAGAACGATGCTTATTTAGGTGTAAACTCTGAATCTAAGTATGCAATTTCTGCAAATATGTATCCTTCTACATTCTTCTTCAAAGAAAACAATGATTTGACAGGTGATGATAATTGCTATCATGCAATGATTGAGCTGAACAATTCTATGGCGAATACAGGAACAGCAAATGAATTTACATACCTGATCTATTCTAAAGCCGGTGTAACCGACGACGATCTGTCTGCAACACTGAAGAACCAAGTATCTTCTGAAACCAGAACTTCTGCATTCCTGATCGGTAAATACGATGCTCCTTTGTATCGTCGTTTCGATTCTGAAATACTGGAAGGCAATGCTGGTGATGCAGCTGACACATTGCGTTTCAAAGAAAAATATCGTAATGAATACCTGCAGGTTGAAAATAACGAAAACTTCAAGGTTAAGGGTATTGATTTCTTAGGTATCTATACTCCGGACTTTACAAAGGATGGCAAATCATTCATCGTTGATACAGCATTTGTAAACCGTTGGAATGGTAACATCAAACCTCAGTATTTGATCTCTATCGATCGTAAGGATCAGGCATTTGAAGCTGGTGATATGTGCCCAGTATGTCAGGAAATCGTTGCCAATGGCGGAACTCGTCCGGCTAACTGTCCTCACGATAAAGCAGGTAAGGCTCCGTTCCACATGGGTAAATATTTGGTAAACTTTGCTGACTCAGTAGATCACGCTGCTGTAAAAGCAACTAATTACGGTTGGAAAGGTTACACTCGCGCAGGTTTTGTAAAAGCTGCTCATATGGGTGATAGTCTGTATATCCTGACTGGCCAGTTTGCTGATGTAACATTGGCTACTTTTGACACTGCCGCTATTCACAAGGCTGTTAAGGATAATAAGTATGCTGCTGAATATATTGTTAATCTGCAGGGCGACGATCATAAGTATGTGACTTGGTCAATGCGTTACTTGGATCCGGAAAATGCAGCTAACGAAGTAGAAGAAGACCGTGCATTCTTGATGGAATCTATGGCTGACGATGCTATCGCTCCTGTTGAAGGTTCTTGGTTGAAGATGCAGAACGGTTGTATCGTAATGTCCGGTACTGCTGGTGCTCCATCTACATTCGATCAGTTCACTAATGACGACGATGCTTTGATCTTCAATATTGAAAAGGGTTCTAAAGAAGACTTGGCAACAGACAACGAAGAAATTACTACTTCTGAAATCAGTGTTATCGCTGGCGAAGGTCAAGTAACAATCGCTGGTGCTGCCGGTAAGAAAGTTGTTATCTCTAACATCCTCGGCCAGGTAGTTGCTAACACAGTTATCGCTTCCGACAACGCTGTTATCGCCGCTCCTCAGGGTGTAGTCGTAGTAGCTGTTGAAGGCGAAGAAGCTGTTAAAGCTATCATTAAGTAAAGAAAAATTTATAATCAAATAATTCTAACCGGATTGTGCGGTATAGAGCCAAGTATCCCGTGAGGGGGAACAAGCATTCCGGATTTAATATTAATAATACTAAAGTAATGAAATTAAAAGTTCGACTGCTTTTCCCTCTGTGAAGACCGGATAGCAGGTACAAAAACAAGCCCCGAAGGTGAAAGCCATCTTCGGGGCTTCGTTTTTATCGATAAAGTTCCTTGCAGAGACAAATTTATTTTCTTCAAAAGATTTAGGGGAAATTCGGTTAGTAAGCACTATCTTTGCACTCTGTAAGCGAGGGGTATCCTTTATTATCCCCCGTATGAACGGAATACCATTAATAAATCGACGATATGATTCTATTCTTTCAATCTCCAACAAAGACGGTGTTAGCTGTGGAGGCTGCACACGCTTTCTCACCTGAAGATGTAGAAAAATTAGTTTGGGCTTTTAGCGAGGCAAAACCTCTCCAGGCTGAAACATTGGAAGGCTGGTATGTTGGTCCACGCCGGGAAATGATTACCCCGTGGAGTACGAATGCCGTGGAAATCACCCAGAACATGGGGCTCACCGGTATCTCACGCATCGAGGAATACTTCCCCGTTTCCTCAGGCGAAGCAGAACATGACCCGATGTTGCAGCGTATCTACAACGGTCTGAACCAGGACATCTTCACGATCAGCAAACAACCGGACCCGATTGTTTATATCGAGGATATCGAAGCCTACAACAAACAGGAAGGACTGGCATTGAGCGATGAAGAAGTATCTTACCTCAACGAAGTAAGCCAGAAGCTGGAACGCCGGCTGACCGACAGCGAAGTGTACGGTTTTGCACAGGTAAACTCGGAACACTGCCGTCACAAAATCTTCGGCGGTACATTTATTATCGACGGAGAAGAGAAAGAAAGTTCTCTCTTTAATCTGATTAAGAAAACATCGGCGGAAAACCCGAACAAGCTGGTTTCCGCCTATAAAGATAATGTGGCTTTCAACGAAGGCCCGGTGATCGAACAGTTTGCTCCGGCAAGCGGCGACAAACCTGACTTCTACGAAGTAAAGGAATTCAAATCGGTTATCTCGTTGAAAGCTGAAACCCACAACTTCCCGACGACCGTCGAACCGTTCAACGGTGCGGCTACCGGATCGGGAGGCGAAATCCGCGACCGCCTGGGCGGTGGTAAGGCTTCTCTGCCGATCGCCGGTACAGCTGTCTACATGACTGCTTATCCGCGTACGGAAGGTGCACGCGAATGGGAAAAGATTCTCGATCCGCGCCCCTGGTTGTACCAGACTCCGGAACAAATCCTGATCAAGGCCTCCAACGGTGCATCCGATTTCGGTAACAAGTTCGGACAGCCGCTGATCTGCGGTTCGGTCCTGACCTTCGAACACGAAGAGAACAATAAGAAATATGCTTACGACAAAGTAATCATGCTGGCCGGCGGTGTCGGTTATGCCAATATGCGCGACGCGCTGAAGGGCGATCCCGCACCGGGCGAAAAAGTTGTCCTGCTGGGTGGTGATAACTACCGTATCGGCATGGGCGGCGGCGCTGTTTCTTCCGTAAACACGGGCCAATACACCAGCGGTATCGAGCTGAACGCCGTACAGCGTGCTAACCCGGAAATGCAGAAACGTGTTTCCAACGTGATCCGTGCGATTGCCGAATCGGACAACAACCCGGTGATCTCCATCCACGACCACGGCGCAGGCGGCCACCTGAACTGCCTTTCCGAATTGGTGGAAGCAACCGGCGGACATATCGACATGAGCCAGCTGCCTGTCGGCGACCCGACACTTTCCGCAAAGGAAATCGTGGGTAACGAAAGCCAGGAACGTATGGGCTTGCTGATGAAGGAGGAAGATGTGGCACGCGTACGCCGCATTGCCGACCGCGAACGCTCCCCGATGTATGTGGTGGGTGAAACGACCAACGATATGAAGTTCGTCTTCGAACAGGCCGACGGTGTGAAGCCGATCGATATCAAGTTGGAATATATGTTCGGTAAACCGCCGAGAACGATCATGAAGGATCATACGGTAGAAGAGACATACGCTCCGGTCGTTTACAAAGAATCCGAACTGCATCATTACCTCGAGAACGTGCTCCAATTGGAAGCCGTTGCATGTAAGGATTGGTTGACCAACAAGGTGGACCGTTCGGTGACGGGCAAGATCGCACGCCAGCAGTGCCAGGGCGAATTGCAGTTGCCGTTGAGCGACCTGGGTGCAGTAGCTTTGGATTATCGTGGAAAAGCGGGTATCGCTACGTCTATCGGTCATGCCCCGCAGGTGGCACTGATCGACCCGGCTGCCGGTTCCGTTATGGCAATTGCCGAATCATTGACAAATATCGTCTTTGCGCCGTTGGCTGACAAGCTGTCCGGCGTATCACTGAGTGCCAACTGGATGTGGCCGTGCCGCAACGAAGGCGAAGACGCTCGTCTGTACACGGCTGTTCAGGCTGCTTCCGACTTCGCTTGCTCACTGGGTATCAATATCCCGACGGGTAAGGACTCTTTGTCCATGACGCAGAAGTATGGCGACGACAAGGTGATTGCTCCGGGCACGGTTATTATCTCCGCCGGCGCCGAAGTTAGCGACATCCGCAAGATTGTTTCTCCGGTATTGGCTCACGAAAAGAATTCTCACCTTTATTATATAGACTTCTCGTTCGACACGATGAAGCTGGGTGGCTCCGCTTTCGCACAGGTATTGAACAAGCTCGGCAACGAAGTGCCGACCGTGAAGGACCCGGAATATTTCCAGGATGCGTTCAACGCCGTACAGGATGCAATCGAAAAGGGCCTGATCCTGGCCGGACACGATATCTCTGCCGGCGGTATGATCACAACGCTGCTGGAAATGTGTTTCGCAAACGTGGAAGGTGGTTTGGATGTAAACCTCGACAAATTGGCTGAACAGGACATTATCAAGATTCTGTTCTCCGAAAATCCGGGTATCATCGTACAGGTAAAGGACAAGAAAGCATTCGAGAAACTGATGGAAGATGCGGGTGTAGGTTTTGCCGTTATCGCCAAGCCGACCAGCGAACGCCATTTGTTGGTTTCCAAAGACGGCATCCAGTACCACTTCGGCATCGACTATATGCGTGACGTATGGTACGAATCTTCTTATAAACTGGATATCAAGCAGAGCGGTAGCGTATGCGCAGGCAACCGTTTCGAGAACTACAAGATGCAGCCGCTGGAATTCAAATATCCAAAGAACTTCACCGGTAAGCTGTCTTCTTACGGCCTAACTGCCGACCGCAAAGGAAAAAGCGGAATCCGTGCTGCCGTTATCCGTGAAAAAGGTTGCCAGTGCGAACGTGAAACATCATACGCTTTGTATCTGGCAGGTTTCGATGTGAAAGATGTTCACATGACTGACCTGGCTTCCGGACGCGAGACTTTGGAAGATGTAAACATGATCGTATTCTGCGGCGGTTTCTCCAACTCCGACGTTTTGGGCTCTGCCAAAGGATGGGCCGGCGGTTTCTTATACAACGAGAAAGCCAAGAAGGCACTGGACAACTTCTATGCACGTCCCGACACGTTAAGTTTGGGTATCTGCAACGGTTGCCAGTTGATGGCCGAGTTGGGTGTTGTTTATCCGGAACATGAAAAGAAGCACAAGATGCTACACAACGATTCGCACAAGCTCGAATCCAATTTCATCTCGGTCGAGATACCGAAGAACCATTCTGTTATGTTCGGTTCGATGAGCGGCTTGAAGTTAGGTATCTGGATTACTCACGGTGAAGGTAAGTTCTCTTTCCCGTATGAAGAAAAAGAATACCATATCGCACTTAAGTACAACTACGAAGGCTATCCAGCCAACCCGAACGGCTCACCCTGGTCGGTTGCCGGTGTCTGCTCGCATGACGGGCGCCACATGGCTATGATGCCACACCTGGAACGTGCGTTGTTCCCGTGGCAATGCGGTTACTATCCTGAAGATCGCCGCGACAGTGACGAAGTTACTCCTTGGATAGAAGGTTTCGTTAACGCACGGAAGTGGATAGAAGAGAACAAGAAATAATAATCTGATAGAAAGTTGCGTTATATTAATAGCGCAACTTTTTTTATTTAAAGAAGGTTTATCTATTACTCATTAAAATATTATCGATTATGAAAAAGATTGCTTTATTGCTGTTGATGTTCGTGACGTTTCAGGTCAGTGCACAGGATTTCCATTTCTTACCGAAGATCGGATTGAACCTCGCTAATATGACCAATACCGACGGGAGTATGAAACCGGAGTTGAACGTCGGGGTTGCAGCCGAGTTTCCGATCAATCCGCAATTTTCCGTCGAACCGGGAATCTATTATTCCATGCAAGGGACTAAAGGTTCGGATGGCGGAGCTACTGCAAAAATCAAAAACGACTACCTGAACATTCCGATTTATGCAAAAGCGTATATGTATAAAGGTCTTTATGCTTTCGCCGGTCCACAGTTCGGTTTCCTGGTAGGTTCCAAAATCTCCGCATCCGAAGGTAAGTTCAGCGGGTCTGTCAAGGCTAAAGAGATGTTCAATAAGGTGGATGTTGCTTTAGGTATCGGCCTCGGCTACCAGTTTGAATCCGGCTTATTGTTTTCCATGAACTACAATATCGGGCTCACCAATACATTATCCGATAACAAAATGAGCGTAGGCGGTTCCACATTAGACTGGGGAGGCGAGAAATCCCGCAATGGCGTGCTCCAGATCAATGTAGGTTGGCGCTTCTGATATAGTTGCTTACCGGAGTGAAATCCGACAGGCATCCATCTGGAAACGGATAGGCATCGAAGAATGTTCGAATGCCTGTCCGTTTTTATTTTCATGCCCGAAATAACAATTAAGTTCTCTTATTCTCTATTTCTTTCGTATTAATCTCTATCTTCGCAAACGAATATAAACCTTTACTAAAATTTACGACAGATGGAGGAATTACAAGTTATCCAAAGTAAAATCTATGAAATCAGAGATTATAAAGTCATGCTGGATTTTGATCTGGCAGAAATATACCAGGTAGAAACCCGTGTACTGAACCAAGCTGTGAAACGTAATATCACACGATTTCCTGAAGACTTTATGTTTCAACTGACAAAAGATGAGTTAGAATCTATGTCATCACATTTTGTGATGACATTAAAAGCCAAACGTCCCAAATCAGCCTTGCCATTCGCTTTCACGGAACATGGCGTTGTCATGCTTGCAAGTGTACTAAGAAGCGAGATTGCAGTACAAACCAGCATTTTAATCACCCGCGCTTTCGTCGCTATCCGGAAACTTGTATCCACCCCGCCAGCAGACAGGGTAACCGAACTCCAACAGGAAGTAAAAGAACTCAAAGAATATATCGAAGAGGCCTTCACCGATTACAACGACATCAACGAAGATACACGCATACAGTTGGAGCTGATAAACCAAACGCTTGCCGAGTTGCAAAGTAAAAAGGCCTCGAACGATAAACCCCGACCAAGGATTGGCTTTGTGAAATAGAATCTCTATCTTCGCATCTTAAACAATAAACAAGTACACTGCTTCATGAAAAAGTTGCTATTTATCTTCGCTACAGCAAGTCTTATATTGGGATTTAGCTCTTGTTCCCACAAAAACATTCCGAATCACGCCCTGGCATTGATTCCTGAACCCCAAGAAATGATGGTCGGAACAGATCACTTCAAACTGACTCGCCGGGCGGCTATCACTCTCGACGCTTCCAATCCTCAATTAATAGGAATCGCACGTTACTTCAACAATAAGGTCGCACCCGCAACAGGCTTTGAAGTTCCGGTTGAGAAACACGGCAACATTGAGTTTAAGCTGACCGATAGTGCTGATCTCGGAACAGAAGGATATCGCTTGCAGGTAAAACACGGTGATATCGTCATCACCGCCAACCAACCGGCCGGAATCTTCTACGGAGTACAGACTTTACTGCAGATGCTTCCCCCCGAAATAAAAAGCAACCGGGAACAAAAAGATATCGACTGGACGATTCCATGCGCCGACATCACCGACAAACCGCAGTTCGCCTGGCGAGGACTTATGCTTGACGTCAGCCGCCACTGGTTCACAAAAGAAGAAGTGAAGAAATACATCGACGAACTGGCAGAATACAAAATGAATGTCTTCCACTGGCATCTGACCGACGATCAGGGCTGGCGTCTGGAAATAAAATCTCTGCCACGCCTGACGGAAGTTGGCGCCTGGCGTGCTCCGCGTGTCGGGCAATGGTGGCAGCGCGAACCGCAACAACCGGGAGAGGAAGCGAGTTACGGAGGTTTCTACACACAGGAGGACGTGAAAGAAGTGCTTGCCTACGCAGCAGAACGCTACGTACGCGTCATTCCTGAAATAGATGTGCCGGGACATAGCCTGGCTGCACTCGTTGCCTATCCCGATCTGGCTTGTATGAAAGCACCTGCGGCTGTCGGTGTCGGCAACAAGTTCTACGGAGAAGATGAAAATACGCTTTGCGTAGGTAAAGACATCACTTTCGAGTTCATGGACAAAGTCTTGACGGAAGTGGCAGCCCTTTTCCCCGACGAATATGTCCATATCGGAGGCGACGAATGTTTCAAAGGATTCTGGCACAAATGCCCGCGTTGCCAAGCCCGTATGAAAGCGGAAAACCAGAAGAACGAAAACGAACTGCAGAGCTACTTTATCCACCGTATGGAAAGCATACTGAAAGAAAAAGGGAAAAAGCTGATCGGCTGGGACGAGATTATCGACGGCGGACTGGCTCCCGATGCTACCGTTATGAGCTGGCGCGGGATGGAAGGCGGAATCAAATCGGCAAAAGCCGGTCATCACGTAATTATGACACCGGCCGAACATTGCTATATCGACCTCTGGCAAGGCGAGCCGTCTGTCGAACCGGACACCTACTCCATGTGCCGCCTGAAAGATTCCTACAGTTTCAACCCTGTCCCCGACAGTGTGCCGGCCGAGATGATATTAGGAGGACAAGGTAATCTCTGGGCTGAATCCGTCCCCACTTTCCACCATGCCGAATACATGACCTGGCCGCGCGGATGGGCACTTGCCGAAGTCTTGTGGACCGGACCGTCCAAGACGGATTGGGATAAGTTCTGGCCGCGTGTCGAACAACATTTCGTACGGGCAGACCGGGCACAGGTCAACTATGCACGCAGCATGTACAATGCAATTATCACTCCCTACTATACCGAAGACGGAGCTTTGGAGATCAGACTGGACAGTGAACCGGGTAACCTCGATATTTACTATACATTCGATAATACGGATCCCGATAGCTTCACTCCGAAATATAAAGCGCCGCTCCGTATTCCGAAAAATGCAACCTGGCTGCGTATCGTGACCTACCGGAACAATCAACCGATAGGCAAAGTTATAACATTAACAATCAAGGAACTTGAAAAGCGGGCTGAGAACACCCGCCATGTCATCGGTAACTTGTAACACAAATGTAACACATATGTCGTAAATGCGAAACAGCATTCTTGTTCCTTTGCAAACGAAATTATAGAGTCCAAAAAGTTAGGAATGAAATCAGGAAAGATTATTGCGCTTGGTCTGTTGGCGCTGCTTCCGTTTGCGATGAAGGCACAGGAAGCCCAGGAAATAGAAAAGCTGAATGCTCGTGTCGATTCGCTTTCGCAGGAGACGACGACTCTGGATAAAATTGTCCGTAAACTCAGCAAGTTCAAAGTATCCGCTTATATCCAAGGACAATTCCAATATGGCCAGGAAGACGCCACCTTGAAAGTAGGCGACAAGAACGAACATGAAGACAAAGGTTTCAACCGTTTCGGTATTCGCCGCGGACGGTTGAAATTCGAATATAACGATGGTATCGGAACAGGCGCCGTACAGATCGAGGCCAACGACAAAGGTGTCAGCTTCCGCGACCTTTACATCGGCATAAAAGATCCCTGGACTAAACGCAGCCAGTTGATGGCGGGTGTTTTCAACCGTCCTTTCGGCCACGAAATCGGCTACTCGACCAGCGGACTGGAATCACCCGAGCGTGCTACCATTATCCAATACTTCTTCCCGGACGAACGCGATCTGGGTGCCATGCTGACACTCCGCGCCAAAGAGACAAGCCCGATCGGTTTTCTCCGCCTCGATGCCGGACTGTTCGCCGGTAACAGCATCAACCGCGAAACCGACAGCCGCAAAGACTTCATCGGCCGCTTAGGAGCCGAAAAGAAAATAGGCAACTGGGGAAAGTGGGGATTAGGAGCCTCCTACTACAATGGCGGCGTCTACAACCCGACCACCACGGCCTACGAACTTCAGGGCAAAAAATTCATAGCAGTCGACAAAGGAGAAACCGGCACATATATGAAACGCGAGTACATCGGCATAGACGCTCAGTTCTCTTTCCAAAACAGCTGGGGAACGACAACCCTGCGCGGTGAGGGATTGTTAGGTACACAACCGGGCATCGCCACCAGCAGCAAAAGCCCCAACACTGGAACACGTCCGGCAAACGAACCGGAAAACTCACTGTTCAAACGTCCTTTCATCGGCTATTTTTTCTATCTGGTCCATGACATCGGAACCACACCATTCTCCGCCGTCCTGAAATATGACGCTTATGATCCGAACACCAAATTGAAAGGGAATGAAATCGGCGTTGAAAATAGCCTGACTTCCAAGACAGACCTCGCCCAAAGTACCTTCGGCATCGGCGCTTTGTACCGTTTCAACAAGCATATCCGCGTGCAAGCCTATTACGAATTCAACTTCAACGAAAAGAGCGACTTCGTAAAGGGATATGAAAAGGACAGGAAAGACGACGTGTTCACCTTGCGCCTGCAATACAAGTTTTAATACAAACGTAACATCTGTTTCACACTCTTGCAATACCACTGTATTTACTTTGCATACAGAAAATTAATTCAAAATAGAGTAATGAAAAAGACAATTGTTATGGCTGCTGTAGCCGCCTGTATGTTTGTATCGAATGTATTTGCCCAGAAAATCAAAGGAAGTGACACTTGCCTTCCCCTGAGCCAGACAGAAGCCGAAAACTTCATCAACAAAAATAAAGGTGCTAAAATAACAGTGACAGGAGGCGGTTCCGGTGTCGGTATTTCAGCCCTGATGGAAGGGACAACCGATATCGCCATGTCTTCCCGTAAGATGAAATTCGATGAGAAAGTCAAATTGCAGGAAGCCAAGAAAAGTACGAAAGAAGTGGTGATCGCTTACGACGCGCTGGCGGTAGTCGTACACCCGTCCAACAAAGTATCTAACCTGACGCGTGAACAGTTGGAAGGTATTTTCACCGGAAAGATCAAGAACTGGAAAGAAGTGGGTGGCGCCGACATGAAGATCGTAGCCTATTCGCGCGAAACTTCCTCCGGGACATACGAATTCTTTAAGGAAAGCGTCCTGAAGAACAAAAACTATATGAACGGCATCCTCAGCATGCCCGCAACAGGAGCCATCATCCAGTCTGTCAGCCAGACGAAAGGTGCAATCGGCTACGTCGGTCTGGCTTACATCAATAAGGAGGTGAAACCGGTACATGTTTCTTACGATGCAGGCAAAACATTCACCGAACCTTCCTTTGAGAATGCAAAAAGCAAGGCGTACCCGATCGTTCGTCCGCTATTCTACTATTACGATACAAAAAATGAAGGCAAAGTGAAACCCTTCATCGACTATATCTTATCGGCAGAAGGACAGGCAACAGTGAAACAGGTAGGCTATATCCCTGTCAAATAAGTTAAATAACGAATCCATGTAAAGGCAGATAAATTCTGCCTTTTTTTTATTTCCACAGACATCAATGCACAATTATTATTTATTTGTGCAACAATATTGGTTGATTTTGCACATTCTTTGGTTTATTGTGCTACCTTTGCCACATATATTTTTATTTACATATTTTACTTACATGAAGACATTAACAATCGGAGATCTGAAAGCCCGCATTCCAATCATCCAAGGTGGAATGGGCGTAGGAATCTCTCTATCCGGCTTAGCCTCAGCCGTTGCAAATGAAGGTGGGATTGGCGTTATCTCCGCCGCCGGTCTCGGTCTCTTATATAAAAAACTTTCTCCCAACTACACCGAAGCCGGCAATCTGGGCCTCGCAGCCGAGATCCGGAAAGCCCGTGAAAAGGCTAAAGGTATTATCGGTGTGAACGTGATGGTCGCTCTTTCAGACTTTGCCGAATTGGTGAAAACCAGTATCGCAGAAAAAGTAGACATCATCTTCAGCGGCGCCGGACTTCCTTTGGACCTGCCGTCTTTCCTTAAGAAAGACAGTGTAACAAAGTTGGTTCCTATCGTATCGAGCGCACGTGCCGCAAAGATCATCTGCGAAAAGTGGAAAAACAATTACGACTATCTTCCGGATGCAGTCGTACTGGAAGGCCCGAAAGCAGGCGGTCACTTAGGATATAAGGAGAACCAGCTGGAAGACGAACATTTCTCACTGGAAGAACTGCTGCCCCAGGTAGTGGAAGAAGTTTCCCACTTTGAACAGAAATATAACAAGAAAATCCCGGTAATTGCAGCAGGAGGCATTTACACGGGTGAAGATATCAAACGCGTGATGGACCTTGGAGCATCAGGCGTTCAATTAGGAACCCGTTTCGTCACCACTACCGAGTGTGACGCTTCAGATGCTTTCAAAGAGAGCTACATCAAAGCGGAAGAAAAGGACATCGAGATCATCAAAAGTCCTGTCGGTATGCCGGGACGAGCCATCCACTGCAATTTCTTGCAGAAAGTGAAAGAAGGATTGAAGCAGCCAAAGGCTTGTCCCTTCAATTGCATCAAGACTTGCGACATCTCACGAAGCCCTTATTGCATCGTAACTGCCTTGTATAACGCTTTCAAAGGAAACTTTGAGAACGGTTACGCTTTCGCCGGAAGTAATGCTTGGCGGACTACCCGTATCATGTCGGTGAAGGAAACAATCAGCGAGCTGATCAACGAGTGGAAATCTAAAGAATAATCTTTTTAGATTCCTGAAAATACCAATCCCCGGCGGTAGCTGTTACCGTCGGGGATTATTTTTGCCAGTCCTCTATTGGTAAGTTCCTGTTCCTTTCCTATCTTTATACCGGTCTTTTTAATAAAGATATCCATATCGAATATCATGAACACAATTTACAAGCCTAATAAAAGCAAAATGAAAAAGGCAATCTTCATCCTCCCGCTTATATGCCTGTTCGCCGCTTGTATGCCGGATAAACAACCGGAGACCGGCACGTCCGAACCGCTCCGCACGCTAGCCGAACAATTCAAGCAACCGGCAGATTGCTATAAGCCCTATGTCTGGTGGCATTGGATGGGCAGTAATTTCTCTAAAGAAGGGATCACGAAAGATCTCGAAGCGATGAAAGAAGCCGGAATCGGTGGAGCGACAATATTCAACCTTGCTTCAGCGGTACAGGAATCGCATGCCCCGACAGAGAATAACCCCTGGCCCGAACAGACTTTCCGAAGCGAAGCTTATTGGGACGCCCTCCGGTTTGCGGCTTCCGAAGCAAAACGGTTAGGCCTGAAACTGGGCTTGCAGAGTACACCCGGCTATTCCACTTCAGGCGGTCCTTGGATCACGGAAGAAAGAGGTATGCAGCAGATTGTTTCCAGCCGGACAAACCTGCAAGGTAGCCGCCTCATCGAAACGGTTCTTCCGAAACCGGAACTACCGGTCTATAAAGGATGGGGAAGCACGCACCGGCAAGCAACTTACTACCGGGATGTCGCGGTCATGGCCGTTCCCGAAAAGACGGATGTGAAACCGTATGAAATAATAAATCTATCGGAAGCGATGGATACGGCAGGAATACTTCGATGGCAGGCTCCCGCCGGGCGTTGGACAGTCTACCGGATCGGGCATGCGCCAACGATGTCCAACCCGCATCCGTTACCGGACGATCTGATCGGGCATGCTTTGGAAGCCGACAAGATGAGCCGTGAACAGATGGCCTATCACTGGCAGTCGGTATTGGACCCGTTGAAAGAGCATCTGAAGGAGTATATCGGCGATTCATTCACACATATCCTGATCGATAGTTATGAAGCAGGCAATCAGGATTGGACTCCCGGTTTCCGAAACGATTTCATCCGTTTGAAAGGATATGATCCGCTTCCCTGGATTGCGTTGCGGAATTATGCAGGAGAGCGTGACGACGTAAAACTGTTTACGGAGGATTACAAAGAAGTCGTCAGCCGCCTCTATATCGACAACGGTTGGAAAATAGCCAAACAAATGATAAACGAAGCCGGGCTGCTTTTCTATTGGGAACCTTATTCCGGTCCGTTCGATTCGTTCGAATCAGTAGCCATCCCCGACGTCCCGATGGGCGAGTTCTGGACAGGCGGCAAAGGGGCTATCTGGAATACGATCCCCAAAGCAGCACGGGTATACGGAAAGAAGATCGTTGCCGCCGAAGCCTTTACCGGACGTCCCGAGATCAGCCAGTACACAGAAGATCCGGCTTTTCTGAAACATACCGCCGACGGCAGTTTTGCCTCCGGGGCCAATCAGCTTTTCCTGCATCATTGGGTGCATCAGCCTTTTAACGACTCATATCAACCGGGCATGGGGATGGGTTGGTGGGGAACGCATTTCGGACGGCATCAGACCTGGATCAAACCGGGAAGGGCATTCTTCACTTATCTCGCCCGCTGCCAGATGCTATTGCAACAAGGGACATTCATATCCACCGACGAAACAGTATTGCACCGGAAAACCAGCGATGCCGATTTATATTTTATCATCAACCCGTCAGACTCCGTGCAAACCCGTACTTTTGCATTCGCCATGAAAGATAGAATGCCGGAATTATGGCTACCGGACAAAGGCCTTATCTGCCGGGCAGCCGATTGGAAGCAAACATCCGACTCTATCTTCGTCAACTTGAAACTGAATGCAGACGAATCCCTTTTCCTCGTCCTCCCCGAGAAGAAAGAGAATGGCTACACGGCACTGATACAACCTGCCGTGCAAATAAACGAAGAGGCTTCACAGGAAATAAAAGGTTCCTGGCAAATTTCTTTCGTTCCCAAATTAGGAGAGCCTTTCCAGCGGGAGTTTTCAACCTTATCGGACTTCAGCCTGCTTGCAGACACCGCTATCCGGTATTTTGCAGGGACAGCAACGTACAAGAAAACGGTCTTGCTGGATGAAACAGCATTAGGTAAGGGAAAACGAGTGTCTTTGGATTTAGGTGAACTGAACGATATCGCCGAACTAACGATCAATGGCAAGGATGCCGGCGTCTTGTGGTATCCTCCTTACCAGGCTGATATTACGCCCTGGTTAAAAACGGGAGAGAATGAAATAGAAATCGCAGTCACCAACAACTGGGCGAACCGCCTGATCGGGGATGAACAATATCCTGCCGACTTCGAATGGGGACAAGACCGGGGAGAGAAATTAGGACGTGCCATGAAGGCTTATCCGGAGTGGTTCATCCAAAACCGACCACGTCCTTCGACAGGAAGAAAAACCTTTTCGATCTGGTATTACTACCGAAAAGATTCGCCGTTACAACCGGCAGGACTGTTAGGCCCCGTAAATCTTAGTTGGGGCGTGATCCGGGAATAAATAATCAGGCACGGAATTCATGGATAAGTTTATTTTCTTTCTGTGAACTCCGTGCCTTATAAAGAATTAAAGAGAAATCATTCTTTCTTGCTCTTCTTTTCCACTATCATTTCAATAATAAAGGAAACCAATAACCCGATACCTCCAAAAAGAAGGACTGACGCGCCATAAACAGTCCCTGATACATCACTATGATACCATGAACGCCAACCGTCATTCGTGACGCCTATCATATTATCCATGCCGACAGAAGTGGTAATGATAAAACCGACCAGCAATCCCAACCCAATACCTGTCAACAAGCAACCTGCTTTCAAAGAGCTGAAAGAAATACGGTTTCCCCTATAACTCGGCAATCCCAATTTTCCTTCGAATGCGGAAGCATCCAGTTTATCCCCGATCTTCTCGATGATCGCCAACCGTTCTTTCCGGCGAACGAACAATTCAAACAAACCGTAAATAGCTGCAAAAACAATTCCGGTAGTCAACGGAACAACAATAAAATCCATCATAACTGTACTTTTTTAAATGATTCATTAATTTCTTTGCTACTTTTGACGCATCTCTTTCCGAAAGGTTACAGGGAGGAAAGAAAAAAATATTTTTTATTTTTATTGATGCAAGTTGTAACCTATTCACCCGGCTTGCGTCCATTATAATACGATGGAGTTGTATACCGATACATATTATATACAAAGGATACAAGCGGGAGATACGGCATGCTTCGCCTGCCTTCTGGATAAATACGGCCGTCCTGTTCATTCGTTAATCTTAAAGGTGGTCAGAAACCGGGAAGATGCGGAAGAACTGGCGCAGGATGTGTTTATGAAGGTGTTTAAAAATCTCTCTTCGTTCAAAGGAGAATGCAGTTTCTCCACCTGGATCTACCGGATCGCCTACAACACAGCTATCTCGGAGACCCGGAAAAAGAAACACGAGTTTCTGGCGATCGAGGAATCGGTTATTAATAATGTATCGGAACAAGAAGTGGCCGAAGCGCTTGGCAGGACAGACAGGACAGACAGCTCCGACCAAATACAGATGCTCGATGCCGCCCTCGCCCAATTGCCACCCGACGAGCGGGCGATCATCCTGCTCTTTTACATGAAAGAAAAGACGATCGACGAAGTGGCAACGATCACCGGATTGACTGCTTCTAATATAAAAGTGAAATTGCATCGCATACGAAAGAAACTGTTTGTTGTATTAAAAGGAATGGAGGAACAATAAAATGACCGAGAAGAATGACATATTGAAAGACCTGTTTAGCCGGATGCCTGAAGAGGAACTTCCCGCTTCATTCCGTACCAACGTGATGAGGCAGATCATGGCCGAAGCCGAACGGATACGCAAGCGCGACGAACGCTGGGGATGGATTGCCGTCATCGCAGCCTCGCTGCTAATGATCGGCATCGCGATCGCCTCATTCCTTTATATGGGCATACCCAAAATATCCGTACAGATACCCAATATGAGCACACTGCCATTCTATGCCTATATCGGGATGCTTGCCTTAATCCTGTTAGGAGTCGACTACAAGTTCAGACAAATATTCAAAAGAAGGCAAATGTCTCAGAAAGAAAAGATGTAAGTAGCGGTATTACAAGTCAAAAAGATTGTTTTTCCATGTAAAAAGTCTTGCAAGTCAGAAAAAAGCATTACCTTTGCCCCCGATTTTTGAGAGATGACAACATAATGTCTAACTTACTAATTAAAACAAACTTAAGTATTAACAATTAGAGAATGGAAAATTTAAAGAACATTCAACCCATTGATGATTTCAACTGGGAAGCTCTTGAAAAGGGCGATTCTTACGGCGAAGTAAGCAAGGACGATCTTGTAAAAACGTATGACGAGACTTTGAACACTGTAAAGGACAAAGAAGTCGTTATGGGAACTGTAACTGCAATGAACAAACGTGAAGTTGTAGTGAACATCGGTTTCAAATCGGATGGCGTTGTATCTATGGCTGAATTCCGTTACAACCCGGACCTGAAAATTGGTGACGAAGTAGAAGTCTACATCGAAAACCAGGAAGACAAAAAAGGACAGTTGATCCTGTCTCACAAGAAAGCACGCGCTACACGTTCTTGGGATCGTGTAAACGAAGCTCTTGAAAAAGACGAAATCATCAAAGGTTACATTAAATGTCGTACTAAGGGCGGTATGATCGTTGACGTATTCGGCATCGAAGCATTCTTGCCGGGTTCTCAGATCGATGTAAAACCGATCCGCGACTACGATGTATTTGTAGGTAAGACAATGGAATTCAAGATCGTTAAGATCAACCAGG
>ERZ777306.990-NODE-990-length-50123-cov-17.133718_pt1 | contig 50123 bp, 38 predicted proteins | sample MGYA00374966_ERZ777306 | MGnify/ENA primary metagenome ERZ777306 (study PRJEB29329, sample SAMN06343882) | mouse gut metagenome | isolation source: Mouse cecum | place: Austria: Vienna | collected 2014-11-15 ... | reverse complement strand
AGTTGGAGTCCCAGCCGCGGATAACGCCCAGGCGGTTGCTTATAGGATTAACTTTCTGTCCCATTTTTTATGCCTCGGTATTTTTGTTAGCGATAGTGTCAACAACCACTGTTACATGGTTCGAACGTTTGCGGATACGGTAGCCGCGGCCCTGGGGTGCGGTGCGCAGACGTTTGAGCATGGGAGCGCAGTTGACATAGATAGTGCTGATATATAATTCGCCGGCGTCGGCCTTGCGCTCGTTTTTCTGTTCCCAGTTAGCAACGGCGCTGCGGACGAGTTTTTCAAGGCGCTGCGCAGCCTCCTTGTTGGAGAAGTGCAGGATGCCAAGGGCGCGGCCTACTTCCTGACCGCGAACCATGTCGGCTACCAGGCGCATTTTGCGGGGCGAGGTGGGTACGTTGAGCAACTTTGCGAATGCTACGTTGCGCTGCTCGTCCTTGCGCTGGTTGGCTGATATTCTTTTTCTTTCACCCATTGTATTGTTTCGTCTTTATATTCGATGATTATTGAGTGTCAGTCCCTTATTTTTTCTTGTTGCCTGCGTGGCCGCGGAATGTGCGGGTGGGGGCAAACTCGCCGAGTTTGTGGCCTACCATGTTTTCAGTTACATAAACGGGGATAAATTTGTTACCGTTATGAACTGCGAATGTATGGCCAACGAATTCGGGGGCGATCATAGATGCGCGGCTCCAGGTCTTGATGACATTCTTTTTGCCGGAAGCTTCCATGTCGGCCACTTTCTTCTCGAGCTTAACGCTGATGAAGGGACCTTTTTTTAATGAACGGCTCATATTTGCTTAATTGACAAGATTATTTCTTCTTTCTTCTCTCGATAATGTACTTGTTCGAGGGCTTCTTGGGCGTACGAGTCTTAAGACCTTTGCTGTAGAGACCCTTGCGTGAACGGGGATGACCGCCGGAAGCACGGCCTTCGCCACCGCCCATGGGGTGATCGACAGGGTTCATAACGACACCGCGGTTGTGCGGGCGCTTGCCGAGCCAGCGCGAACGACCGGCCTTGCCGGAACGCTCGAGAGAGTGCTCAGCGTTGCCTACAACGCCGATAGTAGCCTTGCACATAGCAAGCACTTTGCGAGTCTCACCTGAAGGAAGTTTGATAATAGCGTAGTTACCTTCGCGAGATATGAGCTGTGCGAATGTACCGGCCGAACGTGCCATGAAAGCACCCTGACCGGGACGAAGTTCGATACAGTGGATGAGTGTACCTACGGGAATTTTGCTCAGGGGAAGGGCGTTGCCTACCTCGGGAGCGGCTTCGGGGCCGCTCAAAACGGTTGTACCTACTTCGAGGCCGTTGGGGGCGATGATGTAGGCCTTAGCACCGTCTACGTAGTAGAGAAGAGCGATACGTGCAGAGCGGTTAGGATCGTACTCGATGCTCTTTACTACTGCGGGAATGCCGTCGCGATTTCTCTTGAAGTCGATAATACGGTATTTACGCTTGTGACCGCCACCCATGTAGCGGTTGGCCAGGTGACCTTCGTTGTTGCGGCCGCCTGTAGCGCGTTTGCCGACTGTAAGAGATTTTTCCGGTGTGGTGGCAGTTATAACACCTTTAAACACACCGATAACCTTGTGACGCTGCCCAGGAGTTGTGGGCTTGAATTTTCTTACTGCCATTGTTGTTAGATGTTGCTAAAGAATTCGATGGACTGGCCGTCGGCAACTGTGACGTAAGCTTTCTTCCAACGCGCGGTTTTGCCACGGAGAAGACCGCTCTTGGTCCAGCGAGATTTGTTTTTGCCGCGGACTACGGCCGTGTTTACGCTTTCCACCTTAACGCCGTAGAGCTGCTCGACCAGAGATTTGATCTGGTACTTGTTTGCCTCGGGCGACACGCGGAAAGTATAGCAATTGCGCTTTTCAGAAAGCTTGGTTGCCCTTTCGGTGATGATTGGTTTGATTGAGATATCCATATCTTAATGCGGTGGAGCGTTAGAGTTTGTTGATGACTTCAACGCTGGCCTCGGTCAGAAGCAGCGTTTCAGTATTGAGCACGGCATATGTATTGATGTCCGACGCCGTCATGATACGGGCATCGGGCACATTACGCATCGACAAATATACGTTATTATTCTTAGCTGACAAAACGAGAAGGAGCTTTTTGCCGTCAACTTTAAGGTTTTTAGCAAAATTTATGAATTCTTTAGTTTTGGGAGCCTCGAAATTAACATCTTCGACCACTACGATCTGGCCGGCAGCAGCCTTGAGGCTGAGGGCCGAACGGCGGGCGAGCTCTTTGAGCTTGCGGTTGAGTTTGAAGCGGTAGTCACGGGGACGGGGACCGAAAACACGGCCACCACCAACGAGAACGGGTGAGTTGATATCACCGATACGGCTGCCGCCGCCACCTTTCTGTTTGTGGAGCTTGCGGGTAGAACCGCTCACTTCGCTGCGCTCTTTAGATTTGTGTGTGCCCTGGCGCTGGTTGGCAAGATACTGCTTAACGTCGAGATAAAGGGCGTGCTCGTTGGGCTCGATAGCGAAAACCTCGTCATTGAGGGTTACGCGGCGGCCTGTATCCTGGCCTTGCTGGTTGTATACTGCGAGTTCCATATTATTTCTCAATTAAGACGATTGAACCTTTGCTTCCGGGGATCGAGCCTTTGATCATGATGATGTTGTGCTCGGGAATCACTTTGATGATTTGGAGGTTTTGAACAGTCACGCGTTCGTTGCCTGTCTGACCGGCCATACGCATGCCTTTGAACACCTTAGCGGGGTACGAGCAGGCGCCTACCGAACCGGGGGCACGAAGACGGTTGTGCTGGCCGTGAGTGCTTTGGCCTACGCCACCGAAACCGTGACGTTTCACTACGCCCTGATAGCCTTTACCCTTGCTGGTGCCGACAACGTCGACGAAGTCAGCTTCGGTGAAGAAGTCGGCGGTGATAGTATCGCCGAGAGCGTAAGTGTTACCAAATCCTTTGAACTCGGCCAAGTGTCGCTTGGGAGCTACGCCGGCTTTGCGGAAGTGGCCGAGCTCGGGCTGAGTGAGGTGTTTCTCCTTCTGGTCTTCAAAACCAAGCTGGAGAGCCTCGTAGCCGTCGGTCTCTACCGTTTTAACCTGAGTAACCACACAAGGACCTACTTCGATAACAGTGCACGGCACGTTGCGGCCGTCGGCACTGAAAACGGATGTCATTCCGATTTTCTTTCCAATTAATCCTGGCATTTCTCTGTTAATTTGATGTTATGTTGATTGATGTGAGGTGCTGTATCAGCATTTAATTTCTACTTCCACGCCGCTGGGGAGCTCGAGTTTCATCAGAGCGTCAACGATTTTGGGAGTTGCATTGTAGATATCGATCAGACGCTTGTAGCAGCTGAGCTCGAACTGTTCGCGGCTCTTCTTGTTGACGAAGGTCGAGCGGTTGACGGTGAAGATGCGTTTGTGCGTGGGCAGGGGGATGGGGCCGCTGATCACCGCGCCGATCGACTTCACGGTCTTTACGATTTTCTCAGCCGATTTGTCAACGAGGCTGTGGTCGTAAGATTTGAGTTTGATACGGATTACGGGGTTCATATATTGTAGTATTATTTTTTATTTGAGTAGATCGACGCGGCCCTGGCACTCGGTCAGTACGTCTTTTGCGATAGAGTTCGAAACCTCGGCATAGTGCGAGAAGGTCATAGTAGAGGTGGCACGACCCGAAGTGATAGTACGGAGGGCTGTCACATAACCGAACATCTCGGCAAGGGGAGCCTTAGCTTTAACAACGCGTGCGCCCGAACGGCTTGTTTCCATGCCTTCTACCTGGCCACGACGTTTGTTAAGGTCGGAGATAACGTCACCCATAGATTCTTCGGGAGTTACAACCTCGATCTTCATGATAGGCTCGAGAAGTACGGGACCTGCTTTTTCGCATGCTTTCTTGAAAGCCTGGATTGCGCAGAGCTCGAACGAGAGCTGATCAGAGTCAACGGGGTGGAACGAACCGTCGATTACAGTAACCTTAAGGTGCTCTACGGGGAAGCCGGCGAGTACACCGTTCTTCATAGCGGTTGTAAAGCCCTTCTGGATCGAGGGGATGAATTCCTTAGGAATGTTACCACCCTTAACCTCGTCAACAAACTGGAGGTTGCCATCGAAGCCTTCGTCAATGGGTTCAACGCGAACGATGATGTCGGCGAATTTACCACGACCACCGGTCTGTTTCTTGAATACCTCGCGGAGTTCGACAGGCTTGGTGATAGCTTCTTTGTAGGTAACCTGGGGACGGCCCTGGTTACATTCAACCTTGAATTCGCGGCGGAGACGGTCGATAATGATATCGAGGTGAAGCTCACCCATACCAGAGATAACGGTTTGGCCGGTCTCTTCGTTTGTTTCAACGCGGAATGTGGGGTCTTCTTCAGCAAGCTTCTGCAGACCAACGCCGAGTTTGTCGAGGTCTTTCTGAGTTTTGGGCTCTACTGCGATACCGATAACGGGATCGGGGAATTCCATAGCCTCAAGAACGATAGGATTGTTCTCGTCGCAGAGGGTGTCACCAGTGCGGATATCTTTGAAGCCTACGCCTGCGCCGATATCACCGCAATCGATGAGTTCTTTGGGGTTCTGCTTGTTTGAGTGCATCTGGAAAAGACGAGATACACGCTCTTTCTTGCCCGAGCGAGAGTTGAGTACATAAGTACCGGCAACAACTTCGCCAGAATATACGCGGAAGAAAGTAAGACGGCCTACATAGGGGTCGGTAGCGATCTTAAACGCGAGGGCGCACATAGGAGCTGTGCTTGAGGGCTCGCGGGTAAGGATCTCGTCGGGATTATCGGGAGTACGGCCTTCGATAGCACCTGAATCGAGGGGGCTGGGCAGGTATGCGCACACAGCATCGAGGAGGCACTGTACACCTTTGTTTTTGAACGACGAACCGCAGATCATGGGCACGAGGTCCATTGACAGGGTAGCTTTGCGGAGCGCACGTTTGATTTCGTCGATTGTGATGGTCGAGGGATCATCGAAGTACTTCGACATGAGGTCGTCGTCGTATTCGGCGATTTTCTCGAGCATTTTGTCGCGCCATTCTTCGGCTTCGTCTTTGAGAGCTGCAGGGATTTCTTCTACAGTGTAGTCAGCACCCATAGTCTCGTCGTGCCAGAAGATAGCCTTCATCTGGATAAGGTCGACAACGCCTTTGAATGTTTCTTCAGCGCCGATAGGAACCTGGATAGGACAGGGGTTTGCACCGAGCACGTCCTTGAGCTGGCGTACTACTTCGAAGAAGTTAGCACCCGAGCGGTCCATTTTGTTAACGTAGCCGATACGGGGAACGTTATACTTGTCGGCCTGGCGCCATACAGTCTCAGACTGAGGCTCAACACCACCAACAGCACAGAAAGCTGCAACAGCGCCGTCGAGTACGCGGAGCGAACGCTCTACCTCGACAGTGAAGTCCACGTGTCCCGGGGTGTCGATGAGGTTGATTTTGAACTTATCGTCGTTGTACTTCCAGAAAGTGGTAGTAGCGGCCGAAGTAATTGTAATACCGCGCTCCTGCTCCTGCTCCATCCAGTCCATAGTAGCGGCACCGTCGTGTACCTCACCGATTTTGTGAGTCAGGCCGGTATAGAAAAGGATACGCTCAGAGGTTGTAGTTTTACCGGCATCGATGTGGGCCATAATGCCGATGTTGCGCGTATATTTAAGATGTTCGTCAGATTTTGCCATTTTGTAGAGTAAGTGATATATTCAACGGAAAATCGCTTAGAAACGGAAGTGAGCGAAGGCGCGGTTAGCCTCGGCCATTTTATGCATATCTTCTTTGCGTTTGAAAGCACCGCCCTGGTTATTGAAGGCATCGACGATTTCGGCTGCGAGCTTGTCGGCCATAGTCTTGCCACCGCGTTTACGGGCGTAGGAGATAAGATTTTTCATTGATATCGACTCTTTACGGTCGGCGCGGATTTCAGTAGGAACCTGGAAGGTAGCACCACCTACACGGCGGCTCTTAACCTCTACCTGGGGAGTTACATTTTCGAGAGCCTTTTTCCAGATATCGAGAGCGCCGAGCTCCTCGTTGGGAAGTTTAGACTTCACAGTCTCAAGTGCGAAATAGAAGATTGCAAAAGCAGTGTTCTTCTTACCGTCGTACATCAGGTGATTGACAAATTTTGTCACACGGACATCGCCGTAAACGGGATCGGGTAGAACGAGCCGTTTTTTAGGTTTTGACTTTCTCATTTTAGAGTGTCTGTGTTGTTGTTTTTGATTGCTTGGTTGCTTGCTTCGTTTATCTTCAGCCGCGTCCGCTGACGCAAGGCTTACTCAACCGGTTATGTTAGCTGCAAGAAATGCAAAAACGAGTTAATAAAATTGTTTACCCGGGTGCTATAAGATTACTTCACCCGTCATACTATGACGGATTACTTCTTGGCAGCACCGGCCTTGGGACGCTTGGCACCGTATTTACTGCGGCGCTGAGTGCGGTCTTTCACACCTGCGGTATCGAGAGTACCACGTACGATGTGATAGCGTACACCGGGGAGGTCTTTAACACGGCCGCCACGTACGAGTACGATTGAGTGCTCCTGCAGGTTGTGACCTTCACCGGGGATGTAAGAGTTGACTTCTTTACCGTTGGTAAGGCGCACACGCGCTACTTTACGCATAGCCGAGTTAGGCTTTTTGGGGGTTGTGGTGTACACACGCACACACACGCCACGGCGCTGGGGGCAGCTGTCGAGAGCGGGGCTCTTGCTCTTGTCCTCCAATGCCACGCGTCCTTTGCGTACTAATTGCTGAATAGTTGGCATCTTAGTTTGTTTGTGTTATTAGATATCTTTTGTTCGTTTTTCTCGTTTTCGTCTATCAAAAAGAGCCTGCGCATATACTCACACAGACCGCCCATTGCATTAACTCTCAGCGAATTAGCAATGAGGCGGCGCTTAAGCGCTCTTTTCAACGCCGCAAAGTTAGCAATTATCTGCGTAAATACCAAACTTTTACGCAAATATTTTTCGTCTGCCGCAAGCCGCCGCCACCGCCGCAAGGGCGCGGTGAAAACTAAAAAAATCGGGAAGCTCCGGCATGCGGCCTCCCGATTTAAGATTATGACGATAGTGGTTTATTACTTCACGAGCACTTTTGCAGTCACACCGGCAACGTTGACGATATACACGCCGGGCTCTACAGCTATGCGTACACTACCCTGCGCGTCGACAGTGCGAAGCACGCGGCCGTCGACACCTGCCACGGTGACAACATCGTTGGCAACGCCGTTGACGATAATAGCGCCGGTGCTTGTACGGATAGTTACATCAGCAGCGCCAGTGAGGCCGATACCGCTCACGAGGCGGATAAGGGCTTCGTTGGAGCGACGCGATTCGCCTTTGTCGTAAACAGCTGTTACATAGTAGCTGTGGTCACGCTCGGACGAGGGTTTGGCATCGGTGAATGTCGGCTCGGTCACGAGTTCGGCATTCAGTTTGTTGCCATTGCGATATACGTTGTAGCCAATGAGTTCGGCAGTCATCTTGTCGCCCTCCTCAGGGATAAATGTCACATCGTCGATAAAGAGGAAGAACTTATTTGTCGAGCGGCTGCGGATTGCAAAGAACTTAGCACCGTCGGGGAGCTTGAAGCGGTAGAGGCCCCACGAGTTGGGCACGTCTTTGACAATTCCGACACTTACAAAGTCGTCGATATTTGACGAATTTGCCGAGTACAGCACCTCGAAAGTCTCGAGGTATGCCGGATCGAAGCTCTTGGCATAGAGCGACAGAGCCTGCGGGCCGCCGTAGAGACGCGGCGAGATAGCCCAGTCATCACTCTGCACAGGCTGGTTGCCGCGCTGAACGTACTCCGAGCAGATAAATTTGTAACCGGAATGAGCATCCCAGCGTTCGGGAGTTTTATTGTTTTCAAAACCACCCCACTGACGGTCCGCAACGCTCCACGAGAGAAGGCCGCTGACGGGGAAGTTGGCGATTTCGATACCACCGACAGGTGTTTTATCCATATCAACCAATTTCCAGCCTTCGACAGTCGAGCTCCAGCTTTCGGTGTCCTCAAAGCCTTCGGTCTTAGCAGCGGCCGGCATCTTGGCGAGGTCGGGGGCTGTCCATGTAAGCACTACATCCTGACCTTGCTGCGCCGCGGTGAGAGCAGTAGCAACAGGAACGGCAAGGCTGACAGAACCTACCGCAACTTCTTCGGTAAGGTTGTCGTCTTCGTACAAATCAGATGCGCTGACCACACGAGCCTGATATACAGCCTCGTCGCCGTCGATTACAGAAAGTCTCTGAGTGAAGGTAACGGTCTTGAAAGCTCCGGGCTCGATGCGTTCGCACTCTTTGAAGTCTACCAACTCGCCGTTGCGCATCAGTTCGACGGTATACGAGCTTATCGCACGCTCGCCGGTATTGCTAACCAAGACATCAACTTCGAAATCCTTGTCAACATCAGCGACAGCGGGCGCACGCAGAGATGAGGCCGTGAGGTTGGTTTCGAAGAACGACGAAACGCGCAAATTATCGAGGGTATAGAATGCAAGCGAAGCATCTGTGGGTACGATTCGCAGCACTACGGCTTTGCCTTCATACTCGGCAAGGGAAACAACCACCTTGTTCCACTGGCCGAAAGGACCGGTCTCAGCAACAACGTCGGACTGAACCTTGACAAATCCGTTGCCGTCGCCACAGTCTACCTGAATTTCAATAGCGTTGGACGGAGTGCCTGAGTTTGCAGCATAATTGAAAGTATAATATGTGAGGGCCGGATTGTACACGCCGTCGATGTTGATTTTGCCGGTAACAAGTGCTGTATAAGCGCCATATGCCTCGAAGTATGCAAAACCGCCGTCCTCGTCCTGCGGGGTCATACCCCATTCACACGAGCTTATGAACTGCCATGGCTCGTTTGACTTGATGTAGTTATAGCCGAAAATCGACGACACATTACCGTCGGCGAACGACTCGGCCCATGGGGTATCGTACGGCTTGCCGACCGGCTTGTAGGCCGTAGCGGCAAGTTTCTCCGACTCACCACCTGCTGTTACCGCATAAACGCCGAACTGCGAGAAGGCCTGCTCGCCCTCTTCAACGGCACGGACGGTATACGAAGTGCCTGCAAGGTTCTCGACCACGGTTTCTTTCTTGCGGTCAACGATGCGGTAGGTCACGCACTCGGGCAGGAATGTATTGCCGTCGACATCGGTAGTGACGGGTTCCCATGTAATAGTGACCATACCGGTATTACCGTCCTCAACCATAAGTGCCGAAGCGGGGGCAACAGGGCGGCGTGCGCCTACGAGCACTTCTGCTTCAACAGCATTGCCTTTGCCGTATGCGTTGACAGCCAAAGCCGCGTATGTGTGGGTACCGGGCTTAAGGGCTTCGTCCTTATCGGTATATTCCATAACAGTTCCGGGCTTAAGGCCTTCGGTAAGGCTTGCAATGAGCTCACCGTCGCGGAGGATTTCGACAGCAGTGAGAGCAAAGCCACCTTCGAGGTCGCTGCCTCCGAGGTTTTTGGTCGGGAGTGTAAATGAGACAGTAGCCTCACGAGCGCCGTTGACGGGCGACTCGGCTTTGAAGTCGGTAACAGTGGCAGGCACCGATGTTACGAGGCCTTCACCAATGTTAAACGAAAGAACATATAAGGCATTCGATTTCGACTCGGTCTTGGCATGGATGCCGACATAGATTTTGCTGTCTTTGTCGGCTGTTATCTCGCCCTTGAATTCAGTGGGACTTGTCGACTTGAGTTTCTGATCTGCCAGGATTACATTTGTCATGGCCTCGGCAGTAGGCTCTGTACCCCAGCAGATATCGAATGTTTCTTCGGCATAGCTCGAGGTCTTAACCGACAATGTAATGGGATAGTTAGTACCTGCTTTTGCTATAATGGCAGGCGAGAATGCCCAATCGTCGAAACCGGCACTGCCGTATGCACGGAGTGCTTTGTCGTACGAATAATACGCCCATTTCGATGCTGCGCCGTCCTTGCCGGTCATCGACCAACCGGCCATAGATGTCGACGCTGCAAAATCTTCGCTGAAAGGAGGTTCGATAGGACCGAACGACAGTGTGGCACTCTTGTAGGCCTCTGATGTAAGACCGCTCGACGATGCTGTCAAGGTGTAATAATAGTCGGTACGCTTCTCGGGCACATCGATGTGGTCAACAAATTTGCGAACATTCTCGCCGTCGACCAGCACCTTGGCATCGGGATAGCGGGTAAGGGTATATGTGACCGCGCTCGTATTTACAGAGCCGTTGTTGACACCCGACGACGAAATCGAAGACCACTGCAGAGTAATGTCGCTGCCATTGAGGGTAATGACCATCTGAGTCGGGGCCTTCGGGGTGTCGGGGCCGACAAACTTCTTGGCACCGCGCTTGGGCGATGTACCGGCGGCATTTGAGGTGGTGACTACGAAATAATACGAGTCGGGCTCGGTAATTTCGACAGGCACTCGCATCGAAGCACCGGGCAGGGCTTCGCCGGTAGCGATTTCCTTGCCGTTGGCAGTGATTGTATATTTGAGGTTCACGTCATCGGCAAGACGCTCCTGCCCTACCGTATAGCGGGGCATCGAGAAATTGACAGTACCGCTGAGGTTCACACCCGAGAACGAGGGGCTTACCGATGAAATCATTGCGGGCACTGAGGCAGCATACTCGGGTTCGGGCAGGTACATGCCGCAAATCTGCTCCTGGTTCTCGAGGTCATAGAGCTTGGTGGCTGTGGCTGTGGCGATGTCTACGCTGTAGAGGCCGTAGTTGTCCTCAGAAGCCACGCACCAGTACATGGTATCGGTAGCCGGATCGATAATAGCGTCGCCGATAAACTCGGACTTAACACCGGTAGAGCCTACGAGGGTCATAGCTCCTGTGCGGGTGTTGACTGTATAAAGGTCGCCGTTGCGCTCTATTGCATAGAGGGTGCCGTTCGATGAATAAGCGCATCCGCTCCAAGGGCGTTCGAGGGGGCATACGACCTTCAGTGGCACGTAACGGTCGTAGTTCCACTGCACAAGGTTGTAGCCTTTGCGCTCGGCGTTGATAAAGCAGCCGAAAACCTCGTCGCGGTAGGGGTTGTATGCCATTGTGGTGGCAACGTAGTTGATTTCGCCCTTGAAGTTATCGTACTCGCTCCAGTCCGACATCTTATAGGCGTAGGTGCGGATATCTTCAAAACCCATTATCTCAAGATAGGTATTGCAATAATAATACCCGTTTACAGCAACGCCACCTGCAGTGGCCATGATGCGGTTGTTGCCGATTCGCGCAGGCGCCCATTTGTCAGTGCCGTAGCTCCACATGCCCACAACGTTGTCGGGGAAGACAACCGAGCCGCAGATAGTTACGTTAGCTCCGGCACTCTCGGCCAGGGGTGCAATCGAACGAGATTGTGAAAACACCGGCTTGGCTGCCATAGCCCCGCCCGAAAGCGAAGAAGCAGCCTCGACAAACGTACCGGGCCGCACTCCCAAGAGATCAGACACAGGCTGCACAGGGGCAGTCTCTGCCGAAATCGAGAAAGCAGCTGTCATTGCCGTGGCCGCCACGGCAAGCGATCGTAAAATCGATTTCATAGAAATGACATATGACTGGTTAGACAATTAATAAATGTTAAAGCACAAAATTATATATTGTCGCATTTAGTTTCAAAAATACGAGAGTTAAATATTCTTAAACAGCAATTTTATTAACATTTCACCCCTTTAGTTGACAAAATAAAGCAAAGCCCGCCAAACAAACGAACAAATGATAAAGACGGCGGATTGGTTAAATTAGTATTGATATAATTTATCATCAACAGTTGCTACGGATAGTTGATTAAAAATCAGCTCAGACATGAGTTTGCACACAGAGACAATGCTGGTAACTTGAGGATATCAACACCCCCAACTCTCGTAGGGTCGCGGCATGCCGCAATGTCACTAAGTTAAGGGCAAACGCCACCCGGGCCTCTAGTAGGGTCGCGGCACAATGCTGTTTACTTAAGGAAAAAAGTGTCAGCGATAGGAGCTTGGCTCTCCGAGACAAGCCTCGGCCAGCATCGCTAATGTTTTGAATACCAACGCCTAATCGAGGCTTGTCTCGGAGAGCCAAGCTCCTATCGTTGCTGTCCTTTTTACATAATCACCCCTTAAGTAAACAGCATTGGGTCGCGGCATGCCGCGACCGGATAGATGTGCATTTATTTGTCTGAATATCAACGAAAAAAATGCTTTTGCCACCCGGTCGCGGCATGCCGCGACCCTACGAGAAAATAATTGGGTAAATTGTTGTAAATAAATGGATTTGCATCGCCTAATCGAGGCTTGTCTCAGAGAGCCAAGCTCCTATTGGTAGCGCTCTTTCTCCTTTCTTAAACCGCTTTGTGCCGACAAGTATGCGAGGGGGTGGTTAGATAGAGGGAAACCAACTAAAAAAAGCGTGTCGGCATTATCTTGTTCAGATAAGCCGACACGCCATTATGGTATAGTGCTGATTATTACTTCACGAGCACTTTTTTGCCGTTGATGATGTAGAGGCCGGGGCTGCTGACACGGTCGAGGCGGATGCCCTGGAGGTTGTAGATTACTTCCTCGCCTTCATTACCGGCTTCGATGTCTTCAATGCTGTCGAAGTCAGCGTCGACATTCTCCTGGAGTGCGCGGTTGGGGTTGCCGGCATATTTTACTGACGGGTCGCACATCAGGTGAGGAGGCTGGTTGTAGCAGCAGTTCTGGTTTACAACCTGCACGCGGTAGTTGAGGTCGTCCATCAGGTGAGGTATGCGGTACTCGGTGGGATAGCTGGTGGCGTTGATAACCAGTTTGTGAGAACCGGCAGTGCCTTCCCAAAGGATGATTTCTTCGCGCCAGTCGCCAAGGAAGTCGCCAAGCACACAGGGGTTATACTTGGTATAGTTGTTGAGGGTACCAACTGTATAGTTTGTCTTGTTTACCTGTACGCGGTCCCAACCGGCACCGTTCCATTTTGCGATAACACTCTTGTCGTAGTGTTCGTCGTAGAGGTCGCCGGTCCAGTAGATACGGTTGTTCATCGAACCGCCGCCACCGGGATTCCAGCCTTCGACATACAAGTCACCGGTTACACAGTCGTGCATGCCGGGTTCGGCGCTGTGCGAGAACTGCGAGTGGGGATAGTTGGCGTCGAAGTGTGCAGCGATACCACGGCCGGTGTCGCTACCGGCAGTCTTATAAAGCAGGCGCTCGCCTGTAGCTGCGTCGCGGAGGTCGTAGCCATAAGGTTTTTCTTCGTGTACCATGAATACTTCAAGGCCTTCGCGCTCGGGCAGGAAGTCGCCGAGGTGGAGAGCATCGCCATGACCGAGGCCGGTGCGATAAAGGAGTGAGCCGTCGTGGTCGAGGGCTGCAGAGCCGAATACGATTTCGTGCTTGCCGTCGCCGTCGCAGTCACCCATAGCCACCCAGTGGGCACCTTCGCCCCATAGGCCTTGATTTTTGGTGGTGTTACGGCTTACCCAACGCTCTTTGAGGGTCTTGCCGTCCCAATCGTATGCGCCAACGAATGCGCCTGAATAGTAGCCGCGCGAGAAAATCGGGCTGGGGTTAGCATCGGGGCCGTCGAGGTAAGCAAGGCCTGCGAGGTAGCGCTCCGAACGGTTCTGGTTGCTGTCGCCCCATACGGCCAAGCCGGTAGCATAGTCAGTGTGGTAAGGGATTGTGGCCAGTTCGCCGCCGGTAAGACCGTCGAACACGGTGATATATTCCGAGCCATGATCTTGTTTGCCGCGGCCGCTGAGCAGGTTCTCAAAGGGATCGTCATCGCCAAGGAGCACATAGTTGCCTTCGCCGTCGATAGTGCCGGGAGCGGTCTTCATCATGAGTTCGCCGTAGCCGTCACCGTCGAAGTCCCATGCGATAAACTGCATGGTGTGGGCGCTGGTAAAGAAGTTGGGGCCTGCATCGATACGCCACAGCAGTGTGCCGTCCATTTTGATACAGTCGAGATAGATAGGAGATGTAGCGCCCGAGCTGGCAGCGTCTTTTTCGTTAGAGGGCGACCATTTGAGTATGATTTCGTACTCGCCGTCGCCGTCCATGTCGCAGTAGCTTGCGTCGTTGGGGGTGTAGCTTGCACCACCTCGCGAAGCAGGTGTCTGCAGAGGTATGCGGTATGTCTGGTTAGCCCAGGTCTGACGGCTGACTTCGCTGTCGATGAGTTTGCCGGTCTTATCGTAGGTTTCGAGACGGTAGAAATGGTCAACAGTACCGGTTTTGTCCTCGTAGTTGGTGCGGTCGATGATGTAGAGGTCTTCGTTGAGCACTTCGGTCTGGGCAGCTTCGTCGCCACGGTAAAGTTTGTACTTCACGCCGTAGCCGTCGGCTTCGCGATGACGCCACGACACGAGGTTGCCTGTACCCATTTTCGCGCCGGTAAGGCTGAGCGACATCAGGCCGCGGTTAAGGGGCTTGGCAGGGCCCTTGGGCTGCATATTCGAAACCTTGAAACGCACGCTGAAAGTCATCACCTTGCGGTCGTCTTTCATCAGGTTTACGTGCACTGCACGGCCTTCGTAGGTGTATTCGGCGCGGTAACCGGCTACTGTTTCGATTTCGAAATCCGAGGGGTCGCCGAATAGTTTGGTTTTGTAGCCTGTGTTCTCACCGTTCTTGAGGTCGCCGACAAGCGAGAGAAGATCGATGCTCTCGGGCGCACCATTCTGCGACATGACACCCTTGCAGGTAAATTTGGTGAAGAAATTCTTTACGACGCACACATCCTCGTCGGTAGCGCCGTCGATGATGATATTGCGCAGGCCCAGAGCTTTCTTGAGGGCAAGGTTCATGATGTAGATGTCGACCTTGAAGGGCTTGCCGTCGACAACGAAGCTGCCAAGCGCGATTTCGTGGTGGCTCCATGCGTCAGGGTTGGTATTGGTCACCTTGTTGCGAAGGGGAGTCGCCGTACCGGCAAGTACCGGAGCCTCGTCGCCGATAGTATAGTACACTTCGATACCGCCGCCGTCTGTACCGATTTTAACGGCATCAAATGCAATAGTGTTGGGTTTAAAAGTATGACCCTCTTTGGGTGTAACGGTAAAGCTTACATTGAGACCCTCGGTTTTTTCCGAAACCTTTTTCGAGGGTTCAAAGGAGGTGAAGGGCGGAGTGTAAGTCACAGGGGTCAAGCCGGTGTCGGCTCCCGAACCTGTGAGTGTACCGATTTTGGCAAACTGATTGCCGATTGCCGACGTGGTTGTCACTGCATCTATCGCAGTCTGGTCGCCGGTGAGCTGCACTTGGTCGAGCTTGAGCGTGTCGCTGAATTCCCATTTAGCGGTTAGCGCATCGGCAAAAGCACCGATACTTGTCGCCAGGGCAGCAAGCATTAAGAGTGTTTTTTTCATATTGAATGTTTTGGTATTAGTTACGAGGTTACTTTTTCCAAGCGCAAAAATAGTAATTATTTTACTTCACAGCAAAATTAAAGCAGGGTCTTGCCCTGCTTTAACACATATATTTTAAGTCAAAATGGTGTCGTTTTCGACCAAGAGCTCGTAGCAAGCCTGATTTTATGCGATTATGCGTGGAGATGCTAACTAATGCTTATCTGTCAACAGATAATCGGGGCCTTTGCTAAACAATCCGTTACCCCATTGCCTAATGTAGACCCTTGAGCGGCCCTCTACTTCTCCGGAATATTCGCCGTCGACATAAACGGTCACTTTCATCACACCATTGGGATCTTCGCAATATGCCCAAAAATCATAAATCATGCCGTTGCCATTGGTCATGATAGTCTGTGTGAAAGTCGAATCGAGTTCTTGCGTAAACATCGTATACGTGTCCTCCTCGTTGAAGCCATAAATACATACCGGCTTTTCGCTATCGCACTCTGCCAATACATGTATTTCAACTTGTGGCAAGGGCTCATCATCGCAAGAGCATAGCGCCAGCATAGGTATAAGCAGGAAACTATATCTTACTATCTGTTTTTTAAGTTTAGATTTCATAATAACTGTCTGAATATTGGCTAATCATTATTTGGCTTCATCTGTATTGCTATCTTTGTCGGTCAACAAGTAATCCGGGCCTTTAATCAAAGTACCGTCGTTAAGTAGCTTGATATAAACCCTCGAGTGGCCTTCTACTTCTCCTGAATATTCGCCGTCGACATAAACCGTTACTTTCATCACCGTCTGAGGATCTTCGCAAAATGCCGTGATATCATAAAAAAAGCCTTTATCAAGTTTGTCGGTAATTGTATAATCAAATTTATGATTAAAAATCAAACCTCCTTGTTCTAAGCCATAAATATCCACATTTGAATATGCGTCACATTCTACCACAACACGAATTTCATGTCGTGGCCTCGGCTCATCCTCGCAAGCGCATAGCACCAACAAGGGCATAAATAGGAATCCAAACTTGATTATTAGGTTTTTGAGGTTGATGTTCATTATCCTTGGCATTATCATAGCTAATATTATTCAGTATTTTCCTCTCAATTCTATCAGGCTTTTTGCTTGACTTTGATTTCGCCCCATGAATTGCCAAAATCAAGATGTATCTTTAACTCTCTATCTTTATCGCCCTCTAATGAATCAGCTATAATTATCAATTTAGGTTCTAATACTTTTTTCTTTACCGTCAACCATTGCATATGAGCAGTTATACTGTCGACAAACTCGCCATCTTTGATTTGTTCATTACTCAGGACATAATCACCCTGGTCATCTCTAATATCAAAAGTCATATACGGTTCTTCGCCGTTTAAAACTATTACCCCACCGGCTTTAGCGAATGTGACTTTTTTAGGATAACCATGATTATCTTCGGGGATGCAAGATTGCAATGCAACCATAAGCGCTATCAATAGCATTTTGACAATTAGCCCGGTTTTAAGGAATGTCATAGAGGATAACTTTAGTGTTATATTTATAATTGAAATCTTCACCAACACTATACCTGTCTATCTCATTGTTCTTGTTTTTCGAATTGAATATACCTGAGATATAATAACCATTATGATTACCTTTCCAACCAAAATCACAATGTACCATATCATAAGTATAAACTTTGGTCTCGGTGTGAACAATTTTATTTCCTTGATACCAATCCTTTTTTATCTTCACTTCCTTTACCTTGTAACCGTCAATGTTCCAGCAATGGGATTTAGTTATATAAAATTTCTCAGGTATAGACGAGATAATCAGTGGATTGCCTTTGTCAATCATATCAGTAGCTCGCTTAAAAGTATACTCATAGCTTTTAACATTCTGGAATCCTAAAAACCGCATATAATTAGCCGCTTTATGCGGGAACGTAAAAGTTCCTTGATAGAAGTACCAACTTTTACAGCCTTCTGCTATTGAATAAAGCAAGTGTGAAGCCATTAATTTTCCTAACTCAGAGTTAAAACTCGTTTTTAGTTCTTCCCAGTCAATATTTACACCATTAAAAGAATAATTCTTGGGATATTCAAAATGCGTAAGTACTTTAGCAATAGCTAAAGGGAAACACCCAGCAGGAGCCTTTTTCTTATGTCCAAACAAAATAGCTAATCGCCGCTCCGGATATAAGTCGTTAAACGGTTTCTCTTGTCGCCATAGAGCTAATTCATAAAGCAAAACATCTGAAGCTCGCACAGATCTCACACTCCTTGTTTCCTTAACTTCTCCCGGAGTTCCACCATTGTTGCCAATTACAGTATATTCATCATCACTACTGTTGCCAAGTCGATTTCCGGGGTTATTATTAACATCGTTGATTGCAAAATCAACTACACGAACAAAGGGCACATCATCTTCAGGTTTATACTCCTCTAATACTTCGGGTAAAATGACTTTATCATCTGGGGCGAGAGCAAAGTTACCGACGAGTGTATCATTCTCACTCTCAATAAAAAAATCTACAGTATTGGGGTTTATAAATAGCTCATCTCCATATTCTTCCAAAGTAAAGAAACCTGGGCCGGTAGTAGGATACCCCTCAAAAATAGGCCTTTGAGAACGGCGATACCACTCCGATGCCTTGTAAATTTGTTTATCGTCGATATAACCTTGGTCTGTGACTGCTATTACTCTTGCGCTTAAACGGTCGTCGGCAGCCATGACAGCATAACCCTCGTTGTTGGCAAAATTGGCAACATACAAGAGGTTCTCACATTTAAGACTGTCATCGCCCGAACGACTGCCGACCATGTCGTAGCGCACGGTCTTAACCGAGCTGATACTTTTCATCCTGTCAGCGCGAGAATCAACATCGCCCTCTGCGGCCAAGAAGTCGCTGAGGAAGGAAAGTGCACTATCGACAGGAATAGTGTGTATGTTCACCGATTGAGGTTGTTCGGGAACAATAGTCTCCAAGGGTTCGTCGTAGTTCGAGCAAGAACTAAGAAGAACTACGACAAGCAATAGATGTAATAGTTTTTTCATAAAAATTGTTTTGATGGTTTAGATTGATTTTATTTACTCATTGCCTACATAGAGTGTTCCACTATATGTATTGCCCTTTTGTGTTGTAAGCTCGATTTCGCAGTCCGACAGTTCGCCGACGAATACTTCGGCTACAAGGTCGTTGGAATCGAAGGTTTCACATACGACATTGGTGTTATCAATGCTGCGCACGGTAAGCTCGCACTGCCCCTCCGGCAATACAAAGTCAAATACGAGGTATTCTCCGTCGTAAGCGCAAGTGATACGCTGAAGCGAGGGGGCTTGTGGACGTTTGTTTACTTTTCCGCCAGTTTTTGTCAATCCTATTGTACTACCTGCATTAGACGGCTGTTTTTGCGCATCTGCAATAAACGAAACAGTACAGGTTGCGATTAATAGAAATAAGAATTTAATTATTTTCATTTTTGAAATAATGATTGGTTTTTTGGGTGCAAAATTAGTCATTTAAACCAACACAAATCATATTTCCAAACGACTATATTTGCCTCATCAGCAATTATAATAAACTCGAAATCAACACATTAACCATTGAGGCAAATTTAATTTTGCCTCATATCGTAACAGCTTTTCAATCAACGCATTACACGCAGGAGCAACACAACACGCCGCCACACCACTGACAAACAGTTACTTACGCATCATTTTTAAGAACAATTCTTTGTGTTCTGCTTCGGAATTGGTTATACGACGAACAAGTCGCGACTTAATCAGGTAGAAATTCTTATACTTTATATCAGTAATCAAGCATATGGCTCTAACTGAGAAACCGGCAAAAATAAGGGAAAGAAATACAAATTCACGTTCCTTAAGATCAGGTATTTCAGTTCTCATCTTAGTCATAATACCACCAAGATAAATATCTATGGATTTCTCTAATTCCTCAATTGCTTTAGGTTTACTCAGACTTTTCAGTTCATTTTCTATATCCTTAATAATTTTGTCAGTTTTTATGCCTGACTCTACCATCTCGAAATAGTCATTGCACAATTTATTAAACGTATTCCATTTGTCACGGAATAGTTCCTCTACCATCATTGCATGTCTTACCACATCTTGAGACTTTGTATCGATTTGCTGTTGCAGGTTCATCATAGCATCTGATGACAACAATATTTCATTGGTCAAACGCCTATTTTCGAGAGATATACGTTCTATGTTATTTTTCAAATTCAAAAATTCAGACACCTTACTTTCTATTTCGGCGTTTTTAGTCCTAATTTTCAATCTGAATATTATAATGAGGAGAATTATAATCACTAACACAACAACCGCTGCAACAATTAGTCGCATGGTCATAGTTCGTGCCTTTTTCTTTTCCTGTTCAGCTTTTTTATTATAGAAATCACGTTGTACTACTGTTACAGACTCTTTAGTCACTCGCTCTACTATCCTACTTTCATAATAAAGCAATGAATCACAAAGAGATGCAGCAAGGCGGCTATCACCCGACCTAATTGCATTACAGTATTTGGTGTATAAAACAAAGCCTTGCTCCTGCTCATTCTGACTATGATTAAATGCCTCATACAGCATATTGATAGACTTTGGCAACTCATCTCTATCTTGATAAATAGAACTCATATATGCCGAACATACCGCGCTCCCCTCTTTACCATAAAAGTCTATTAAAAAATGCTCATAAGCATAAAGTATATCATCATGTCGGTTTTTCATAAAGTATAATGGTAGAGCAGAATCCATTATATACCCCATAAGAGCAGAATCTACAGGTGTCTCATTTATAACCAAATGTCGCATGCTGTCGATAAGATTAACACCCTTATCCAACAAGTTCTCATTACAATATACCCTTGCAAGATCACATAGGGCATATCTATGATTTAATACTTTACCTGCTTCATTATATTTTTGTGCAGCCTCCGATGTGTATCTTTCAGCCTGTGGATAGTTGTATGTCTTTGTAAATATATCACCCATAATCTCGGCGCTTTTGGCAATCCAATATGGGTTATGCTCCGACTTAGCGATTTCGTAAGCATTAAGTATATCGCTCATAGATGACTGCATATCGCCTCGATTAAATGCTATCTGAGCATTATAGAAATATGCGCGGCGGCGCAGGTCGTCGTCGGGGTGGTCGCGAAAGGCTTCGTAAGCTGTGCGAAATAAACTGTCCGAGTCGAGTATGACCCAAGTCTTGATTTGGGCCTGGCTATAGAGCAGACTGTAGTAGGCCTTGTCGAATTGCGACAAGGCTGCAGTGTCGACTTTGACCAATATCGACATTGCACTATCGGGAGCCGACTCCATAATGGCATCGGCCTGTACGAGCTCGCTGTTGCCGACTCGGTCATTGCAGGCAACACACAATACTAAAATAGCTAATATAATCCTAAATTGCATCGATGGAATGATACGAAATGAGACATATGCAAATCGAGTGCAAAATTAGTAAAAAATCACCAATCAGCGACACCCGCCACGGTAACAAGGCCCAGCTTTGCGAGGCCATGAGGATTATGCAGTTGGCTTAAGGATCCCCCCACTCTCGTAGGGTCGCGGCACAATACTGTTTACTTAAGGATGATCATGCACCATATGGGAATTTTAAAAAAAGTCCTCGGAGAGGACGTGATTGTGGTTAACCCCACGATTTTTCGTGGGGTTAGACAACGCGCACCATGCTTGATGTCCTCGGAGAGGACGCCGTATGATATCTACAGCGTCCTCTCCGAGGACTGTTTAACCAGGGTGCGACTCTGGACCCCACGAAGCAAGCATCGTGGGGCTAACCACAATAGCGTCGTCTCCGACGACTTTTTGGGTGCCCATATTATGTAAAGAGTCCTTAAGTTAACAGCATTAAGTCGGCGGCATGTCGCTACCGACCATCAAAAACCATTATCTAAACCTTAAACTCAAACCTTAAACCGTGACTCTACGTACTACGAGTTTATCGCCGGAGAGGTCGACCTCGAATAGAACCGGACGGCGGATATAGCGGCCATGGTCGTTGTAGTGGCTGTGGATCGACAGCAGCCAGCGCCCGCCAAGGTCGCGGAAAAGCATACCGTGGCCGTGGTTGGGAGGGGTGAGAGGTTTGGCTTCCTGAATCCAGGGGCCGGCGAGCTTGCCGCTCTGTGAATATGCCACACCCATGGTGTAGACATCGTCGATCCACGATGTCCATATCATGCCGAGGCGGCCGGTGCCGGTGCGGAAAAGCCACGGTCCGTCGGTAACGCGGCTACGTCGTTCCTTGCCGTTCTGCACCTCGTGACTCCAGGGCGAGTCGGAGGCCTTGAAAAGCTCGAAAGGCTCGCCGACCGAAGTCGACATATCGTCGGCAAGGCGCACAGCCTCCATAGTGCCGTCGTCGTTCATAAGCCATTCGCCGCAGAATACCATATACGGCACACCGTCTTCGACCCACAAAGTACCGTCGAGAGTGGCGCGGTCGGCGGGGCAGTAATCCTTGTCGGACACCGGCAGGTACGGACCGTCGGGCTTGTCGCTAACGAGCACATGCGATGCGCGGCGCGGTATAGCGCCGTTGGAGTTATTTGCTATGATTATAGAATCGTTGGTAAAGGTGGCGAAATAATAGTACTTGCCATTATAGGGGTGTATTTCAGCAGCCCAAATCGCAGGGTGCTTGCCTGTCCACGATGAGGTATCGGGGTACGCCACCCGGTGAGGGCCGTCCCAACGCTCGAGGTCGCGGCTTGTCCACATCAAGCCTCCGGTGCCGGTCATATAATACATCTGCGTGGCACTGTCGGCAAGTATACAAGGATCGCTGAGGATGATAGAATCGCGCGGCACATCCTTGCGGGCACCCCACGCGCACAGGGGCAGCAGGGCAATTACTAAAAGCAAAATATTCTTCATAGTCAATCAAATATCAATGCAGTAAGAATTAAACGCCACCGCCCTGGCACCATACGATGCTTTCTGGCGTATAAGGCCTTCATTGAGGTATCGACCGGCGTCCTCGTTGCTTGTACCGAGGTCGAAGTACCTTATACCCTCGGGCATGGTATCGATAATATGCCTGTAGAGCAGCGGCAGAGAGCGGAGTCTGCGCCCGGCCTCGGTGCTGCCTGTATACTGGCTGTGAGCAACTTTATCGGTATAGTAAATCACACTACCGGCCACGATTTCTCCCTCGTATTCGGCAGTGAACAAGCGTATGTTTTCGGGAAAACGACTACGGAGCAACAATATCTCGTCGAGCGAATGAACAGGCCTTGCACCATGAGCCGTCGCGAGCCTCTCTTCGAGCACTTGCCAGAATCCGGCCCAGTCGTCCGACTCGCGCACCGTCACGCCGCTGCGCATGGCCTTGCGCACGCTCTGCCGCGCCGACATATCGAATGACAGCGGCTCCGACACGTCAATCACGCTCGAGACCAATGTCCTGTCGAGCCTTCCACCGGCTCTCCATAGGGCATATAAATCTTCCTCGGCGGGATATTTATGATAGATATGAGGCACAGGCCTGTATATCAGCCTCGCGATACCCATGTCGGCCAACAGAGCAGTCATCAGCCTCCACACCTCGGTCATCGCAATCATATCGGCCCTCGGTGTCATAAGCCAGCCACCGTAGGTAAGGCCTCCATGACTTGTAACGGTGTCGCCGCAGCGATGAGCGGGCATCACGGCAATGATGCGTCCGGAATCGTCGCGGGCGATGAGCGACATATCCTCGAAGCGGTCGGCATGATAGTCCATGTAGTCGCGACGATGCAGGAATGTACCGTTGCGGCTCTGCTCCACTACCATGTCCCATTCGGGCTTCAGATGCGGCTGATATGGCTCTACGGTCATTGATTTATCAGTTTTGGGCGTTGAACGAGATATATCTGGCAAGCTGCGCCTCTATTTCGGCATACCTCACAATCAGCGCATTGTGCTCGGCAAGGGTGTCGAGGTAGGTATTGTATTCTGTCAGATACTCGAAGATTGTAAATATGCCCAAATCAAATGCCTTTTTGAGCAGTGCCGGGTAGTCGTTGGCAAGCACCTCGCGCTCGTTGGCGATGCGCTCATAGAGATGCCGCGCCTCATTGTAATCGGCATTGAGACGTGCCTTGCGCACGATGTCGTAGTCGAGCACGTCGAAGTCGGCGGCAATGGCCTTGGCCTCGGCCATACGTACCGATTTCTTCGGCTGCCACGAGGGCAAGGAAATGCCTATGCCGAAGCCGTTGAAATGCTTGCCGTCCTCGTAGTCGTGGGCATACGATAGTTTAAACGACGGCATGGAGCCGCGGCGTGCGACAGAAATATCGTTGCGGGCGGCTTCGAGCTCGGCCTTCTTACCGGCAAGGTCGGGGGCGGAGGCAAGCGATTGCTCGTATTCGGCAATCGGCCTCAGTGGCTCAACATTCAGGCCTGCGAGCGCCTTGAACTCGCCGAGGCAACCGGGTTCGATAGCCTCGATAGCGGCCTCGGCTCGCAGTACCTCGCTCTCGGCATTGGCCAAGGCTGTGAGTATCGACATCAACTGCAATTCCGATTTGCGCAGGGCGAGAATGGTAGCCTCGCCTCGATCGTACGATTTGCGAAGGTTATCTACAAGCTGCTCGAAATTGCTGTGAGCCTCGCCGATTACCTTGAGGTTGGCTCGCGCCTGACCAAGACGTATAGCGGCAAGTTTGAGTTCGAGGGCCTTGTCTACCACATTGCTACGGTGCAACAGTTCGAAGGCATTCGCTCTCAGTTTATTCGACTTACGCCTTGCAGCATATACACCGGGCCAGTCGAAGCCCTGCCCTACCGATACACCCCAGCGGTTGTCGCTGCTTTCGTCGGCAAATTTATAGTCGAAGTCTACATCTGGCCCCGCAAGGCTGTTGTCGACCTCGCCCTGTAGCCGCTCGGCCTGAAGGCGCGAACCTTCGGCTGCGATAGACGGCGACTTGAGAGCTACAGAATAGCACAAGGCATCGAGGTCTGAGGCCTGTGATGAAATGGATATGAGTATGGCGAAGAGAGGGATTAATCCTTTTTTCATTTGTTTTCGTTGCGGTTTAGAATCCTGTAAAGGGCAGGAACAACATATATGTTTAGCAGCGTCGAACTTAGCAGGCCGCCAAGTATCACTATAGCCATAGGTGCCTGTATCTCGTTGCCGGGGGCGTCGCCGTTGACTGCGAGCGGTATCAGCGCAAGGGCCGAGGTCAGTGCGGTCATAACAATAGGCAGCAGTCGGTCCGACGATCCGAGGCCGATGCGGTCGGCAAGGCTCATGCCCTCGGTTTTGAGGTGGTTGTAGCGGCTCATCAGCAGCATACCGTTGCGGGTACTGATACCCATTAGCGAGATAAAGCCGATGATAGCGGGTATATTGACCTCGTCGCCGCAAATGGCAAGCATAAACACACCGCCGATAAGCGCAAGGGGCATATTCACAAGAATCACGAGCGACTGCGACACCGACTTGAATTCGCCGTAAAGCAGCATGAAGATTATCAGCAAGGCTCCGAGCGAGGCCCACATAAGGGTGCGCGACGCTGCCTGTTCGCTCTCGAACTGACCGCCGTAGGCTATGTGATATCCCTGCGGCATCTCGATATTTTCTTCTACGCGGCGGCGTATCTCATCGACGGTGCTGCGAAGGTCGCGGCCTTCCACATTGGCTGAAACAAGCAGGCGGCGCTCTACATTCTCGCGGTTGACAGTATTGGGGCCGCTCGTCGACTTGATATCGGCAAGCTCGCCAAGGCTGATTTTACCCGAGGGGCTGTCGACCGTCAGGGCGGCGATATCGTCGAGGGTGCCTCGGTGTTCTTCATCAAGAATCACAGCCACATCATAGGCATAACCGTCGCTATAGACCTGCGATACCACTCGTCCGCCGAGGGCTGTCTCTATGGCGTTTGCAAAATCGCCCATTCTCACGCCACGCGCTGCAAGCACATCGCGACGAGGGCGTATCAGCAGCTGCGGACGCTCGGTCTGCTGCTCGATATTCACATCTACAGTACCTTCTACCGATCCGGCAATTTCCTTCACTTCCTTGCCGATAGCAAAGAGGCGGTTGAGGTCCGGGCCGAAAATCTTGATAGCAATCTGCGATTGTGCGCCCGACAGCATGGCATCGATGCGGTGCGATATAGGCTGGCCGATTTCTACCACTGCGCCCGGTATCTCGCCGAGACGGTGACGCAGGTCGGCGGCAACTTCGGCGCGGCTGCGTTTGTCGAGGGTATAGGGAGCTTCGATTTCCGACACATTCACGCCGAGCGAATGCTCGTCGAGCTCGGCACGGCCCGTCTTGCGGGCTACAGTCTTCACCTCGGGGGTTTCGAGTATAATCTGCTCTGCCCTACGGCCAATGGCGTCGCTCTCATCAAGCGATATGCCCGGCAATGTGGACACGTTGATTGTAAACGAGCCTTCGTTGAACCTGGGCAGGAAACCTCGGCCAAGAGTAAAGAAGCATACCAGAGCGGCGACAAACAATACACCTACGGCTACGAGCATAGCCCGGCTGTGTGCCAACATCCACGACAGCGAGCGGCTGTAGGCATTGCGCATGGCTCGTGTCACTGCCGGTTCGCGACCAAGTTCTTTATTCTCGGCAGAGTTGCCCAGGAGGTAGCTGCAAAGCACCGGGGTCAGCGTCAACGCCACTATCGTAGATGCCGCAAGGGCCACGATAAACGCCACGCCGAGGGGTATGAGCATACGGCCTTCCATGCCGGTGAGGAAGAACAGCGGCAGGAATGCGGCGGTGATAATGAGCGTTGAGTTGAAGATAGGCATACGCACCTCGGCTGAGGCATGATATACGCAGTCGAGCACGCTCTGGCGCTGCCCCTCGGGCAGTTGAGAATTCTGTCGCAAGCGTTTGTACACATTCTCTACGTCGACTATCGCATCATCAACAAGACAGCCGATCGCTATGGCAATACCGCCAAGACTCATGGTATTGATAGTATAGCCCAAAAGATTGAGTATCAACACCGACACAATAATCGAAAGCGGCAGCGCTATGACTGAAATGAGGGTGGTGCGGATGTTCATCAGGAAGAAGAACAGCACTATTATCACAAACAGCGCACCCTCGAGCAAACTACGCTGAAGGTTGCTGATAGAGTTGTCGATAAAGTCGCTCTGACGGAAAATATCGGTCGACACATGCACGTCGGAAGGCAGCGTGGTCTTCATCGACTCGAGGGCGCGGTCGATTTCCTCGGTCAGCTGTATCGTGCCTGTCGCCGGTTGCTTGGTCACAGTCACTATCACCGCAGGCTCGGCCTCTACCGAGGCTACACCGATACGCGGCAGACGGCCTCCGAGCTCTACCGACGCAACATCGCCAATCGTAACAATACCGCGCTCATCGCTGCGTATCACTGCCTGCGACAGCGCTGCGCAATCCGATGTGTTGATATCGGCCTTGATAATATACTCGTTACCGTACTGGTATACCACACCGCCACCGGCATTGGAGTTCAAGCCGTCGGCAGCCTCAAGGAGTTCGTCGAGACTAACGTCGAGCAGGCGCATACGGTCGGGATTGATTTTGATTTGATACTCGGGCGCATCTCCGCCGATTACCGCCACCTGCGATACTCCGCCGAGGGCAAGAAGGCGAGGGCGTACTACCGTCTCGGCAAGGCGGCGCAGTTCGAGCAAGGACGTCGAATCCGCCCTCAGACCTACAATCATAATCTCGCCGAGTATCGACGACTGCGGGCCCATAACGGGCTTGTCTACGCCTTCGGGCAAGCTTTCGGCTGCGGCATCGAGGCGTTCGCTCACTATCTGGCGGGCAGTATAAATATCCGTGCCCCAGTCAAATTCGACCCACACTACCGAGAAGCCGGTTGTAGATGTCGAGCGCACGCGGCGAACTCCGGTACTGCCGTTGACGGCGGTCTCGATAGGATAGCTCACCACCTTTTCAACCTCCTCGGGGGCGAGGCCGAGGGCTTCGGTCATCACCACCACCGTCGGCGCATTGAGGTCGGGGAAAATATCTATCTCCATGCGCATCAGTGTAACCAGACCGCCGATCAATACAATGGCGGTTAGGATAAGCACTGTAAGCCTGTTGTCGAGAGAAAAACGTATGATTCTGTTCAGCATCTCTTTCGCGCTTTAATGATTGTGGCTATGGCCTTCGGGAATATTGCTGCCGGTTTCGGCAAGGCGAACTGTAGTCACGCCCTTGCCTACGATAAGCGTGCCCGGCTCCACACCGCTGCGAATTTCTACGCGCATACCGTCGGATGCGCCGATTTCAACTCTGCGCTTGGCATAGCACTCTTCGTCGAGGCGCTCATATACAAAGTAGTCGCCCTGCTGCTCGGATAGAGCTTCGGCAGGCACGCTCACAACATTGCTGCGCGGCGAACCAAGGAGATATGCTGTAAAGGTCGTTCCGGCAACAAGTCCCGGCGTGCGTCCGGCATTGAAGTACACCGGTATATACGCCGCAGCAGCGCCCGATGCGGCTACAGGGGCTGTTGTAAGCCGTCGGCCGCCAAGTTCGCTCAGTTTCACGGCCTTGTCGCTATATGGCAGCGACACCACCGCATCGCTAAGAGTCGACGCCATTGAATAATACCGCTGCGGCAGGTCGATTCTCAGCACCTGCTCGCCGTCGGCGGCAACGGTGGCAAGAACCGCCCCGGCTTCGACATACTGGCCCTGACGCACGTCAAGCGACGTTACAGTTCCGGCTATAGGGCTTGTCGCACGGCCCGACGATGCTGCAGGGCTGTATGCGGCCTTGGCCTGATTGTAAGCGGCCAGCGCGGCATTGCGCTCGCCTATCGTTGCGAGGCGGTCCTTGTACAGCGCCTCTATACGTTCATATTCCGTGCGGGCGGCATCGAGTGCGGCCTTGGCCGACGCATTGGCATCGCCGCCGGTAATATTGCGGGCGTCGATTGTTGCCACCAAGGCTCCTTTCGACAATGTTCGCCCGGCTTCAATTCCGGGGGCGATTCTCACCACTCCCGCTGTCGGGGCTGACACTACGGCATCAGCACTGCTTGCAGTAAGCACCACGCCGGCTGCTCGTACAGTGCTCGAAAAGTCGCCGCACTTAACTGTATCGATTTCTACGCCGAACTCATCGGCAACTTCTTTGTGCAGCACGATTTCGCCCTTTCCATGAGCATGGGATTCGGCTTCGCCATGGTCATGGTCGTGCTTGTCGTGTTCGTGTTCTTCTACTTCTGCGGAATGATGGTGATGCCCATCATTTTCGTGATGCCCGCCACATGCCGTAAGCACGGCAATCAAAGGTAATATGATAAATTTGCGCATATCAATGTGTTTGTTGGTCAGGCAAAGTTACACATTATTATGCGAACAGACAACTTTGCGCCAAGATATGCAACCGGGTGTCAAAGCTCGCGAGCCTATACAGACCCATATACAAAAGGCACCCGAGCCTTCAAAACTGCCCGGATGCCTTGATGTATGATTTGGAACGTGTATTATTTCTTGAAGTTCAAACCGATTTCGAGTTTGGTTGTGCCGTCGATTACATCAGCGGCAGATGCAAGCATACCGGGAAGAACGTCGGCGATGAATCCCATGTCCTCATCAGCTTTCACTGCCTCAACGAGCTGGTTTACAAGTTCCTCGTTGCGAAGCAGGGGTACTACATTGGTCTTCAGCAGGGGAAGCAGGGTCTCTGTGCCGAGGTAAACGGTAAGCTGGTCGTTGGCCATTGTGTAGTGCATGGGCACGCCTTCCGACATCATCGGGGCGAGCTGCGCCATTACATTACCGAGCAGGTTGTTGATGTCGATACCGCCGGGTACTGTAGCAGCGGCACGACTGTCGGCTGCGATTACGGCCTGCGGGTTAAGGTAGAAGAGCATGTTGCCGTTGCCTTTGAGTACGTACTGGGCCATGTTCGAGGGGCTCTGAAGATATGCAAGGGTCTCCGACTCACTGTTGAGGTCGGCATACGATGCGATGATGTTGCCGTCGGTGCCAAAAGTTACATCACGAAGCATTTCGCACAATGCGTCAGGAAGACGTACCGACATATCATCGAGAAGAGGCATAGTCATGAGAAGCTTCAGGAGGTCATTCATTGCCATGGGTGTGCCCATGAAATCGAAATCAGCCGAGCTATCCCATACTGCATGGATAGGCTGAGTGTAGATTGTGCCATAATCGTCGCTTTCCCAATCTTCTTCCATGTCGAAGGGCTGGGGAACCCATTTGCCTGCTATTGTGAGGTCTTTGAGTGCAAGCTTGGTAATATCGAGCTTCAACTCTTTTTCGCTTACCACACCCGAGTACTCGTAGGTGCAATAATCATTGCTGCCCACGCCGGCGAAGGTAGTGTTGTCGCCTGTTACAGGGAAGCTGAGCACGGTCTCTGCGCTACCGGGGATAACGCCGGGGCCGGCAATCTTTTTGGCCAGTGCTTCGGGTACTCCGGGAATAGCAGAGAGGTCGAAGGTGCTGTTGAGTGTCAGTGTGGCAGCTTCGCCTTCACGGACATAGGTAGCTGTTTTGCCGATTACAGGCTCGCCATTGACAGTAAGGATGAGGCCGGTGGCATCATCATAAGTCTGGCTTGTTGTTTCTTTGGGATCGTCTGAGCACGATGAAAGAGAAAGGACACCGGCCACTAAGGCCATGCCAAGATACATTACTTTTTTCATTTGCTTTAAAAATGTTTTGCGGTTAGTTTTTTTTGCAAGCCGCAAAGTTAGCAATTATTATTTGCCGACGTGTTAAATTTTTGTGAAATCTTCACTTTTCGGCCAACATTTTTGCATTTTGGAGAATATAAATGCTGACACTCGTTCTATTTATGGGTTAGATGCACGATGCGGTAATCTAAAGAAAGTCGTCGGAGACGACGCAATCATGGTTAACCCCACGATGCTTGCTTCGTGGGGTACAGAGTCGCCCCCTGGGAAACAGTCCTCGAAGAGGACGCTGTAGATATCATACGGCGTCCTCCGAGGACATCAAACATGGTGCACATTATCTAACCCCACGAAAAATCGTGGGGTTAACCACAATCACGTCCTCCGAGGACTTTTTTTTAAAATTTCCACATGGTGCCTCTAACCCTTAAGCAAAAAACACAGTCGGGAGGCCATGCGGCACAGCCTCCCGACATAATTCTTGATTAAACTCTATCAGATTTCCAAAAGCGACAGCGCGGTTTCGGCAAGGGCTGTCTTCTTGGCGGTATGCTCTTTTACCATAGCCACAAACGGGTCGGCATCGTAGCTGCCTCGTACGCTGATAAAGTCGTCGTCGGCACTGGAGGCGGGATCGTCGATACCAAAACCGGTACGAGATTTGAGGCTGTACTCTTTGCGGGCATCGTCAAGGAGCATTTCGTTGAGCGAGGTCACGCTATAGAGCCAGCGGTTGATAATCGTGCGTACGTCGTCGGCGGTAAAGGCTTCGACCGGCTTGCCATACCACGACTCCATGATATCGGCAACCCAAGTCCATTCCATTTCGTAATAACGGGCATGGAGATCGCGCCATATTTGTTCGAGCTCTTCGATTGTGGCGATTGTGCCATCGGTAATTGCATTGCAGATAGCATCAACCTCGCTCTTGGGCGCAAACATGCCGCACACGTCTACCCACTGTCCCGCACCGGCTTTTTCGGTAGGCTTAAGGATACGGCGAAGTTCGGCATCGCTGCAAATGGGTTCTTTGCCCAGTCGGTGGATCACCGAGTTGCCCATGAATTTATCGAGAGCCATGCCGTAGAGCTTGCGACCCTTGCGAAGAGCGCGGGCCTCGATAGTCATGGTCTGGAAGGTGAAGCGCTCGGCGGTAAGACCGGCTGTGCGCTCGAGGTCGGTCAGCAGCTTGATACCGTCGAGCATCTTGCCTGCGGTGTAGGGGCTGAGCAGGTTGAAATTGATGCTGTCGAGACGGTGGGGTGTCTTGCGTTTGTCTCGGCGCGGCCACTTCTGCGCATCGCGGATAGTACCTACGCTACGGATATTAATGCCGGGCACCAAGAACGATTCGCCCCTATTCTCGATAAGGTACGAGAAAGGAAGACGCGAGGTATCGGGGTGGTTGACGTGACGGCCCATTACGAGCGAGAATGCGCCGATTTTGGCAGGCCACAATATATACGAGTCACTGGTGGTCTTCGAACCGCGCTCTACTACGCCCTGGTGGATTGGGCCGAGCTTATACATGTGGTTACTCTGGTTAGAGCCCGAGCCGGCATTGAGGAACGAGAACATACCCGCAATCAGAAGGCTCGATTTGTGCATCGTCACAGTGTATGGTCCAGCAAAAATCGCTGCTGCCTCGCCGTTCTCGCAGGCGCAGTTGGCAAAGAACAGCGAATCATGCGCCGAGAATAGGTGTGTAAGGTGTGTGGCCTGGCCGATAAAGCAGTGGTGGATTACGGCTCCGTCCTCTACCTTGGAGCCTGCGGCGAATACAAAGCCTTCGGCTATGACATCGCGGCCTACGGTAACAGGATCGCTCTTCGACGATGTGATTGTTCCGTCGTCGAGACGCATTGCGCCGTCGACTGTAGCATAATCGCCGATATTAACATCGGTTATCTCGCCGGAGTTGATAACATTGGCCTTGACACCTACGCGGCCACGACGGCCATAGAGTGTACCGGCATGAACCTTAATCATGGTCACAAGGCGCTCTATCATATCGCGGCGGTTGCGGTACATGGCGATAAGGTAGGCACTCTGTGCCGACATGGTTTCATAGATTGGAACCTCGCGACCACCGGTCTCGTTGAGTACCGACACCTCGGTACTGATACCGAATGTGCTCTTGAGTGTACCCTCGAGGCGGTCTACATTTTCAATCACAGCATTGTCGGCAATATCATAGTTGGCGATATAGTTCGATACACTGTTGATATACACGTCCTTACCCACGCTCACATTGTGCAGGGTCACGTTACTGATACCGCGCTTGCGCTCGATACCGCAGGGCAGATAAAAACTGCCGGTAGAAACATCGAGCTGTACCTCACCCGAAAATACTACATTGCGAATACGCATCGGATCGAAGCCCTCGGCTACGGTTACACCGGCCCAGTTGCCGCTACATCCGTTCTGTTCAAGAACCTGAATCTCTTCTTTTGTCAGACTGCGAAAAGACATAAAGCTTATTTTTTGAAAGTTGGTTAGTTGCTTATTTGACCGCGAAATTACGCAAAAAGTATGAATTATGAAATAATTTAATTATATTTGCATTACAAAACCTGTCTTTACAATGAAAAAGTTCGCTCTATTCCTTTTTACTTTTCTGATTGTTTTCGCTGCTTTTGGAGAAGACCTTCCCGACAATGTACGCGTCAACGAAGAAATTAACACTTACAGAATCATAGCTCGAGAAGGTAAACCATGGCAAATAAAGTCGGAGACTAAGCAAGTTTTCGAAGCTATACGCAGCGACGACAATGTTATGGCCACAACTTACTACAACGACAATATAAGTATCGACAAAGCCTCTGCTCCGGGGGCACAACCGATATACAAACAATGGATCAGCGAAAACAACCTATACGACGATTCGCGCATCTGCGCTCTGCCTATAAGTCTGAAAAAAGGTAAGCCGGTCAAAGCAGAATTCAAATCTACTTGGAAGAATCCGTTTATTTTCAGCACTTTGTTCATGACGCGCAGCTTCTTTACCGCAAACCTGCGCGTAGAAATCATCGTTCCCGCCGAACTTGCAAATCGCATCAGTGTCGAAGCCGACAAGTTTACCGAAGGCATGAAGCTCGAAAAGGCCATCGGTGCCAAAGGCGACGTGACTTACATCGCTACGGCTACCGACATCAAGCCTTTCGAGACTGAAGACTACAGCCAGCCGATCAGGCTTGCATCGCCTCGAATTCTCATTAAGGGTATTTTTGAAGACCTTGGCGCATTGTATTCATATTATCACAAGTTCACCCCGGGCTACGACAATCTGTCGCAAGACATTGTCGCATTGGCAAAGAGCGTCACCGCAAATGCGCCAAACGATATCGCAAAGATCGACAGCATCGCCGACTGGGTACACCGAAACATCAGGTACGTGGCTATCGAGCACGGTGACTACGCCCTCAGCCCCGCCGCACCCGACGAAGTGTATCGAAACCGATATGGCGACTGCAAATGCTCGGCATCGCTTATCAAAGGTATGATGAAAGCCGTAGGTATCGACGGCCGACTGGTATGGATTGGCACAAACAGTCATTCCGACCTCACATGGGACCGACACCCCGCAATGTCGACCGGCAACCATATGATAGCAGCAGCAATCACCGGCGACAGCATTATTTTTGTCGATGGCACTACTCAATTCGCACCGGCCGGACATATACCGGCTGGTATTCGCGGGCAGCAGGCTCTGATCGAAGACGGCGACAAGTATATTCTACACACAGTGCCCTCGATTCCTGCACAGGCTTCGCTTCACCACGTCGATATTAAGGCCGTCATCGACCAAGGCAACTTGTCGGGAAAAATATCTCACACGTATTCAGGCGACTACAAAAATCTCGTAAACAACATTTGCGGCAGCGTTGCTTCCGACCGTATGGAAAAGAGCCTGACAAGACTCGCTTCTGTAGGGCGAAACGACATGGAAATATCTGATGCGGTTATAAACGGCGACAGCCTCAACGCTTCTTTCTACGACCGACAGGCTGTCAAGGCTATCGGAAAGAACATCTACGTAAAGGTCTCCCCAGTATGGAACTGGCTATGCTCGCCTATCGATAAAGCCGACAAACGACGTCGCCCGGCAGTATTCAATATGCGCGAGAATTCTACATCGAATATCACTCTCGCAATACCACAAGGCATGACCGTAAAATCTGTTCCTAAACCATTCAGCATCGACAACGAATGGTTCAAAGCCGACATACAATACTCGGTCGATGATGAATGCGTCTCCTGTACTTCTTCTATACTAATCAAAGAAGGTTTCGTTCCGACCGACAAAGTAGCCGCATGGAACGACTCTTTAAAATCTATCATCAAAGCATCTGATTCCAGAATAGTAATCGAAAAATCAATCTAAGCCATGAAACTCCTTGCACAAGCTTCTATAATCTTATTATCCCTTGCATTCAGCTCAGGGGTACATGCTATCAGCGTAGATAAAATCAACGAACGCGGTGCCAAACTCGCTTGGAACTCGGAAAATGAGATTTTCGACCCAAACACCCCGATTCCCGACAGTATCGCTGCCAAAAACTCGGCGGTGATTATTGCTCGGTTCCGAAGCATCGACGCGCACCACGAACTAAAACCCTCCATTGTAAAAGAGCAACTTACAGGCGCGGCAAGCAATACCACGAATGTCAAAGAGTTTACGCGCACCATGATCAAGTTACTCGACAAAAACGCCCTCGAGCGATACTCTAAATTCGAATTCGGCGAAAAAGACGAAAACTGGATGCGCAACCTCAAGCTTTCGTCTGAGGAGGAAGGATTCGGCGCTCGAATATTCAAGCCCGACGGCAAAATGATAGTCGTTGACCTATCTCAGGCTCTGCCTATTACTGAAGGAAAAAAGGGTAACAAAAAGAAAAACTACCGCATAGCATTGCCTGGACTTGAAATCGGTGATGTTATCGACTTCTTCTACTATTCCGAGGAAATGCGCGAAGAATTCGACATCGCTGCAAGAAATGTCAATTTCGCAGGACGATACCCGATTCTGAACTATAAATTAAAATGCATCACCGACAAGGAACTGACCGTGGAGTTAAGGCCGTTCAACGGTGCGCCTCTGCCTAACAACAGCATCGCAGACGGCAGAAACCTGCTATCGATACATGCTGTGAACCTCAAAGCAATACCGTCGACCAAGTTTGTCAACGAACGCCGACAGGTTCCCTTCTTGCAGATGAGGATTTTGAACAACAACGCCACTCTGCGCTTCAAACCCAAGAACGCCCGCACAGGCGGCGTATTCGTCCTTCCTCCAGAGACATACTATTCCGACATTTCTGAATATCTCCGCAAGTTCAAATACGATTCGGGCATACCCTCGCGTGCCGCGTCGAGAGTCAAGAAATACATCAAGGCCAATCCCGATGCGAAAGTAAAGAAAATTGCCGACTACACTTTTGTTTCGGTGATGTATGAGGCGTTGATCGACAAAACAGGCCACAACCCCACCGAACTCGCATTCATGCTTCGCGATGCCGCCGACAAAGCCAACTTCACAGCTCCGTCGGCTGTTGGTTTCATCAATTCTTTCAACGATGTACCCGCTTCGCAGATTACTTCGCACAATGCCCCCGACTACATGGCTATGATAGGCAAATACCCCTACCATACCGCAACTCCGACCATTTCTGCGCCGGGAGAGTGGATATACCTGTACCATAACGAAGAAGGCGGTTGCTTCAGGAAACTCACCGAAGAAGGCGACAACTTCCCCGAGATGTTCTCTATTCCTCCGACAAAACCGGCCGCAAACACACGCATGGACGAAATCACCCTGACTATCGACACCGAGAGCACAAAGGCGCAGGCCGATGTGAACATCTCGGCAGTTGGTGCAAGCAAAACTCGTCTGGCAGCACAGTTCAATAACGTCCATTCTTGGATTGAAGAGGCCGAAAGATATCTTGGAATTGACCCCAAAGACCACTATATCGACAACGACTTCGATGCGATGAAGTACGAAAAAGATATATACGAAGCTATGGAAAGCTCTATCGAGATAGCTACCGGCACCAAGCCCGCGAGCGTCGACTCGGTAAGTATCACCTCGCGTGGAATCATGCCCGACGCCAAATCATTCGGATGCTTCTACCGAGCTTCATTCGACGACTTCTCTATCGACGCAGGCGAGGAAATGATTGTAAATATTGGCAAACTCTTCTCCGACAACGATCGCTTGTCAGGCGACGACCGTGAGCGTAGCATCGAAGCCACCGGATTTACGCCATACAATTATATCCGTAAACTTCGCATACCTCTGCCCGAGGGATACAGCATCAGCGACGAGGCTCTTGCCGCACTCAATACGGCTAAATCAAACAATCTCGGCACCTTCACATCCGCTGCCATACTCGACAACAACGAGGTGATAATCGATGTTAACCGCCAGCTGCTTGCATATATAATACCGGCCGAGATGTGGCCGCAATATCTCGAATTATCCGATGCCGCTGCCGATTTTGCTTCGGCGGCATTGGTTATCAAAAAGAATGACTAACACTGTATGAAATCGGCGATTACGAGAATAAACGAACTCCGACAGCTGCTCAAAATCGAGTATGAAGCCGAGAAAGAGGCTCTATCTCGTATCGCCGACCGCATTGAGCTGAGCCGACTCTCCGACCGTGGTTGGGCATGGTGGCCGTTGAGGATTGGAAACACATACTACAATTCTCTCAACCAGCGCATTGTCGAAGTCTTCAGGTCGGCCGACATCGACCCCGAAACCGAGCATGAATTCGACTACGGACGCTCGGTCATTTTCTTCACGGCCTCGGGCACGGCCGGCGATACACCAAAGCGCCTGTTCGGTGGCACGGTAAGTTATGTCGACGGCAACCGCATGGCTATAGCCATACCCGACTCGGCTGTTATAGACCGGCTCGACGGCGACAACCGACAGCCGGGCGTGATGCTGTCGTTCGACGAGACCTCATACCGGACGATGTTCGACGCTCTCGACGCTCTCGAATCGGCAAAAGGACGCCTCGGCGAGATTCGCGACATTATTTATTCAACCCAAGCGGTACGCGAGTTGTCGCTCGCCCCGATGACATTCCCATACCTCAACGCATCGCAGCAGCGAGGGGTAAACAAAATCCTTCGTGCTCGCGACGTAGCCGTACTCCACGGACCGCCCGGAACCGGAAAGACCACGACCCTCGTCGAAGCTATCTACGAAACTCTACGACGCGAGAGCCAGGTTATGGTATGCGCCCAAAGCAACAAGGCTGTCGACTGGATATGCGAAAAACTTGTCGACAGGGGCATAAACGTGCTCAGAATCGGCAATCCCTCGCGTGTCGACGACAAGATGCTCGCTTCGACCTACGAACGACGATTCGAGGCACACCCCGACTACCCTACACTATGGAGCATACGCCAGGCGATGAGGCAGCTGCATGCCAAACGTGAACGCACCGACAGCTGGCACCAGAAAATCGAACGTCTCAAAGACCGCGCGATAGGTCTCGAACTGCGTATAAACAATGATATTTTCGACTCTGTACAAGTTATAGCTTCCACGCTCGTAGGCAGCGCCTCGCGACAGCTTACAGGCATGCACTTCCCTACTGTTTTTATCGACGAGGCTGCTCAGGCGCTCGAAGCCGCATGCTGGATACCAATGCGTCGCTGCGACCGCATGATTCTCGCCGGAGACCACTGCCAGTTACCCCCGACTGTCAAATGCTTTGAGGCAGCTCGCGGCGGCCTCGGCAAGTCGCTTATGGAAAGTATTACCGAGACCCACCCCGAATGTGTGACCCTGCTAACAATGCAATACCGTATGCACGCCGACATCATGCGCTTTTCAAGCGATTACTTCTACGGCGGCATGCTCACCGCTGCTCCGGAAGTTTGCGACAGAGGCATACTCGACTTCGACATCCCTATCGAATGGGTAGATACATCAACAACCTCAGACAGCAGCGACGACAACGATACTCGCGATTTTCGTGAAGCCTTGGCCGGTGAAACATTTGGACGCATCAACCGCGACGAGGCAAGGCTAACTGTCGACACAATCGATGCCTACATCAATCGCATCGGCATAGACAGGATTATCGACGAGCGCATCGACTTCGGCATCATTTCTCCATATCGCGCACAAGTGCGATATCTGCGTTCGCTCATAAAGCACAAACCTTGGGCCAAGCAGCTTAGAAAGCTGATTTCGGTTAATACCGTCGACGGTTTTCAAGGTCAGGAGCGCGACGTTATAGTGATTTCACTCGTACGAAGCAATGCCAAGGGCGACATCGGATTTCTCCGCGACCTCAGGCGCATAAACGTCGCTATCACACGAGCCCGAATGAAACTCATTATAATAGGCGACAGCGCCACCTTATCATCAGCACACTCGTTCTACAGACGACTGCACAAGTATATCGACAGCATCAACTGACGACTACGAAAAAACCTCGGAGAATGCGCTCTCTGCAAGCATCATTCTCCGAGGTTCTATTTTATCTGCTTTCGCAATCCCAACTTACTTGGGCATGAAAGCTATATGACCGGGGATATCACCGGTTTTAGCACTCCATTTCAGCTTACCGTCTTTATCGTAGCAGAAAATTGCGCCCGACGATGTATAGTTCTTGGCATCGGTGATAAAGAAATCGCCGGTCGATGCATTCACGGTCATGAAGTACGGGGTAGCGATTTTCTCTTTATCCTCGATATCAAAGTGGCTGTCGCCGATATTGTCGAGTTCGGTCGAAGGCCTTATTGCGCCATAGCGGTAAGTCGCATTGTAGTTGGCATCGTAGGTAGTCTGATAGTAATAAATACGGTCGTTATAGAATGTCAGGCCGTTGTAGTTACCAAGCAGGCTCATGCCCTGCTGTGCATAGTGGCCGTCTTCCTGCTTGCGAAGTACAATCAGTTTGGCTGCCACATCAGCATAGTTACCAAGGCTCGAAACCCAAAGCTGACCGAACTGATCTGCTACTATATCCTGAAGGTTCAGGCCGTCGGTAGCAATTGTATAGTCAACCTTCATAGTCGAGGGGTCGAGTACGCTCACTGTATTGTCGTATTTACCTACACCGTAGTTGTAAGAGTTTGCAACAAACAGCTTTCCTTCATGGAGGGTGATAGCCTCGGGATTGTAACCTACTGTAGTAGTACCGTCAACTTTGAGTGAGTTGAGGTCGACACGAACTACTGTGCCAAGGTCATTGTCGCCACCTACATACGAGGTTACATAAGCCTTATCGCCGACAAATGCGATTTCGCGGGGAGAGTTGATATCAACCTGGCCGATACGCACCGCTGTCGCTGCATCGAGCACTTCAACCTTGTGGCTTCCGTTTACAACCACATACAGGCGACCATTGTAAATAGCAAGGTCATTGCCTACATCACCAAGTTCAAGCACCTGGTTGGGGTTGTTCTCTGCATACACGTTGCGGATATAATTACCGGTATTATAGTCGAAATAATCGAGTGTGCACTTGTTAGAGCCCATGTTGCCCTCGTTGAGCACATAGAAACCGCGATAGTCACCGCCGTTACCGGCTTTATCTGTTCCGATTTCGGTAGATTCAGAACCCGAAATAACGGGAACTTCATCATCGCTACATGCGCTTGCTGCCACAGCGATCGATGCAAGGAAGAAATACTGTAGAATCTTCATAGTATAGAAATATGTTCTTATTATAATTATCAATTTTAATTTCTCAAGTCGAAGCTCGTTCGAAGTTTATCGACACACAAACCGCACAGCATCGCGCCCTCTCGTAGGGTCGCGGCACAATGCTATTAACTTAAGGAGAAAGAGTGTCAGCGATAGGAGCTTGGCTCTCCGAGACAAGCCTCAGTTAGGCGATGCATATTCATTGATTATCAGCATCCTATCCAACCACCCTCTCGTAGGGTCGCGGCATGCCGCGACCGGGTGTCAAAAGCATTTATCGATTATAATGCCTCTAACCCGAAAACGCTCAAACTTGCGAAACTTGAGTCGTTAACTCTTTAAGGTTCAAGAGTTACTTAAAGAGGGCGCACGTCGGTGCGCCCTCTTTATATTTATCTGAAATTCAGATTATTTGTCCAGGTGAGGACCTGCTGCAACGAGTGCCTTGCCGGCTTCGTTGTTCTCGTACTTCTTGAAGTTCTTGATGAAGCGCGATGCGAGGTCTTCGGCTTTGGTGTACCACTCTTCTGCATTTGCGTAGGTATCGCGGGGATCAAGGATCTTAGGATCTACGCCGGGAAGTTCGGTAGGAATCTCGAAGTCGAAGATAGGAAGGGTCTTGGTGGGAGCCTTAAGGATAGCACCGTCGAGGATAGCGTCGATGATACCACGGGTATCTTTGATCGAGATACGTTTGCCGGTACCGTTCCAACCGGTGTTCACGAGGTAAGCCTTGGCACCTGATACTTCCATACGCTTAACGAGTTCCTCTGCGTATTTAGTGGGGTGCAGTTCGAGGAAGGCCTGGCCGAAGCATGCCGAGAAGGTCGGGGTAGGTTCGGTGATACCACGCTCGGTACCTGCAAGCTTAGCGGTGAAGCCGCTCAGGAAGTAGTACTTGGTCTGCTCGCTGTTCAGAATCGATACGGGAGGAAGAACACCGAATGCGTCAGCCGACAGGAAGATCACGTTCTTTGCGGCAGGACCGTGGCTGATAGGCTTAACGATGTTTTCAATGTAATCGATAGGATAGCTTACGCGGGTGTTTTCGGTAACGCTCTTGTCGGCGAAGTTGATTGTGCCGGCTTCGTCTACGGTTACGTTCTCAAGGAGAGCGCCACGACGGATAGCGTTGTAGATATCGGGCTCGCTTTCTTTGTCGAGGTTGATTACCTTGGCATAGCAGCCGCCTTCGAAGTTGAATACACCGTTGTCGTCCCAACCGTGTTCGTCGTCACCGATAAGGAGACGTTTGGGGTCGGTCGAAAGGGTGGTCTTACCTGTACCGGACAGACCGAAGAAGATTGCGGTGTTCTCGCCGTTCTTGTCGGTGTTGGCCGAGCAGTGCATTGAGGCAATGCCCTGGAGGGGAAGGAAGTAGTTCATCATCGAGAACATACCTTTCTTCATTTCGCCACCGTACCAGGTGTTGATGATTACCTGCTCGCGGCTGGTGATGTTGAATACTACGGCTGTTTCGCTGTTGAGACCGAGTTCTTTGTAGTTGGTAAGTTTAGCCTTCGATGCGTTGTATACGATGAAGTTGGGGGTGAAGCTTTCGAGGTCTTCTGCAGTAGGACGGATAAACATGTTGGTCACGAAGTGTGCCTGCCATGCTACTTCCATGATGAAGCGTACGGCCATGCGGGTGTCCTTGTTAGCGCCGCAGAAGCAGTCTACTACATAAAGTTTCTTACCTGAAAGTTCGCTGAGTGCAAGAGTCTTGCAAGCTTCCCATGCAGCCTCGCTTGCGGGCTTGTTGTCGTTGGGATATTCGGGGGTAGTCCACCAAACGGTGTCTTTCGATTTTTCGTCGAGGACGATGAATTTGTCCTTAGGCGAACGGCCGGTATATACACCGGTCATCACGTCGACTGCGCCGAGTTCGGTTACGACGCCACGCTCGAATCCTTCGAGGGTAGGAAGGGTTTCCTGCTCGAACAGTTCTTCGTACGAGGGATTGTACACCACTTCGGTGGTGCCATCGATGCCGTATTTTGCCAGATCTGCTTTGATCTCGGCCAGACGGGCCTTCTTGACTTCTTCAATCTTGCTCATTGTAGTTTGCTTGAAAATATTGTAGTTATGTGTTGATTGTTTCCTTGTTATTTGCCGTTTGATTTTGGCCTTGTTTTACAAGTGCAAAGGTAGTCAAAATTTTTCATTCATGACCTAATTAGCGAAAAATTTCTTTATTAATAAAATTTAATTAGGCTTGAATCTACTCTCTTTGCTATTCTTCCTTTCGCAAAAGTGATAACGCTCTAACGCGCTGTGTGGTTGTCGATTTAATATTTTTTATCAGGCCGGAGACGGGCGCTCCGGCCTGACTGTTTTTACACATTGAAACGGAAGTGCATGATATCTCCGTCGCAAACAACGTATTCCTTGCCTTCTACCGCCATTTTTCCGGCCTCGCGTACTGCGGTCTCGCCGCCAAGGTTCACGTAGTCGTCATATTTGATAACCTCGGCACGGATAAAGCCTTTCTCGAAGTCGGTATGGATGATTCCGGCGCACTTGGGCGCTTTTGAGCCGCGACGGAAAGTCCACGCGCGAACCTCGTCGGCACCGGCGGTAAAGTAGGTCTGAAGGTCAAGTAGCGCGTAAGCCGCACGTATCAGGCGAGATACACCCGATTCCTCAAGGCCGATTTCGGCAAGGAATTCCTGGCGTTCTTCCCAGGTGTCGAGTTCGGCAATCTCGCTTTCGGTGCGGGCGGCTACGATAAGCATTCCAGCGCCTTCGTCTTTAATTGCCTCTCGAACGGCTTCTACATACTTGTTGCCACCGGCTGCGGCCTCGTCATCTACGTTGCACACATAGAGTACAGGCTTTGATGTAAGCAGGAAAAGCTCGCGGGCAAAGCGTTCTTCTTCCTCCGAATCAAACTCTACGGCGCGGGCCGGTTTACCCTTTTCGAGTGTTTCCTTGATTTTTGTAAGCACACCGGCCTGCATCTTGGCCGATTTGTCCGCTCCGGTCTGGGCGGCCTTGATTGTCTTGGCAAGGCGTGTCTCCACGGTCTCAAGGTCCTTGATCTGAAGCTCCATGTCGATGATTTCCTTGTCGCGGACAGGGTCTACCGAACCGTCTACGTGTGTGATATTCTCATCGTCAAAGCAACGAAGCACATGGATTATGGCATCGGTCTCGCGGATATTGGCAAGGAATTTATTTCCAAGACCCTCGCCTTTAGACGCTCCTTTTACAAGGCCGGCGATATCTACTATTTCTACTGTGGCGGGCACGACCGACCGGGGATTGCACATTTCTACAAGTTTGGTCAATCGGTCGTCAGGCACGGTTATAACGCCCACGTTGGGTTCTATGGTGCAGAAGGGGAAGTTCGCCGACTGCGCTTTTGCATTTGACAGACAATTGAACAGTGTTGATTTGCCGACGTTAGGCAGGCCGACGATGCCGCATTGTAGTGCCATATATCTTTTTATTTCTGCTTATTACACAATTTTGCACGGTAAAGCGCCGCCAATGCGACGTTTTGCCGTGCAAAGTTAGTGATTTTTTGTATATTGTGAAAATATCGCGATAGCTTATCAAGCACACTGCGTCTTAGCGAAGCTTGATACGCTGACCGATACTAAGTTTCGATTTTGTCGACAAGCCGTTGAGGCGGCAAAGACGTGCTACTGTTGTTCCGTTGCGCGATGCTATCTTGCTAAGGGTATCACCCTTGCGCACTCGGTATGTCGAACTCGACGCGTGAGCGCCACTCTGCTTGGTCGACGCCTGACGTACATAAGGCTTGACAGGGTTCTCTTTCAAGTACTGACGAGCATACTCTGAGTTCGCCGACGGCGAGTAGTTGCGGGCATTCTGATAAGTCTGCTTATCAAATGTATAAGTATCTGTATGCGTTGTCTGGTTCGCAAAGTCGAAAATCGCACACGGGTTGATTGCATAGCCCATGTAGCGGGTTTCGAAGTGAAGGTGAGGGCCGGTCGAACGGCCGGTATTGCCACCAAGGGCAATCGGGTCTCCTACCTTGACATACTGACCTTCCTCTACAAGGAATGCCGACAGGTGGCCGTAGACAGTCTCAAGATCATTGGTATGGCGCAGCACTACATAATTGCCGTAGCCGCGGCGCTCAAAATTGGTGATACGAACACGCCCGTCGAATGCTGCGCGGATTGTATCGCCGATATTAACCTTCAAGTCTACGCCCTTGTGCATGCGGCGGAAACGGCGACGGTAGCCATAGGGCGATGTGATATAGCCGGGATGAGGCATCGAGAACCTCGACACATCAATCTGGGCGCTCGACGGCACTGCGGCATCGCTGTAGCAGTTTACGCGTTTGCTGTCCCAGCCTTCGGTATAGATATCGAATTCGGGTTCTTCTTCCTCGTTGAAGAGTTCTTCAAGATATTTGGTGGTATTTTCCACCGAGATGCCGGCATTGCCCTGGTTGGCAAGAAGGTTGTCATGACTGGCGGCATGACGGTCGGGCAATTGATATGTTTGAGCCGATATTCCTGCGCTGGCAAGCAGGGCGGCAAAGACTGTGGCTAAAAATCCTTTCATCGGAGAGATTTACTGTTCCGGGTTAGTTAGAAGATTATTGGTGGGCTGTCTTAAATCAAAGTTCGTCTGGAGCGTAGGTTGCCGGCAACGTGATGAGTGTGTAGTCGAAAATCTCTTCCGGTTTAAAGAAGCGTTTGATTTCGATTTCTGCGTTTTCAGGGCTGTCGGATGCGTGGATGATATTCTCCTGGCCACTCATTCCAAAGTCGCCGCGGATTGTTCCGGGCGCTGCCTTGCGGCAATTGGTCGAGCCGGTCATTGTGCGTACCACTGTCACTGCATCCTTTCCGGAAAGTACGGCTACGATTACCGGCGTGGCCATCATCGAGCGTACAAGGTCGGGGAAGAAATCGCGGTCTACCAAATGTGCATAATGCTCTCGTAGGATTTCCTCATTGAGTTGCATCATTTTGATTCCGGCGATGCGCAATCCTTTGCGCTGAAAACGTGTCATCACATCACCTACAAGGCCGCGGGTAATGGTTGACGGCTTGAATATTATAAATGTTTGCTCCATGGCGAGCGGGTTAAGGCTGATTAGTGGGTTTTTATTTTCCCCAAAGTTACTGATTCTTAATGGCTTTGGCAAATTTTCAAGGTATAAAAAGTGTGAACAAAACTTTCTCACCCTCAATTCGCGCCAAACCACCCCTGTAAATCAGCAAGTTAGCCCCTCAGAAAAAGTTTTTATAAAAATCTTTAACTGAGCCCGACGCCAATTTGCATGATCAACCAACTCCGGCTATCGCTCGCGCCGACATTATGCCGTCGATTGCTGCCGAGACTATACCTCCGGCATACCCTGCGCCTTCTCCACACGGATACAGACCGGGCATCGACACATGGGCAAGTGTCTCACGGTCACGAGGTATACGCACCGGCGACGACGTACGGGTCTCGTCGCCGATAAGCACTGCTTCAGATGTCAGGAAGCCGCGCTGCTTGCTGTTGAAAACCTTGAAACCCTCGCGCAAGCGACGCGCAATAGGCTCGGGTAGAAGCTGGTCGATACGGCGGCTCAACAGGCCGGGAGGATACGATGAGCGGGGCAGGTCCAAAGACTCGCGACCGTCTACAAAGTCGGTCATACGCTGAGCCGGGGCTTGCTGCGTTCCTTCTGCAGCCTCGAAGAAACGATGCTCAATACTTTCCTGGAAGTACATCATTTTCAGCACCTTGTCGGATGCATTTTCTGGATCGGGAATATCATCGGGCAGCACCTCTACCACCATACCGGAGTTCGCCCAACGAGTACCGCGGTTGGCTGGCGACATGCCGTTGACAACAAGCTGGCCGGGGGCGCTGGCCGCAGGAATGATGTAACCGCCGGGACACATGCAGAACGAGTACACTGCCCTGTCGTCTACGCGAGTAAGCATCGAATATTCGGCTGCAGGCAAGTATTTGCCCCTACCCTGCGACGAATGATACTGCAATTTATCGATCAATTCCTGCGGATGTTCAAGGCGAACACCCACTGCAATACCCTTGGCCTCAAGTTCTATGCCCTGGTTCTTGAGGAAGTGATATACATCTCGCGCCGAATGGCCGGTTGCAAGAAGCACCGGGCCATGCCATTCGTTGCCGTGACGGTCTTTTACTCCAACCACCGACTTGTTATCGTCACTTAAAAGCAACGACTCCACACGTGTGCCGAAATGCACCTCGCCACCCGAAGCTATGATAGTTTCACGCATAGCCTTGATTACCGACGGCAACTTGTCCGTGCCGATATGAGGATGCGCGTCTACAAGGATATCGCGCTGCGCTCCATGCTGATAGAATATCTTCAACACCTTGTCGACAGGGCCGCGCTTCTTGCTTCGGGTATAGAGTTTGCCGTCGGAATATGCTCCCGCGCCACCTTCGCCGAAACAATAGTTCGAATCCGGGTCAACTATGCCCTCTCGGTTGATTGCGGTCATGTCGCGGCGGCGACTGTCTACGTCTTTGCCACGTTCGAGCACTATGGGTTTCAATCCCAACTCTATCAGCTCGAGAGCGGCAAAAAGACCGGCAGGGCCTGCTCCGACTATCACAACGGGCTTGCAGTCAGATACATTGCCGTACTCTATCGGCTCGATTGCCACTGCCGACTCATCTATGTCGTCGACATGCACTTTCACACTGAGGTTAACTGCCACTCGGCGCTGACGCGCATCTATTGACCTGCGTACAATATCTACTCGCTTCACGCGTGCGCGTTCTATATATAGTTGACGGGCACATTCGGCGCTAAGTCTATCGGCCAATGCAGCCGTTGCCGGGTCTACCCGGAGTGTTAGTGTTTCAGTCATGGTTTTGCATCGTATTTAGTTTGCGGGCTATTCGTCGGTTCATTATCACCACAGTCACTGCCGATAGGATAAAGGCTATGAAATCGCTCGAACACATGGCGATCCACACACCGTCGACACCGTAGTACGGCGGCAGCAGCCACAATAGCGGCACCAGGAGAATAAGCTGGCGAGTCAGCGACAGGAATATCGACAGTTTGGGCATGCCTATCGACTGGAAATAATTCTGTATCACTATCTGCGACCCGACAAAGGGATAGAATAAAAAGAAGATTCGGAAGCCGTCGCGGGCGATAGCTATCATTTCGGCATCTGTCGTAAACATGTTGCTTATCACATCGGGGAAGATCTCGGTTAGCAGCCAGCCCACAAGCGATACTATCGTGGCAATCCAGATACCCTTCATCAATGTTTCTTTGATTCGTATCCAGCTCGCCGCGCCATAGTTATACCCCAGGATAGGCTGCATACCCTGTGTGATACCGAAGATTATCATCACGAAAAACATCGACGTACGATTGATGATGCCGTAGGCGCCTACGGCCATGTTGCCGTCTGCACCGGCACTGTCGAGCAAGGCCTTGTTGATAAACACCACTACAAGGCAGGCGCAGCAGTTCATCAGGAATGGCGACAGGCCGATAGCGTAGACCTTACGCACTACCGACCAGTCGATACGCCACGACTGCCGTACGAAATGTATCTCGCTCTTATGCGATACAAAATGAATCAACACCCATACGAAGGCTGCCGACTGCCCCACAATGGTTGCAAGTGCTGCACCGGCAATACCCCAGTCGAAAACGAATATAAATAACGGTGCGGCCACGACATTGACAGCCACCGACAGCAGTGCCGACACCATCGCCTTACGAGGGTAGCCGGTAGCCCTCATCAGACTGTTGAGGCCGAGAAATACATAGGCGATAGGCGTGCCCGCAAGGATGATATACATAAATTCGCGAGCATAGCCTATGGTCTGCTCGGTTGCGCCGAAGAAATACAATATCGGGTCGAGCCACACTATACCTATCGTCATTATAACCAAGGCATGTATCAGGCACAGTATAGTCACGTTTCCTACTGCCATCGAAGCCTTGGCCACATTGCGCTGGCCAAGAAATATCGATGATATAGTAGCTCCGCCGACGGCTACAAGCACACAGAAGGCAACCACCAGGTTCATCAGCGGAAAGGTAATCGCAAGACCGGTGATAGCCATAGCGCCAACTCCGCGACCGATAAAGATACTGTCGACTATATTGTACAGCGAGGTAGCAAGGCTAGCGATAATTGCCGGCAAAGAATACTGCCATAGCAACTGACCTATGGTACGCTGGCCAAGGACGTCTGTACTCGCAGTTGCTGACTGTTGACTTTTGTTTGCGGACATAAGCTATTGTGTTAAGTAACTCGCAAGTATTCGCTGCGAGTTACATTGTTTTTTCATATAAACTAATTTTTAAGAGCTACTTAAGAGTTACCTAAGAATCACTTATATTTTCTGTAATTTAGCTTCGCAAGCACGGCTTGCGCTATTTCATTAGTCCCTCACAGGGCAAAGAAACCTCTATTACCGCCGCGATACTATGCCTTTTTCAAGCATCTGAATAGCGTCTTGGGCGGGATGATGAATCCGGAAAAAGAAAAACCGCCTCGACATCATCGGGACGGTTTCTTTGTTGCGGAGGCAGGACTCGAACCTACGACCTTTGGGTTATGAGCCCAACGAGCTACCACTGCTCCACTCCGCGCTGTTTTGATGCTGCAAAATTACTACATATTTCTGAATCTTGCAATAGCTTTAATATATTTTAACTTTACAGCATGTATATTTCATACTTTCCCGACTTCTCCGGACTCTCCGGCGCCAAACAAGGCAAAATCGTAGATGATAGGGTCTTCGGGGTTAAAACGTCGAAGCGATTCAGTTAGCTCTACAACCGCCCGACGGTCGTTGGCCTTACGCTCAAGCAGGCCGAAAGCTCGCGCCGTATTGCCCGAGTGAACATCAAGCGGTATGTATAGCTGGCTCGGCTTGAGCAGTTTCCAGATACCGATATCTATTATACCGTCATCCCTCACAAGCCAACGCAAAGCCATGTTGAGTCGTTTCAACGCCGATGTATCCACTTTGTCGGGCAGGCAGCGGGTAGGACCGCACAAGGGGTCGAGGCTCGCGCGGTCGGCTTCGGATGTGATATTGTTTATTGCCTTGGCGAGCTCCCAGGCTGGCGATTCACTGCGTTCAATGCCTATGCTGCGCCCAAATTCCTCGAGCGACCCATAGCCCCGATAGATGCTGCGTAGACCGCGAAGGGCATACCGAAGATGACGCCCGAAAAAGGTGCGGTGGATATTGTCTTCGGGTATCGACTCTATGTCGCCTTCCATAACAAAGCGGTAGGGGCTGTTGCATAGCAACTGGTGCATATGCTCGCCATTGCGCAATATCATGCTTCTGCGGCCCCACGAAATAATCGAAATCAAATAGGCCGATATCTCTATATCGCGGGGGTCGTCGTAGCGCTTCGGAAACTGAATAGGATCGTCTTCGGCGAAACTTGCCACGTTGTAACGCGCGGCAAGTTCGTCGAGTACGGTTTTAAGGTCTTCTGCCATTACTTAAATGCGTTCAAGTACCGTTGCTATTAGGTCTTTTATACCTGATTTATAGTTGGGATTGGCCTCGGTATTGAAGCGGTTGGCGATTATTGAGCATACTGTCATGCAGCGGTGACCCATAAGGCGGCCCATACCGGCAAGCGGGGCGCTCTCCATTTCATAGTTGGTGATGCGGCGGCCTTTGTGCTCGAACTGCTCGATAAGCCTGTTGAGGTCGGGGTTGGCAAGTTCGAGGCGCACTTGGCGACCCTGGGGACCGTAGAAGCCTACCGCCGAGATTGTATTGCCGCGTACCATATCGTCGCCGCCGATGCGCTTTACCAATTCTTCGTCTGCATCCACCACATACGGACGTGCCCAAAGAGGATTCCACTTGGTGTCGCGACAAAGGGCTTCCTCAAAGTCGAGGTCGGCAACTTCGTTACGTCCGGCATAGTAGTTGAGTACTCCGTCGAAGCCTATAGATTTCTCTGCGATGACTGGTGTGCCAAGGCGAAGCTCGGGCTGCAACGCTCCTGATGTGCCTATACGCACCATGGTGAGACGGCGCAAGGTATCGCGCACCTCCCTGGTATTGAAATCAACATTGGCTAATGCGTCGAGCTCGGTGATGACAATATCGATATTGTCCGGACCGATACCGTGGCTTATACACATTATGGGCTTGCCTTTGTAGGTGCCGCCTATGGTATGGAACTCGCGAGACGAGACTTCAAATGTCCTCGTGTCAAAAAACGAGGCTACCATATCTACGCGGCCGGGGTCGCCGACAAGGATGATATTGTCTGTGAGCTGTTCGGGATGAAGATGTATGTGAAATACGGTGCCGTCGGGATTAATGATGAGTTCCGACTCGGGGATAATTTTGTTTGCCATGTCTGGTGTGTTTTACTTTAGTATATTATTTCATTAGTGTCCACTAAAAATCATAAGAGTACTTTGAAATTATTGAAATTCAATTT
>ERZ777306.989-NODE-989-length-50248-cov-7.345008_pt1 | contig 50248 bp, 55 predicted proteins | sample MGYA00374966_ERZ777306 | MGnify/ENA primary metagenome ERZ777306 (study PRJEB29329, sample SAMN06343882) | mouse gut metagenome | isolation source: Mouse cecum | place: Austria: Vienna | collected 2014-11-15 ... | reverse complement strand
TTGTCGATGGTGATGCCCAGCTCGTCGCCGATCATCTTGCAGATGCGGTCGCCCACGCTGTAGGGGTAATCCAGCACGCGGGCCGAGTCGCGCACGGCGTTTTTCGCCTGCAGCGTGCCGAAGGTGATTACTTGGGACACGTGGTCTTCGCCGTACACGTCCTTGATGTGGTCGATAACCTCTTCGCGGCGCCCCTGTTCGAAGTCAACGTCGATATCGGGCATCTCCACGCGTTCAGGGGAAAGGAAGCGCTCGAACATGAGGCCGTTGGGCATGGGGTCAAGATCGGTGATACCCATGGCATAAGCCACGATGGCGCCGGCGGCCGAACCACGGCCCGGTCCTACGCCGATGCCCTGGTTGCGGGCCCACTCGATGTATTCCTGCACGATGAGGAAGTAGGCTGGAAAACCCTGGCCGATGATGATGTCCATCTCGTAGTCGGCCTGTTTCTGCTCCCGCTCGGGCACCGGAGTGCCATAGCGCTTCTCCAGGCCCTCTTGCACCCGCTTGCGAAACCAGCTCTCCTCTGTCTCGCCTTCCGGCAAGGGGAATCGGGGCAAAATGGAGTCGCGCTCCAGCTCTACGTTGCACTTCTCAGCAATCTCGATGGTGTTGTCGATGGCCTCGGGGAAGTCCGCCAGGGCGGCACGCATCTCCTCTTCCGTCTTCATGTAGAACTGATCGTTGGAGAACCGCATGCGGTTGGGGTCGTTGATGGTGGACTGGGTGCCGATGCACAGCATGATGTCCTGGGCGGCGGCGTCCTCTTTCAGCAGGTAGTGGAAGTCGTTGGTGGCGATGGTTTTGAAGCCGCAGGCGTTGGCCACGCGGGTGAGCTCCATGTTCAGCTCCCGCTGGGTGATGCCGCCGTCGGTGCGCAGTCCCTGGTCTTGCAGCTCGATGTAGAAGTCGCCGGGATCGAAGCAGCTGGCCAGCTTCTTCGCCCATTCCACGGCATCGTCGAAGCGGCGCTCGTCAATCATGCGGGGCACGATGCCCGCCAGGCAGGCGGAGGCGGCGATAATGCCGTGGCCGTACTTCTGCAGCATGGCGAAGGTGGTGCGGGGCTTGTAATAGAAGTTGTCCACGTGGCTCTCGCTGACCAGCTTCAACAAATTGTGGTAGCCCTCGTTGGTTTTGGCCAGCAGCAGCAAGTGGTACAGGCGGGGCGTCTTGCGGCCCGGCTCCGGCGTGTCCTGCGCCTGGAAATACACCTCGCAGCCGTAGATGGGTTTCACGGTTTTGCCGGTTTCCTTGGAAACGGCGGCGCAGGCGTCGCAAAGCTCCGGAATGCCCGACATCACGCCATGGTCGGTAAGAGCCACGGCCGGCATGTCCAGCTCGGCGGCGCGGCGCACCATGTCCTTCACATGAGTCAGGCCATCAAGCAGGGAATACTCGGAATGGTTGTGCAGGTGAACGAATGCCATGACAGGGCAACCTCTTCATTCAAGCAGGCGCACGGGTTCGGTTGGGGTGTGTGTACGCGCAGGTCCGTTAGGGGTAGGCGAAAACTCTCAGTTTTATCGCCCGTCATGATACCAGCGAAACCCCTTCCCCGCCTCGAACAAATAGTGGGTTTTGGATGAATCGGGCATGATTTCGTTTGGGCGATGCCGCGAGCCTTCGAACTCCATCACGGCCCACGATTCCAACACAGCATCCAGCCAAAACAAATCCCCACCGATACGCCAAACCCCCCAAAACTAAAGGGGCGCCCCCAATGGGTGCGCCCCTTCAAACAGGCTCTCAGGTAAAAGCTACCTTACTTGCCGATGTAGGCCAGCTGGAACGCGTACCAGTCAAGCCGCTGCTCGAAGTTCTCAGTCGCAATCCTGCGCTGTTCCTCCTCGTTGCCTTCGGCGGCTTTCATCATATCGCGAATGGCCTGCTCCTTTTCGCGGATCTCATCGGCGTTGATGTCCTCGACCGCCCGGCCGAAACGGGCCAGGATGGTCACCTTGTCATTGAAGACTTCTGCTGCGCCATCGTAGACCAGAAACTCGCGCTTGTCGTTGCCCGCTTCGTCCACTTGAATCGTGACCAGCCCTTTCGAGGTGGTGGTCAGCAACATCTCGTGACCGGGGCACACGCCGAAGCTGCCATCCTCGCCCGGAATTTGGACGTAGGAAGCGGCCCCAGAATACAGCTCGTGGGTCGGGATGGCCAGCGTGCACAGCATCTGAGGCATTAGGCCTCCTTATTCTGCATGGCTTCGTAGGCGGCGTACACGTCCTCGATGGCTCCCTTGTACACGAAGCACTGCTCGGGAATGTGGTCGCACTTGCCATCCAGGATTTCAGCGAAGGAGCGAACGGTGTCCTCTACCTTCACGTACTTGCCCGGGTTGCCAGTGAACACCTCGGCCACATGGAACGGCTGGCCCAGGAACTTCTGAATCTTACGGGCGCGGTTCACGGTGAGCTTCTGCTCTTCGGAAAGCTCGTCCATACCCAGAATGGCGATGATGTCCTGCAGGTCTTTGTAGTTCTGCAGAATCTGCTGCACGCCCACGGCCACGCGGTAGTGCTCCTCGCCCACAATCTCGGGGTCGAGCGCGCGGGAGGTAGACTCCAGCGGGTCAACCGCGGGGTAAATGCCCAGCTCGGCGATGGAACGGGAGAGTACCGTCTTGGCGTCGAGGTGGGTAAAGGTGGTGGCGGGAGCCGGGTCGGTGAGGTCGTCGGCGGGCACGTACACCGCCTGCACCGACGTAATGGAGCCGGTGGTGGTGGAGGTGATGCGCTCCTGCAGGTCGCCCATCTCGGTGGCCAGCGTGGGCTGGTAGCCTACAGCGGAAGGCATGCGGCCCAGCAGAGCGGACACCTCGGAACCGGCCTGGGTGAAACGGAAGATGTTGTCGATGAACAGCAGCACGTCCTGGCCCTGATCGCGGAAGTACTCCGCCTCGGTCAGGCCGGCCAGGCCCACGCGCAGACGGGCTCCGGGAGGCTCGTTCATCTGGCCGTACACCAGACAGGTCTTGTTGATAACGCCGGACTCTTCCATTTCCAGGTAGAGGTCGGTACCCTCGCGGGTGCGCTCGCCCACGCCAGTGAACACCGAAGTGCCGCCGTGCTCTTGGGCCAGGTTGTTGATGAGCTCTTGAATGCACACCGTCTTGCCCACGCCGGCGCCGCCGAACAGGCCGGTCTTGCCGCCCTTAACGTAGGGTTCGATGAGGTCGATAACCTTGATGCCGGTCTCGAACACCTCGGTGGTGGTGGTGAGGGTGTCGTAAGGCGGAGCCGGGTGATGGATGGGCATCCAGCTCACGTCGTCGGGCATGGTCTTGCCGTCCACGGGCTCGCCCATCACGTTCCAAATGCGGCCCAAGGTAGAGGGGCCCACCGGCATCATGATGGGAGCGCCGGTGTCCACCGCCTCGATGCCGCGCACCATGCCGTCGGTGGACGACATGGCAACGGTGCGCACCAAGTCGCCGGGCAGGTGCGTCTGCACCTCCAGGATGGTGTTCACCTCCCCCATGGGGGTAGTCGCTTTCACGGTCAGGGCGTTGTAGATGGCCGGCATCGCGTCCGGCGGAAACTCAACGTCCACCACAGCGCCCACGATACGGACGATGCGTCCGGTGGCGCCTTGGCTGACCGCTTTTGTTTCAGTAGTTTCAGCCATTTATTCCTCCAAAGCTGCGGCGCCGCCAACAATCTCGGTGATCTCGGTGGTGATAGCACCCTGGCGCACGCGGTTGTACACGCGCGTCAGCGTCGAGACCATCTCGTTCGCGTTGTCGGTTGCCGACTTCATCGCGTTACGTCGAGCACCCTGCTCGCCCGCTGCCGAGTCCAGCAGCGCATAGTAGAAAGCGTTGCGCAGGTATGCCGTCATAAGGTAGTTCATAACCTTACCGGGCTCGGGCTCGAAATCAACGTCGCCCGGAAGCTTGGACATGTCCTTCTCGCGCCATTGCTTGAAGATGTCCTCCTCCCGCGGCTTCAGTCCCAGGAGTTCCTCATAGCCCTTCTCGTCGATGGGCAGCACCTGCTGCTCCACCAACGTCTGCTCGGCCGCGTTCTTGGCGTGGTTGTACACCAAAAACACCTCGTCCAGCTTCATGGCCTTGTAGTTCTCGGCCACGTACTGGGCAATCTGGGCCGCTTCCCCGAAGGTGGGGTCGGCAGAGAGGTCTTGGAATTCCATCACAGGCTTGATGTTGCGGTAGTTGAAGTACCCGATGGCCTTCTTCCCACACGCAACAACTTCAACTTCGATGCCCGCACGCTCCTTCTCCCGGATAATTTTCTCGGCGTAGCGCAGCACGTTGGAGTTGAAGCCGCCGGCAAGACCGCGGTCGGATGCCAGCACCACTACCAGCGCCTTCTTCACCTCATCGTGCGTCTGCAGCAGAGGCTCGATGTCGATGGGGGCGTGTTCGGCGGTGGTGTGCATCATGTCCGAAACCGCCATGGCCCATGGCAAAGCGTTGGCCACGCGATCGGACGCGCGACGGATCTTGGCAGCCGCAACCATCTCCATGGTGCGCGTGATCTGCTTCGTCGAGGAGACGGAGCTGATTCGCCGTTCTATATCGTGAAGGTTGGGCATGGTCTACCTGCCTTAAGCCGTCTCGGCAAACGTGTGCTTGAACTGCTCGATGGCGGCCTTCAGCTCTGCCTGAATCTCGTCGGTGAGTTTCTTCTCCGTGTTGATCTTCTCGATAACGCCGCCCTTGGTGGAACGGATGAAATCGAGCAGCTCGGTACGGAAGCGCACCACATCAGTCAGGGGCAGGCTGTCCAGGTAGCCCTCGTTGCCGGCGAAGATGGCGATAACCTGCTCGGCCACCGGCATGGGGTTGTAACGGCCCTGCTTCAGCAGCTCGGTCATGTGGGCACCGCGGGTCAGCTGATCCTGGGTAGCCTTGTCCAAGTCGGAACCGAACTGGGTGAACGCCTGCAGCTCGCGGTAGGAGGCGAGGTCCAGACGCAGCGAGCCGGCCACCTGCTTCATGGCCTTGATCTGGGCGGAGCCGCCTACGCGGGATACGGAAATGCCCACGTCCACAGCAGGGCGCTGGCCCTGGAAGAACAGGTCGGTCTGCAGGAAGATCTGACCGTCGGTGATGGAGATCACGTTGGTGGGGATGTAGGCGGACACGTCGCCGGCCTGGGTTTCGATGATGGGCAGAGCCGTCATGGAACCGCCGCCGTTGGCGTCCGACATCTTCACCGCGCGCTCCAACAGGCGCGAATGCAGGTAAAACACGTCGCCGGGGTAAGCTTCGCGTCCGGGCGGGCGGCGAAGGGTCAGCGACATCTGGCGATAGGCCACCGCCTGCTTGGAAAGGTCGTCGTAGACAGCCAGCACGGCGCGGCCCGGGTTCTCGGCGGAAGCGGGCTTGCCGTCCTCGCCGTTGTAGATGAAGAACTCGCCCATGGCGGCACCGGCCATCGGCGCGATGTACTGCAACGGGGCAGAGTCGGAAGCGGTGGCGCACACCACGATGGTGTTCTTCATGGCGCCATGGCGCTCCAGGGTTTCCACAACCTGCGCCACGGTGGAGGCCTTCTGGCCGATGGCCACGTAGATGCAGATCATGTCGGTGTCTTTTTGGTTGATGATGGCGTCCACCGCGATGGCGGTTTTACCGGTCTGGCGGTCGCCGATGATCAACTCGCGCTGGCCGCGGCCGATGGGAATCATCGAGTCGATGGCCAGGATGCCCGTTTGCATGGGCTCGTTAACCGGCTGACGGGAGATAACGCCCGGAGCCTTGAACTCGACGGGGCGGTAGCCTTCGGGCGTAATGGGGCCCTTGCCGTCGATGGGCATACCCAACGGGTTCACAACGCGGCCCAGAAGGCCCTTGCCCGCGGGAACTTCCACGATACGACCGGTGGTGCGCACCTGGTCGTTTTCCTTGATTGCGGTGACGTCACCCAGCAGCACGGCGCCGACTTCGTCCTCCTCAAGGTTCTGGGCCAGGCCGTAAACGGTCTTGCCACCCTCCCCCAAGAACTCCAGAAGCTCGCCGGCCATGCAGTCGCGCAGGCCGTCCACGCGGGCAATACCGTCGCCCACCTGGATAACCGTGCCCACTTCGCGGGACTCCACAGATACATTGAGCGCATCCAGCTGCTTGCGCAGCGCTTCGTCAATGGATTGAGCGGTGATCTCAGTCACTAGCATTCACCTCCATCAGATGTGTCGCAGAGCACGTTGCGCGCGTTGGCCAGCTGGGTTTTCATGCTGGCGTCGATGCGCTTTCCATTGGTGCTCATGATGATGCCGCCCAAAATGGACTTGTCGATGTGCTCGCGGAGCACCACCTTCTTGCCCAAATCGGCCTCGGCTTTGGTTGAAATAATGTGGCGCAGGTTGTCATCGAGGGGCACAACGGTGGTAACGTCCACCACACAAATGCCCAGCTGGCTTTCCAGCTGGTTGTTGTAGGCTTCGTACACCCGCTTCAGCAGCGGGGCGTTACCGCGCTCGGCCATGACAGCCAGCACAACCCGAAGCGGCTCCACACAGCCGGCGAACACGCCTTCTGCCAGGGTTTTCCGCTGTTCGGGGGTGTAGTCGGGATTGGCCAACGCCATGGCCAAATCCATATCAGAGCGCAAGATGGACAGAATCTGCTCCATCTGGTCGCGCACCTCAAGGACCTCATCCTGCCCGCCGGTAGCCAAGGCGGCGTCGAACAGGACGCTGCCGTAAGTTTCTACCTGGCCTTCTTCGACAAGACGATTAGTTGGCATTGAAACTACCTGCCTCTGCCACGTAGCGCTCGATGATTTTGCGATGCTCGTCGGCGGAAAGGTCGTCGCCAATCAGGCGAGCAGCCACCGCAACCGACGTGTCGGCAACGGACGTTTGCAGCTCGGCGATGGCAGCCTTCTTCTCCGCCTCGATGGCGCCCTTGGCCTTGGCAATCATGTCGGCAGCCTCGGCCTGGGCCTTCGCAGTGATATCGGCCTTCACCGCTTCGCCGGCGGCACGCGCCTGGGAAACGATTTCAGCCGATTGAGCCTTTGCGTCGGCCAGCTGCTTTTTGTACTCCGCAAGCACCCGCTCGCTCTCGATTTGAGCTTCCTCTGATTTCTTCAGGGCTTCCCGAATGCTGTTCTCGCGCTTCTCCAGCATGCCATTGAACATGGGCCAGCCGAACTTCGCCAGAACAATCCAGAGGAGGATGAAGGCCACCAGCATGGGGATGAACTCCAGCATGTCGGGAATGATCTGGCCAATCCCGGCACCGGTGTCTTCAACTTCAACCGCGAACGCGAGCGCAGGAGACAAAGTGTTCACGGCAACTACGGAAGCCGCCGCAACGCTTGCCAGTTTCGCTCTTGTTTTCACGTGCTTTCCTCCTTTACAGCCTTCTCGGCGTGGATGTAACCGAAACGACTTGAGTTAGGAGATCATCGCAACAACGAAGCCGATGAGGGCCAGAGCCTCGGCAAGAGCGGCACCAATGATGAAGTTGGTGAACAGACGGCCGGCGATTTCCGGCTGACGGGCGGAACCGACGCAGCAGCCGTAGCAGGCGATGCCGATGCCAAGACCGGGGCCAAGGGTGCCAAGGCCGTAGCCGATGACCTTCATGGCAGACAGAATGATGGTAAGATCCATTACTTCCTCCTTTTACCGTTTCTGAGCCTGTTTCTCAAAAACATGGATACTACGGTCAACCGGCCCTTCTCTGTCATTGGACCGGAAAAACCCAAAGGGAAATGAGGCCCCATGCGCTGGGGCGGGCGCCCGCGCTTAGTGGGAAGAGGTGGCCAGCGACACGTACACGGCGGAAAGGACCGTGAACACGTAGGCCTGGATGAACGCCACCAGGCATTCCAGCGCGTACATGATGAACAGCAGGGCGAACCAGCCTACCGACACCGCGGCAATGGGGCTGGCCATTTGAATGCCCACGTTGATGAAGATGGAGGTGGCCAGGGCGAAGATGCCCAGCACCATGTGGCCGGCGAACATGTTGCCGTAAAGACGGACGGCCAGGGTGAGCCAGCGCAGCACCAGCGAGATGAACTCGAAGATCCAGATGATGGGCACCATGGGGGCCGGCAGGCCAGAGGGGGCGATGGACTTGATGTAGCCCAGGCCGCCGTCGGCCTTGATGCCCCAGTAGTTGAAGTACACGAACGAGATGGTGGCAAGGGCCCAAGTTACCGAGATGGCGCCCGTCGCGGCGCCGGCACCGGGGATGAGGCCCACGAAGTTGGCCACCAAGATGAAGAAGAACAGGGTGGCCAGAAACGGCACGTGCTTCTTGAAGCCGTGGCCGATAACCCCTTCGCCGATGTCGTTGCGGACGAACTGGTAGCCGTATTCCACCGTGTTCAGGAACTTGTTGGTGGGGATGAGGGTGAGGCGCTTGGCCACGAGGCACACGATGAGCGCCACGATAATCCACACGAGGATCATATAGAAGGTGTACTGCGTCAAGCCGACGGTACCGTTGCCCAACACCACGTGGGGGACGAACGACTCCCGCAGTTCCTGCGCGTGTTCTGTAAGCATTTCCAGAGCGTCCACGAAACCCTACCCTTTCCTTAGCGGTTATGGAGCAAGCGCCATACGCCGAACGCGATGGCAGCAAGGGAGAGGCCCAGGGCCTCGGAAAAGAGGAACGGCAGGCCCAGATCCTTGTTGATGGCAATGGCCGCGAAAACGGCCGCCACCAGAAGGACGAAGGACACTACCAGGGCCAAAAGAAGCCAGAACACCGACCCGGCCAAACCCTGGCCCGGAGCCTTCTTCATCAGCAACAGTGCGCCCCACAGCGGCAGAAAGCCAACTATGCCCGCAGCGAATCCGATGATAATGGCCGGCAGCATTCGCCTTCTTTCTCTTCGCTTCCCTCATGCGCTTGTGTTCCATTCAAGCCCATTTCAAACGGCCCTATTCTAGCCCGAAACACATTTGCAACAGTGGAGAGCCCGATATTCAAGCAATAGGCGGGGTGAGTGGTTTCTTTTTGTTCTGCCGGCCTAACGGCCGTCGGAACGGCTCGACGCTGCGGCGCACAGTGGCGCCCGTCCTTGCCCTTCAGGCCTTTCCTTCGCGTACCGAAGTACGCTCAGCCGGCCTTCAGGGCAATTACGGGCGCCACTGTGCGCCTCGCTCACCTTTTTAGCTGCAATAGTTTTCTTGCGTTCCGGGGAAACGGTTTTATTCGCCAACGAACTCCCGTACCAGGATGTCGGTTTCTGCCAGCATGTCTTGGGAGAGCTGGTCGGGATAGGGGTTCTTGTACACGATTTCCTTGATGCCGGCGTTGATGAGCATCTTCGCGCACACCACGCAGGGCTGGGTGTTGACGTAAATAGTGGCGCCGTCGATGTTGATGCCGTAGCGGGCCGCCTGGATGATGGCGTTCTGCTCGGCGTGCAGGCCGCGGCAGATTTCGTGGCGCTGGCCGGAAGGCACCCCCAGCTGCTCGCGCAAGCAACCGGTTTCGGCGCAATGGGCGCAACCGGTGGGAACGCCGTTGTAGCCGGTAGCCAGGATGCGGCGGTCCTTCACGATAACGGCCCCCACCCCTCGCCGAAGGCACGTGGTGCGGGTGGCCACCTCTTCCGCCAACATCATGAAGTACTCATCCCAGCTGGGGCGCGTTTCGGGATGAGGGGTTTGGACAGCGGCGTCAGCCATGGGCGTGCCTTTCGTTTGAGCGCGAGCGCGCGGTTAGTTCTCTTCCAGGGCCATGATTTTCTCCACGCGCCCCGCATGGCGGCCGCCGCCGAAGGGGGTGGAGAGGAATGTATCGATGATGGCCTCGTTTTCTTCCAGCGGCACAAAACGGCCTGAAACCGTTACCACGTTGGCGTTGTTGTGCTCGCGGGAAAGCTCGGCGAACTGCGGAGTTACCACGTTCACGGCGCGGATGCCGTGCACCTTGTTGGCAGCGATGGCCATGCCGATGCCGGTGCCGCACACTAGCACGCCGTAGTCGGCAGCGCCATCGGCCACATCTTGGGCCACCAGCTGGGCGAAATCCGGGTAGTCCACCCGGTCGTCGTTTTCGGGGCCGCGGTCGGCCACCTCGTGGCCCTCCCCTTGCAAGTAGGCGGCAAGCGCCTGCTTCTGTTCGAACCCGGCATGATCGCTGGCGATGCTGATGCGCATGGAGGTGTCCTTTCTGGGAAATGGCCGCATGACGCCCATTGTATTACAACTGCACCGGGCCCTGGCGCAGAACCACCGGAGCCGCCCCCGTGCAGTCCACCACGGTGGATGCGGCGGCACCGGGCGCAGGGCGCTCGCCCGCAAGCGGCGCCACCACAGGCACGCGGGCCGTAAGGGTTCGGTCCACCTCATTCACACAGGCCACCGCCGATGCGCCGGAAAGGTTGGCCGAAGTGGTGGCCAGAGGCGCCCCCAGCGCCTCCATGAGCGCCAGGACCGTGGGGCTTGCCGGCATGCGCAGCCCGATGGTGCCCGCTGCGGAGGCAAAGGGGGCCGGCACGCGGGGGGCCGCCCGCACCACCAGCGTAAGGGCCCCGGGCCAATGGCTGCGGGCCAGCCGGCGCGCCCAATCGGGCACCGCGCTCCCCCACTCGTCCAGCGCATCGGCTCCTGACACCAGCCAGGCCACCGGCTTGCCTTCGTCGCGCCCCTTGAGGGCGAACAGCTCCGCCGGAGAAGCGGCAAAGGCAGGACACAGTCCTAAGCCGCACACCGTGTCGGTGGGGAAAATGACGGGGCGCCCCGTTTTCAGGAGCGCCGCCGCTTCATCAACAGTTATAAGCTCGGGAACGCCGCCCCAAGCGGGGCTTTTCGCCGCAGCCGCCATCGCGCGCGGGCCCTATTGGGCCACCCAGGCCTTCAGGCTGGCGGCGGTGGCCTCTAGGATGTCATTGCGCTCGAACATCCCCAGCGCCGTGGCGGCAGGGGCGGCCGCAGCCGGGAAGCCCTTGTCGCACAGAGTGATGGCCGCCATCGCCACCAGATGCTCGGCCGCATCGGTGGGAGGCAGCGGCACGCCGGCCAGGCGCAGCGCGGCAGGGCCGTCGTAGCCGCCGTCGGGGGCGCCGCCCATGTCGTTCAGCACGCCGTTGCGCTCGTCTTCCATGGCGCTGGCAAAGGGGCTGTCCTTGGCCACGCGGTCGTAGGCGGCAAGCGCCGGCACGTACTGCCCGGTGCGCCAGAAGGCGTAGCCCAGGCGGTAGTACAGAAGCGAGATGTCGGAGCGCACCACGGCAAACTCCAGCGCCTTCTTGCACACTTCTACCACCGCTTCGTAATTCTCCTGGTTGGCGTAGGTGTTGATGAGGTCCATGTAGGGAGACGTGGAAGTGGGGGCCAGCTCCAGCATCTCCTGGCACAGGGACTCGGCAGATTCGCTGTCCCCCATGTCGCGGTTGATGTCCACCAGCGCAGAGCGCGCCCCGTAGCCCACATCCGACATGCGGCAGAAGCGCACGGCGGGGTCGGGGTTGGCAAGGGAGGTGAGGAAGCGGCAGAACACGTTCTCGCAGTACAGCAGGTTCACTTTGTCGGGGGCGGCGGAGGCCTCGCGGGCCTGGGCCAGGCGGGCGTCGTCGGCTTCCTTGGTTTGGGCCACGATCTCTTCCAACTGGGCTGCGGCCAAAAGCAGCGAGTCGTCCCGCTCGTCCATGATGGCGCGATAGCGGGCGAGCAGCTCTTGGTCCTGCGGGGAAATCACGTCAAGCTCGCAGGCGCGGGTGGCCTGGAACAGCCCCTGCAGCTCCTCCGGCAGCTCGCGGGTATCGTCGGTCAGGGGCGCAGCGGGCACCGACAGCTCCACCTCCAACGGCTCGATGGGCTGAAGGCGTCCGTCTTCGCCCAACTGCACCGCTTGGTTGCTGCAGTGCAAAAGCCCCAGCAGCTGCGCCGGCTGCGGCGCCCCCGGCCGCCCCTTCAGGCGGCCGTCCTTGGCCGCTTCCAGCGCGGTGAGGGAAAACGCCATGCGGGCGAAATCCATGGAGATGAGCGGCGTGCCCTCCAGCGAGCCATCGTAGCCGGTGACCACCACGCGGCTGATGCCGATGCTGCAGCCAAAGGCGCAAGCAGCCACCAGCACCACCAGCCGCAGCGCATAGGCGGCCGCTTGGGCAGCCAGCTCGGCGGTGCAATCTACCCATTTCCCTTCGGCCGCATCGAAGCGGGAATGGGGGAAATCTTCCGGACAGGGCAGAGAGATCTTCACGGAAATGGTGCTGGTTTGCGCATCGGCGATGAAGCGGTACTCCAGGCGATAGGGCAGCACCACCGACTCGGCCGCCTTCGCAAAGCGGGTGGAGAGATCCCAGTTGCCGCCGCGCTCGCCGGTTACCCCGTGGAAGGACAGCAGGTCGTTGCCCTCTTGGGAGCAGTTGAAGAACTCGCCGGCAGCATCGGCCACCGAACGCAGCGCCTCATCGTCGAAGGCGGAAAGCTGCGCCTCGGTGAACGAACCCACCGAGCGGAATCCAGATTCCTGCTCCATCTTCTGCGCCACCAGGGCAAGGCGGCTCAAGGCCGACTCAGTGCGCAGCACCAGCCGACGGCCCTCCTCCCCCACTTCCTGGCCGTTGAAGTTGGTCCAAAACATGCCGGTGGAATTCAGCCAGCGCAGATCCAGCGGGCTTTTCACCGCCACCGAACGCAACCGGCCTCCGTCCGCTTCGGTGAGCAGGCGGGCCGCATAGCGCTCGAAACCGCTGAAGCTGCCGTCATCGGCCCCGGCCATGGAGGCACGGAACAGCAGGGTGTCCACCGCATCGGGCAAAAGAGAATCCATAAAGGAGCGCAGCACCTCTTGGGTGGTTTTGTCGGACTGCGCTGCTTCCTTCTTCGGGGAACCGTTATCTCCGGAGTTCTTGCGCTTGAAGAAATCGAACATGAAAGGACCTTTCGTTGAATACAGAGCGAGTGGCATTTTCCCACAACTTGGGCGCGGGCGCCACAGGCGGAAGGGAGCTTAAAAACTAAACCCGATATTTCGCGGCAAGAGCCTCCGCCACCCGCATGCCGTCTACCGACGCGCTCATGATGCCCCCGGCGTAACCGGCGCCCTCGCCAGCGGGGTACAGGCCGGGCACCCCCACCGAGGCGAAGTCGTCGCCGCGCAGGATGCGCACCGGGCTTGAACTGCGGGTTTCCACGCCGGTGAACACCGCCTGGGGGTTGGCGAACCCGGCCAGTTTGCCGTTCATGAGCGGCAGCGCCTCGCGCAGGGCGTCGACGATAAACGGCGGCAAACACTGGGCAAGGTTCTCCCAGGCCACTGCCCGGGGATAGCTGGGCGCCACCCAGGTGCTGGGGGCGCCGCGGCGGTCCGCCAAGAAATCCTGTACCGTTTGCACCGGCGCCGCAAAGGGCAGGCCGGTGGCGGCGCGGCCCAGCCGGAAGGCCGCCTGCTCCACCTGTCGCTGCAGTTCCACACCCGCTAGCACATCGGTGCCGGGCAGATCGCCCGGCTCCACCGAAACCAGAAGAGCGCTGTTGCAGTTGGCGCCGTCGCGGGCGTAATTGCTCATGCCGTTCACACACAAGCCGCCCTCCTCACTGGCAGCGGCCACCACCGTGCCGCCCGGGCACATGCAGAAGGTGTACACGCCCCGCCCGCCGCGGTTGCGCACCGCCAGCTTGTACTCCGCAGCCCCCAGGGCCGGATGCCCGGCGGCCGGGCCGTACTGGGCGCGGTTCAGCCATGTTTGCGGATGCTCGATGCGGGCCCCCATCGAAAACGGCTTGCGCTCCATGGGCACCCCGCGCTTTTGCAGCAGCGCGAACACGTCGCGGGCGGAGTGGCCGCAAGCCAGCACCAAATCGCCCGTTTCCACCCGGACGGGCTGGCCGCCGCCCGCCGGCGCTAAAACGGCCTCCGCCATATGGCCTTCCCCATCCAGGGAATAGCCCTCAAGCCGGGTGGAGAAGCGCACTTCCCCTCCCGCTTCTTCGATCATCTGCCGCAGCCGCACCACCACGTCCACCAGGTAGTCGGTGCCAATATGGGGTTTCGCCTGCCACAGGATGTCCTCGGGCGCGCCGGCTTCCACGAACGTTTCCAGCACGTGGCGTATGTGGGGGCTTTTGGTGCCGGTGTTCAGCTTCCCGTCGGAAAACGTGCCGGCCCCGCCTTCGCCGAACTGGATGTTGGAGAAAAGGTCAAGGGCGCCCCCTTCGAAGAAGGCCCGCACCACTGCCGCCCGCTGCGGCGCCGGCTGGCCTTGCTCCACCACCAATGGTCGCAACCCGGCGCGGACCAGCACCAGGGCGCAGAACAGGCCCGCGGGCCCCGCCCCCACTACAACCGGCCGCCGCAGGGCGCTCGCCGGCGCCACGCTCCATGGCTGCCGGGGCTTCCACGGCGCCACCTGCACTCCTTTTTGCGGGCGCGGCAGAGCGCCGTCGGCCAGCTGCACCCGCAGGTTCACCACGAAATGCACCGCGTTCTTCTTGCGAGCGTCCACGCTGCGCTTCAGAAGCTGCCACGAAACCACCGAGGCGGGGGGCACCCGCAGGGCCCGGGCAACCTCGCCCGAAACAAGGCGCTGCCCCGATTGCGCGAAGCAATCAAGGGGCAGCGGCAGATTTGATATCTGGTATTCCAAGGGCGTCTACTTGGAGTCAAGCTGCGGGATGGGGGCGTCGTCCCGCTCGTCCAAATTGTGGTCGTACACGTAGTGCTTGGTCTCACGGGCAATCAAGCCGGAAAGCAGCAGCACCATGATGATGTTGGGCACCGCCATCAGCGCATTGGTGATGTCGGAAACGGTCCAAATGACGTCGCCCACCCCAACGGCGCCCAGGAAGGCCACCAGCACGTAAATAACCTGGTAGGGACGCACGGCGTGCTTGCCGAACAGGTAGGTGACGCAGCGGTTGCCGTAGTAGCTCCAGCCCAGAATGGTGGAATAGGCGAACAAGATCATGCCGAACACCAGAATGGGCGTGCCCACAAAGGGAATGCCGGCGAAGGCGGCGCTGGTGAGTTGGGCACCGGCAGTGATGTTGCCGGCCATCACCTGCGCCCCCAGTTCCTCGTTGCCCAGCATGGTGGAAACCAGCACCAGGCCGGAGAGCAGGCAGATAATCACGGTGTCCCAGAAGGTGCCGGTCATGGACACCAGCGCCTGGCGGGCTGGGTTGCGGGTAGCGGCCGCAGAGGCCACGATGGGGCAGAGCCCAGGCCGGATTCGTTGGAGAACAAGCCACGGGCGCAGCCGAATTGCAGGGCCAGCATGATGCCGCTGCCCAGCGCGCCGCCGAAAGCGGCCTTGGCGGTAAAGGCGCTCTCCACGATAAGGCACAGGGCCGGCCACACGAACTCCCAGTTCATGCCCAGAATGACAACGCAGCCCCAGGCATAGGCGATGGCCATGAAGGGCACCAGCTTCTCGCACACCTTCGAGATGACCTTCACGCCGCCGAAGATAACCACCGAAACCATAATCACAATGGCCAGGCCGATGCTCCAGCCGGGGATGCCGGGCAGGTTGGTGGAAATGACGTCGGTCATGGCCGAGGACTGCACCGCCGAGCCGATGCCGAAGGAGGCAATGGCGGCGAACAGGGCAAAGGCGCCGGCGCCCAAAAGCGCCCACCAGGGGGTGGAGCCGTCTTCCTTGTTGAAGGCGCGCTTCCAGGCGTACATGGCGCCACCCAACATGTTGCCATTGTGATCCTTCACGCGGTACTTCACAGCGGCGAAGGTTTCCGAGTACTTGGTGGCCATGCCGAACACGCCGGTAATCCACATCCAGAACACCGCGCCGGGGCCGCCGGACAGGATGGCGGTGCCCACGCCCACGATGTTACCGGTGCCGATGGTGGCGGAAAGGGCGGTGCACAGGGCGCCGAACTGCGATATGTCGCCGGGAGCGTCCGGGTCTTTCGTGACGGACAGCTTGATGGCGGTGGGCAGCTTGCGCTGGATGAAGCCAGTACGGAACGTGAGGTAAATGTGCGACCCCAAAAGCAGCACCAGCATGGGAACACCCCACACCCAGCCGTCCAGTAAGTTGATGAAGTCCACTATGCCGTCCATCGGCAACCGCCTTCCTTTTGTCACGGGGAAATGGCGCGTCGCCCGGCGACTGCCCCCAGAACACTTTAGTCGAGTATAGCAAGAGCTCTGTTAACAGCCTGTAACATAGAAAAGCTGGGGCGCGAACGGCAACCCCAGCGGCAACGGAAATGGCGACGATAGATGGCCTACAGGAGATTGCCCCGCAGGATAACCGCCTTCACTTCCAGGGTCTCCTCGTCTAACAGCACGGCATCGGCCACATGGCCCGGTTGCAGCGAACCATAGAGAGTTGAGAGCCCCAAAGCGCGGGCGGGGTTGGCACTAGCGGCCTTCACGGCACTGGCCAGCGGAATGCCCATCTGGGTCACCGCCACATACAGGCAGCGCATGAGATCGCTAACCGAGCCGGCCAAGGCACCGTTGTCGATGCGGGCCTCGTATCCCTTCACCGTTACGTCCTGGCCCCCCAAATCGTACACCCCGTCGCCCAGGCCGGCCGCCCGCAGCGTGTCGGAGATGAGGATCATGCGGTCGTCGCCGAACAGCTTGAATGCCAGCCGCACCATGGCCGGGTGGATGTGCACCCCGTCGGCGATGATCTCGGCCGTCACCTCATCGTGCTCGGCGGCGGCGGGAATGGGGCCGGGGGTGCGGTGGTGCATGGAGGGCATGGCGTTGTAGCAGTGGGTGAGATGGCGCGCGCCTTCCTGGAAGGCATGGGCCGCCGTTTCGTAATCGCAGGAGGTATGGGCCACCGAAATGCGCACCTCGTCGCCCAGCTGCTGGATGAAGGCGTCGGCGCCGGGCTCTTCGGGGGCGATGTCCACCAGCTTGAACAGGCCGCCGGCCGCCTCTTGCAGGCGGCGGAACTCCTCAACGGAGGGGTTGCGCACATAGTCGGGGTTCTGGGCCCCCACCTTGCCGGGGGAAATGTAGGGCCCCTCCATGTTGATGCCCACCAAATCCGCTTCGTTGGCGGCGGGCACGTAGGCGGCCGCTGCTTCGGCGGCCCGCAGCAGCACGTCTTCGGGCAGGGTCATGGTGGCGGGGCACATGGCGGTCACACCGCGAGAGGCCTCGTAGGCCCCCATCTTGTGCAGCCCCTCCTCATCGCCGTCGGACACGTCGGCGCCGGCGCTGCCGTGGAAATGCAGGTCCACCAAACCGGGAATCACGTAGCAGCCGGTGGCGTCCACCACTTCCCCATCGGCGGCGCCGCCCACAGCCCCCGCAAAGCGGCCTGCGGCAATTTGCAGCTCGCCCTCTTCGAAACCGGTTCCGTTGAACAGCTTTCCGCCCACTACGGCACTTACGGGAACAGTCATCGCGCCTCCGCCTTTCTCTCTGGAATAACGGGGCCATGGTAGCGCAAAGGGGAGCCGAGCGCTCCCCTTCGACAGATTCTTGAAAACTTTTCACACCGGCCCGCATGGGGCCGAAGCACGGCCCTAGCAGAGGGCGCCGGCCTCCTTGTCCACGATTACCGTTACGTTGGGGTGGAACTGCAGCACCGACGCGGGCACCTCGGGGGTAACCGGGCCGAAGAAGGCGCGACGCACGATGTCGGCCTTGTCGGCGCCGCTAGCCACCACCAAAATCTCCTTCGCCGCCATGATGGTGCCGATGCCCATGGTGTAGGCCTCGCGGGGCACGTCGTCAATGGAGTCGAACAGGCGGGAGTTGGCGTTGATGGTGCTCTCGGTAAGGGCGACGCAGTGAGTGTACTTGGGGAAGTCAGGCGCCGGCTCGTTGAAGCCGATGTGGCCGTTGTGGCCCAGGCCCAGAAGCTGCAGCCCCAGCCCGCCCGCTTCGGCGATGGCCTGTTCGTAGGCGGCGCAGGCGGCCTCGGCGTCGGGGCAGGCGCCATCAGGCACATGGGTGCGGGCCGCCTCGATGTCCACGTGGGAGAACAGGTTGTGCTCCATGAAATAGCGGTAGCTCTGGTCGTGCTGCGGGTCCAGGCCGCGGTACTCGTCCAGGTTGAAACTGGTGACGTCCGAGAAGCTGAGAACGCCGGCCTCGTAGTCTTTCACCAGGCAACTGTACAGGCCGATGGGGGTGGAACCGGTGGCCAGGCCCAGCACGCAGCCGGGATGGGAGGTCACGTAGCCGCTGATCACGTTGGCGGCGGCACGGCTCATGGCATCGTAGTCTTCGGTGATGATGAATTTCATGGGTAACCTTTCTCCTTGGTCAAAGGCGCATCCGCAGGCGCTAGCGCGCTGCTCCATACTAGCCCATTTTCGCACAGGTGCGCCTTGGTTTCGCAATTTGGGGAATGCTTCGCCGCTAACGCTGCCGTCCGCGCTGGGCCGCCCAGGCAATGGTGATAGAGGCCATGGCCACCAACAGCAGCACCGTGGCCACCGTGCACAGACCGTCACCAGTTTGGGGCATGCCCTTTGCCGCCACAGAAGGTTTGTCCGCGCTGTGGTAGGTGGGCTTTTCCTTGGCGGATTCGCCAGCGCCCTTGTCGGGAGCCTCTTCGGCATCGGCACCGCCGGCCTGTCCGTCATCGGGGGCAACGGCATCGGAACCCCCATCGACGCCCGGCTTCACCACATCATCGGTGCCGCCGCTTTCGCCGGGAACATCCGGCGTGTCGGGAGCATCAGGGCCATCGGGGATTTCCTCCGCCCGAGGCACGAAATAGGCCAGATAAAGGGCAGGCACATAGGACGGTTTTTCTCCACCCAGGCCCAAACCCGCGCGAATAACATCCACGCCAAGCACCGGATCGCCAGACACAAGGACACCGTCATGACGGAACCATCCAGCAAAGTCGTAGCCCTCGGCGGCAGAGGCAGTCACAGGGCTCAGGCCACTTCCGGAGTCGTCCTCTACCACCTCATAGGGCACGTCCACCGTACCTCCTGCGGCAGGATAGGCCCCGCAGATCACATAAGTGGACTGCGGTGGGGCTTCCTTCACCAAGGCCGCAATGCTAGCCGGCTCGCTTTTAATCACCTTGGTGGCCCACCCCTTAACTGAGGCCTGAGCCACTGCTACATTGCTCACGTAGCCGGCATCCAGATCGGCCTCGGTCACCGTATAGTCATAACTCACTGTACGACTTTCACCAGGCACCAGATTCGTCAGGGGGGCCAGGCTGGCCAAGGCGTCATCGATGACCACCTCAGTCAGGGTAATGTTACCCGTATTGGTAGCGGTGATTGCGAAATGCACGGTATCTCCCACCACAAAATGAGTGCCGTTGGCGGGCGGCGCCGTTATGGCCTTGGCCAAGGCAATTGCCGGCGAGGGCTTTTCAAAACGGGCCACAAACGTCGTGGACTTCAAGCCGCCGGTGCCAGCGGTAACCATATGGGCGCGCACCTGAGAGGGGCCAAGCAGTGCATCGGAGGTAACAAGCGTATTCCCCTGGTACCAGCCGACAAACACCCTACCATGGTTGGGCATGGCGGTGGAGCCGGTAATGCCCTCCCCTGTCATTGGATTGACGACGTTCTCAACCACCGAAACCGCCCCCGCATCAGCCGGATCGGGTACGTAAGTCACGGTAACTGAGCCACCGGATGCCCCAGCCGCCTCATCACCCGAAGCCCCAAAGGCCAGTTCGCGGGCAGGGCCGCCCAAACAGGCCAGCAGCATGCAAGCCGCCGCCAGCGCCGCCAACCACCTCAAGCCTTTTCGTTCGCAAACGAATACCGCCGCGCCTTTCCCTGCCCCGCTCATCCGCATTGCACAGTTTCGCATGCACATCACCGTCTTTCCCAGCCCCCTCCGTGGAGGCTTGGCCTTTGGGCCAATGTAGACCCCTTGCAGGCAAAATGCAGCATCGGTGTCAAACCGTTGCCCGCCAATGACGGTTCTGACAACAACGGGAAACGATGATCGCGATGGAGAAAGAACGGGCGCAGGCGCAAGCCCACGCGCAGTCAAAGCTGCGCCAAGCCGGGACTAAGTCCAAAACAGCACAGCATCCAGGAGGTTCTGATAAGCCCAGGGATACACATCGGAATACCAACCAATTTCTGGAACAAAGCACAAGAGCGAGGAATAGGCTACGCTCAAAGTAACTAGCACGATAAGCACCTTCAGCAGCACCTCCTTCAATTGCGGCCGTTTTTGCAGCGCCTCATTGGCAATCAGCACCAACAGCACCGTAGCCGCCAAGAACATGAAGCTGAAGTCGGCATAGTAGCGCTGCAAGATGCCGGCCATCTCCGCATCCAAAAGCGCGATGACCACGCCGCTGGCCAGCAGCACGCATACCACCCCGAATACGGTGCGGGTTTGGCGCGCCTGGCGCCGCCACCGCAAAAGCCGAGGCGCAAAGGGCAGCAGCCACAGAAGCGGCAGGCAGGCGAAGATGCCGCCGAACGTGGCCTCCTTCACCGTTTGCCCCATGTAGGTAGTGGCGAACGGCTCCGGCTGCAGGAAGGGGAATACCCCGTTGGCGCAGGGAGGCTGCAGGAAATAGGCGAACAAGGCCGGTGCCAGGCGGCCGATTTGCCAGCCGCGCTTGGTCATGTCGTTCACCGTGAGGTTGTAGTTGGCGCCGAAGTTGAAGGGGCTGCCGAACCGGGCGGCATTGTAGGCCATGATGGCACCCCCCACCAGCAGATACGGCGCCACCAGGCAGGCGAATTGCCGCCGCCCCTCGCGGGTGCGGATGCGGCCCTCGGTTATGAAGGGACGCCAGAACAGCGGGAAGGCCAAACAGGACAGCAGCACCAACTGCGGCCGGCACCCCAGCACAAGCGCCATGCACAGCGATCCCGCGAAGTAGCACAAGCAGGGGCGGCGGCTGGTGCGCCCCCGCATCCAGAAGTACAGCCCCCATACCGAGAATGTAAGGCCGCACATGATGGGAAACGAGTAGAACGTGGGGAACTTCACCAGGTACAGAATGCCGCAACAACACACCAGCGGCACCTGCAGAAGCAGGTACAGCCCCAGACTCACCGACTTGAAGTTGTTGCGGCTGAAGCGGTCGAGCAGGGCCGAACAGCCCAGCATGAAGGCGATGGCCATCACCAAAACCCCTATGGCGGTGGGGAAATTGGCGCCCGTCAGCAGGTAGAACGGCAGGTAGAACAGCACCACCGGCACCACGCCGAAATACACGTAGTAGTGACCGTCGTAGTAGGCCACGTCGAACAGATAAGGTTCCCCCGACTGTTTCTGGGCCTCGTCACGGGCGCCTTTGTCGTAGGGGTCTTCCATCTCCTGTAGCCACTGGGGCGGCTCTTCGTCAAGGTAGAGGTGGCCGTCGGCCATGGCGCGGGCAAGGTCGGCGTACTGCTGGGCATTATCGCCCCCCACCTCGAAGGTGTTCACAATGCTATGGCCGTCCCAAGCGCCGTAGTTGTAGCTGGAGGTGGCCACTCCCACCAGGTTCGACCCGTACAGGCAAAACATGGAAAGCGCTACGGCCTCCACCGCCACCGTTGCCACGATGGCCGCCTTCGAACGCAGCGGATTCTTCCGCATGTCGATGGAATAGATGCCCGACCCGGGCCTGAACAGGTACACCACCGATATCACCAGCAGCACCGCCAAAAAGCGGGTGGTATTGAAGGCGAAGGGGCGCGGCACGTTGATGAGCACTTGGTCCAGATATATGGGATAGGCGGTGTCCTCCCCCACTACCTCGATGCGCATATTGCCCACTTTGCCCGCCGTGTTGAGGTTTATGTACTTGCTTTGGCTGCCATTAGTGGCCACCTCCACCAGCGGCACACCCTCAGTGTAATCAGTAGTATCGAAGAAAGTGAGATGCGCCTCGTCGGTGAACTGGATTTTGATGGGCAGGTTTTGGGCCGGCTGCTGCGAGTCGAAGCCCAGGTACAGGTTGTGCACTTCGCAATCCAAGTCGCGGAAGTCCAGCACATGATCTTCCACTGTCATGCGGTAGCTGCCGTTGTCGGCCCGCTGCAGGTTTATCTGAGAGGTGAGGTCCACCGGCTGGTATCCCAGCGTGCGAAAGTGGTTCATGTTGAACAGAAACACCTCGGCCGCCAGCGCCAGAAGCACGATGAGCACCCATGAGATAACACAGCGTTTGGCCTCCTCCATGTCGTTGTGGAAGGCCTTCATGACGAAAGAGCGCATGTGGGCGATGAGATTGTCCATGGGTCCATTATAGGGAATGGCGGCAAGCGGCGAGAACGGGGCATAAAAAGAGGGCCGGAAGCGCGCGACTTCCGGCCCTGTGCCGTCGGTTGATGCGGACGCTTACTGCAGTGCCTCTTTTACATCGGCGTACACCACGTCCACGTCGCGGTCGCCGTCGATGGACACCAGCAGGTCGCAGCCGCGGTAGTAATCGATCAGCGGGCTGGTGGATTTCTCGTACACATCCAGGCGATTGCGCACCGTTGCCTCGTTGTCATCATCGCGTTGGTACATCTCGCCGCCGCACACGGGGCACACCGCATCGGCAACGCTGCCGATGTAGCCGCACTCGCGGCACATGCGGCGGGAGCACAGTCGATTCACTATCACTTCCGGCTTCACGTCGATCAGCAAGGCGGCATCCAGCGGGCGCTCCAGCTTGCCCAGCTCGGCGTCGAGGGCCACCGCCTGAGCCGTGGTGCGGGGGAAACCGTCCAGAATGAAGCCATTGGCGGTATCGGGCTGGGAAAGGCGCTCGGTCACCAGGCCAATAATCACGTCATCGGGCACCAAATCGCCGGCATCCATATACTTCTTAGCCTGAAGGCCCAGCTCTGTGCCTTCCTTTACCGCAGCGCGCAGCATGTCGCCAGTAGAAATGTGGGTAAGCCCGTACTCCTCGATGAGTTTGGCCGCTTGCGTGCCCTTGCCAGCGCCCGGAGCGCCCAACAGCACAATGTTCATTGGCAGTTCCTTTCCGGAAGTATTTAAATCGGTAGGCCCATTGTAGCAATCGCCAGAGAAACCCCTCACCTACTCCACGAATAACCGATAAATGGTTCAGGGTGAATTAAAAAAGCCGCACCAGCGGCCTCTTAAAAAAAATCAAAAACAACAGGTCCACGCAGGAAGGCTTCAACGGCGAATGACGAACATCCCACCGCAAGCAGCAGAAAAGCCGCCCGGTGCCCCAGATTGCCTTGAAGAGTGGCTGAGCGCACTGTGGTGCGCGAAGGCAAGCTCTGAATGGCAAGATGGGGTGCCCGGCGGCTTTTATGCGGACAAGTGGTTCCGTCGGCCGTCAGGCCGACGGAACACCCTATTTAAAGAAGCCCTCGTAATTGTGCATCTTCAACTGCGACTCCACTTTGCTCATGGTATCGAGGGCAACGCCGATCATGATGAGGATGGACGTGCCACCGAACGCCTGGATAAGCTGGTTGCCGGTGAAGTAGAAGATGATGGTGGGGATGACCGCGATGCAGGCGATGTACAGGCCACCGGGAAGCGTCACGCGGTTGATGACGTTCTTGATGTACTGCACGGTGGCCACGCCCGGACGAACGCCGGGGATGAAGCCGCCCTGCTTGCGGATGTTGTCCGCCGTTTCTTCAGGATTGAACACCATAGAGGTGTAGAAGTAGGCGAAGAACACAATCAGCAGCACCGTGATCAGCCAATTCAGCCAGCCCGTGGAAATAGCATTCGCAAAAGCAGTGAGCCAACCCACGTTGAAAATGGCGGCCAACTGGGCCGGGAAGTAAATGATGCAGCTGGCGAAGATGATGGGGATAACGCCCGCAGCGTTCACCTTAAGCGGAATGTAGGTGGACTGGCCGCCCATCATGCGGCGCCCCTGCACCCGCTTGGCGTAGTTCACCGGGATGCGGCGCTGAGCGCGCTCCACAAAGATGATGGCGGGGATGCACACCACCACAACCGCGATAATGAGAATGGTGAGCGCGATGCCCATGCCGGTATCGGCGGTGAGGTTCACCGACGAGAAGATGGCGGAAGGCACGCGGGACACGATGGACACGAAGATGATGAGGGACATGCCGTTGCCGATGCCCCGCTGGGTGATAAGCTCGCCCATCCACATGATGAAGGCAGTGCCCGCCACCAGCGTGAACACGATGATGACGCTGGTGAGCCAGTAAGGCACCTCCGTGGAGAACTGCACACCGTAAGCGGAAGACTGGAACAGCAGCAGGTAACCGATGGCGTTGATGAGGCCCAGACCCAGCGTGAGATAGCGGGTGACCTGGGTGATCTTACGGCGCCCGGTGTCACCCTCGCGGGCCCAGCGGCCCACGGCGGGAATAACGCCCTGCATCAGCTGCATGATGATGGATGCGGTGATGTAGGGCATGATGCCCAGCGAGAACACTGAGAAATTGGAAAGCGCTCCGCCCGTGAACAGGTCGAGCATGGTCATGGCTACGCCGGAATCCTCGAAAGCGGTGGCGAAATCATGGAACGGAATGCCCGGGACCGGTACATAGGCGCCGAAACGGTACAGCGCGAGAATCGCAAGGGTGAAGAGAATCTTCTTGCGAAGCTCGGGTACCTTGAACGCATCGATAATGGAGCTTAGCAAGGCTCTTCGACCTTTCCTCCGGCGGCCTCGATCTTCGCCTTGGCGGAAGCCGAAACCTTGTCCACCTTCACGGTAAGGGCCTTGGTGATCTCACCGTCGCCCAGCACCTTAACAGGAGCATCGGAGTGCTTGATGATGCCCTTGGCCTTCAGGGAGTCGCCGTCCACAACCTCGCCGGCCTCGAACTTCTCCTCCAGGCGGCTGACGTTCACCGGCAGGTACTCCACGCGGTTGACGTTGCGGAAGCCCGGCAGCTTCGGCAGACGACGGGCCAGCGGGGTTTGACCACCCTCGAAGCCGGCGCCCTTGCCGCCACCAGCGCGGGACTTCTGGCCGTTCAGGCCGCGACCGGCGGTCTTGCCGGTACCGGAGCCGTTGCCACGGCCCACGCGCTTGCGGTTCTTAGTGGACCCCTCGTTGGGGACCAAGTCTTTGAGTTCCATTTTTACTCCTAGCTTTTCGCTTACCGCCCCGCCTTCGGGGCGGCGCTGGCAGATCGCCGCCAGCTAACTTCCATTTATCATGGCAATGGCGTGCCCTTTCGGGCACGCCAATTTCCATCACTTTTTCCCTCTGAACCTCGTAGGTTCTGAAGGGTGAGCGAGGGTTCGTCCGGTACTCGCAATTGGCTTGAAAAGCGGCTGAGCGTACTTAGATACGCGAAGCAAGCTTTGAAAGCCAAGGGCGGGTGCCCGACGAAACCGCAGCGCCAAGCCGAAGGCTACTTAAAGCTCTTCCACTTCCACAAGGTGCTTCACCTTGAAGATCATCCCGCGCACGCTCTCGTTGTCCACCTGGTCAACGGTGCGGCCAATCTTGCCCAGGCCCAGTGCCTTCAGGGTTTTGCCCTGATCGGCGGGACGGCCCACGGCACTGCGGGTTTGGGTCACGCGCAGCGTCTTCTTAGCATCGGCCATGATTACTGCTCCTTCCAGCCAAACACTTGGGCCACGGACAGGTCGCGGCGGTTGGCCACGTCCTGCGGGTTCTCCAGGCCCTTGAGGCCCTCGGCCGCAGCCTTCACAATGTTCATGGCATTGGAAGTGCCCAGCGACTTGGTGATTACGTTCTTCACGCCGGCCAGCTCCATGATGGCGCGCACCGGGCCACCGGCCATAACGCCGGTACCGGGAACAGCGGGCTTGATCAGCACGCGGCCGGCACCAAACTCGCCCATGATCTCATGGGGAACGGTGCCCTCAGCGGTGATCGGCACGCTGAACATGTTCTTCTTGGCGTCCTCGACGGCCTTCTTGATAGCGGAGGGCACTTCGGCGGACTTGCCCATGCCCACGCCCACGCGACCGTTGCCGTCGCCCACTACCACGAGGGCAGACAACTGCATGCGGCGGCCGCCCTTGACGGTTTTGGCCACGCGGTTGATGAAGACCACGCGCTCCTGAAGCTCGGGAACGGCGCTCTCCTGCTGACGGTTGTTATTACGAGCCATAAGCTTGATTCCCTTCTAGAATTTCAGACCGGCTTCACGAGCCGCCTCGGCCAAAGCCTTGACGCGGCCGTGGTACAGGTTGCCGCCACGGTCGAACACTATCGTGGTCACGCCGATCTCCTGAGCCTTGTTGCCAATGATGGTGCCCAGAGCACTGGCACCTTCCACCGTGGAGCCCTTGGCGCCAGTGGCCTTGAACTCGGGGCCCAGGGTGGAAGCGGCGCAAAGGGTGTGGCCCGTAACGTCGTCGATTACCTGAGCGTAGATGTTGTTGTTGCTGCGGGTCACGCACAAACGCGGACGGGCAGCGGTGCCGGAAATCTTGCCGCGCACACGACGATGGCGACGACGCAGACCGGCTTGCTTTTTCTGAAGTTTGTTCATAATGATCCCTTCGATGAAATGCCAGTAAGCGCTTAGTCTTTGCCGGCCTTGCCGACCTTGCGGCGTACGTACTCGCCCTCGTAGCGAATGCCCTTGCCCTTGTAGGGTTCCGGCTTGCGCCACTTGCGGATGTTGGCGGCCACCTGGCCCACCTGCTCCTTGGAGGGGCCGGTCACGACGATTTCCGTCTGGCTGGGCACTTCGAAGGTGATGCCTTCAGGAGCCTCCACCAGCACCGGATGGGAATAGCCCAGCTGCATCTCAAGGTTCTTGCCCTTGAGGGCGGCGCGGTAACCAACGCCCACCAGCTGCAGCTTCTTGGAAAAGCCCTTGGACACGCCCTCCACCATGTTGGCGATCAGCGTGCGGGTGAGGCCGTGGAACGCGTTGGCCTCGCGGGTTTCATCAAGCGGGGCGCACACAATTTGGTCGCCCTCCTGCTTGATGGAGATGACGGGTTGGAACGAACGGGAAAGCTCGCCCTTGGGGCCCTTTACCGTTACCGTGGAACCGTCGATGGTAACGGTGACACCGGAAGGAACGGCGATGGGCAGTTTACCGATACGAGACATGTAAAGCCCTCCTTTCCTACCAGATGTACGCGATGACTTCGCCGCCGACGCCGGCCTTGCGGGCGTCGCGATCGGTCATCACGCCTTTGCTCGTGGACACAATGGCGGTGCCCAGGCCGCCCAGCACGCGGGGCAGATCATTCTTGCCGGCGTAAATGCGCAGACCCGGCTTGGAGATGCGCTTGATGCCGCGAATGGTCTTGGCCTTCTTGGGCCCGTACTTCAACGTGATTTCGAGGGTAGCGCGCGGCTCGCCCTCGATGACGTCGTATCCGCGAATGTAGCCTTCCTGCTCCATAATGCGGACGATCTCGATGAGCTTCTTGCTCGACGGCATGGACACGGTGTCCTTGCCGGCAGACTGAGCGTTACGCACGCGCGTAAGCATGTCTGCGATGGGATCGGTCATTGTCATGTTTTGTTCTCCTTTGGTTCGTGATGAACCGCGCTGTCCGGTTCGCTTGAGCCCTTAACCCAAACGCCTCGACGCGCCGGCCCACCCTTGTGCGCGTTACCGGGGTGACTTACCAGGAAGCCTTGGTAACGCCGGGCAGTTCGCCTTTGTTGGCCAGTTCACGCAAGCAGATACGGCACAGACCGAACTTACGGTAGTAGCCGTGGGGGCGTCCGCAACGATGGCAGCGATTATGCTGGCGCGTTGAGAACTTGGGCTCGCGCTTGGCTTTGGCGATCATCGATTTCTTAGCCATGCATTTCCTTCTTTCTTATGCTTAAAGGCCGCAGGATTACGACCTTTTTGCCCTAAGTGGTTTTTACGCACGGCCGGCTATTGTACGCCAGACCGTGCGTTTTGGTGGCGAGATTGCCGTTATTCCGCCTTGAACGGGAAGCCGAGGGCCTTCAGAAGGGCGAAGGCGCGCTCGTTGGTGCCGGCGTTGGTGACCACGGTGATGTCCATACCGCGGGTGCGGTCAACCTTGTCGTAGTCAATTTCCGGGAAGATGAGCTGCTCGGTGACGCCCAGCGAATAGTTGCCGCGGCCGTCGAAGGACTTCGGCGAGATGCCGCGGAAGTCGCGCACGCGGGGCAGAGCGGTGGCCAGCAGACGGTCCAGGAACTCCCACATGCGGTCGCCGCGCAGGGTAACCTTGCAGCCGATGGCCTGGCCTTCGCGCACATGGAAGCCGGCGATGGACTTGCGGGCACGGCACACCATGGGCTGCTGCCCGGTGATGATACGCATGTCGTTCATGGCAGCGTCCAGCAGCTTGGAGTCGCCGGAAGCGGCGCCCACGCCCATGTTCACCACGATCTTCTCCAGACGGGGAATGTCGTTCACGTTGTCGATGCCCAGCTCTTCTTTGATGGCGGGGGCAACTTCGTTCTTGTACTTTTCCTTCAGACGAGGAGTAGCCATTTCGCTAAAACCTTTCGTTCGATGAATTAAACGCAGGATTTCCGACCCTGCGTCCCCTCAAGCATCCAACCAGAGGGGCCATTTGGCGTTTTTGCTCACCACCCCGAACCCAACACAGGTCCAAGCCAGCGAGCGAGGCTTTCCCAGGTGCATGGGGAAGCCGCAGCGCCGAGGGGTTGCGCCGGCCGGGAAGGCCAGCGCAACCAATTTACTCGGTATCGATATCCTTGCCGCACTTCTTGCAGACACGGATCAGCTTACCGGCTTCGGTACGCTTGTGGGCCACGCGGGTGGCCTCGTTGCAGCTGGGGCACACCAGCATGACGTTGGAAGCGTCCAGCGGAGCCTCCATGGTGGAGATACCACCCTGGGGGTTTTGCTGGGTGGGGCGCATGGCCTTCTTCATCATGTTGACCTTTTCCACCACCACACGGCCCGTGGACGGGATGGAGCGCTTCACTTCGCCCACCTTGCCGCGGTCTTTGCCGGAGATCACCTTAACGGTATCGCCCTTTTTCACGTGTATCTTGGTCATTTATCGCACCTCCCCTACAGCGTTTCCGGTGCCAGAGACACGATTTTCATGTACTTCTTGTCGCGCAGCTCGCGGGCGACGGGCCCGAAGATACGGGTGCCGCGAGGAGAGCCATCGTTGTTGATGAGCACAGCGGCGTTCTGGTCGAAGCGGATGTAGGAGCCATCGGCGCGGCGCACTTCCTTCTTCACGCGAACGATAACGCAGCGCACCACATCGCCCTTCTTCACGTTGCCGTTGGGCATGGCTTCCTTCACGCTGCAGATGATCACGTCACCAAGACCAGCGTAGCGGCGCTTCGAACCGCCCAGCACCTTGATGCACTGCACCTTGCGAGCGCCGGAGTTGTCGGCCACCGCGAGCATGGATTGCATCTGAATCATATGCTTTTCCTATCTTTCCTGATAACAGCTGACGTGCTTTCGCACACCCGCTATTTGGCCTTCTCTACGATCTTCACCAAACGCCAGCGCTTCTGCTTGGACAGCGGGCGGGTTTCCATGATTTGAACGGTGTCGCCGATGCCGGCCTCGTTGTTCTCGTCATGGGCGTGCAGCTTCTTGGTGCTGGTCATCATCTTGCCGTAGACCGGATGGGGCTTGCGCTCCTCCACCATCACCACGATGGTCTTGTCGTTGACGTCGCTGACCACGACACCCTGGCGCACCTTGCGCAGATTGCGTTCTTCAGTCATTTCAAATCTCCTTCCGGGCCTACGCGCTCAGTTCACGAGCACGCATCTCGGTGAGGATGCGCGCGATGTCCTTCTTAACCTGCTTCACGCGTGCAGTGTTGTCCAGCTGGCTGGTGGCCATTTGGAAACGCAGGTTGAAAAGCTCTGCACGGGCGTCCTTCAGCTTTGCCTGCAGGTCTTCGGCAGAAAGCTCACGAATCTCTGCTGCTTTCATCTATTCCTGCCCTTCCGTTTCACGAGTGACGATCCTGCACTTGATGGGCAGTTTGTTGATGGCCAGGCGCAGGGCCTCGCGGGCCACCTCGTCATCAACGCCGTCGATTTCGAACATGATGCGGCCGGGCTTCACCACAGCCACCCAGCCTTCGGGGTTGCCCTTACCGGAACCCATGCGGGTTTCAGCCGGCTTGGAGGTGATGGGCTTGTCCGGGAAGATGGTGATCCACACCTTGCCGCCACGCTTCATGTGACGGGTCATGGCGATACGGGCAGCCTCGATTTGGCGGTTGGTAATCCAGTGGGGCTCCAGGGCCTGGATGCCGTAGGAGCCGTGGTTCAGCCGGGTGCCGCCCTTGGCGTTGCCCTTCATGGAACCACGCTGCACCTTGCGGTGCTTCACGCGCTTAGGTACGAGCATTTACTTCTGCCCCCTTTCACGACGATCGTTGCGGCGATTGCGGTTGTTGGGACGACTGCTGCCTTCCAGAGCCGGCTGGGGAGCCTTCTGGCCCGGCAGCACGTCTCCGTGATACACCCACACCTGCACGCCGATGGCGCCGTAGGTGGTGGTGGCAATGGAGAAACCGTAGTCGATCTTGGCGCGCAGGGTGTGCAGCGGCACACGGCCTTCGCGGTACCACTCGCGGCGGCTCATCTCAGCGCCGCCCAGACGGCCGGAGCACTGGATGCGGATGCCCTTGGCGCCCGACTTCATGGCGGCTTGCACCGCTTTGCGCATGGCGCGACGGAAAGCCACGCGGCCTTCCAGCTGCTCGGCCACCGACTGGGCGATCAGCTCGGCGTCCAGCTCGGGGCGCTTCACCTCAACCACTTCGATGGACACGGGGCCGTTAGCGATCTTGTCCAGCTTCTTGCGCAGCACGTCGATCTCGGCGCCCTTCTTGCCGATCACCACGCCGGGACGGGCGGTGGTGATGGACACCTTGATCTTGTCGCCAGCGCGCTCGATGTCCACGCGAGACACGGCGGCACGGGCCAGGTACTTGTCCAGGAACTTGCGGATGGCAAGGTCGTTCTCAAGGGTTTCGGCGTAGTCTTTGCCGGCGTACCAGCGGCTGCGCCAATCCTCGGTGATGCCGAGACGGAACCCAGTAGGGCTTACTTTCTGACCCATGAACTTAGGCCTCCTCTCGCGGTGCGACAACGATGGTGATGTGGCTGGTGCGCTTGCGAATGCGCGACGCAGAGCCCTTGGCGCGGGGACGAATGCGCTTCAGGGTGGGGCCTTCGTCCACATAGGCGGCCTTGACGAACAAGGTCGAAGGGTTCAGCTGGTTGTTGTGCTCGGCGTTGGCCACGGCGGAGTTCAGGGTTTTCTCCACGGTTTCGGCAATGCCGCGGTTGGTAAAGGCCAGAATCTCCTGGGCCTGGGCCACGGACTTGCCGCGGATGAGGTCCACAACGATGCGGGCCTTGCGAGGGCTCACGCGGACGAAGCGCGCAACTGCTCTTACTTCCATGATTCCCTCTCCTATCGCTTCTTCTTATCGGCCGCGTGACCCTTGAAGGTACGCGTGGGGGCAAACTCGCCGAGCTTGTGCCCGACCATGGATTCGGTAACGTAAACCGGCACGTGCTTGCGGCCATCGTGCACGGCGATGGTGTGGCCCACCATGTCCGGGAAGATGGTGCTGGCACGAGACCAGGTCTTGATGACGTTCTTTTCGCCGGCCGCGTTCATAGCCTCGATACGGGCGAGAAGGCGCGGCTCTACGAAAGGACCCTTTTTCAGACTTCTGCTCACTATTGCTCCTTAATGCTTCCGCGCTACTTCTTGCGACGACGGATGATGAGGCGGCTGGAGGCCTTCTTGGGGTTGCGGGTGCGATGGCCCTTGGTGGGAACGCCCCACGGGGTGACCGGGTGACGGCCAGCGGACTTGTTCTTGCCCTCGCCGCCGCCGTGCGGATGGTCGACCGGGTTCATGACGGTACCGCGGACGGAGGGGCGGATGCCCTTCCAGCGGTTGCGGCCAGCCTTGCCCACCTTGATGTTGGAGTGCTCGGCGTTGCCCACCTCGCCGATGGTGGCGCGGCAGGTGATCAGCACGCGGCGCATCTCGGAAGAGGGCATGCGCAGGATGGCGTAGTTGCCCTCCTTGCCCATGAGCTGGATGGAAGTGCCGGCGGAACGGGCGATGGCGGCACCCTTGCCGGGCTGCAGCTCCACGTTGTGGATGAGCGTACCGACCGGGATGTTAGCCAAAGGCAGCGCGTTGCCGGGCTTGATGTCGGCATCGGGACCGGAAACCACGATGTCGCCCACCTTCAGGCCCTTCGGGTGGATGATGTAGCGCTTCTCGCCGTCAACGTAGTGCAGCAGAGCGATACGGGCGGAACGGTTGGGGTCGTACTCGATGGTGGCCACCTTGGCCGGCACGCCATCCTTGTTCCGCTTGAAGTCGATGATGCGGTAGCGCTGCTTGTTGCCGCCGCCCTGGTGACGGGTGGTCACCCGGCCGTTGTTGTTGCGGCCCGCCTTCTTCGGCTTCGGTGCCAGCAGAGACTTCTCCGGAGTCGAAGTGGTGATCTCGGAGAAATCCGAGACCGTCTGGAAACGACGTCCGGGGCTCGTCGGCTTGTACTGTTTGATACCCACAGTAACACAACCTTTCTACTTTGGACCACTCGCCATCCGATAGCTGGTAACGGCAACTACCTTCGGGCCGGGCCCCTTCTTCGGAACTTCCGCTCGCGCGCCTCTCCGCACACCGGAAGATCCCCTACTAGGGTGAACAGGCGATTGCCGATCGGTGAAGATGGAGGCTCTCCATCGCGACGCCGCTTGTCCACGCGTCCGGGTGTGTCCATAACGCACACAGACGCAACCCGATAGTATAAATAGCGGAGATTTGCGGGGCAAGATGTATTTTCGGTTTTCGGCGAATGTCACAAGGTTGCCACAAAGGCGCCCCTAGCGGATGCCTCCCTTGTGGCCATTGGCCTTGGGAGGGCGCCCGCCCTGGCGGCCGCCGGCGCTGGCGCGGGGCCGCGGCGGATTCCCCTTCGGCGGTTTCCCGCCACCGCGGGGCCGGCCGCCCTTCGGCGCGCTGCCCTTCCCCCCTTCTGCCTTCGGGCGCTTCGGGCGGATGAGGCACTTCTCCCCCCAGCCGATGAGATCGGGGCGATGGGCCTTCAGCAGCGCCTCGCGCACCAGTTCCCAGTTGGCGGGGTTGCGGTACTGGATGAGCGCCCGCTGCAGCGCCTTCTCGTGCGGGGTTTTGGGCACGTAGATGGGCTGCATGGTATGGGGGTTCAGCCCAGTGTGGTACATGCAGGTGGCCACCGTTGAGGGAGTGGGGTAGAAATCCTGCACCTGTTCGGGGTTGAACCCCATGTCCCGCACGTATTCCGCCAGCTCCACCGCTTCTTTCAAGGTAGAGCCAGGGTGCGAGCTCATCAGGTAGGACACCACGTACTGCTTTTTGCCCACCGCTTCGGTTTCGCTGCGGAAGGCCTCGCAGAAACGGTCGTACACCTCCCGCGGCGGCTTGCCCATGGCCTCCAGCACTGCCGGGGACACGTGCTCGGGGGCCACTCGCAGTTGGCCGGACACGTGATGGGCCACCAGCTCGTGCAAAAACTCGCCGCCTTTGGGGTCTTCCATCACGTAGTCGAAGCGGATGCCGCTGCGCACGAACACCCGCTTCACCCCCGGCAGCGCCCGCAGCTTGCGCAAAAGGAGCGTGTAGTCGCTGTGGCTGGCCTTCAGCGCCTTGCAGGGCACTGGCGACAGGCAGCGCTTGTCCGTGCAGGCGCCCGCCTTCAGCTGCTTGGCGCAGGCGGGAGCGCGGAAGTTGGCGGTGGGGCCGCCCACATCATTGATATACCCTTTGAAATCGGGGTGGGCCGTCATGGCCCGTGCCTCTTCCAAAAGCGATTCGTGGCTGCGGGCGGAAACGATGCGCCCCTGATGGAACGTGAGGGCGCAAAAGGCGCATTCCCCGAAGCAGCCGCGGTTGGAGGTGAGGGAGAACTGCACCTCGGCCAGGGCCGGCACTCCCCCGGCCTCGTCGTAGGACGGGTGCCAGGTGCCCGCGAAGGGCAGCCGATACACGGCGTCCATCTCGGCGGTGCTTAAGGGTTCGGCCGGCGGGTTCTGCACCACCAGCCCTTCGCGGCCGTAGTCTTCCACCAGGGTTTTGGCGGTGAAGGGGTCGCTGTTGGCGTACTGGACGGCGAAGCTGGCGGCGTAGGCGCGCTTGCTTTCGCTCACCTCCTGCCAGCTGGGCAGCATCTGGAAATCCACCAGGTTATCAGTGGTTTTGGCGCGGTACACCGTACCAGGGATGAAGGTGAGGTCGCCCACCGCAAGGCCGCTTTCCAGCGCCTCGGCGATGGCCACGATGGAACGCTCCCCCATGCCGTAGGAGATGAGGTCGGCGCCAGCGTCCAGCAGCACCGAGCGCTTCATCTTGTCGGCCCAGTAGTCGTAATGGGCCAACCGCCGCAGGCTGGCCTCCACCCCGCCCAAGATGATGGGAGCGTGCTTGTAGGTGCGGCGGATCAGCTGGCTGTAGGCCACCACCGCCCTATCGGGTCGGCGAAACGGCGCGCCGCCAGGGGTGTAGGCGTCCTGGTGGCGGCGCTTCTTGGCCACCGTGTAGTGGTTCACCATGGAATCCATGTTGCCGGCGGACACCAGAAAGCCCAACCGCGGCTGGCCAAACTCGGTTACAGAGGCGGGGTCTTTCCAATCCGGCTGGGCGATGATGCCCACCCGGAAACCCTTGGCTTCCAAAAGCCGCGCGATGATGGCGGTGCCGAACGAGGAATGGTCCACATAGGCATCGCCGGTGACGTAGACGAAATCCACCTCATCCCAACTGCGGGCACTTGCCTCCTGCCGCGTCAGGGGCAGGAATGCGGCCTCACTGCGCGGGCACATCGACGTACTTCCCCGTTACGGGCACCGGGGCCGGATACCCTTCCGGGCGCTGGCTGAAGGCGCTGTTGCTCTGCCAGCCCTTTGGTGCCAGCACCTTGAGGGCGCGGGGCGCCATCGAGACGCGGAAGCTACTGCCGGTGAGGTCTTCGCCGTCTACCTGGGCGGGCACCGAGCGGTCGAAGGTTACCTCCACTTCCCGGGCACGGGAAAACTGCAGGTTCTTGAAGCCCATGTGGTGGCCGTCCTTGGCCATCAGCAGCACCGCCACCGCCTTGGGCTTGGCCAGCGGCGGCCGGGCGATGCAAATGTCGAATTGGCCGTCGGCGAGCGACGCGTGGGGGCAGATGGCGAACCCGCCGCCGTAGGTGATGCCGTTTTGCACTGCCATCAGATACATCTCGCCGCTCTCGGCCGCGCCGCCGTCCAGCGCGATGCGGTAGCGGTAGCGCTCCAGGTGGTTGATCAGCTGGTCGAGAGCGGCGGCCAAATACAGCTTTGTACCGGTAGCGCCGGTGCGCTGGCGCCGCTGCACGGTATCCAGCGCAATGGCGGCGTCCAGTCCGAACGACAGGGTTTCCACGAAGAAGCGGCCGTTCACCAGGCCCAAATCCATCGGCACCGGCTGCGCGTCGGCCAGCTGGGCCACCGCCTGGGGCAGTTTGGGGGATATGCGCAGGGTTTTGGCGAAGTCATTGCCCGAGCCCACCGGCACAACCCCCAGGGCGGGGCGCTCGGCGGCGTCCACCTTCATGAGGCCGTTGACGGTTTCGTGGATGATGCCGTCACCTCCCAGCGCCACCACCGAATCGAACCCCCGGGCACTCGCGGCAATCTCAGCTGCATGATAGGGATAAAGGGTGGTGCTCACTTCCAGCCGGCCCTCCCCCAGCCGCTCTTTCAGCAGCCCCGCCACCTCGCGGGCCGCCCGGGCCCCTTCGCCGTTTTGGGCGGCGGGATTGGCTATCAGCAGAGTTTTGCCCAGCATGGGGGTTCTCCCATTTCTTCTCGGGGCAGAAAGTACAAGGGCCGCCGGTTTCGGCGGCCCTTCGCCTTCTGCCTTTTTGCCTCGCGCTAGTGCAGCGAGATGTCCGATTCCTTCAGGGCGTCGGCCACTTCCTGCGCCGTGGGGGAAACCACGGCGGCGGTGGGGTCGCCCAGGGGGTTGATGGTGCCGGTGGACACCAGCCACTGGGCCGCCTTCATGCGCTGGGCGGTTTCGCGCAGGGCGAACATGCGGCCGCCGTCCTTGAAGCGGGCCAGGGTTTGGCGCGGGTCGGCGCCGGGGTTCATGGTGTTGCAGGCCTTCAGCAGGTCGTTGTCGCCAATCTTCAACTTCTCGTGACGGTAAATGGCATCCAGCGTGAAGCCCTGCACCAGCATCTCGCGGGTTTGCAGCATCAGCATCATGCCCATCTGCTGCTCGCCGCCGTTCTGCTGCATGAACTGCTCCCAGCTCATGCCCTGCTGGGCCACTTCCTGCTGCAGGTTCTGGATTATGGCCTCGCGGGTGCGCTCGTACATCTCATCGGAAATTTTGCCGGTGAAGCGCTTTGCGGCTTCGGCGATGGCCATGCCCTCCACCTGCTGGTCGTACTCGCGGCGCGCCTGCATGCTCATGGTGAGGGTCATGTCGTCTTTCAGGGCCTGCAGCGACGAGTACATGGGGAAGTTCATGGACACCCACTCGTCGTTGGGTTCGGGGGCCACCGGCTTCTGAATCTCGATGATGCGTACCTGAGCCTGCACATCGTTTTCGGTGGGTTTGCCCTCGGCGTCCACGCCCGGGGCCTTGAAGGTGAATTCCTTCTCGTCGCCCGGCTGCATCCCCAGCAGCCCCTCGTCGAAGCTGGGGGGCATGTAGCCCACCCCCAGCTTGTAGGAGCGGCTTTCGGTGGTGAGGTTCTTCAGCTCTTCGCCGTCCTCGAAGCACTTGAGGGCGATCAGGCAGTTGTCCCCCATTTCCAGCGGCTTGGGGTCGGCGGTCTCGAACTGCGGGAAGCCCTGCACCATCTGGTTCAGCTGAGCCTCCACCACACTGTCGTCAAAGCGGAAGGGGGGCACATCGATGGTAATGGGATCGTAGGAGGTAAGCTCGTACTCGGGCTTGGTGGTGACGTTTATGACAAACCGGAAGCTGTCGCCGCGCTTCAGGGCGCCATCGATAATGGGCTTAGGGGGCCAGGCGGGGATGATCTCCTTCTCGTCCAGCGCGAAGGGGGGCAGAAGCTCCACCGCATCTTTTTCCACCAGCGAGTCCAGGTTCTTAATGCCCAACTGCTCCTGGCAGCACTGGCCCACGGTTTTGCCCGGCTGCGGCTGCACGCCGTTTGCCTCGGCAAACGCCCAGCTGGCCATGTCCAGCACGTGGCCCACTTCCTTCTCATTGGCAACGCACTCCAGGCGCAGCGTGTTGTCGCTGGTCTTGCGCATGTTGACTTTCATCGGTTCGGTCTCCTCTGCCGTAAGGCGGGCCCCCAGCGCCGCAGCACCGGCCCCGCGAATCAATATCCGCGCTATTCTAGCGCATCGAAAGCGTCGACGCCCAAGCAAGCTTGGGGATTCAACCATATCCACACCCAACAGTTACCGCCTGCGCCTGAACTGCCCGCCCCTCACGGGGGTGGACGCACGTCCGAGCGTGTCCGATTCGCAGCAATTACGTCACAGATTGCTGCGCGCGATGCGGCGGGGCCCCCGTTGCCCTAAGGTTTTGCCAAAACCGCGAGCTTCACAGGAGGGACTATGGACGAAACCGCATTGGGCATCTTGCTGGCGCTGCTGCTGCCGTTTATGGGCACGACGCTGGGGGCGTCGTTTTCCCTCACCATGAAACGGGAGATGCGCCCCTCCGTGCAAAAGGCGCTTCTGGGATTTGCCGCCGGCGTGATGATCGCAGCCAGCGTGTGGAGCCTCATCGCGCCCGCCATCGAGTCGGCCGAGGCCCAGGGCATGGTGGGCTGGCTGCCGGCCGCCGTGGGCTTCCTCTTGGGGGTGGGCATGTTGCTCACCTTCGACCACCTGCTGCCCCACATGCACCTGGACGAAGAAGTGGAAGGGCCGCCCAGCGCGCTCAAGAAGCCCACCATGCTCATCTTCGCCGTAACCCTGCACAACTTGCCCGAGGGTATGGCGGTGGGCGCGGTGCTGGCGGGATGGCTAGCGGGAGACGCCGGCATGAGCCTGGCGGCGGTGGCGGCGCTGGCCATCGGCATCGCCATTCAAAACGTGCCGGAAGGAGCCATAGTGGCGGCGCCTTTGTTGGGCAACGGCTTGTCGAAGAGGCGCGCCTTCGCCTACGGCGTGGGCAGCGGCGCCGTGGAGCCGCTGGGGGCCCTCATCATGCTGGCCATCGCCGGCATCCTGCAGCCCTTCCTTCCCTTCATCCTGGCATTTGCCGCCGGCGCCATGATTTACGTGGTAGTGGAAGAGCTCATCCCCGAAACCCAAATGGGCACCCACACCAACATCGGCACCATCGGCGTGGCCCTGGGTTTCACCCTCATGATGGTGCTGGACGTGGCCCTGGGCTAAACAATCGTTTTTGTCAGAGCTTCGGCGGCGGTTACCCTGGGGACAGCAGACCGTCTGAAGGCCTTTCTGTCATAGGAAACGATAGCGCTTACCTGCAGCGCCTCAGCGGCGGCGCGAATGAGCCCATCCTCATAGTCAGGCTCGTCGGAATCAAGGGCCTCGAAGACAAACGGCCCCGCCAAATCCACCAAATCGAACAGCTCGGCAATATCGCGGACGGATTCGCGCGCAGCCGCCTCGCTCGAATAATGGCGGCGCATGGCGTAGTAAACGTCGTTCAGCGATGAGGCGAGGGCAAATACGGGCATATTCTCCGAAACGGCCCTTCGGACAAGCGCAAACACTTCGCCGTGGGGCCCTGCCCCTTCATTGACCCAGTAAATGAGGGCATTGGTGTCAAAGAGAAACGATTTCATCTGCCCTCGCATCCCGCGCTTCGCGAATTAAATCGTCTGCCGTCTTGCCTTTTGGCCATGGCGCCAGCCTGCTGCGCTTCGAAATGCGGGCCTCCACCTTTTCCAGACGGGCAAGACGGTCTTCGGCGTCGTCGTGGATAGCCGTTATCACCACCACACCCTTGCGGGGCGAGTCGATGCTCAGCTTTTCACCCGCTTCGAACCCCGCTTGCTGCCGCAGGCCCTTCGGCAGCACAACCGCCATGCTGTTGCCAACCTTCGTGAGAGTAGCCGTAGTCATGCCAACTCCTTTCGTTGGCGTCATTATAACACGTTATAACAGCTGCGCACATAAAGGAAGGCAAAGGAAGAGAGACAAAGGGACGACCCTAATGTCTCATGCAATATGAGGCATTAGGGTCGTCCCTTTGTCTTGCAACAAGCGGCCGCCGCGGAGGGGGCGGCGGCCGCTGCCGTCTAGAAGCTTAACTAGGCTAAGCCATGCCTTGCCATTTCATCTCACGCATGATATAGGCCATGGAGGGGCCATTGCCCACGTCCACCAGGCGATACACCTGAGAATCGTCGAAGGGGTTGAGGAATGAGCCGAGAGTCTCGCCGCGCGGGCCTTTGAAACCCTCAATGCCCTGTTCGGCATCGCCGAACCAGCGGGCCATGCCGCAGCACTGGGAAACGCACTGGGGCAGCTCACCTTGGGAGATCTTCTGCTCGCAAAGGGTGCACTTCTCCACCACGCGCTCTTCCTCGTTGAGGTATCGCACTCCGTAAGGGCAGGCCATAGCGCAGAACTGGCAGCCGATGCAGCGCTCCTTGTCAATCTGCACAGTGCCGTCGGCCGTCTTGTGGCTTGCCTCGGTGGGGCACACGCTCACGCACTCAGGGTTCTCGCAGTGCTGACACTGCACGTTCAGGAAGTACATCTCCACATCCGGATACTGACCGGAGCCGCCCTCTTTGGGGTGGGGCCCGATGCGCAGGGTCTTGTTCCAAAAGTTTCCGGTGGGAACGCCGTTTACCACCTTGCAGGAAACGCTGCAGGCCAAACAGCCCACGCAGCGGTCGAGGTCGGTGACGATGGAATACTGGGTCATGTTCGCTCCTCCCCCTATTCACCGAAATTGTCGGGATGGATGCCCTCGGCGCCGATCTCCCACAGCTTGAGGCGCGGGTCGGAGGCATCGTGGATGATTTCCGTGCCGTCGTTGCCGCAGGGCACGGGGTTGCCGAAGGGACTGTTCTCTGCCGTGGCCTTGTACACCTTCACCGGATAGCAGCGCACGGTGGACGAGCCATTGTACTTGTCCTGGGCATTGCGGTCGGTGATGCAGTTGATGCAGGAGAGCGAGAAGCCCTTGTCCGCCTGTCCCAGCTCGGGATACCACCACTGATGCTCGGCGTTAATCATGCCGGGGCGAATGCCGTAGTAGAGGTCCACAGTTTCGCGCACCTTGCCCCAGGGGCTTTCGATCCACACCCAATCGCCCTGGTCGAGCCCAAGCTCGGCAGCGGTTTCGGGGTTGATCTCCATGCGGGGCGCCGGCCACAGCTCGCGGCACCAGGGCAGCTGGCGATGCTCGCTGTGGAAGTACACCGGAATGCGACGGCCGGTGATGCAGGTGAGCGGGTACTCCTTGTAGGTTTCCGCGTCCGCCACCGGGCCATGCGCCGGCTCCACGTAATAGGGCAGCGCCTCGGACTTGAACCCGGGAGCCAGCTCGGGGCCGTCGGCGCCATCGGGATAATGGGACTCGATGGCGGTACACCAGAACTCGTGCTTCATCGTGGGTGTGGGAAAGCCGGGGATGTTGATGTCCAGCTTCGTGGGCTGCTGATGCGGCGCCTTGCGGTAAGCCTGGCCCACCTCGAAGCGACGATAGGTGCCCCAGTCGTCGGGGAACACCTCCTTCATGTTCCAGGTGCCGTGCTCTTGATAGGCCTCCACGAACTCCTCCCAGGAGCTGTAGGGAGCGCAACCGCCGTTCAATTCGCTCTCGAAGCACTCGTGCTCCAGCGCCAGGATGTCGATGGTCTTGCCGGTAGCAGCCATGGCCTTTTCGTAGTTCGGGTCGTCCGGATAGGGGCTGGAGGCCAAACCGAAGTACGGGGCCAGCTCCATGAAGTACAGCGGGTCGCTCTTGCACTCTCCCGGAGGGTCAACGGCGCGGACGCACAGGCTGAAGCTGCCGCCGGAACCCTGGGCGATGCGCTGGGCATTCATCTCCAGCCAGTGGCACACCGGCAACAGAATGTCAGCGGCGCCAGAGGTGGGCGAGTGCCACAGGTTGGCCTCGAACAGGAAGTCCTGCATCAGCAGCGCCTCCCAGTTGTAGGCAGCGTTGCCCATGTTCATGTGGTCGCCAGAGCCAATCATGCCGCCATGGATGTGGTACGGCGCATCGGTTTCGCGGTGCGCCGCCTCCATGGTGGCGTTGGCGTCGGCCCACACCGCGTACCAGTACAGCAGCGGGTGCTTCTCGTAACCGGCGATGCGATTGTAGATGTCCATGGGGAAACGATCGAAGCCGATGCCGATGTCGGTGCCGGGCATCATGGCCGTGGGACCGGACTGGGTGGTCCAGCCGTTAGTGGCGCCACGCTGACCGCCAGGGGTGTCGATGGCGCCCACCATGGCGCAGGCGGCCATGATGGCACGGCAGTTCTGGGTGGAGTTGCCAGCATGCTCGACGCCAAGGCCGTAGTTGATGCCGCCATTGGGGATGCGCGGGTCGTCGCGGGTGGCCCATTCGGTCACAGCCGTCTCGATGAGGTCGGCGTCCACTGTGGTGATTTCCGACACTGTCTGGGGGTCGAAGCCCTCCAGGTACTCGGCCCACAAATCCCAAACCGGGCGGCCCTGATGGGTGCTGCCGTCCTTCAGCTTCACCTCGAACTCGCCGTAGAGGGCGGGATCGATCAGCGGATTGAATTCGGAAATGTCGTAGATCTTGCCAGGCTTCTTCGACTCGTCGTCGCGCAGGCGGGACAGATCCTGATCGAAGTAGGACGTGGACTTCTGCCAGTTCTCCCCTTCCCAATGGGCTTCGCCCACGGCCGGATGGGCCTGCCAATAGGTCCAGCGGTTGTTCAGCTGGTCGAACACCAGGTAGCGTTGCGGATCGCCCTCGCCTTCCACTTCCCAGTCCACCATAGCGGGGTCGATGTCCGCCTCGGTGAGCAAGCGGGTTTGGTACTGCCACGGATAGCCGCCGTTTTGCACCGCCTCCATGTAACCGGTGGGGTCCATGTCGGGCACTACGATGAACGGAGCGTTGGACCAGCGCTTGATGAACGGCCAATCCACCAGGTCTTTCTTCAGGATGATGTGGCACCAGCCTAGGGCAAGAGCGTTGTCGGTGCCAGGGCGGATGGGCAGCCAGTACTTGGCAGTGCGGCCCAGGTTGGTCTGGCGCGGGTCGACGGAGATAAACGCATCGGCGCACCGGGCGACGTCAACCACTGTACGGGAAGCATCGTCGTAGTTGGACATGGACTGGTCGGTAGCCCACTGCACGAACTTGGTGGAGTGGTTGATCAGCTCCGACCAGGAATAGGCCTGCACGTTGTCCAAGCGCGAGCTGAAGTGGCGCGGGCCCTTGCACACCTGGTAGGCAGCCACGATGTTGGGGGTGCCGAAGTGGGTGAGGGCCATGCCGGCGTCGGACTGCATGCACCATTGACGGCCAGTGCCGCACCAGGTGAAGGTGGCTTCGCGGCCGTACTTGTCGGTGATTTCCATAATGTTGTCGGCGATGGTCTGATAGGCCTCGTCCCAGGTGATGCGGGTCCAACCGGGGTCGTCGTCGCCCTTGGGGTTGGTGCGCTTCATGGGGTACTTGATGCGATCGGGGTGGTAAGCCGCCTGAATGGACGCCTGCCCCTTAGAGCAATGATTGCCCATGGTGAGGAAGCAATCCTCGTCGCCCTCGGTGCGGATTACCTTGCCGTCCTGCACGTACACCCACACGCCGCATTCCACCTTGCCGCACCCACGGCAGGTGGAACGAATGCGCGTGACAGCGCCGCTGCCCGTCGTTTTCGCCTCGCCCTCGGCCAGCGCCTGCAAAGGGGCACCGGTACCGACGAAGGCAGCGACGGCCGCACTGGCTGCGGCAGTCTTGACAAACGAGCGACGCGACATTGTTAGCGTACTCATTTCCTCCTCCTTCTCTCTTGGAGTTTCCTTTGGCGAACGGCCCCGCAGCTTCCGGAGCAAAAACATCCGCCTTCCCAACGGCCATTATGGGAAGGCGGATGCGAATAAGGAAGCGATGTTTGAGAATGCTAGCGCGTTGTGATTCCTTTCGGGAATCAGTTGATTCCCCCTTGGAAGGCATACTCCTGCTGACGGCCATCGGAAAAGGAAATGCCCCAGGCGTTGTAATCGAGCGGGATGTCCGAAACGGGCGCAGGCTCGCCCTCCCCTTCCGCTTCGCACTCTTCAGCAGCCATCGCGGCCTCCTCTAGCGCTGCCCTTCGCGCCGCCAAAGAGGCAGCCGAAGGGATGGCCACTGTCGCCACTTCCCCTTCCCCAAAAGAGCCGTCGGCCATAAGCCGGCGCAGTTCTTCCACCATCGCGGCAGCACTTTCCGGAAGCCGGTTGTCCGCAAGAGCGAAGCGCACCGAAACGTTGCCGCCGAACTCCAGCTCCACCGAAGCGAAGTCCAGGTTATCGGCTCCTGCCGGGTGAAGCACCTGGTTGAACGTGCGCATGGTGTTGTTGAGGTTGCGCAGCAGGTTTTCCAGCCACAGGCTGAGCGAACCCTCCCACAGCTCCTGGGCAGCGGGGTCGGTGCAGTCCCAATAAGGACGATGCATGCGCACGCACAAGCGCAGGCAGTTGCCCTCGCCGGCCTCTTCATCCGGCAGCGGCTCAACCAGACTTTGGGCGATGATCATGAAACTGCGCTTGAATTCGCACTCCATCGCCTCCGAGCACAGCTGGGGTTCGAGAAACGCCTTGATCACCACTGAAGGTCTTGGAAGCGGCATGACGGCTCCTTCCGTCGAGGGCGCAATGCGCCGAGGCTAAACACCCGCATTGTACGCCCCAGGGCTGCGGCTGCTCTTTCGCATACGGAATCAGACGGTGCGGAATCGCCATCACCAGCAGTTTGACACTGGGTTTCACGCTTTCGTATGCTGCTTGCACGGACAACCGCCGCGGACCCAAGAGCCGGGCGGACAAAGGCAACCGTTTGATTTGGGGGATCGATGAGCAACGAAGATTTCAGCCCGCTGCAGGGCTTCGACCCATTGCAAGACTTCGCCTTCGACGACGACCTGGAAGGCGAGGCGGACCCGGGCACGCTGGACGACGGCCCGTACGGCCTGCCGGTGGGGGCCAACGCCCCCAAGCTCAGCTCAGACGCCTTCGACAAGGCGGAAAGCGCCGAGGAGCGCATCTCTACGCTGTTCGAGCGCATGGTGCCCCACACGCGCGTGCTCATGGCCATCATGGACCTGGCTCAGCAGCCCGTGGCGCCCCGAGAGGTGAACGACCAGATAACCGAACTGCAGCAGCACCATCACTCGGTGTACGCCCCCTCCACCTTCTGCGATTTGCTGGATCGCGCGGGGGCCATCTGCCAAACCAACGAAGAAGGGGTGCCTCTCAAGGATATCGAGCGGGAGCCGGACGTGGTAACGGTGGACGGCGAGGACTTCTGGATGGTGGCCCCGCCGCCAGAAGTGTTCTGGACCCTCACCGACGAGGGGCGCGCCTATTTCGACGCCTACCAGCCATTAGAGCAGATCCGCACCCTCTTCGCCGATGAGCCCCATTACGCCCACCTCTATCGCCATGTGCTGGAACAGACGGCCCTCGATGGCGGAGCAACGGTGGGCCAGCTGGACCCCTTCATCCTGGCCGACGAGGCTGCGCAAAACCCCAAGCGCTACGCCACCTACTTCATGGACAAACTTGAGCGGACGGGCGCCGTGGACTGGCAGGGTTCGTGGATGGCAACCGCCGCAGGCCGCGATTACCTGGCAGATTCCACCGATGAGAGCGAGGAGTAGACCATGGCCGAAGAAACAATTGCAAACGATTTCGAGGAGCTTGCCGATGCTTGCGAAACACGGTCGGAAACCTACGCGCTGCTCTCCCGCTTCTTCCGCACGGAAGTGGACGAGGAGTTCCTTCAGGCCCTTTGCGCCACCATGTACCCGGTGAAGTCTGGCAACGAAAAGATTGACGCGGGCCATTACGCCATCGCGAAATACCTGAGCAACGAATGGGTTGACCCGCTACGCAAGCTGGGGGTGGATTACGCCCGGGCCTTCCTGGGTGATGGCATGGACACGTATTCCTGCGCCTACCCCTACGAATCGGTCTACACCTCCCCCAAGCGGCTGCTGATGCAAGAGGCCCGCGATGAGGTGCTGGCCATCTACCGCTCTTGCGGGCTGGACAAGCAGGCGGAATGGAACGTGGGAGAAGACCACATTGCCGTAGAGCTGGAGTTCATGCGGGTACTTTGCCTGCGAAGCGCCGTCGCGCTGCGCAGCGAGGACGAGAAAGAAGCGCAGCGGCTGATTGCCACCATGGCCAACTTCTTGGACGAGCGCCTGCTTGCTTGGGCGCCCATGTTCACCGCCGATGTGCGCCGTTTTTGCAAAACCCAGTTCTACCAGGGCGTTGCCCAACTAACCGAAGGGTTCCTTGAGGCCGACCGGGAATTCCTGGCCGACGTTTTGGGGGCGAACGCGGAAGGCGACGCGCAGTGATACGCACCGATGACATGCTGTACATCATCAGCCAGATGAACAGCCCGCTGCTTGCAGTGGAAGGCAATCGCTGCGTGCTGGTGCGCCATCGCAAGGCAGAGTGCCTGCGCTGCGCCGCCGTGTGCACCACCGGGGCCATCTCACGCGCACCCGAAGGCGGCATCGCCGTAAACCCGCAGCTCTGCATTGGATGCGGCACCTGCGCCACCGTGTGCCCCAGCGGGTGCTTAGAGCCTCAGAATCCACCCGATGAAGCCCTATTCGGCACCATGGCCGAGGAGCTCACGGAAGGCGGCGCCCCCGTAGTGCTCACCTGCGCCACCGCTGCCGCCGCTGCGGGCACGCGTCCTACAGTGGAATGCCTGGGGCGCATCGACGAAACGTTCTTGGTAGAAGCCGTCGTTCGCGGGGCCGTATCCATCACGCTGATAAGCGGCAACTGCAGCGATTGCCCCCACCAGCGCGGCGGCCAGGAATGCGATGCAGCGTTGGCGTCGGCCGCTCGACTGCTGGCATGCTTCGGCCGTAATGTTCCGCTGCAGAAGCTTACGTTGGCCCAAGTTGAACCCCAGCAGGCCGCCAGCGCCCTCTCCCGCTCGGACAACCCCTCCGAATCGCCCGTCCCGCTCCCCAAACCCGCGGCCGAGGAACTGAGCTTCCAGCATGTGCAGAGCGATGGCACCCTCCCCCATTTCGTACCACAAAGACGTCTGCGGTTGTTCAACAGCTTGAAAGCCCTGGGGGAACCGTGCCAGCAAACGCTCAACACCAAGCTGTGGGGGCAAGTGAGCGTGGACACCGACATCTGCCGCTCTTGCCGCATGTGCGCTGTGTTCTGCCCGACAGCTGCCATTTCCCCCTACGACAAGTCGGATGGCTCCTTCGGCATCAGTCACCGCAGTGCGCTTTGCATGCAATGCCGACTGTGCGAAACCATCTGCCCCGAGCGGGCGATATCCGTTTCGGACGAGGTGTCCCTTGAGGAATTTCTGACAGGCAAGCAATTCCGTTTCAAGATGGACCCCATTGGCTGGAACCCCAGTGCGCCCGACTCCATATCCACCCGCATGGCCCGCTATTTCGCCACTGATGCCGTGCAAGACCCGCAGGCCACCAACAAACCCGGAGAGATGGCCGAACGGCGAGCCTACGCGCAAAAGAAAGAAGCCGCCCGCAGGGCAGCCCGGCAGGAACGGAAACAGTAGGGGCTGGCTGACAGGGGACGGGGATGGCGCCATGCCGAACCCCCGCTAATCCTCTCGATGCACCACCATGTCGCGGGCTTGGCGGTACACGTCCATCACCGCCCGCACCTTCTCTTCCTTGTCCCTCTTATATATTGCGTACAGCGGAAAGAAAGCGTCCTCGTCCGTGAAGGGCAAGGCAACCACTGGCGCCACTTCGCTCAAAAACCGCATCTGGGGGATATTGGACGAGAGGATGGAAACCTCATTCTCCCCCACCGGCGTGGTCACGTAATTGTTCTGATTGCGCCCCAGCACCGTGCGGGAAGTGGGCGTGAAACCGCGATCCTTGCACCGCTGCTCAATAATGGTCCAGCCATTGATGGAATAAGTGTCTGCGAATTTCAGCAGGCACGTATCGCGCAAAGCGTCTATGGTGAGGAACTTTCGCGAGGCCAGAGGGTGGTTTTTACTCATGAGCCCCACAAAGCGGGTACGGGTCATGGGGATGGTAACGAAACCAGCCTCCTCGCACTCCTGCGGAGACACGGACGAAAACGCGATATCTATCTCATCCTCCATCAGGAGGTCCAGGCAGTCCTTTTCAGCTTTATGAGAGTAATCCACCGGCGGGAGCCCCGCGCTTTCCAGCAACATGGTGGCAACAGAAAAAATTGACGAGAGGGTGTTGTCGTACAGCACGCCATCTACTCGCAGCGGCTCCTGCTGCTCCAAGGCCCCCAACTCTTCCTGCATGCGATCGAAAGTGTCGATAATGGTCATGGATGCGGCGGTGAATCGGCGCCCCGCCTCCGTCAGCTCCACCTTCCGGCGATCGCGATCCAACAGGCGGCAACCCAACTCGCGTTCAAGCGCGTTGATGTGCTTGCTCAGCGTAGACTGCGTAATGTAAAGCCGGCTGGCCGCTTTGGCGTAATTCAGCGTTTGCGCCAGTTCTTTGAACTCGCGCAGATAGTTCAAGTCCACGGATGTCACCCCCTTGAAAGCAAACGGAAGCACCCGTTTGCCGCCCCTCGACTTTCTTCCCCTTCTTTCGCATTCTAGCAAACGCCCCGGCCCAAAAGCTCAGGCGCGAGCCGCAAACCCAAGGCCTGTAATTCCATTACCGCATCAGAGAATGCCACCGGGGAATGAGAAGGGAGGCAAAGGAAGGGAGGCAAAGGGACAACCCTGATGTCTCATGCAACATGAGACATCAGGGTTGTCCCTTTGCCTCGCCCCCCCCCCAGAGCATGAAAAAGCCCCGAGGCTCGATGATTGAACCTCGGGGCCGTGTCAGAAAGCTGGCTCAGCGCTTGGCTACACTAGGCGCTGAAGATTTCGATGGTGTCGCCTTCCTTCAGGGTCACCATGGCCTTCTTCCAGGTGCGGGTTTTGCCCGCATGATAGCGCACGCGCTTGGGCTTCGGCTTCACGTTCAGGGTGTTCACCTTGACCACCTTCACGTTGAAGATAGCCTCGATGGCCTGGCGAATCTCGACCTTGTTGGCGTCCTTGGCCACCTCGAAGGTGTACACGTTGTTCTCCATGGCATCGTAGCTGTGCTCCGTGATGACGGGGCGGATGATGACGTCGCGGGGATCCTTCTCCATTATGCAAGCACCTCCTCGATGCGGGCCAGGCACGGCTCGGCGATGACGAGCACCTTGTTGTCAATGAGCTCGTAGGTGTTGATATCGCCCACCGGCAGAATGTTCACCTCGGGGATGTTGCGGAACGACAGAAACGCCTCGATGTCCTCGTTGCCGATGACAACGGTGATGCGCTTGCCCTCCAGGCCCAGGGCCTTGATCAGCGCCACGGCATCCTTGGTGCGGGGCTTCTCAAAATCGAAGTCCTTCACCACCACGAGCTCGCCGTCGGCCAGCTTGGCGGACAGGGCGCTGCGCATGGCCAGCTTGATCTCCTTCTTGTTGACCTTCTGGTCGTAGGAGCGGGTGTGCGGGCCGAACACGGTGCCGCCGCCGGTCCACTGGGGAGCACGGATGGTACCCTGACGGGCACGACCGGTGCCCTTCTGACGCCACGGCTTCTTGCCGCCGCCGCGAACCATGCCGCGGGTGCGCGTGTTGGCAGTGCCCTGACGCCACGATGCCTGCTGCGCCTTCACGGTGCGATGCATGACAGGCACGTTCGGCTCGATACCGAACACGGCGTCGTTCACATCGACCGTGCCGGCGGCAGCGCCCTTCACGTCCTTAATCTCAATAGTTGCCATAATTTCTGTAACTCCTTGTTACCGATCGATACCTTAAGCCATGCGAACGCGCACGATGCCGTTCTTACCGCCCGGCACGGCGCCCTTCACGAGGATCAGGTTCTGCTCCTCGTCGATGCGAACAACCTCGAGGTTCTTCACGGTCACGGTGTCGCAGCCCATGTGGCCCGGCAGGCGCAGGCCCTTGAACACGCGGGAAGGCGTGGCGCACTGGCCGACGGAACCGGGAGCGCGATGGAAGTGCGCACCATGGCCGCCCGGACCACCGGCAAAGCCGTAGCGCTTCATAACGCCGGCAAAGCCCTTGCCCTTGGACGTACCGGTGACGTCCACCTTCTTCACGTCGGCGAAGGCCGCGACGGTCTGCTCGTCGCCCACCTTGTACTCGCCGGCGTTCTCCACGCGCACCTCGCGCAAGTAGCGCTTCGGCTCGGTGCCCTGCTTGTCGAAGTGGCCCTGCATGGGCTTGTTCACGCGGCGGGGCTTGATGTAGCCGAAGCCCATCTGCACGGCCTCGTAGCCGTCGGTGTCCACGGTCTTCACCTGGCACACCGTGTTCGGCTCAGCCTGAATGACGGTCACAGGAACGATGCGGTCCTGGTCGTCGAAGATCTGGGTCATGCCGATCTTCTTGCCATAGATAGCGTTAATCACAGCACTTCCCTCCTTACAGCTTGATCTCGATGTCAACGCCAGCGGGAAGATCGAGACGCATCAGGGAGTCAACCGTGTTGGGAGTCGGCTCCAGGATGTCGATGAGGCGCTTGTGGGTGCGCATCTCGAACTGCTCGCGGGAGTCCTTGTTCACATGGGGCCCGCGGATGACGCAGTACAGGTTGCGCTCGGTGGGCAGCGGAATAGGACCGGAAACTTTGGCACCCGTCTTCTGAGCGGTATCGACGATGAGGCGCGTGGACTGGTCCACGATCTCATGATCGTACCCCTTCAGGCGGATGCGAATCTTCTGACTTGCCACTTACATTACCTCCAAATAGAAGTTTCTCACGGACGCCCGGCTTAGGCGTTGCCGCCGGCCTTGCTGATGATCTCGTCCTGCACGGACTTGGGCACGGGCTCGTAGGAATCGAACTGCATGGTGTACACCGCGCGGCCCTGGGTGCCGCTGCGCAGGTCGGTCGCGTAGCCGAACATGTTGCCCAGCGGAACCTTCGCCTCGATGACAACGGCGCTGCCACGCTGCTCCTGACCCTGGATTAGGCCGCGGCGGCTCGGGATGTCGCCCATGACGAAGCCGGTGTACTCCTCGGGCGTCTCCACCTCGACGGCCATAACGGGCTCGAGAATGACCGGGTTGGACTTGCGCAGGGCGTCCTTGATGGCCATGGAGCCGGCCACCTTGAAGGCAGCCTCCGAAGAGTCGACGTCGTGGTAGGAGCCGTCGATGAGCTCGACCTTCACGTCCTCGACCGGATAGCCGGCCAGCACGCCGGAGTTCAGCGCCTCCTGGATGCCCTTATCGATGGAGGGGATGTACTCCTTGGGCACCACGCCGCCGACGATCTTGTTCACGAACTCGTAGCCGGCACCGGGCTCCTGCGGGTACATGTTGATGACCGCATGGCCGTACTG
>ERZ777306.973-NODE-973-length-50936-cov-20.660679_pt1 | contig 50936 bp, 47 predicted proteins | sample MGYA00374966_ERZ777306 | MGnify/ENA primary metagenome ERZ777306 (study PRJEB29329, sample SAMN06343882) | mouse gut metagenome | isolation source: Mouse cecum | place: Austria: Vienna | collected 2014-11-15 ... | reverse complement strand
CTATATGATCTGGGAGAATGTATGATTCTTAGACACACCTTTTGAGAATTAACCCCACTTCTGCTCTCACTCTCTATCTTTGAAGTAACGCCACACTTCAAAAAGGAAGGTGGCTATCGTTGCCAAGGCAGCGATCACAAAAACAGTTTGCTCAAACATAGGCGTACCTCCTTTTACAGAAGCACCGCCCGCTACAGGCTCGCTAGTGCCGCGTCGGGCATTATAGCAACGGGAGGAGGGCTACTCGGCAACGGCTGGGGCTCGCCAATCAAACTGCATGAATGAGTCTGAGGCTCCAATAAGCGCTTGGAAAACCGATGATCTCGCTGCCGCCGATTGCATCTGCTTGTAACATTAAAGGCGGAGGTTGACAGTTAGCGAGAGGGTGATTATGGAAGAAAGAGAAGAAAGCAATCCCACCCAGATTCTATTTGAGGGAATTTCTGGAAGTCAGAATCTAGTTCGTGCCAACTCAGTTGCTGACTTAAACTCTTTCGGCAACCTTACGCCCAAACTCTCGTCGATGTTTCAAGAGGTGCCTGCCATAGTCAATCAGGCCGCAATGCAACGTATGGCTCAAACGATGAGCGTAATGCACGACCTTTGGCAAGGCTCGGGAGCGGTCCAGGCTGCCATGAAGGCGGGAGAAAATCTTCGCCCCGTGCTGGGTATGCTTGCCGAGAGATGCTTGGAGATAAATAGCGGCATCTTCGACAAAATGAGGGATACTGCGCGGCGTTTTGCTGAAGCGACTGCGTTTCTCAGGTGCTGCAAGGAAACCAATTGGCCAATCTATTGGGACTGTGAAATGGATTTTGAGGGCAAGATAGCGGAGATTGAGCTTCGGTATTGTGACGGCATTATCGACGAGCCGCGTCGGAAGGAGATGGTTACTGAAGCGATTCTTGCGTACTACGACCATGCCAGAATGAGGGCCATAGGTGAGAGGTGGGAGAAAGTTGGTCTGGTGGACGAGGGCCAACAAAGACTTTTGTCTGAGGCAATTGAGAGGCACGTTGCGGGCGATTATTTGGCTTCGACTGCGATATTGGCATGCTTGTCGGGTGGCTTAACCGAGAAGTTTTACTGGCACGCCTTCGAGGCGGGTCTTCTTCCCGATGAAGAGCTTTCTCTCGTGGCGGAAGCTTATGGCGTGCGCAAGCCCTCGGGAGCAAGAGCGACCGCCCGCGCGCAAGTTTTTTCTCTAGGTCTGTGCACCGAACAGGGCGCTTTGTATTGGGACGCCGCCTGTAAGTACATCGCAGATACCATGCTAACAAGCGAAAAAGACTGGGAGTTGCTAGCTGACGACAATCCTTTGAGAAACAAGATTTGCCATGGGTTGCAGACGAATTATGGTACAGAAGTGCATTCGTTGAAGGCCATACTTGCGGTCGATTTGCTTCTGCGACTCGGTGCTATCGTCGAAGAGGCGGCGGTCGCCGAGGTTGAGGGACGATTGTCAGAATAGTTCAATTTGTGTCTTGTAAACGTTCCGAAAGTCGTGATTCTTTGTCGACCCAAATAAGAAAGAGCGATAAGAATACCGAGAGCGTTGCCGGCTCAGATAGTAAGCGAGACGAAAGAAGAAAGGGCCTGAGCCATTGGCTTGCTCAGGCCCTACGAGCGCTTGCTGATTAGGTTCGACCAAGTGCTTCTGTGCGAACCGATTCTTGCAAGTGTTTACATCAGCTCTGCTTTCTTGGCGTCGAACTCATCCTGCGTGATAACGCCCTCATCAAGCAGCTTCTTGTATTTTAGGAGGGCATCCGCATTGTCTTGACTCTCGGCAGCGAGTCTGGACGGGATGCAGAGAGCGATGATGAGCCCGATGACTCCTAGAAAAAGGCCCAAGCAGAAAAAGCCGGTGGCACTGTACCCTTTCTTCTTTGCGATAGTCATGGAAGCGTACCCAAAAGCGAACATCAGAAGCAGTATCAGCAACTCTGGAACTCCCATACCCAGTATTTTCATTGCAATCTCCTTTCATTGAGGGCGATACGTCTCCCCATTCTGTTGCTGCAACAAAATGGGGAGACTTACTTTTCAGCTATGGAGGAGGCCCTGGGATTGCAATGACTAAGAGGGTATCCACCACAGTTCACCACAAACCGTCTAGGACGTACGCGAATGCGTAACCACCATAGAGGCAGATACCCTCTTGGCAGGTGGTTGGAGAAGCATTCAGTTGTACGCCCCCCGAATACAGGTGACGGTTTGTGGTAATACGCATGATAGCAGACGGGAGGAGGCTCGGGGGCATGAAGCCGCGGGCCATTGGCGCTCGGTCGTGGCCCAGTGAAGTTCGAGGGCCTCCGTGGCGGTTCTTGCACGGAAGAGCGAATCGAGGAGTTTCCAAAGAGCAACCTCGGTGCGGTTCCCAAAAGCTTTGCAGGGGGCTATAATACGAGACGTACCAGCAAAGCCCGTTCCGTAGTTGCTAGGCTAAGGTGTCACGGGCGGCGCAGGTGCAGCTGAAATAAAGGGCCAGTTAGCGCTGGTCCCTTCTCTTTCCCCCTTCGTCATCCGTTCGTGTGACTTTCATCTCTCGCCAGGCCTCAAGAGCGAAGCCTACTATTGTGGCGACCGCTGTGGTGGCAAAATGAATACTTTCCATGGCAGCACTCCTGTCTCTGGGAGCGGCGCCCGCGCGAACTCTGCGGGTGCGCCGGCGAGATTCTAGCACAGAAAGTGCACGATTGAACGAAATCCAAGTTCCTCTATAATTTGCAGGAAAGTATGTACTGCCCCTTCGTTTGCAAAGGATTTCAATATGCCCCAACCGTCGTTTCGCATCCTGTTTGTGTGCCATGGGAATATCTGCCGGTCGACGATGGCGGAGTTCGTGTTGAAGGACATGGTGGCCCGTCGCGGGCTGGCCGACGAGTTCGAAATCGAGTCGGCGGCGACGAGCACCGAGGAGATCGGCAATCCGGTGCACCCGGGGACGGTGGGGGAGTTGCGGCGCCACGACATCGGTGGCTTCGAGAAGAAACGGGCGCGTCAGCTGCGCCGGGACGACTACGATGCGTTCGACCTGATCATCGGCATGGACGAGGCGAACATGCGCAACATGGGCCGCATGCTCGGGGGAGACCCTGCGGGCAAGCTGCACAAGATGCTGGAATTCGCCGGCAGCACGCGCGATGTGGCCGACCCCTGGTACACGGGCGACTTCGACACCACCTACGAGGATGTCTGCGACGGATGCCGGGGACTTTTGGGGCATCTGGGATTTTGAGGTGTCCAGAAATAAGAAACAAATGTTCTAAAAAGTTCTTGCAAAAATTGATGTATCGTGCAATACTTGGCTCCTGAGACGATCGGGGGAAGAGGCGTGCGATGAAGATGAAACGTATGGGAAGCGCGGTCATGGCGCTTGTGCTTGTGCTTGTGCTTGTGCTTGTGCTGGGGCTCGCTCTGGCGCCCGCGTTCGGCGAGGAGGCCTTTGCGGCAACAGGGGGCTCTATGAAATCGCTTAAGGTGAAGTGGGATCTGAAAAAGGGCAAGAAGGTGACGGTGTCAGCTGCTTGGGCCGGCGCGGGCAGGCAGAAGGTGTCGGCACGGGTCGTGGGGCTGAAAGTCGGCGCATCCCCGAAGCGGGGCTATCGGAAGGCCTCCTTCACGGTGGAGTTCACGCGTCTCTTCAAGCCGACCAAGAAGCAGGTGCATGCGCTTGCCGGCCTCAACGGCGCCTCCAAGGCTGCAGGGTTCGCCTCTTTAGCGTTGGTGGATTACCAGACTGGGCGCGAGCTGGGCGCGGGCCGCAAGCGGAACGTGACGATCAAGGCGTCGAACTGGAAATGCTCGAAGGTGAAGAAGTACAAGGACGATCACGGGTGCTGGGTGCAGTATCCGACGAAGTACGCCATGAAGGTGGCGGTGACATTCCCGCAGAAGTACAGAGGGCTCTGTCTGGGAATTATTGCGAACAACAAGCGAAGCGAGACCAAGTCCGACAGTGCCTTTTGGGAAGGGCGGGGGTCTTTCGCGAAGACCACGTACTACAAGAGCGGCAAGGGCAACTCCCATTGGATGCGCATTCGCTAAGGCGCAGCGGCTCCTACCTCTTAAGAAGATGGCGCAGTGCTGCCGCCGGATGGTGCCACAGCATGCGTGGGCCGGCGTAACGCATAACGGCACGAATGCGCTCGCGCTCGGCGGGGGCGTAGCAGTGGTTGCCGCATTCCTCGCAGTTGGTCTTGCGATCCATGGAGCGACAGCGCTCGGTGCGCAGGACGCAGTAGTCGTCGATGGCCTTGCAGTCGGGGCACATAGCTTCGCCTGAGAAACCGGTTTCGGTGCGGGAGGCTCCTTTGTGGTTGCCGGCGCAGTAAATGGCCACCATGTGGGAGATAGTGCGCTTCTCGCGCTCACGGCGGCGGGCGACGGTCGGGGTGTCGGGTGTCTTTACCATGGAGCGCACTTTAGCAGAGGCTGGCGGCTTGGGGCTCGCAACGCCGCAAAACTACATAGCGGTTGAGGTTGTCCTGCTTGCCGTCATCGGAGAAGCGGGCGACTTCGCGGAAGGGAGGTGTGTCCGGATCGGCCCGGATTGCCGTGAGCAGGTCATCGATCTCGTTGTCGCCGGTGTGGTGGCAGAAGCGGTAGATACCCTCGGCGTGCTGCCAGCCGAGCAGGTGGTCGCCAGGTCCAAAGGGCGGCAGGCTGTGCGCGGCACGACCCTCGTCGGTGACGGCGGCGGCTTTGCCGGCCAGACGCGCATCGTTTAAGAACTGCCAGAACGAAGCGATGGCGAAGCCCCCGGGGCGCAGGCTGCGCAAGAGCGCTGCAAGAGCTTCGGCGCGCAGGGCGAACGTGGGGAGGTGGTGCATGAGCCCAAAGGCGACGGCGAGATCGCAGGTGCCGTAAGGCAGGCGGTTGGCGAAGCTGCCGTCCAAAAGCGATTCCACGATATCGAATGGCCGGAAATCGACCATGGCACGTTCGCTGGCTGCGGGGCCCTGCTTCGCATGTGGGGGCACTGCGCTGTCGAGACTGTCAGCGGAAGCGCGCTGCCGACCCGCAGCTTGGGGAGACGCAGGGCGTGGTGCTGGTTGCCGGCCGTCCTTCACCAGAGGGGTGCAGTTGTCTACGGCTGTGACCGCAAGGGGGCCGCCCGCCCTTTCGGCGAGGAAGCGCTCGAAGCGGAGGTTGCCGCAGCCGAGGTCGAGCGCCGAGAGGGCGCGTCGGGCCAAAGTCGGGTCTGCGGCGGCAGCGGCATCCCAGGCTCGCTCCCAACCGTGCCAGGGCGATTGGCGGGTAGCTGAGAACGAGGCGGCCTCGCGAGCGTAAAACTCGCTCGTGAGGGTGTTCAGCTGGCGGATGGTCGCGGTGTCATAGCTCACAGCGGGCGCCTCTGGTAGAGACCGGCATCGGTGAAGCCGAGGTTGCGATAGTAGACGCGGGTGCCCACGGCGCTGATGACGTTCACGGCGCCATAGCCCGCCTCAGCCGCCTGGCGACAGGCCTCTTCCACGAGTTTGCGTCCGAGTCCCAAGTGCTGGGTTCCCTCGCCGGTGCGGTGCAGGGCGGCCACCTTCCCGTACACGTGCACCTCGCGGATCATCGCATCGCCCGGCATGGGGAAGGGATAGGAGTCGGATGCGGAAGAATCCTCGTTTCGAGGATGGGGGTTGTTGTCGGGGCAGGAGGTGTCGGGGAGACCGATCAGCGTCGAGGCGTGTTCTGGAAGAAGCGTCTGATCGGGCAGCGACAGGCGGCAGAAGCCGGCGATCCTGTCTTCGGAGGTGACCCATTGCAGGAAGCGCTCCTCGGTGTTGGAGGTGCGGTAGGCAATGGTTTCCAGGGCAAGGTCGGCCAGGGAGGCTCCCTCCACGGATATTTCCCGCGAGCGTATCTCGCGCACTGCGGGCGCAGCGGCCTTCGAGGTGGGAGCGTCTTCGGGCGCGCTCTCGGCATCCCATAGGGCAGAGGGCGCCCCGTCGCTTTTGGCTTCCGGCGCAGCAGGGGCCATCGGCGCGGTTGTGCCCTGCGCGGCGGCGTCCACGATCTGCCGCAGGTTCGTCTTCTTGTTGCCCACGAGGATGTCGGTGGCGGAAATGTCGCGGATCATGCGCGAAATGCGGATCCAGGGCGGGGTGGCCAGCACGTCGGCCACCAACACGCCCACTAGCTCCTCTTCCGTATAGGGACGCCATTGTCCGCGCTCGTAGGCTTCGGTCAGGCGGGCGCTTTCCACGAGGCAGCAGGGGTACAATTTCACCTCGTCGGGCAGGAATCGCTCGTCGGTCACCAGCCGCACGTAGTCATCGATGTCGCCGGCGGGTGTGGCGCCGAGCAGGTTCGCCATGAAGTGCACGTGGCTCTTGAAGCCCCACAGCCGCAAGCAGGCCATGGCGCGGGCGATGCGCGCGGCGGTGATGACGCGCCCGTTGACGGCGAGCAGATCGTCGTTCAGGCTCTGGATGCCGATCTGCACCTTGGTGCAGCCGAGTGCCCGCAGGATGCGACAGCTCTCGGGGGTGACGAGGTCGGGTCGCGTTTCCACTACCAGGCCCACCACGCGCTTGGCGGCCGTCTCGTTGGCGCGGTGCCGAGCGAATAATGCCTCCCAGGAGAGGCATTCCCGCTGCTTCTCGTCGGCGTCATGGCCGCAATGGGAAAAGGGGTCCTGATCGCCGGGGCGGGTGGAGCGCTCGGAGCGCGCGGTGCGGAAGCTTGTCGGATCGCCTTCGGCATCGTTCGGGGCGTCTGCACAAGTGCGGGCCTGCCCGTAGGCCGCTTTCCACGCCTCGTTGTAGGTGAGCTCGCCGGCGTTGATGCGCTTCTGCACGTCGGCGGTACGCTCGGCCAGCGCTTCGGGATCCCGCGGCAGCCCCCGTCTCTCGTACCAACGGCGGCGGGATGTCGCCTCGCTCTCGCGCTGCTCGTCGCTCGCGTTCAGGGCGGCGAACAGCGCGCCGATGAACCAGCGCTGGTAGTCCTCGGGGTAGTCGCTCCAGGTGCCGCCGAGCACGATGAGCTCTACCTTGTCGGTCACGTGCCCCATGGCGGTAAGGGCTCGCAGGCGGGCGGTTACCTGCAGATAGGGGTCGAACCAGCAGCGCTCGGCCCGCTGGCAGGCGGGCTCGTCGGCAAGATAGCTTTTCGGCATGCGGATGTCGCTCGGGCAGAACACGCAGGCGCCCGAGCAAGGCCAGGGCTTGGTGAGCACGGTGATGGTGGCCACGCCCGAGGCGGTGCGCCGAGGCTTGGCCTGCAAAAGGCGCATAAGGGCCGCATCGGTCGCCTCGGTCACGTTCCACGACCGCCAACGTTCGGGGTCGTCGGCCTTCACCTTCAGGTAGAAGGGCAGAAGCCGCCGCTTCGCCACCCGGCGCGTCCCATCGTGGGCGGCTCGGTTGTGGCGGCGCACCAGTTTGTCGAGCCAGGCGGCGTCAACGTCCTGGCCCGCATCCAGGGCGGCGATTATTTCGAGCAGGGCCTCTTCCATGTTGCAAACGATACCAGGTTCGCCCCAGGAGGTCAGCGAGGAGCGCCTCTTTCCCGCGAGGACGAACGAAACTACAGGGCGGCTTTGATAGCGGCCAGCAGCTCGTCGTAGGTTTCCAGGGCCGGCAGCTCGGGGTGCTCGGCCTTGATGGCGTCGGTGGAGCGGAACAGGAAGCCGGCCTTCGAGTTCAAGATCATGCCCAAATCGTTGTGGGAGTCGCCGGCGGCGATGGTCTGAATGCCGCAGGAGTGCAGGGCGCGCACCGTGGTGAGCTTGCTCTCGGGGCAGCGCATGCGGAAGTCGGTGATGGCGCCGTCTGCGTCCACCACGAGCTCGTTGCAGAACAGGGTGGGCCAGCCGAGCTTTTCCATCAGCGGTTGGGCGAACTGCTCGAAGGTATCGGAGATGATGATGACCTGGGTAAGCGCCCGCAGCTCGTCCAGGAACGCGCGGGCTCCCTCCATGGGGTCGATCTTCGCGATGACGGCCTGCACGTCGGGCAGGCCCAGTCCGTGTTCGGCCAGAATGCCCAAGCGGAAGGCCATGAGCTTGTCGTAGTCGGGCTCGTCGCGGGTGGTGCGCGTAAGCTCGGGAATGCCCGACTCCTCGGCGAAGGCAATCCAAATCTCGGGGACCAGCACGCCTTCCAGATCAAGGCATACGACGTTCATAGCACACTCCTCACGCGCGGGGCTTTCGATGGGGAAAGCGTATCCGATGAGGGGGAAGGGCGTGTTTCGAAACGGCAAAATCTCCGCTCGGCGGCGGTCGCGGGCGCGCGGAGCGGCACGGTGCGCGAGAGCTGTCGACGACACGGGGCGCCGTCGGCACACGACGGGAGCGGCCCGGTCGCGCGCCAGTCGCCGTCGGCGCGCAGCCGGAGCACCCGGCTCGACTGCCGGCGGGGCGCGCGACGGCGACGGGGTCGTTGCCCATCTGTTGCGCCTGCGCCGAGTCGGTTCCTGCTATACTGGGCGCGTTTTGCTGTCTGCTGCCCGGGGAGCCGTTTCCGGGCGTCGAGAGGAGGCCCCGTGCACGACACTGCGTCCATTTTCCACGCTGATCTGGCCGTGCCCGCCGTTATCCGCACGGCACCGGGCGTCTTCGCGCAGGGGCGGCGTATCCGCTCGCTCGTGTTTTCCACCGATCTGGCCGTTATCTGCCACTGCGATGCCGACGCGGTGCTCGCGGTATACCCTTTCACCTGCCAGCCGGCTATCACCCAGGCGCTCGTGGCCGCCTCTCAGCGGCCGGTGCTCAACGGGGTGGGAGGTTCCATTACCCATGGCGAGCGCTGCATCGAGGTGGCGCTCCACTCCGAGATGCAGGGCGTGGCCGGGGTGGTGGTGAACACGAGTATTCCCATCGACACGGTGGAGGCGCTCACCGAGCGCTTGAACGTGCCCGTGGTGGTGACGGTGTGCGCCGATGACGCCGTGGCCGCCCGGCAGATCGAGGCGGGGGCTACCATGGTGAACGTGGCCGCCGGCGCACGCACGGCCGAGGTGGTATCATCGCTGCGCCGCCGTTATGGGGATCTGCCTATCATCGCCACGGGCGGTCGCACCGACGAGTCCATCGCCCGCACCATCGAGGCCGGTGCCGACGCCATCAGCTGGACGCCGCCCGATATTCGCGTGCTCGAGCGCGCCGTTATGGAGAAGGCGCGCCGTTTGGCCGCCGAGCAACTGGAGGCGTAGAGGCCGCGCTCCGTCGGCCCCGAGGGCCATAGGTCCGGCTGCCGGGCACCCGCCGGTCGCGAGGCCCCGCCGTCGCACAGTGCCCGCCCGCCGAGCCGTCGGGCGCGCTTGGGCGGGTCGCTAGCCCCTGAGCATCCTCTCCATCAGGTAGCCCTCGCGGATGCCGTACTTGCATACCGTCACGTCCTCGCCGCCGAGTGCGGCCATGAGCGTGCGCACGATGACCATGCCCGGTACGAGCGTGTGCACGCGATCGGGAGCCGCCTTCACGGCGGCGTGGGCGAAGGCGGACGCATCGCTTTCGAGCAGGCCGAACAGTGCGTCCAGGGCGCTCCGCTCGATGCGCGCGGGCTTGGCGGGCATAGCGAGGGCCTGGGCCTGCATCTTCACGATGGCTCTTACCGATCCGCCGATGCCGTAGAAATGCCGATGCCGGAAGGCCGGCGAGAGCCCCGCGTCCGCCAGGAGGCTCCTCAAGTGCTCGGAGATGGCGGCGCACTCCTGGGCATCGGGTAGCACGAGCCGCACGAACTGCGCATAGGACGACACGCTGCCCAAAGGCAGGCTCACGCTTCGCGCGTCCTTGTCGGCATGTCTCCGCTCGGCAAGCACGGTCAGCTCGGTGGAGCCGCCACCGATATCGATAAGCGTGCCGAGCCCCATATCCTGGCCGATGCGCGCGCCCGCCAGGCCGAGCGCTGCCTCCTCTTCGGCCGACAGGAGCACGATGGCGTGCCCGATGGCCTCCTCGATGGTCGATACGGCCGCTTCCGAGTTCGAGCAGTTGCGCAGCACGGCGGTGGCGAAGATGTCCACGCGGTCGCAGTCGAGGTTGCGGGCAATGCCCAGATGGCCATCTAGGATGTCGGCGGCCCGCGCGATACCTGCGTCGGTGAACCGCCCTGCTTCCACATAGGCGGCAAGCCCCGCCATTTTCTTCTCGTCGGCCAAGGTGCGGAAGGGCTTGGATCCGCGGAGATCCTTCTTCGCCTCGTAGATCACGAGGCGGACGGAGTTCGAACCGAGGTCAATGACGCCGAGACGGGCCATGAGCTTCCTTTCGTCGGGGGTGTGCGTCATTGTAGCGCGCAGAACAAGGGCCGTCCAAGCTGCGAAAAGCCGGACGGCCCTTGGGAGGGGAGGATGTCGTGCTAGCAGGCGATGACGACGCGGTAGTGGGCGTTGTCGCCGCAGCAGGTTTGCAGGATGATGGACTCCCCGTAGTCGGTCACGCGCGAGCGGATGTCTTCCCAGTAGGTATCGTCGGGCACGATGAACTCATCGACGACGCGATAGGTGCGCGTGGCGCCCTCGCCGTCGCAAACGGTCACCGGGTCGCCGTTCTTCAAGGTCATCACGCAGGTGAAAGGACCGGGGTTGTGCCCGATGAAATAGCCCCAGCTGTCATCGGTCGTGCTGTCCGACCCCATCCACAGCCCCGCACCCGAGGTGGGAGCCGAGGCGCTCTCGAAGGAGGGGACATATTCCATGACGTCGCCGTTCACGTCGATTGTCGCCGGCTTCATCGCGCTGGGATCGCTTTCCGGTTCGTCGGAGATGGCCTTGAGCGGCTCGGTCACATCCACGGCCTCGACGGCGATCTGGCTGGCGGCTTCGTCGGCGCCGTCGTCGTCCGCGCTTGCCGCAGGCTCAGAGGCGGCCTGGCTCGATGCTGCGGCGCCGTCCTCGCGGTGCCGCTTGGCGATGGCCGCCCGCGATGCCACGGCATCGAGCGCGAGTTCGTCGTGAATTTTGTCGAACTCCGTCGCCATGGCGACCGCCTCCTCCTGATCCTCGTACACGATGATGGAGGCCACTTGCTTGGCGATGGAGGTATCTTGGGCCTTGTCGGGAAGGGGCAGCGTGGTGGGATCTGCAGGCTCGATGGCGTAGGCGATGCTGCCCGCCAAGCACAATGCGGCGACGCCGGCGACGGCGGTGGCGAGAATCTTCGGCGATTTCATGGCTCCTCCTCTCAAAGTTCCCGCTGCGGCGAAGGGGCGGCGGGCGCGAGTCGGTCATACGGCAGGCCCTCGGCCGGGGAGGGCGCGGGTGTGATCCTCGTTGGGGCTATCATAGGGGAAGCGGGTTGAATATAGCATCTGAACTGGCATCTGTTTGATCGCCGTGCGGTTAGCTTCACGGTTATGGAAGAAAGACGCCGTTCCGTGGGCGCTTCGTTTGCACCCTGTTGACGTTGTTGACGCAGTGTGGGCAAGGGGCTGCCGATTTGCGGAGGATCAGCGAGGGGCCGCTCCCTAGCCGATAGGGGATTTTTCGCGAAGCGCGCGAGGTGGCACGCCTTTTCCCCTATAATGTATCGGCTAAGGAATTCCAACGGAGGCAACCGCGCGCGGCCCGTTCGGCGGCGCGCAGCCACAAACGAGCTTGAAACGCACGACAGACGAACAAGAGGTTGATCATCCATGGGAACGAACGAAGACGCTCGAGGCGCCGCCGGCACGCCCGGTGCCCCCGATTATCCCCAGGCCGATCCCGCGGGCGGCCGCCAGCCGCAAGGTTCGCGCGGTAAGATAACGACGCGCCCTTCACGGGAGAGCATTCTGCAATCCTACGCCTCCCAAGACGAGATGCGCGCCCGCAACGCGCGCCTGCGCTCCCAGCAGGCTGCCCAGTCCTATGTGGCGAGCGCCGCCCAGCGCGATGCCGACCGCATGGCTCGCCAGGAGGCGCTGGCGGCCCAGCAGCGCGAGCAGGAGGCCTACCGCGCCCAGCGCGAGGCCGAGCGCGCCGCGCGGCTCCAAGGGGCCGCCGGGCCGAGCGTCTCGGCGTCGCGGCGCACGCGGGTCGTACCCCCGCTTTCCTCCCAGGAGAGCTACGATATGACCCGCTCCTCCATGGAAAGCTACGAGCGGGCCCGCGCTTCCCGCGACGCCTTGTCCGAGACGCGTCGGAGCCGTGCGTTGAATCGCGAGGTCATTGACGGTCGCGGCAGCATCGACTCGCGTACCTTCAACGAGAGCCATCAGATCTCGGGCTATTCCCACGACGATCGCGACCGTCACGACCCCATGGTCGATACCGTTGCCGCTCGTACCAACTGGCGCAGCCGCGCCGGCCAGGGCTTCGAGGCCGTGTCCGACGGGGGCGTTTCGGCCCCGTTGCGATCCCGCGCCTCCCGGGCGAGCGAGGTGGGATTTTCCGGGGTCATGAGCGGACGTGCGAACTACAGCGCCCCGTCGGGCCCTCTGGCCGCAGTTCCCTCGTTTCTGAAGGTGACGGTGCCGATCATTGTTGTACTGTTGGCGATTATCCTTTTCCTCATCTTCTTCAAGTAAAGGCAGATCATGTACGCGAAACCGAAATGTCCGCCCCTTGTCAAGCTTATCGTCGTGGCCATTATCGTGGCGGAGCTCGTGGCCGTGGGCATGCTCGCCGCCGGCCGCGCCGGGGCTGCCGGTACCTCGGCGAACGCGCAGGGCCCCGATGCTTCCGCTCCTGCCGCCCAGCCGAGCGATCAGCAGGTCGCCGCGCCGACCGCAGCGGGCGATGACCAGACAGCCCAGCAAGATGCAGCACCCGACCCGATTACCCTGACGGTCACGTTTGCCGGCGACTGCACGTTGGGATCAGATGTGAATTTCGACGGCTCGCGTAGCTTCAATACGAAGTACGGCGAAGTGGAAGATCCCGCCTACTTCCTGCAGAATGTGGCCGAGCTGTTCGGTGCCGACGACCTGACCGTGGTGAACATGGAGGGAGTGCTGACCGAGGGCGGCGAGCGGGCTGATAAGGAGTTCGCTTTCCGCGGCAAGCCGGAATACTCCAAGATCTTAAGCTCCGCGAGTGTGGAGGCGGCCTCTATGGCCAACAACCACTCCAAGGACTACGGCGATGAAAGCTACAACGACACCATCGAGGCCCTCGAGGGCGACAACGTGCAGACCTTCGGTTACGACCGCATCGCCTATATGGACGTGAAGGGCGTGAAGGTGGCCCTGATCGGGGCGTACTTCCCCGAGGACAGCGATGAGAACCAGAAGGAGATGACCGACAACATCGCCAAGGCTCGCTCCGAGGGGGCCCAGCTCGTGCTGGTGTATGCCCACTGGGGCGTTGAGCGCGACTACAAGCCCTCGGAGGATCAGCTCAAGATGGGTCGGGTGGCTATCGATGCCGGCGCCGATCTGGTGGTGGGGTCGCATCCCCATGTTATCCAGGGCTACGAAGTGTACGAGGGCCGTTACATCGTCTACAGCCTGGGCAACTTCTGCTTCGGCGGCAACTCCAACCCCGAGGACAAGGACTGCATGCTCTTCCAGCAGACCTTTACCGTCACGGGCGACGAGGTGGCCAAAAACGACGACGTGAACTTTATCGCGTGCTCGGTGTCGTCGGAATCCGACCGCAACACCTACCAGCCCACCATTGCCGAAGGCGACGAGAAGGCCCGCATCGACGAGAAGATCCAGGAGTCCAACGACGAGATCGACCAGATGGCCGCCGACTTGCCGTCCTCGGGAAGCGACGAGGGGGGCGAAGGCACCTCGGACGCCGCCGAGGGCGACGGCGCGCAGGACGAGAGCGCCGCTTAGGCTTTGCCTGCAATGAGACTACGGAAGAGGCCCGCTCGTCGAGCGGGCCTCTGTGCGTTCGAGGGGGCTTTCGGCTTGGATGCTAGATGCGGAAGGCGCAGGCGCCGGCGGTGAGCCCTCCGCCGAAGCCGGCCATGAGCGCGATGTCGCCGACGGCGAGCTTTCCTTCCACGAGCGCCTCGTTCAGGGCGATAAGGGCGCTTGCTCCCGACACGTTGCCCGTGTGATCGATAGTCACCTGGAAGCGTTCCGAGGGCATGCCCATCTTCTTCGCGGCATAGCGGATGATGCGCTCGTTGGCCTGGTGCGGCACGTAGAGCGCCACGTCCTCAGGGGAAAGTTGGGCCCGGGAGAGCGCCTCCTCGATGCAGCGCACCATGGCCGAGGTGGCGAACTTGAACACCGCCTGGCCAGCCATGCGCATGTAGGGATCGCAGGGCGTCTCGGCAGCCGCACGGGCGGCCTCGTCACTGACGGCGTCGAAGAGCAGCGGCCGGTCGCAGAAGGCGCTGTCGCACCACAGCACGTGATCGGCGTCATCGGTGTTCTCCATGTAGCTGGACAGCATCCCGTCCGCGTCCTCGCGCCATTCCATCACCACGGCGCCGGCTCCGTCGCCGAACAGGATGCAGGTGGCGCGATCGTTCCAGTCCACCAGGCGACTCAAGCGCTCGGTGGCCACTACCAGGATGCGGCGCAAGGGGTTGCGGCGCGGCGGCCGGCCCGCGGCCTTTGCGGCGGCGATGTCGGCGGCCGAGGCTGCCAGCAGCATGTCGGCGGTGGAGGTGCCGTAGACGCAGCCCGAGCAGGCGCAGGACATGTCGTAGCACACGGCGTTCACCGCGCCGATGCGCTCGCGGATGAGGGCCGCCTGGGAGGGGAAGGCCGCGTCGGGCGTGAGGGTGGGGCAGATGATCATGTCGAGGGAGGCCGCATCGATGGCGCCCTCCTCGCGCTGCCAGCCGCCCTCGGCCTGGCCGAGGGCCCGCAGCGCCGCCTCGGCGCCCAGGTCGGTGCCGGTCTCGTGCACGGCGATGGCGCGGGTGTGGATGCCCGTGCGGGGCACGATCCACTCGTCGGTGGTGTCCACGATCTGGCCGAGCTCGTCATTGGTGACGACGCGCGCCGGCAAAGACTTCCCCGAACCGATAATTACGCTGCCCACAGCTGTTCCTTTCCCGACAAATGCCCGTTCCTGCGCTATGATACTGACCGCATTAAAGGCAAGCTTCTCCATCAGCAATAAGATGTTTGGTGAAGATTTTAGACGCGCAGTCAGTTTTTTAGGCAAATTCCTTAAGATTTCTCAGATAGTTTAGCAGAGACGCGATGTGCGCGGCGCCGCAAGAGAAGGAGAGCACGCTTCATGAAGACCCGCATTACCGAGCTGTTGGGAATCGAGTACCCCGTGGTGCAGGGGGCCATGGCCCGCATCGCCGACGGCGGCCTGGCCGGCGCCGTGAGCGCGGCGGGCGGTCTGGGCATCATCGCCTGTGGCGGTGCGAGTCTCGAATGGATTCGCGAGGAGGTGGCCCGGGCCCGCGCGCTTACCGATAAGCCCATCGGCATCAACGTGATGCTCATGGACCCCCGTGCCGCCGAGGTGGCCGAGCTTGTGTGCGAGCTGGGCGTGGAGGTGGTCACCACCGGTGCTGGCAGCCCCGCCAACTACATGGCCGCCTGGAAGGAGGCCGGCGTGAAGGTGGTGCCCGTGGTGGCATCGGCGGCGCTCGCGGCCCGCATGGAGCGCCTGGGGGCTGACGCGGTGGTGGCCGAGGGCACGGAAGCCGGCGGGCACATCGGCGAGCTCGCCACCATGGCCCTCATCCCGGCCGTGTGCCAGGCGGTGTCCATCCCCGTCATCGGCGCCGGCGGCATCGCCGACGGCCGCGGCATGCTGGCTGCCTTCGCCCTGGGTGCCGAGGGCGTGCAGTGCGGCACCCGCTTCCTCACCGTGGAGGAATGCAGTGTGCACGAGGCATGGAAGGAGAAAGTGCTCGCGGCCAAGGACTCCGACACCATCGTCACCGGGCGCGGCACGGGGCATCCCGTGCGCGGCCTGAAGAACAAGTTCGCCCGCGAGTGCCGCAAGATGGAGATGGCGGCCAAAAGCGGCGAGGAGCTGGAGGGCATGTACGCCGGCTCGCTCGCTCGCGCGGTGGCCGGCGACGTGGAGAACGGCTCGGTCATGGCCGGCCAGGTGGCGGCGCTCGTGGCCGAGCGCGGCACGGCGGCCGGCGTCATCCAGGAGATGGTGCGCGAGGCCGAGGCCCTGGCCGGCCGCACCCTGGACGAGCTGGCGACCCTGAACAGCCGCCGCGAGCGGGCCTAAGGGGGCGGCGATGACTTCACTGCTCGATGAGGCCCCTCTGGCGCCGCTCGGCCCGACGGGGCTCGTGTTCATGGCTTCGGGCCAGGGCTCGCAGCGGCCCGGCATGGGTGCCGACCTGCTGGACATCCCCGAGGTGGCCGCCACCTTCGCCTGCGCCTCCGACGTGCTCGGCCGCGATGTGGCGGCCCTCGTGCGCGATGCCGCGCCCGAGGAGCTGAACGACACCCGCAACGCGCAGATCGCCATCAGTGCCCTGTCCATCGGCATCGGGTGGGCGCTTGCGGCCCGCGGTATCGTGCCCGACGCGCTGCTCGGCTTCTCCCTCGGCCAGATTTCCGCCCTCGTGCTGGGTGACATGCTGGACGAGGAGGCGGCCTTCGCCCTCATCGCCGAGCGCAGCCGTCTCATGGGCGAGGCGGCCGATGGGAACCCCGGCGTCATGAGCGCCTTTTTGAAGATCACTTTGGACGAGGCCCAGGAGCTGTGCGCGGCCTGCGCCGAGGGCGAGGTGCTCGTGCCCGCCAACCTGAACGGCGGCGGCCAGATCGTCATGGCCGGCACCCCGGCAGCCGTCTCGCGCGCCGAGGAGGCCTGGGCCGCTTCCAAGGGCCGCTTCTCGCGCCTGGCCACCTCGGGCGGCTTCCACAGCCCGCTCATGGCCTCGGCCGCCGAGCCCTTCGCCGCCTACCTGGCCGGTGTGGACTTCCGCGAGTCGGCGGTGCCCGTCATCGGCAACGTGCACGGCGCCCCGCTTGAGGTCGCCACCGTGCGCGAGGAGCTGGTAGCCCATCTGGTGAGCCCCGTGCAGTTCGAGGCCAGCGTGCAGAAGTTGGCCGCCGCCGGGGCGCAGATGTTCGCCGAGGTGGGCTTTGGCGGGGTGCTCGCCAACCTGGTGAAGCGCATCGACCGCGCCGCCCCGCGCGCGGCCATCCAGGATCGCGCGAGTTTCGACGCCTTCGTGGCGGAAAACGGAGAGTAGGAGATATATGACTGAGACCCAAGAGCGCCGCGCCGCCGTCGTGACCGGATCGACCCGCGGCATCGGGCGCGAGATCGCCCGCGAGCTGGCCGCCGCCGGCATGAACGTGGTGGTGAACAGCTCGTCTGAGAAGAGCCTGCCGGCGGCCGAGGCCCTGGCCGCCGAGATCGCCGGTCAGTTCGGCGTGGAAGCGGTGGCCGTGGCCGCCAACGTGGCCGACGAGGCCGAGGCCAATGCGCTCATCGCCGCGGCCGCCGACGCCTTCGGCCGCGTGGACGTGCTCGTGAACAACGCCGGCATCACCCGGGACGGCCTGGCCGCCCGCATGGGCGACGAGGACTTCGACGCCGTCATCGACATCAACCTGAAGGGCACCTTCCACTGCTGCCGCGCCGCCGCCAAGGTGATGATGAAGCAGCGCTGGGGCCGCATCATCAACATGTCCAGCGTGGTGGGCGTCTACGGCAACGCTGGCCAGGTGAACTACGCCGCCTCGAAGGCTGGCGTCATCGGCATGACCAAGACCCTTGCCAAGGAGCTTGCGCGCCGCAACATCACGGCCAATGCCGTGGCTCCCGGCTTCATCGCCACCGACATGACCGACGCGCTCTCCGAGGCCCAGAAGGAGGCCATCGTGGGCCGCATCGGTAGCGGGCGCTTGGGCGAGCCGGCCGACATCGCGCACCTGGTGCGCTTCCTCGCCTCGGACGAGGCGTCCTACATTACCGGTCAGGTTATCTGCGTGGACGGAGGCATGTCCCTATGAGTGAGAACATGAGTAAGCGCGTGCAGACCCGCCGTCCCGACGGCACCCATCGCGTGGTCATCACCGGCGTGGGCGCGGTGACGCCCGCCGGCGTGGGCGTGGAGCCTTTGTGGAACACGCTCATGGAGCGCGGCTGCTGCATCGGGCCCATCGAGCGATTCGACACGACCGACTACGAGGTGCGTATCGCCGCCGAGGTGCGCGGCTTCGACGGAGTCGAGCACGGCCTTTCCAAGAAGGAGGCGCGCCGCTTCGAGCGCTTCGTGCAGTACGCCATCGTGGCCGCCGACGAGGCGCTGGCCCAGTCCGGTTTGGAAGTGACCGAGGCGAACCGTGACCGCATCGCCGTGGTGTTCGGCACGGGCATCGGCGGCATCGACGAGCTGCAGAAGAGCTTCGCCACCCTGGAAGAGAAGGGTCCAAAGCGTGTGAACCCGCTGTTCATCCCCACGATGATCGGGAACATCGCCGCGGGCAACCTGGCCATCCGCTACGGCATGCGCGGCGAGTGCCTGAACGTGGTGACCGCGTGCGCCACCGGCGCCCACTGCATCGGCACGGCCCTGCGCGACATCCGCCACGGCTACATCGACGCGGCGCTCGTGGGCGGCACCGAGGAGTCCGTGAGCCCCATCTGCATCGCCGGCTTCACGAACCTGTCGGCGCTCACCCGCGCCGAGGACCCGGCTCAGGCCTCGCTGCCCTTCGACGCCCGCCGCGGCGGATTTGTGGCCGGCGAGGGGGCCGGCGCGCTCGTCATCGAATCGCTGGAGAGCGCCCTGGCCCGCGGCGCCGAGCCCATTGCCGAGATCACCGGTTTCGGCAGCACGGGCGACGCCTACCACATGACCGCCCCCGACCCGGCGGCCTCGGCCATCACGGCTGCCATGGCCGCCGCCCTGGCCGAAGGGGGCTTCACCCCGGCCGACCTGGGGCACCTGAACGCCCACGGCACCGGCACCCCGGCCAACGACGCCGGCGAGTCCAAGGCCCTTGCCAACCTCATGGGCAGCGCCGAGGCCGCCGCAGCGGTGCCCGTCACCTCCATTAAGGGCACGACGGGCCATATGCTCGGCGCCGCCGGTGCCGTGGAGGCCATCGTGTGTGCCCTGTCCGTGGCCCGCGACGCCGTACCTCCCACGGCCGGCTTCGCCGAGCCGGCCGAGGATTGCCCGGTGGCCGTGGTCACCGAGGCTCTGACCGACTACCCCCAGAAGGTGGCCCTGTCCACGTCTTTGGGCTTCGGCGGCCACAACGCCGCTTTGGCCTTCTCGCCCTATAAGGGCTAGGGGCTATCGGCGCAGGGCATCCCGCAGGTGCCCTGCGCCTCCCAGTGCACAACCGCCCCGCGGGGCGCGGGAAGGACGGCGGCTGCGGGGCGCGCGTCCTGTCGAGGAGAACGATATGACTGACGAGACGACGCTGGCGCCGCTGCCCTGGGGGCGCGACGTTATCGAGAGCATCCTTCCGCACCGCGATCCGTTCGTGTGGGTGAGCCGCGTGGTGGCCATCGAGCCGGGGCAGTCCATTACCGCCGAGTTGGATGTGCCGGCCGACCTGGATATCTTCCGCGGGCATTTCCCCGACCACCCGGTGCTGCCGGGGGTCATCATCATGGAGGCCTTGGCCCAGGCCGCATCCATCGCCATGCTGCAGGCGCCCGAGTTGCGCGGGCATATCGGCTTTCTCGCCGGCATCGACGGCGCGAAATTCCGCCGCCAGGTGGCTCCCGGCGAGACCGTTACCCTGACAGGGCGCATCGTGAAGTCCTCGCGTCGCTTGGTGGTGGCCGAGGTGGAGGCATCCGTGGACGGCGAGGTGTGCGCCACGGCAACCCAGAAGTACGTGCTCGCCTAGGGCGCGTCGGACCGAGAGCTAGAGGGATCGAATCATGGCTAAAACGGCATCCAAGTACATCAGCTTCGACAGCGACGGGCATCTGGTGGCCGACGAGGGGGCCGGCGCGGCATCGTCTGCGTCCGAAGTCGCCGAGGGTGCGTCTCTGAAGGCGGCCGTGGCCTACGCTCTGGACGCTATCGTGGATGCGGCGAGTGCCCTGCCTGAGAACGCCGCCGCCCTCATCGCCCCGGCCCAGCGCGAGGAGCCGGCCGACCCTGAGGAGGCCACGCTCACCGTGGCGCGCTACACGCGTTCTACCATCGGCGACGACTTCGCCGTGAGCCCCGAGACGGCTGCCTGCCCTCGGGCCCTCGTGGTGGCCTCGGCCAAGAACGCCCGGGCCTTCGTGGGCCCCATGGAGCAGGCCGGGCTCGACGTGGTGTTCGCCACCGTGGACAACCGCTCGCTCGACGGCTTCGCCCGCCGCCAGCTGCCCACCTACAACCTGGGCAGCACCTCGGCGGCAGTCAGCGCCGAGCAGCTGTCCGGCAACATCTACACGGTGCTGTCGGCGGCCAAGGAGTGCGGCGCGTCCCTCATCTTCCTGGACAGCCCTACGGCCGCCTTGGCCGAAGACGAGTACTTTCTGCGCCACGCCCGCAAGCGCGGCCTGCGCGTGTTCGCGCCGGCCGCCGAGGGCACCCAGCTCATGGGTTGGATGGAGCTGCTGCCCGCCGCCGATGGCCTGGCCGTGCCCACCGCTGCCCCCTGGGAGAGCGCCGCGCCCGCGGCCGCCGACGATGACGAGGGTCCCACCCACTGGCGTCGCTGCCATGCCTGCAAGCTCTTCTTCGACAAGGAGGAGATCATCTCCGAGGGCTTTACCTGCCCCGCCTGCGGCACCCTGCAGCGCCTCCGCTCCGACGAGCGCCTGGCCCTGACCGTGGATGCGGGTTCCTTCGAGGAATGGAACGCCCAGATGGCCGATTCCGATCCGCTCGCCTTCCCCGGCTACCCCGAGAAGATCGCCGATCAGCGCGAGAAGAGCGGCCTTGAGGAGGCCGTGCGCACGGGCCGGGCGACCATTGCCGGGCTGCCCGTGGCCATCGGCGTCATGGAGTCCGGTTTCTTCATGGGTTCCATGGGGCATGTGGTGGGCGAGAAGGTGGCGGCCCTTATCGACCGCGCCATCGAGGAGCGTCTGCCCGTGGTGGTGTTCTGCGCCTCTGGTGGTGCCCGCATGCAGGAGGGGCTTACCTCCCTCATGCAGATGGCGAAGGTGTCCTGCGCCGTGGAGCGCCTGGGCCGGGCCGCGCTGCCTTTCATCACCGTGCTCACCGATCCCACCACCGGCGGCGTGACCGCGTCCTTCGCCATGCAGGGCGACATCATCCTGGCCGAGCCGGGCGCGCTCATCGGCTTCGCCGGCCAGCGGGTCATCCGCGACACCATCAAGCAGGAGCTGCCCGAGGGCTTCCAGACCGCCGAGTTCGCTTTGGAGCACGGGCTCATCGACGCCATCGTGGAGCGCTCCCAGCTGCGCTCGGTGCTCGCCCAGCTTCTGGCCCTGCACGCGCCGAGCGATGCCGAGCGGGTCGTCACTTACCACAGCGTGATGGACGCCCTTCAGGTGGGCGCAGGGGCCTACGGCACTGTGTCGGTGGCGCTTGAGGCCCGCATGGCCGGCGAGCGCCTGCGTGCCGAGGAGGCTGCGAGCGGGTTCCTGCGGAAAGTGCCTGTGGTGGGCGGTCTCATCGGGCGCGGCGCAGGCGAGGGCGCTGCCGAGGAAGCCGACCGCCGCGAGCTGGACCGCCACGCCCGCCGTGAGGCGCGCCGGGCGGGCATCGAGGGCCAGGCCGCGGCCGGCAGCGCCTGGGAGAGCGTGCAGATCGCCCGCAACGTGCACCGTCCCACGGCGCGCCGCTACATCGACGGCATCGTGGAGGGCTTCATCGAGCTGCACGGCGACCGTTCCTTTGCCGACGATGGCGCCATCCTGGCCGGCGTGGGTTGGATCTCGGGGCATCCGGTCACGGTCATTGCCCAGGAGAAGGGCGTGAATTTGGCCGATCGGGTGGCTCGCAACTTCGGCTGCCCCCAGCCCGAGGGCTACCGCAAGTCGCTGCGCCTCATGCGCGAGGCCGAGAAGTTCGATCGTCCCATCCTGTGCTTGGTGGACACCCAGGGCGCCTTCTGCGGCACCGAGGCCGAAGAGCGCGGCCAAGGCAACGCCATCGCCGACAACCTGGTGGCCATGGCCGGCCTTCGGGTGCCGGTGGTGAGCGTGCTGCTCGGCGAGGGCGGTTCCGGTGGGGCCTTGGCGCTTGCCGTGAGCAACCGTGTGGCCATGCAGGAGCACGCCGTGTACTCGGTGCTCTCGCCGGAGGGCTTCGCCTCCATCCTGTGGAAGGACGGCAAGCGTGCGCCCGAGGCTGCCGAGGTGATGAAGATGAACGCCCGGGCGGTGCTCGAGGGCGGTATCGTGGATGCCGTCATTTCGGAAGGGGAGGGTCCGGCCCACGAGAACCCCGATGAGGCCGTCGCCGCCGTGCGCGACTACGTGCGCGAGGCCTACAAGGAGCTGGCCGATCTGACCCCCGACGAGCTCATCGCCCAGCGTCAGGAGCGCTTCGCACGGTTCTAGAGCCGCCGAGATAACCTTCCCGAAACGCTTGGACGGGCCGCCCGACAGGGGCGGTCCGTTCGTTTATGCTGGGTTTTCGGCAACGTTCGTCGATGGGAGCAGCTATGCATATGGGACCGCGGAAGGTTATCTGGATCGCCGGCGCTTCGGGGCGGGTGGGGCAGGCCGTGGAGCGGCTGCTCGATCACGGCGACTACGTCATCATCACCACCGATACCGAGCTGGACGTGACCGACCATGAGGCGGTGCTCCAGTACGTGGCGGTCAACCGGCCCAACATCGTCATCAACTGCGCCGCCATGACCGATGAGGCCGCTTGCGAGGCGCATCCGGTGGAGGCCTACCGCGTGAACGCCATGGGCGCCCGCAACTTGGCCGCCGCTGCCTGGTCGGTGGGGGCTTCCATCGTGCAGTTGACCTGCGATGACGTGTTTGCCGACCAGGGCGGCGAGCGCAACGAGTTCGACGCGACGCCGCCGCGCGAGAGCGTGTGCGCCAAGTCGAAGATCGCCGGCGAGAACTTCGTGCGCGAGCTGAACCCCAAGCACGTCATTGTGCGCTCCGACTGGATCTACGGCGCCGAACCTGGCTATTGGTTGGATTCGCTGCTCATGGCCGCCCGCACGGGTGCGCCCTTCGCCGTGACCACCGACCAGCTCGCCTCGCCGACCTCGGTGACGACCCTTGCCGCCTGCATCGTGGCCCTCATCGAGAGCGAGGAGTACGGGCTGTTCCACGCCGCCGATAGAGGTGTGACGAGCCGTTATGATTTCGCTCGCGAGGTCCTGCGTCTCGCGGGCCTGTCCGAGAGCTGTCTCGTACCCGAAAGCGACCCGGCGGCGGCACGCACTGTGCGCCTTGCGAACCTCATGCTCACCATGACGGGCATCTTCACGATGCCCGCCTGGCAGGACGACCTGCGCACCTACCTTGCCGCCCAAGACCTTCTGGTGAGGTAGCGCGCTATGGAGTTCACCAATCATCTGCAACCGTCAGAAGAGTCCGAAAAATCCGATGGGCGCCGCCGCCTGCCGCGCTTGGGCCTCACGAGCCAAATTCTTCTGGCGCTCGTGCTGGGGCTTGCGTGCGGTGCGGTGCTGCACTATGCGGTGCCCGCCGGCGCCGTGCGCGACGACGTTCTGATCGGCGGCGTGTTCTACCTGGTGGGCCAGGGGTTCATCCGCCTCATGCAGATGCTCGTGGTGCCGCTTGTGTTCTGCTCCATCGTCTGCGGGGCAGCGGCCATCGACACGAAGACGTTGGGCTCGGTGGGCCTGAAGACGCTGCTTTTGTACCTGCTCACCACGGCGGTGGCCATCTCGTTGGCCCTCGGTGTGGGCAATCTCATCAACCCCGGCGAGGGCGTGGATCTCTCGTCGCTGGCCGCCCCGCCCGATAGCGCCGATGCGGCCCCGCTGGACGAGGCGGCCACGACGAACACCATGGACACCCTGCTCAACATCATCCCCAGCAACCCCGTGGCAGCGCTCGCTCAGGGAGACATGCTGCCGCTCATCTTCTTCGCCCTGTTCGTGGGCATTGTGCTGGCTCGGCTCGGGCGGCGGGTGGAAACGGTGCACAGCTTCTTCGTGCAGTTCAACGACATCATGATGGAGATGACCTCGCTCGTTATGAAGGTGGCGCCTGTGGGCGTGTTCTGCCTGCTCGCCCGCACCTTCGCCAACGTGGGCTTCGAGGCCTTCCTACCCATGGTGAAGTACATGGGCGGCGTGCTCGCGGCCCTGGTGCTGCAGCTCGGCGTGACCTATATGGTGCTCTTGTGGGTGTTCGCCCGCATGAGCCCTCTCATGTTCCTGCGAAAGTTCTTCTCGGTGGCCGCCTTCGGCTTCTCCACGGCCACCTCGAATGCCACCATCCCCTTGAACATCGAGACGCTGGAGAAGAAGATGGGGGTGGATCGGCGCATCTCGTCGTTCACCATTCCGCTCGGCGCCACCATCAACATGGACGGCACCGCCATCATGCAGGGCGTGGCCGTGGTGTTCACGGCCCAGCTGTTCGGCGTGCCCTTGGGGCCGGCGGAGTACGCCACGGTCATTGCCACGGCAACCTTGGCCTCCATCGGCACGGCCGGGGTGCCCTCGGTGGGGCTTATCACCCTGTCCATGGTGTTCGATGCCGTGGGATTGCCTTTGGAGGGCATCGCGCTCATCATGGGCATCGACCGCATTCTGGACATGTGCCGCACGGCCGTGAACATCACGGGGGATGCGGTGGTCACCTCCATCGTGGCCAAGCAGGCCGGGCGAGTGGATATGGCGGTGTTCCGCGACCCTGATGCCGGCCGCGAGGTGGATGACGTGCGCCTCGCCGTGCGCCAGTAGGTGCGAGGCGGATGACGCGCGTGTGGCGGTGCGTCAGTAGGTATGGGGCGCGGCGGCCCCTCGTCGCCGTGGAGCTCATCGCATCGCTCCGGTGTGAGTTCCCGTGCTTCCTTAAGTGCGGTTTTCGCGCAGTAAACTCCGCGAAATAGATGTCAGGCTCGATCTGTCATGGCGGGTCGGTTGCACGTCTTGTTGCTCACCAGGGGAAATGCAGAGCACCTCTCGGAGACGGTGTCTGTGGGCACCCGCTCGGACGGGTACTGCATCTACTTCGCGGAGTTTAGTGGCCAAAAATGGCGTTTTCGGATTCTGCCGCGGAGGAAAGCGTTGGATTCCAAGTGAAAAGCGGGCCGCCGAGTGGCGACCCGCCGGGAAAGCGGCGCAGCGATTGCTGCGAAGATGGAGCGCGCGGCCGCGAAGTATGTGCGCGCGGCACGGGCACGACGGCCGTGGGGCGGGCGCTCCGGCCGCGAAGTGTGTGCGCGGCACGGGTACGACGGCCGTGGGGCGGGTGCGCGGCGCGGCTGTTGAGCGTGCTCGCGCGGAGGCGGGGTGCTGCGGTCTACAGCATGGTGGCGCGCAGCTCCTCGGGCGTGAGGGGCGACAGCAGCGCCGGGGCGATATCGAAGATGGTGCGGCAGCCGGTCTCGCCGGCAGCGGCCATACGGGCGCAGGCGCGGGCGCAGGCCACCAGTACGCTGCCGGTGAACTCGGGGTTGGAATCGAGTTTCAGCGAATATTCGATCACATGGGTGTTCTCGCCTGCGACCCCGGTGGTGCCGGTGCGGATGACCGAGCCGCCGTGGGGGATGCCGGCGTGGTCGCGGTCGAGTTCCTCCTGGCTCACGAAGGTGACCGTGGTGTCATAGTCGGCGAAGTAGTTCGGCATGGTGACGATGGCCTCTTCAATGGCGGCGGTGTCGGCGCCATCGGCGGCCACCACGAAGCACTCGCGGGTGTGCTTCTGGCGCGTGGTCAGGTCGGGGTTCGCGCCGGAGCGCACGGCTTCCAGGGCGGCGGGCACGGGCACGGTGTACTGGCGGGCATCCACCACGCCGGGGATGCGGCGGATGGCGTCGGAGTGGCCCTGGGACACGCCGCGGCCCCAGAAGGTGTAATCGGCGCCGTTGGGCATGATGGCGCCCGCGTACACGCGGCTCACCGAGAACATGCCCGGATCCCAGCCCACGGAGATGACGGCCACATGCCCTGCCTCGCGGGCGGCCGCGTCCACGGCGGCGAAGTGCTCGGGGATGTTCGCGTGGGTGTCGAAGGAGTCCACCACGTTGTAGAGCGCGGCGGCCGCCGGGGTCTGCTCGGGCAGGTCGGTGGCACTGCCGCCAGCCAGCACGAGCACGTCGATATCGCCGGTATGGGCGGCCAGCTCGTCGGCGGACCACACGGCCACGTTCTCGCCGTAGGGATGCACGGTGGCGGGGTCGCGGCGGGTGAACACGCCGACCAACTGGGTATCGGGGTTGGCGGCGCAGGCGAGCTCAACGCCGCGTCCGAGGTTGCCGTAGCCGAGGATGCCAATGCGAATGGGGTTCAAGGTTGCCTCCTTGCGTGTCTGCTTCTGGAACGGGGCCTATTATCGTTCATGCGCGAAGCGGTGGGTGCGGAGGGGGCTGCGGTGTAACGAGGTTTTAACGGAGCCGCCCCGCCTCGCCGCGTAGCCATCCGCTCGCCGATGCGTCCAGGTGCTGCAGGCTGCGCGTCGGAGCGGGGCGGCTCCGTGCGCTCGCCGGGGTGCATAAAGGATGGGGCGCCCGCGGGCCGCTGTCGGGGCAAAGCCGTGGGCCTGTCGGGTCGTGCTGGGGCCGGCCGCGATCCATGCGGCATAGCGGTTGTGCGCTGGGAAAGGCGGCCCGGGCGATTAGAAATCGGCCCGGACGTCGAGGCCGCGGCCGGGATCGACGCTGCGCTCGCGCCCGTGCCGGCTCTTCCCCGCAGTGCCTCTTCATCGCCGCGGGTGGGGATGCTCAGGGTGAACACGGTGATGCCGCGCTCGCTGGCCGCCTCAATGGTGCCATGGTGGGCTACGACAATCTCCCGGGCAATGGCCAGGCCGAGCCCTGCTCCGCCCGAGCGCGTGGTGCGGGCCCCGTCGGCGCGGTAGAACTTCTCGAAGATGGACGCCAGGTGCGCCTCGGATATTTCCCGGCCGCGATTGGCTACGGTGATGGTGGTGAGGCGTCCATCTTGGCGGGCCGCCAGCGCGATGGTGGAGTTCGCGTCGGCGTAGGCCACAGCGTTGCGCAGCACGTTGCCGAGGGCACGGGCCAGCTTGTCGGGATCGATGAAGAAGGTGTCGGCGCCGGTCACATCGATGGAGATGCGGATGTTGCGGGCCGATGCTTCGGGGAAGAAGGCCTCGGCCACCTGCTGGCAGAACAGGCGCACGCCCACGGTCTCGCGCTCGATGGGAATGGCCGACAAGTTATAGCGGGTGATCTCGAAGAACTCGTTGATGAGCTGCTCTAAGCGCTCGGCTTTGGTGTAGGCGACATCGGCATACTTGCGCAGGGTGTCGCGGGGCAAATCGGTGGTCTCGCGCAGCAGGTCAAGATAGCCGAGCACCGAGGTGAGCGGCGTGCGGATGTCGTGGGCCAAATAGGCCACCAGCTCGTTCTTGCGCTGCTCGGCAGCGTGGGCGGCGCGCTCGTCGGCAAGCGATTGAGAGCGGATGACCGCCAGCTCGTTGCGGGCGATGGACAGGTCGGCCGGCAGCTCGAGGGGGGCTTCCTTGTCGGTGAGCAGGGTGGCCACAGCCCCCGACAGCTCGTCGAAGTAGCGCAGCGACTTGTTCAGCGAGCGAAGGATGATGAAGAGCCACCCCGCCACGAAGGCGATGACAATGAGTGGCAGCTTGAACGACTTGATGAACGTGTAGGTGGATATGTCGCGAATGGAGTATGTGCCGTTCTCGTCTTGGATGACCTGCCAGACGGGATGCTCGTCGTTGACGCCGAGGGCCTGGGCCTCTTCGGCCGGGGTGAGGGCGACCCAGGCATCATAGGCCTGCGCCTGCGACTGACGATAGGCGCGGCCGAGAAGGTCGTCCAGGTCGGCTTGGGCGTAGCCTACGGTGGCGGCGGCCACGAGGATGCGCACGGCATCCTCCTCGGTGGTATCGGGGGGCAGATGCGGGGAGGACGCCGATAACGAAAGTCCCATCTCGAGAATGGTGGCCGAGGTGCGCAGGGCCGCCATGGCCTGGGCGGCGCTCGCATCGTCGGGCTCGATCCCCTCGGCTTTCAGAATCGTGCGGTAGTCGAGAAGCAGGGGGGGCGCCGAATCGGCATCGGCGGCGTTGTTTCCGCTCCCCGCGTCGGCCTTTTCGCCGGTGTCCTCGGGTGCCTCCCCGTCTTTCGCTGTTTCGACGAAGAGGGACTTATCCGTTGCCGCGGACGCGTTCTCGTCGAAGACGACCCCGCCTCCTGCTGCGCTCGCGTTGGCAACGGGATCGACGAGGCCGAGTTTCTCCGCTTGGGCCTGGGCGGCCTTGACCGCCTTGGCCGCTGCGTCGACGGCCGCTTGCTTGTCGTTGGCTTGTTCGGCGGCGAGGAATTCTCCCAGGGCATACTGCATCTCGTCGATCTCGTCCTGCACTTTCGCAGCGGTGCCCTCGTCGGCGGAATAACCGCTTTGGACGAACTCGTCAACCCACATGTCGTGGATCCCCCCGTCTTCGATCGAGAGCCCCTCGTCGGCAAGGGCCTGGGTGTACTGCTCGGAAGAGGGCAGGGTGTGCCAGGAGGAGGTGGAGTTGGCCACGTAGTCGGCCATCGAGGGCACGACGAAGGTTTGGACGGCCCCGCACAGCAAGGCGAAGGCGCCGGTGAACAGGACGAGGTTGCGAATGAGGCCACCGAGCACGCGGCGGCGTAGCACGCGGGCCTGCTCGCTCCTAAGCGCCATAGACGTCGGCTCCGGGGCCGCCGCGCAGCTTGTAGCCTACGCCCCAGGCCGTCTCGATGAACGCTGTGGACGCGTCGATGTCGGCAAGCTTCTTGCGCAGGCGCCGGATATGCACCATGACGGTGTTTGCCGCGGCATCGTCGAAGCGTTCGTGCCAGGCTCCCTCGAACAGGTCGGCGGCCGAGACCGGCGAGCCGGCCGACTGGGCCAGAAGGGCCAGGATGGCGAATTCCTTGGGCGTGAGGTGCAGAGGCTCGCCGTGGAGCGTGGCCAGATGGGTGCGCAGATCCACCTCGATGGCGCCGGCGGTGATGAGGGTGGCGTCGGCTGGGGCGGGAGCTGCGGCGCGCCGGCGCAGCCGTGCCTTCACCCGGGCTACCAGCTCGCGGGGGCGAAAGGGCTTGGTGACGTAGTCCTCGGCACCCAAGGTGAAGCCCACCACCTGGTCGGCTTCCTCGTCCTTCGCCGAGAGGAAGATAACGGGAATGTCGCGCATCTGTCGGGCGCGCACGCACAGCTCGAAACCATCGATGCCGGGCATCATGATGTCCACGATGGCCAGATCGAACGGGGTGCGGGCGAGCATGTCGAGGGCGGCTTGCCCGCTATAGCAGGCCAGAGCGTCCATACCCTCGGCCACCAGCAGGTTCACCACCAAGTCGGCGATGGCCTGCTCGTCGTCGACAACCAATATGTGGGCGCGTTTCTCCATAGGTCCCATGGTACACGATTCGCCTGCGCTTCGCAGCCCGAGAACGGGCGGCGAAGCGGGGCTTCAGAAAAAGTTAAGGTCCCTGCCGGAATCGTCAGCATTTGCTATGGGACGCGTAAGCGACTCCTTCGATAAGGTTGATGCGCTCGATGATCGCCCCTTGCCCTTTGGAGGGATGCCCTATGGATTCCGCCCCGTGCTATGAAGATGCCGCCCGGCCCGCGTCGTGCGCATCGCGCCATGCCGAGAACCCCTATGGCCGCGAAGCCTGGGTGCGCTCCCGTGCCGCCAAGGCGCCGCGCCCCGCGCCTTCGCGGCGGCGCGCGAGCGGCTCTCTCTCCCGCGGTGTCGGCGCTCCGGCGCCCGCGCCCGCAGTGCGCGACGGGCTGCGCCTCGTGCCGCTGGTGGGCGCGCTGTGCCTGGCGGTGTTCCTGCTCATTGCCGCGTTTCAGCTCGTCGGCATCTATGCCGGCGATGAGCCGGCCGTTGGTGCCGCGGTGCCCGGGCCGGCGGTCTCGGACGAAGGCGCCGCGGCGGCGAGCACGCCGGTCGATCAGTGGCGTGCCGGCGAGATTCCCTTCCTTTATCAGATAGACCCCCGCTACAGCACGGCTCCCTACGCCGGAGCTAATGTGGGGGAATCGGGCTGCGGTCCGACAAGCTTGGCCATGGTCTACATTGCCCTCACGGGCAAGACTGACCGGGATCCGGCCGCCATGGCCGCCTTCAGCGAGGAGGGCGGCTACGTGGAAGACGGCCTGACGGCCTGGCGCCTCATGAGCGAAGGCGCTGCCGAGCTGGGTCTTTCCTCCCACGAGGTGCCCGCGGATGAGAGCCGGATCGTCGCCGAGCTCGAGGCGGGGCATCCGGTCATCTGCAGCGTGCGTCCTGGCGACTTCACCGACACCGGGCACTTCATCGTGGTGGCGGGGGTGGCCGACGACGGCAACCTGGTCATCCACGACCCCAACAGCCCGGCCAACAGCGCGCGCACGTGGGATGTCCAGCGCGTGCTGTCCCAGTGCGCTAACTTGTGGGCCTTCGAGCGCGCTTGAGATCGCGCATCGCCGGTTGCGCTAGAATGGCCCCATCTGTTCCTGAGAAAAGGAGGCCGTTGTGGAGCAACCATCCGCCATGGCGCCGGCGCCCCCGCCCTCGGCTGCGCCGGCGTCCCCGCCCCCGTCCCGTCCGTCGGCTCAGCCTGGGCGGCAGCCGCTTTCTGCGACTGCCGCCTGTCCGCCCCCGGTGCTGTGGTGCCAGAATCTCACCAAGGCCTACGGGGGCAGCGTGGCTCTCGACCGTTTCAGCATAACAGTGCCCGCAGGGCGCATCGTGGGTCTGCTCGGCCCGAACGGCTCGGGCAAGACCACATTGCTCAAGATGATTGCGGGCGTGAGCCACCCCACGGCGGGCGATATCCGCGTGGCCGGGCTGCCTGTGGGCCCCCAGAGCAAGGCCGTCGTGTCCTATCTGCCCGAACGGCCGTACTTCTCGCGCTCCATGCGCGTGCGCGATATGGTCGCCTACTTCTCCGACTTCTACGCCGACTTCGACGAGGCGGCGGCCCACGATATGCTGGCGCGTTTGGGGGTGGATGCGGCAGCTCCCTGCTCGGCGCTTTCCAAGGGCACCGTGGAGAAGGTGCAGCTCGTGCTCGTGATGGCGCGGCAGGCAGCGCTGTACCTGCTGGACGAGCCCATCGGCGGCGTGGACCCGGCGGCGCGCGATTACGTGCTCTCGACCATCATCAAAGGCTACCGGCCCGCATCTACCATCATCCTCTCCACGCATCTCGTGCGCGACGTGGAATCGGTGCTCGACGACTTTATCCTGCTGCGCTACGGCACGATGCTTCTGCATGCGCCGGTGGGCTATGTGGTCCAGGAGAAGGGCATGACGTTGGACGCCTACTTCCGAGAGGAGTTCCGATGCTAGGCAAGTTGATGGCTTACGAGCTGCGGGCCCTCTGGAAGCCCGCGGTTGTTATGCTCGCCGTTATGGTAGTCGCGGGTGCGGCTGGAATCGGTTGTCTCGGCGCAACCCAGATGCTCAGCGAAGTGGCGAGGAGCGGCAGCGGCGCCGTGGCGGCGCCGATGTCCGGTAACGCCACGGTGGCGCTCTTCATGGCGGCCCTGTTCTGCGGCTTTCTCGTGTGGGCGGCTGCAGCGGCGCTCTACGTGTTCGTAGCGATGCGCTTCTACCGCACGATGTTCACCGACGAGGGTTACCTGACCCTTACCCTGCCCGTGCGCGCGGGCACGCTGATTATGGCGAAGTTCTGGGTTGCCTATCTGCTGCTTGCCGCGTTCTCTCTCGTGGCGCTGCTGATGTATGCCCTGATGGTACTGGCAATCAGCGGCGATACGGCCGCGGTTGCCGGGGTGCTTTCCATTATGGGGGGCTGGGGCGCGTTCGTAGCCGACGGCGATGTTGCCAGCGTGTTGGGCGGTATCGTGAACACATTGGTGACCTGCGCCTATGCCTTGGGTCTGGCATTTTGCAGCCTGACTTTGGGTGCCTGGTGGGCGCGTCGCCACAAGGTGGCCGCCGCCGTGGGCGTGTACCTGGCCGCGGGATGGGCGATCGCGCTGGTCTTCTCCATCGCGGGGGTTGTGGTCATGGCCGGCAGCGTCGCATACTGGGATGTCGCCCTGACGGTGGTGTCGCTGGCGCAGACGCTCGCGAACATCGGCGTGGCCGTGGGCGGTCTGGCCCTGGCGGCCCATCTCGTTCGCACCAAAGTGGACCTGGGCTAGAGTCCGCTCCCGCGGCGGGGCCGCGGCCGGGGCGACGGCCGAGATGCTGGCTGGGGCGCCGGCCGGCACCGGGGCCTGTGCCCTTGCGGCGAGAGCCCGCGGGAGGTGTGCTTCGAGGCCCTTGCCAGTCCCGAGCGCCTGGGCAGCGCTCGGGATTTTTTATGCCTAACCTTAGCTGGCAGCTAATGAAACTGCCGCCGAGAACCGATACCCTTCTTCAAGCCTACGAGGTGAAATATCCATGAGAAGAAGGGAATCATTATGGAGAAGAAACCGACGTCCGGTCTTGCCGTGACGGGATTGGTGCTGGGGATCATCGCGGTGTTCAGCGCATTTGTGCCGCTGCTGAACCTGCTGTCGTTCCCGTTCGTGCTGCTGGCTATCATCTTCGGGATCATCGGGCTTGTCCAGACGATGAAGGGCGCCAAGGCCGGCAAGGGCCTCGCCATCGCCGGCCTTGTGCTCGGCGTGCTCGCCCTGCTGGTGACTGCGGCGATGTACAGCGGCGGCTCTTCCCAGGGCGCTTCGGCGGATGCCGCGGCAGGTGCGAGCGCGCCGGCTGCCGAGCAGGCGCAGGGATCTGCCGGGGGCGCCGCTGACGCGGCAGGCAGCGCCGATGCCGCTGCCGAGGCTCAGCAGAACGAGCCCGCTTCCGATTACGCGGTGACCATCGACGGATGCCGCGTGACCGAGGACTACGCCGGCGCGCCGGTGGCGGTGGTCACCTACACCTTCACGAACAACAGCGAGAAGGCTACGAGCTTTGCGGTGGCCCTGCGTCCCCAGGCGTTCCAGGATGGTGTCGAGCTGAACACCGCCATTGGGTCGGATTGGGATTCGGAGAAGTACATGAAGGATGTGAAGCCCGGTTCGTCGTCCACGGTGGAGATCGGCTACAACCTGGAAGGCGAGAGCGATGTGACGGTGGAAGTGACCGAGCTCTTCAGCTTCGATGAGATGCTGCTCGCCGAGCAGACGTTCTCCTTGAAGTAACGGCGTCAATGCGACACAATGGTGGGCGGCGCGGTCCCTGCGGGCCGCGCCGCCCCTGAGGTGCAGAGGGCGCCATGGCACGGAAGAGGAGAAAGAAGCGCGTGGAAGAGCCGCTGACAGAAGATATGCTCGCTGAGCTTTTGGATGCGTCCGATCCGCGGGCGTTCATCAAGAAGCCCGAGGTGCGCCCGCGCGACCTGTCGGCCTATCTCAACCAGCTGCTTCAGGCCCGCGGCCTGAAGCGCGCCGCTGTGGTGCGCGACGCCGGACTGAACGAGACCTTCGGCTATCAGATTTTCACCGGCACGCGTCGGGCCTCGCGAGACAACCTGTTGAAGATCGCCTTCGCCTTGGGGCTGACGCTGCGCGAGACCAACCGCCTGTTGCAGGCGGGAGGGGTCAACGAGCTGTACTGCAAGAACCGTCGCGATGCCATTATCATCTTCGCTATCAGCCATGGCTATGCGCTGCAGAAAACCGAAGAGGAACTGTACCGGTTCGGGGAGGCGACGATCGGCTAGAGGCGCTTCGGACTGGAATCGGGCCGCCTCGGACGCCGCATGGTCGGCAATCGAGGCGGCCTTTGGTACCATAGGGGCTATGAGCAACGATCCGCTGGCGACATATCTGGAAGCCCTCGCACGGGATGACTGCTACCGCGTCCACCGTGTTTTGAAGGCGAGTGCGCACGAGACCACCGAGGTGGTCTTCTTTATGGGCGCCAACGACGCGGCGCTCGGCCCGTTCGTGCGCAAGCGCATCAGCGGGGAGGTGCCTCTCGGGAGCGCCTACGGTCTGATCATGGAAGCCCAGCGCGCCGGCCGGCGGTTCCGCCACCTGCCCCGCATTTACGACGTGCACGAGCGCGACGGCGACTTGGTGGTGGTCATGGAATTTGTGGGCGGCCGCACACTGCGCGACCTGGTCTACGAGCAGGATGCCTCGCCGGCGCTCGCCTGCGCGGTGTTCCCGGCTCTGTGCGACGGGGCTATCGAGCTGCACGAGGCGTTCGCCCCGCCCCTCATCCACCGCGATTTGAAGCCGAGCAACATCATCGTGAGCGATGGCGGCCTCACGATCATCGACTTCGGCATCGCCCGCAGCTTCCGCGAGGGGGCCGGCGCCGATACAACCCACTTCGGCACCCGCTCCTACGCGCCGCCCGAGCAGTTCGGCTACGGTCAGACCGACGTGCGCAGCGATGTCTACGCGCTGGGCATGCTGCTGTACTACCTGGTGACCGAACGCGATCCGGATGCCCAGGTGGCAACTGCGGGCTTCACCGAGCCGGACGTGCCCTCGGTACTGCAGCCGGTATTGCGACGGGCCTGCGCCTTCGATCCCGCGGCGCGCTTCCAAACGGTGCGCGAGCTGCGAGCGGCCTTTATGGCCGCGATGGCTCAGCAGCCTGGGGCTGCGGCGGTGCCGGCGCCTGTCGCCGCGCCATCGGCGCATGCGCAGGTGCCGATGGCGCCAGAGACGCGAGGCCCTGCCGGGGTGCCGTTGTCCCATGGCGGCTCAGCTTTGGGTCCGGCAGCTTCCCCGCCGGCGTCTGAGGCTGCGGACGCCCCGACGTCCAAGGCTCCTTTCGGGTCGGGGAGGGTGTGGACGGTCCGTTCCGTGAGCGCCGTTATCGTGTGCGGCCTGTTCGCGTTGGTGTCGGTGCTCTGCGCTTTTGGCTCCTCGGGCGATACGGCGACGTGGCCCTTGGGACTGCGGATGCTGTATTTCTGGCCGTTCGGCCTCTTGTTCTTCGGAGGCGCGGCCTGCCTGTGGATGGGAGACTCCCTCTTCGCGAAGCTGTTCGCGCGGTTCGGTCTGACCACGCGCGCCCGCAAGCGCTTGGCGGGGTGGGGACTCATCGTGGCGTCTTCGCTTATCCTCACTGCAGTGGTCGGATTGGCCGAATCGCTCGGATACCCTACCTCTCGCGGCTAGGCTGCCCTCGGTCCTCCCAGCGGGTTTCCCAGAAGGCGACGGCGCTTGCGGCGGCCACGTTGAGGGAATCTACGCCGTGGGCCATGGGAATGCGCGCGGTCATGTCGCAGGCGGCGATGGTGTCCGCAGCCAGGCCGTCGCCCTCGGTGCCGAGGACGAGCGCCAGTTTCTCAGCCGATTTCAGACGCGCGTCGGTGATGGGGAGGGCTGCGTCGGTCAAAGCGAGCGCTACGGTGGCGAAACCTGCCTCGCGCAGAAGAGCGCAACCTTGCGCCGCCCAGGCGCGCTCGCCTTCCAGATGCACCCAGGGCACTTGGAACACGGTGCCCATGGACACGCGGGAGGCGCGGCGGAAGAGCGGGTCGTGGCAGGCCGGCGTCAGCAGCACCGCGTCGATGCCGAGGGCTGCGGCGCTGCGGAAGATGGCGCCGATATTCGTGTAGTTGGTGACGTCCTCCAGCACGGCCACGCGATGGGCGCGCGTCAGCAGGGCGGTCAGATCCGGACGCGGGGGACGGTGGAAGCAGCACAGGGGCCCGCGGGTTTCCCGATAGCCGGTGACCGCGCGCACTTCCTCGGTCGGCGCCACGATGACGGGGGCGGCCGGCGCGGCGGCGCGAATGCGCGCGAGGAGCGGCGCTGCTGCCCGCTCCCAACGCTTGTCGGTGAGCACGGCGAAGGGTGTGCAGCCGGCGTCGAGGGCTCGCGCGATCACGTTGACCGATTCGGCGATGAACAAGCCGTCGGCCAGCCGGTCCGGGTCGGCGTCGGCATCGCAGGCGCGGGCGAGGCCGACCAGCTGCTTGGGATCGCGCAGCTCGCCGTCGGTCATGGAGGCGAACGGAGCGAGGTGGGCGGGAAAGGACCGCTCGTCCTCAACGGGCGGCTTGCCGGCCTCGGCGGCGTCGGCCGTTCCGTGTCGCCCGGCCGCGGCGAGGTTTCGCGGCATCTCAGCTCACGCCCTTCTTCACGATAATCGCCGGGGGTGGCGCCAGGTAGCGGGCCGGGTAGATGATGACGGCGGCCTTGCCGCAGCGCTCGAGTGCGGCTGTTACGAGCACGGGTGCGGCAAAGCAGGCGACCAGGCCCGCGGCAAAGCAGAGCCAGGGGGCGGCGCTGACGCTCAGCCCGCATGCCGACAGCCCCGCGACGGTCAGCTTCAGCGCGATGGGCCCCACGAGCCAGAAGGCCATGGTGTAGCGCGTGGCGAAACCGTAGAAGGCGTTTTGGGTGCCAGAGCGAAATGCCGAGGAGAACAGCGAGGCAAACCAGAAGATGCCGATGGCATCCAGAAGGGCGTGGGAGGCCTCGCCGAGCCAGCCGGCGATGAAGGTGATGACGCTGGCGGCGATCCACAGCGAGCCGAGGGCCCAGGCTTTCTCGCGGCTGCGCAGCAGCGGCAGGGCGCCGAACAGGGAGACGGCCATGCCGGTGGCGAACCAGATCCAGTTCTCGGCAACCGACACGACGGCGTAGGGCAGCTGGGCGGCAGCCGGTGCGCTGCCGGGCAGCGAGAGCGCCGCGACGATGGCGAGCTTGCAGGCAAGCGCGGCAAACAGGAGGCCGCGGGCATTGCGGCGGCTGATCACGGTGGGAGTGATGGCGTAGAGGATGAGCGAGGTGTAGAGGTAGCCGAGGGGCTCCATGGGGCGAGCCAGGAGCGCATCGAGGAGCGTGGTGCCGTCCAAGACGCGCGCGCCGCCCGTGACGGTGCTCGCGGCCAGGGCAAGCACGGTGAAGACAGCGAAGGGCACCAGCAAGATGACGGCCTCTCGCCGCAGGTTGGCTATCCAGGCGCTGCGGGTGCGCACGCTGCGGTAGCGCTGGTACAAATACCCGCTCGCGAAGTAGAAGAGGGGAAACTGCATCGGGAAGAGGCAGTCGATGGCCCATTCGGCGATACCTCCTTCGGGAATGGCGCCGAAGGAGGCGGCGAAGGCGAGCAAGCTGCCGAAGGCGATGAGGAGGGCGGCGGTGGCCTCCATGTTGACGACCCACGTGTCTTGCGGGTGGTCGAGTCCGCGGCCGTGCATCTCGTGGATGGCGGCGGGACGGTTCGCTGTGTCGGCAGTTCGGTTCATGGCGCCTTCGTGGTCGTGCGGGCGGGTCGGATCGTCGGTGCCGTTGCCGGCCTCGACGATTGCCTCATCATCGCCGAGGCCGGCGTCTCCTTTTGCGGGACGGCTGCAAAAGGGGCGCGCGGGCGGTGGGCGGCGCAGATTCAGGACTGCTTTCCGACGTCGGCCTCCGTGGTCCGGATGCGGGCGATGCGCTCGTAGGGCTCGGGGCAATTCTCGTCGGCGAGCATGATCCGCTCGAATTCGCGGCGCCGGGTCACGTAGGCTTTTCGGAAAATATTCGAGGCGTGGAACTGCACGGTTCGCGGCGACAGGCGGCACATGACGGCGATCTCGTCGTAGCTGCGGTGCTGCAAGATGAGCTCGGCGATGGTCGTCTCACGCGGGGTGAGGCCGAGTGCGTCAAGCTCGCGGCGTATCAGCTCGGCGCGACTTGCGAGGTGCACCTCCTGGCGGCGCAGGTCGCGCTGGCGCAGGGCGAGCATGATCCCGATGGCGATAAAGCCGGCGGCGCAGGCGAGGGCTCCGGCTATTAAGGAGAGGTGCAGCGCGTCGGTGGAAGCGGGATTGCCCAGCGCAATGGAGCAGGCGCCGCCGCCGAGGGCGCACGCCGCTCCGAAGGCGGCGAGGGCTCCGATGAGGTAGGGGAGGGAGCGGGGCGCAGACGCTGGCCTGGGCGGCGCGCCACGGAGGTCGGTGTGGAGGTGCGTGAAGGTCGCCCTGGCGACCGGAGTCGTTCTGCTCATGGCTCTTCCTTTGTCTTCGAGAATGCGAACGCCGGGGTTCGCGGTGCCCCCGAGCCGAAGGGGCGCACGTCTGCGCTGCGGAAGGTTGCGGATGCGGGGCAAAGGGGCACTTCGTCCCGCAAGCGGCGGCTTTCTCCTGGGCCATCGGGATCTCCGATCATAGTAGTGCGACGGTCGCCCCACCCGGCTGCGCCGGCGGCTTTCCCAAGCGATTACCCAGCGGCGAGGTTGCCGTAAAGGAAGGGGCCGCGGGAGGGCCGCAGGCGGGGGTGTTGCGGCGCCCGCACCCGTTTCGAGGGGGAGGAAAGGGGCCGCTTGCGCGCGGAAGGCGGCCTCATACGGGGAGAATGCGGCGAGAGCGCAAAGGGCTCGCCGCGGCGGATCTGGGGTCGAGCCGTGTCCGTGAGGTTGTCCAAACGTGGACTTTCTCGGGAAGTGGAGGGACGCCTGCCCGTTCATGCTAGGATTTTGCGGCGATGCGCCCGAGTGCGGACGCAGGATAGGGCGGCCTGCACGGGGCTGCGATCGAAACCGAGACTGAAAAGGTGCGAGCGTTCCCATGGATATGTTCATCGAGATTCTGAAAGCGTTCTTCATCGGCGTGGTGGAGGGCATTACCGAGTGGCTGCCTATCTCCTCTACCGGCCATATGATCCTCGTGGACGAGTTCGTGAAGCTGAACGTGTCGCCTGAGTTCCTCGAGCTGTTCTTGGTAGTCATCCAGCTCGGCGCCATCATGGCCGTGCTCATTTTGTACTTCCACAAGCTGAACCCCTTCTCGCCTCGCAAGACGGCGCCCGAGAAGCGCGGCACGTGGCGGCTGTGGGGCATGGTGGCCATCGGGTGCATTCCGGCGGCGGCCATCGGCCTGACCCTGGACGATTTTTTCAACGAGTACTTCTACAACGCCTGGACGGTGGCGGTGGCGCTTATCGTGTACGGCGTGGTGTTCATCCTGCTGGAGCGGCGCAACCGCAAGCGCGAGGCGGCGTGGCTGGCGTCCCGCGGCTCGCGCGCTTCTCGGGGCGCCCATGCGCGGCCGCTGCCCGTGGGTCCGGGCGATGACGGCGACGATGCCGAGGCCGCCCTGTTCCGCGTGCGCACCGTGGACGAGATCGACTGGAAGACGGCGCTTAAAATCGGCTGCTTCCAGATGCTCGCCATCATTCCGGGCACGAGCCGCTCGGGCTCCACCATCATCGGCGGCATGCTCTGCGGCTGCTCGCGCACGGCGGCGGCCGAGTTCACGTTCTTCTTGGCCATTCCCGTCATGTTCGGCTGGGGCGTGCTGAAGCTCATCAAGTACATCCTGGCCGTGGGCCTGGCCATGACCGCCACCGAGATAGCCGTGCTCGTCGTGGGCATTGTGACGGCATTCGTGGTGTCGGTCATCTCCATCAAGTTCCTCATGGGTTACATCAAGAAGAACGACTTCACCGCTTTCGGCGTCTACCGCATCATCGTGGGTATCGTGGTGCTGGCCTACTTCGGCGTGAAGGTGCTGCTGTAGGCTGGATGCGGAATCGCGGATCCCGCAACATCGGTAGTCAATTGAATTGTCTTATGATAATCTGGCCTCCAAGGAAAGGTTCCGCGCGGGCGGGTGCCGAGAAAGGGGAGGTCTGTGTTCAGCGAGCTGGTCGTGGCCTACCTGTTTCTCGGGGGCACCGGTGCCGGCGCTTGCGCGGTTATGGCCGTTGCGGGACTGCTTGTCGACGGCGATCAGCTGCGCTTGTGCGCCACGTCGCGTTTTCTTGACGAGCGCGCCCGGGCCTACGGGCACTTTTTCGGAACGGGGCTTACCGCGAGCGTCGCGGTGCTCGTACTGGGAATGATCTGCCTTGCGGCCGATGCGGGACGTCCCGATCGGCTGGTGCTGCTCGCGGTTTCCGAGCCGACGAACTATCTTGTTTTAGGGGCGTGGTCCCTTTCAGCGTGCTTTGGGCTCGGGGTTTTGGCCGTTCTTGCATGGCGCGGGATTTTGCCGGCCACTCTGGCGGCTTTTCGTGTTCTGGGCGTATTGCTGGCCGTCGTCTCGTTTGTGACCATGGCCTACACGGGGCTGTTGCTCTCGAGTATGGCTTCGGTGCCGTTATGGCACAGTCTGTGGCTGCCGGTGATGTTCGTGCTTTCGAGCCTCTCGTGCGGCATCGCGCTGGTGCTGGCCAGCGCGATACTGGGGAGAAGCGCCTGTGCTTTCGCAAGCGTGCTGCGCATGCTCGTTCGCATCGACGGTCTGATTATCGTTGTCGAGGCGCTGGTTCTGGCGGCTTGGCTGGTTGCCGTATGTGCGGCGGCGGGCGCCGGGTCGGCAGATGCGAATGCGACATCCACCGATGCCGCCGCCCTTGCCTCGGTGCGCCTGCTGCTTGCGGGACCGGATGCGTTGGCATTCTGGGTGGGCTTGGTGGCCGTCGGGCTCGTTGTGCCGCTGGCCATCGATGCGATCGCCTCGTGCGCCCTCAGTTCGCCCCGCGCCTCCTTGGCGACGCTGTCCGGACAGACCGCGTTTCTGGCATCGGCGACAGGTGTCCTCGTCGGGGGCGCTTGTTTGCGCGCAACCATTGTGTCCGCTGCTCTTGTGCCCGCCGCCGTGAGCTTGCTCTAACCGCCCTCAAGAGAAAGGCCCCCATGTTTCCCTTCGAGATCGACGAATCCAGCGACGTGCCCCTGTGGGTGCAGCTGCGCAACCGCATCGCCTACCTCATCAACGACGGCTACTTCAAGCCCGGCGACAAGCTGCCCACGGTGCGCGGCTTGGCCTCGGAGATCTCCATCAACTACAACACGGTGAACAAGGCCTATCTGAGCCTGGTGTCCGACGGGTATCTGGAATCGACCCGCGGCCGCGGCGTGTTCGTGACCGACATGGTGGCGCAAGAGGGCGGCGAGGGCCGCGCCGAAGTGGAGGCGGTGCTCGACGAGTGTATCGCCTCGTGCCGTGAGATGGGCATGGACTACGACGACATCGAGCATGCCATGGGCCGCAAGATCAAGCGCCTGAAGCACGAGGAGGCCCGCGAGCGGGGCGAGGTGGCGGCCCGTATCATCGACTTCGAGCCGAAGCGCACCTTGCCGGCGCAAGAGGCCTGATCGGCGCGCCCGGCGCGCACGTTTTGACCGCCCAGAGTCCGAATTTGGCGCAGGGGCGGAGAAGGAAAGGGAGAAGGAGAGAACGATGCGCAGGCAGTCAAACGAGGCCGGCCCGTCCGAGAATCGCAGCCGCCGCTTTCGCGTGGCGCCCGACGCCTCCACGCAGGTGGTGGAGGAGCGGGCGTCGAATGCCGGGGTGCTCCTGTTCTCGGCAGTGCTCTTCGCCGCGGTGTTCCTCGTGGCGTTGGGCCTCGGTGGCCTGGTGGCGGGCGTCGTCACGCTGCCGGGCATTGCGGTTGCGGCTGTGGCGGCGGCGTTGGGGACGGCCAGCTGCCATGTTGCCCAGCAGTGGGAACGGGTGGTAGTGCTGCGCCTGGGCCGTTTCAACCGCGTGTCGGGCCCGGGGCTGTTCTGGACCTGGCCCGTCGTGGAGGCGAACACCCTGCGGGTGGACACGCGCACGCGGGTGACCACCTTCTACGCCGAGGAGACCCTCACGGCCGATCTGGTGCCCTTGGATGTGGATGCCGTGCTGTTCTGGCACGTGTGGGACGCGAAGGCGGCCTGCCTGGAAGTGGGCGATTTCACCCGGGCTGTGGAGATGGCGGCCCAAACGGCCCTGCGCGACGCCATCGGCCGGGCGGGGGCCGCCGAGGTGGCCATCCGCCGCGAGCAGCTGGACCGCGAGCTCAAGCGGGTGCTGGAGGAGAAGACGGCGCCCTGGGGCGTGACCGTGCTGTCGGTGGAGGTGCGCGACATTTTGCTGCCTCGCGAGCTGCAAGAGGCCATGAGCCTGGAGGCCCAGGCCGAGCAGCGCAAGAAGGCCCGCATTATCCTCATGGAGGCGGAGCAGGACGTCTTCGAGACCCTGGCCGAGATGGAGGACTTGGTGGGCGGCCCCGAGGCCGTGGGGCGTCTGCGCACCATGCACCTGCTGAACGAGTCGCTGCGCGAGGGCAAGGGCACCGTGGTTATCCCCAGCGCCTTCGCCGAGGGCTTCAACGAGGGTTTAGGCGACCTGCTCAAGGGGTAGGTATCAAAAATAGTTGATATCCATGCTATTCTTCCATTTCATCAAGAATATTTGACATTTCTGAAATATGAGATAATATCAAGAAAACTTGATGAATTCGGAGGTTCGCGATGAATTGGACCAATGTGTACGGCCTCGATCAGCTGGGGTCGTTTCTCCAGAAGACGCGCAAGGAAAAAGGGTACACCCAAGATGAGTTCGCGGAGATCATCGGCGCCTCCCATGCCACGCTTTCGGCCCTCGAGAACGGGAAAAGCGTCAGTTCCCAGACACTCATGCGTGCCATCAGCGATTTGGGGCTGAAGCTCGTGGTTCTTCCTAAGGGCGCGCAGGCGGAAGTGCGTGAGGGCGCCGCTCCTGCAGCGGCGTTTTCGCGTTCGCACGAAGAGGGGAGCCGGGCATGAATTCTGAATCCCTTGAAGTGCGCCTCGCTGGCGAGAAAGTCGGCGAATTGGTCCGCACGAAAAACGGTGCCCGCTTCATGTTTTCAGAAGAGGTCGCTTCGACTCACCCCTTCTCGCCTTTACTCTCAACGGCGCTCTGCGTGCAAGAGCGGCCCTTCGATGCACTGCGAACGTTTTCCTGGTTCTCGGGTCTGCTGCCCGAAGACGCGAGACTCGATGAGCTGCGGCGGTTCTACGGCATCGCTGAAGGCGATTATTTCGGATTGCTTGCCCAAATAGGTTGGGAGTGCGCCGGCGCTGTTGAGGTGATGCCTCGGGAAGATTGGGCGCTGGCTCGTGCGAGCCAGGAGCTTTCTCGCGAAAAGAGGCTGACGCCTGAAGAGCTGGCGATCCGCTTGGCTGCCTTGCCGTCGCACCCCTACGACGACGCCTCTTCCTTGCGTGTGTCCCTCGGTGGTTTCCAGGAGAAGCTCTGCGTAATTATCGAATCGGAGGATTGGGCTGAGATCGAAGCGGGCCACAGGGTCTTGAGCTCGGCAGCGCTCCCTTTGGACGGAGCTCCTTCGACGCATATCTTGAAGCCCCAGCCCCAAGGACGACTCGCGGGGCTGGTGGAAGGGGAAGCGTGGGGGATGGAGGTTGCTCGCCACGTGACGGAAACGGCCGGCTCAACTCTTCTTGACCTGCCTGAAGCGCCCCCTACGTTGCTCGTAGAGCGTTTCGATCGGATTGAAACCGGGGGAGGCCTCGTGCGGCTGCACCAAGAAGATTGCGCACAGGCCCTTGGCATAGAGCCGGGACGCAAGTACGCAGCGACAGCGTCGCCGACGAAAAGCGATCCGACCTACAAGGGCGTTGCCGATTTGCTGTCCCGCTACGCGGTCGATCCGTTGGAAGAGCGAAAGCGGCTCCTGCGGCATCTCTTCGTGAACGCCGTTTTGGGGAACACCGATGCCCACGCCAAGAATTACGCACTGCTCCACGAGGGCGATACCGTTCGCCTTGCGCCGCTCTACGATGTTGTGCCGGCTCTTGAGATCACACCGCATATGCTGTTCATGGGTCTGCGCATCGATGGCCGCATTCGCATCGATCGGATCGGGCGAGAGAATGTCGAGGCCGAAGCCTGCTCGTGGGGTCTGCCTGCTCGCGTCGTAGGCGAGGCGCTCGAGAAGGCGGTGGAAGATGTCCGGCTCGGCATCACGATTGCCAGTGAGCTTTATCCCGAGGCTGGCGCCCGTCACGCCGTCCCCGCCTTGGATCGGTTGGAGGCGATGGGGTTCTAGATTTCGTGAGCGGCTTGAACGCTTTTGGGGAAAGCGGCGGTCAGCACGGAAGAAAGGTTAAGTTGTGGCAGAAAATGAGAATCAGGGGGCTGTACGGTTTTTGGAGGCCCAGGCGGACGGCGTCTACGAGCAGGCGCTGGCAGAATTGCGCGACGGCTGCAAGCAGGGGCATTGGATCTGGTTTGTGTTCCCGCAAGTGCGCGGCCTGGGGTTCAGCTGGGCGGCCGACTACTTCGGGATCGGCAGCTGGGAAGAGGCTGAGGCCTATATGGCCGATGAGGTGCTGTCGGCGCGCTTGCGGGAGGCGGCCCAGGCGCTTCTCGACCTGCCGGGCGATGATCCCGCGGCCGTGCTCGGCTCTATTGATGCTCTGAAAGTGCGCTCGTCCATGACTCTTTTCGAATTGGTCAGCGGTGCTCCGGAGTTCCCCGCTGTGCTGGAGCGCTACTACCACGGTCAACGCGACGACCTCACCCTGGAAATCGTGCGGGAGTTTCCCGTCCATAGCGTATTGTTTCTCGATTTCGATGGTGTCATGCAGCCAGATTATGAGAAAAGCCATACGCTGTCACCGGAAGAATTCACCTCTCTGAGACATCGTGTGGTCGAGCAATACGGTGATAACGGTTACTTAAGATTGGGGAACGGCGACATCGCTGCTGCGCTATACGATTGGACGGACGAGGCCGTGGAGGGTGTGCAGCGCATCGTCGGCGAGGGCAATGCTCGCATCGTGGTGTCAAGCAGTTGGCGGTTTTACGATGATGACGATAGACTGCAGCACCTCCTCAATTTGCGAGGCTTGGGAAGCTACTTCGATGGTGCCCTTTCTCGTGACTACGCAGTGGAGCGAGAAGACGCCATAAAAGAGTATGTCGAAGGGCACCCTCGATCTGTCGGCCAGTATGTAGCTGTTGACGATGCAAGGCTTCAAGGCCTCGACGATCATTTCGTGCGTATCAGAGGCGGCTCGTTGAAGAGGGTGCATGCCGAAAAGGCATTGCTTATTTTGCAAGACGAACCAGAGGCAAAGCCCATAGGTCGCCCTTAGATTCTATCCCGACTGCTAGATTCGCTAGACTTCGGAGTGAAAACTAGACTTACTAGATAACTAGATTTTCTAGATTTTTACAAGCAGGCGGCTTGGTTGAAGGGGCGGATTCGCTTGAGTTCGGGCTCGAGCTTGCGCCGGGTGATTTCCAGATCGTAGGCCTCTTGGGCGCGAAGCCAGTAGCCATCGGTGAGACCGAAGAAGCGGCAGAGGCGCAAGTCGGTATCGGCAGTGATGGCCCGACGTCCGAGGACGATCTGGCCGATGCGCTGCGCGGGAACGCCGATTTCTTTCGCGAGCCGGTACTGCGATAGGCCCATGGGTTTGAGAAACTCTTCGGAGAGCAGCTCTCCAGGCGTTATGGGATCGAGAAGGTCGGGCATGGTGGCCTCCTAGTGGTAGTCGGTTATCTGAACATCTGCGGGCCCCGCTGCCGTCCAACGAAAGCAGATGCGATATTGGTCGTTGATCCGAATGCTCCAAAACCCTTCACGATCGCCCGATAACTTCTCAAGATGGTTGCCAGGCGGTATGCGAAGGTCCTGGAGGTCACCTGCGATCTCCAGTTGCTGAAGTTTTCTTCGCGCCACACGTTCAAAGACGACGAACCGTTGAACACGCTGTCCGCGAGCGAGTAGCTCTGTGCTCCTGTCCGCAAACGTTCTGATCATAATAACTCCTTGCGTTAATAACGTCAAGCGTGATTAAATGATTTGGGATTGATATTATAATACGAATAAATGTTTGGTATTCAAGTCTTGACTTTCGCTTGAGTGCGATGGGGCCATCGGGCCGCCACATCGCACGGTAATGCGGTTTTGCATATATCCTCAAGAAAGATAGTCTGCTGCAAAAATTGTCCTATGATAATCCTTGCATTGTCATAGGACAATTTGCTATGATGCGCCCGGAAGAATTTGGCCAATTCTTACGGACTGCCAATTTGAGAGGGGCAAGGACGGCCCGCACGAGGAGGTGCGGGCCGCGAGTGCCGAACGGATTATCGCGCGGATACGAAACGGAATGCCCGCAAGGACGGATGCCAGCTCGGGCGCGTTGCCGACGAGGGTGACGGCCGGCGAAAGGAGCCCGCCTGCGATACCGCGCGGCGCAGCCCTCAGGGAATTCAAAGGAGGAGAGATGTCGGGAGCACGAAACTCCACGCTCACCCGCAGGAGCTTCCTCAAGACAACGGGCGCGGCCGCTGCCGGGCTCGCCTGCGTGGGCGCCGCTGGTGCTGCCTTGAGCGGTGAGGTGCTGGCCCCTGCCCGGGCCCATGCAGAGGGAGAGGAGCGCACGGCTCATCTGTGCCACCAGTTCCATTGCTTGACGGGATGCAATCTGAAATGCACCATTCGCGATGACCGCATCACGCTGATCGAGCCGAGCGACTTGATGGTCGACAAGAAACACTCGACCATCTGTCTGCGCGGCATCGGCGAGGTCGCGCACATTTACGCACAGGATCGTCTCAAGGTGCCGATGAAGCGCGTTGGCGAACGCGGCGAGGGTGAATTCGTCCAGATTAGCTGGGACGAGGCCATCCAGACTATCGCCGACAACCTGAAGGAGGCCCAGCAGAAATACGGCGAGGGATCGGTCTTCATCCGCAAGTCCACCGAGGCGGGCATAGAATTCGACTTCCTGGCCCAGCTGATCCATGCGGATTCTGGCGGCAACTGGGGACTCGACCGCGGCCAGGCCAACGGCCTGGGGCCGGCTCTGGGCCCGTGGAGCTATCTTTCGAACCGCTCCCACTGGGAGTTCAAGGATGCGGCCACCATTATCGAGCTGAGCCACAATCCTTTGGAGAGCGCCATGGTATGGTCGCGCCCGCTGATGGATGCGAAGGAGGCGGGCACCTACATTGTGACCATCGACCCGCGCTTCACGGGCACGGCGGCGAAATCCAACGAGTGGCTTCCCGTGCGTCCCGGCACCGACGCGGCGATTATCCAGGGCATGCTGAAGGCCATCGTGGACAATGGCTGGTATGACGAGGAGTTCATGCTCGCGCGCACTTCCTGCCCCTATCTGGTTGATCGTGTCACGGGAAAGAGCTATCGCAGCGCCGAGGTCATGGCCCCCAACCCGACCGTGGTCGGTGCCGAGCCCGTGGGCGCCCCCTTCGTGTGGGACACCGTGACCAATGCCCCGGTCCTGTACGACAGCGCGACCGCCGTGCCGGCCCTCGAGGGCGAATGGACGGTGGACGGCATGCAGCTGGTCACCGAGTTCACGCTCATTAAGGAGTGGCTGGATACGATCACGCTTAGTTGGGCCGCGCAGACGTCGGGCATCGACGAGCAGGTTATCGTGAACTTGGCCGACCGCTATGCCAACAACGGCCCTGCCATTATCGACATCGGGCTGGGTGGTGCCGACAAGTACACCAACGCCGATGTGCTGGGCCACTCGACGGCTCTGCTGGTGGCCTTGACCGGCCAGTACGGCAAGAAGGGCGCGGGCCTCGGCTCCTATTGCGGCTTGGGCTCCAATGATCCTTCGGCAACGCTCAACTACTGGGTTCTTCCCGAGGAGTACCACTACGGGGAAAGCCCGGTTGCCATGTACGACATGCCCTACCAGGAGAACAACATTCATGCGGCCCTGACATTCGGCGATGCGTTCACTCTTGAGGCCGGAGCGGCGAACGACATGCTCGAGTGGGTGAAGTCCCTCGACTTCTTCGCCATCGTCGACCTGTACCACTCATCGGCGGTGGACTACGCCGACATCGTATTGCCGGCCTGCACGAAATTCGAGTGCGAGGAGAACGTGAAGCAGCTGCGCGACAGCATGGGTCACGTGATGCTGGCCAACGGCATGGTCGCCCCGCTGTTCGAATCGAAGAGCGACTTGCAGATCGAACGCTTGCTCGCCGCCCAGTGGGGCCTTGAGGATCTGCTGCCCGAGACCTACGAGGAGCTTGCGCGGTTCATGCTCGATGGAGCGGCGGAGCTCGACCCGCGCATGGAGGGCATCACCTATGACGCTCTGCTGGCCAACGGGGGTGTCATGGCCCTGCCGGAAACCGGCGAGGACTACCTGCCCGACGGATTGGCCGAGGGCTTCCTGACGCCGTCCACGCGCATCGAGCTGTACTACGAGTATTTGGCCGACCAGGGCCATGGGCTGCCGGTTTACGAGGATGCGAACGAGGCCTACGAGAGCAATCCCAAGAAAGAGCAGTTCCCGCTGTACTTCACCCAGGGCAAGAGCCGTTATCGCATCCATGCCTACTACTCTGCGAACGAGTGGTTCCAGGAGGACTTCGGCCCCAGCCTGAACATGGCACCCGAGGATGCCGAGGCTCGCGGCATCGTCACCGGCGACGACGTGCGCGTCTTTAACGATCGAGGCTCCTTCGTGGCGACGGCCCTGGTAAACCGCTCGCTGCAGCCGGGCGTGCTCTTCATGGCCGAGACGACCTACACGCGCTACTACAAGGAAGGGTTCTTGCAGAACGTGACCAACTCGGCGCGGCTCGAGCGCGGCTATTCGATGTTCTTCGGCCCCCAGATTCCCTACAACGATGTGTTGGTGGAAGTAGAGAAGGCGTAGGTGAAATCATGACGAGATACGGAATGGCCATTAACCAAACGCGCTGCATTGGCTGTCAGACGTGCGCTTTTGCCTGCAAGATGCAGAATGGTGTGGCGAAGGACATGCGCTGGAACCGCGTGCTTACCGAAGGGGGCGGGGTGGCAGACGACGCCCAAGGGCAGTACCCGAACCTTACGCGCACGTACCTGCCGCTGGCGTGCCAGCATTGCGAGAACCCCGCCTGCCTGAAGGCGTGCCCCACCGGCGCCACCTACAAAGACGAGATGGGTCGCGTGGAAATCGACTACGACAAGTGCATCGGCTGCCGCATGTGCATGGCCGCCTGCCCCTACAACGCCCGCTCCTTCAACTGGGCAGAGCCGGCATTCGTGCCCGATTTCGTCTATGGCGACGGGCAGGTCGAGCGCCGGGAACGGGGCGTGGCCGAGAAGTGCACCCTGTGCAAGGAGCGCACCGACCGCGGCGAGGAGCCCCGCTGCGTGCAGTGCTGCCCGCTGGATGCCCGCATCTTCGGCGACCTGGACGACCCGAACTCCGAGGTGTCGAAGGTCATCGTCGAGCGCAAGGCCCGCGTGCTCTTGGAGGAGCAGGGCACCCGCCCGCAGGTCTACTACTTCGAATAGGGAGCGAGAAAATGGAACTGTTCAAGCGAAACAAAGCAGCTACGGCGGTACTGGCCGTGCTCGCCTGCGTCGGCGTGGGCGCCTGGATCTACCAGCTCGTGGGCGGCCTGGCCGTGACCGGCATGTCCAACGGCGTGTCGTGGGGAGCCTACATCACCATGTTCATGTTCTTCGTGGGCCTGTCGGCCGGCGGCCTCATCGTGGCCTCCTCGGCCAGCGTCTTCCACATCAAGGCGTTCAAGCGGGTGGCCATGCCGGCGGTTATCCTGTCCACGGTATGCATCTGCCTGGCCGGCATGTTCGTGCTCATCGACCTGGGCGGCATTCAACGCGTGTGGCGCATCGTGACCGGTCCGAACCCGGCGTCGCCTTTGGTGTGGGACATCTGCGTCATCACCTGCTACCTGGTCATCAACATCCTGTACCTGCACTTCATGCGCAAGGGGGCCGAGCGCGCCGTGGCCATGGTGTCTCGCTTCGCCCTGCCCTGCGCCATTCTCGTGCACTCGGTGACCGCCTGGATCTTCGGCCTGCAAATTGCCAAGGAGGGCTGGTTCTCGGCCATCATGGCTCCTATCTTCGTGGCGAGCGCCATGGACTCGGGCCTGGCCCTGCTGCTCATCGTGCTGTCGGCGCTGAACGCCTCGGGCCGCTTTAAGACCCCCAAGGAGCTCATCGCGAGCCTGGCCGGCCTTTTGGCCACCTGCATCGCGGTGGATGCCTACTTCATCTTCTGCGAGGTGCTGACCATGGGCTATCCCGGCGCCGCCGGTGCTGAGACGCTGGCCCTCATGGTGGCGGGTCCCACCGCCCCGTTCTTCTGGTTCGAAGTTATCGGCGGCCTGCTTATCCCCTTCTGCGTGCTGGTCTTCGCGAAGAACCGCGCGAAGACGGGGCTTGTGGTGGGCGCGAGCGTGCTGGTGGTGGCGGGCGTGCTGTGCAAGCGCGTGTGGCTGCTGTTCACCTCGTTCATCGGCCAGAATGTGGCCGGCGCCCCGGGTGTGATGACCGCCGACGGCTGGGCGATGGCCGGCTCCTATGCGCCCACGCTCGTAGAGGTGACCATCATTGTGGGCGTAGTGTCGGTGGGCGCCCTCGGCTTCATGGCCCTGGCCTCGAAGCTGCTTCAGCCCGCGGCTGAGGAGGAGACGGTTCCGGCTGCGACCTCCCGCACCAGCGCCCCCGAGCTGGAGTTCGACCCGCAGGTGGCGTAAGCGAGGAAGAGATGGGAAGGGGCTTGGAGCTTCGCGGTTAGGTCGAGGCGCTGAACCCCTGCGGCTCGGTCGCCGCTCTTCCGAGTTACAACCTAGAACGTTTCCAACCGGGCCTCCGTGCTGCAACGGAGGCCCGGTTTTCATATCTTGATGGCCCGGGGTACCGAAGTTGTCAGATCGTCAACGGAATGATGTCCGCCGAGCGGCGTTGGTTACGTAACAGTGACGGGGCTAGCCCCTGTTCAACCGGTTGTTTTCAAGGCCCATGCGGTGAGCCTGATTTTGTGCGCGCGCCTTAACATGGTGTCCATAGGAGATGGTTCTGCTGTCGCTCGCACCGTAGGGAGGGCGGTGGCACAACGGCAGGAACCAGGATACGGGCGTTACGGGCGCTAAGCGATAGGAGTTGCCTTATGGAGAAGATTTTGGATCTGGTGCGGTCGAACAACCTGGTGCAGGCGGTGCTGTGCATAGTCTTTGGCTTGTTCCTCATGATTTATCCCTCCATAACCATTCAGGGCATCATCATGCTGTTCGGCGTGGCCCTGGCGCTCATGGGTGCGGCCGGTCTGGTGTCCTACTTCCGCCAGAAGAGCGTGCGCTATCGCAATACGGGTACCCTCATGGGAGCGGTCTTCTACCTCATCATCGCCCTTATCGCCTTCGTGTTTCCCAAGGTGATTGCCGGGTTCTTCTCGGTGGTGCTCGGTGTGGTGCTCATCCTGCTCGCCATCGTGAACGTGGTGCGGGCCCTGGGGTTGCGCGCCTTCGGGGGCAGTATCTGGATCGCCGTGCTCGTGGCCGCCGTCATCGTGGGCGTCGGCGGTGTGCTCATCGTGGTGAATCCCTGGGGCGCTTCCATGACCTTCGTGCTGGTGCTGGGCGCGGCCTTCATCGCCAACGG
>ERZ777306.970-NODE-970-length-51028-cov-21.712083_pt1 | contig 51028 bp, 39 predicted proteins | sample MGYA00374966_ERZ777306 | MGnify/ENA primary metagenome ERZ777306 (study PRJEB29329, sample SAMN06343882) | mouse gut metagenome | isolation source: Mouse cecum | place: Austria: Vienna | collected 2014-11-15 ... | reverse complement strand
CGGGGCCTCTCCCCGCCGCCGTCTCTCGCGAGCGGCGCAAGGAAGTACTTTACGCTTATCCGTTTCAGCTGTCAAGAACTTTTTTCGAAATTTTCTCGATTGCCGTTCCTGCGGCCGGCTCGGTGAGCCCAGCGCTCTCACGATGGAGAGTCGCCGTCCGCGCCTTCCTCAAACGCGGGTTGAGTATATTACCCTTCTCGCCTAGGGAGCGCAAGGGGGTATTTTCAATATTTTTGAAAAAATTTTAGCTATGATGACGCCCGTGCCCGTCGCCATGGCCTTTCCCATGGCCGTTATTATGCGAGCTATCAGGTATTTCTTCACCTTGGTCGTCATTTTCCCCATGGCACGCGTCGATATGGTCGCGCAGCTGGCGCATGGACATCCCCGCGCAGTCTTCCAGAGTGTAGGAAGGATCGAGCTCCATAAGCTCGCACGCTGCCTTATAGCGCCCCACGCACAGTCCGGCAGCCGATGCCTCATCGCGCATCTCCGCATCGGCCCGGTGACAGGCATGGACACCGGGCATAGAGGCCAGCGCCGCGTCGCTGTCCTCCATAAGAGCGTTGGCCTGGCGACCGCTTTCAGTGATTACGTTGATATCTATAAGACTGTCGTCGCTCACGTAACGGGCCAGTATCTCGCTACGGGTCAGGGCGTCGATGGCCTCGCGATAGGAGCGGTGCACCACGGACACCGCGTCGAGCACAGAGCGCCCACCTTCGTTGAGAGCATCAGCGCCAATGACGATGCCAAAGGGATTCACGGTTAGCTCGATGGCAGGGTTTACGTCGATGTCCACATAGGCAGAAGGCGTTTGGTACACCCCATAGACGCCGAATGCAGCCAAGACAAGAAGAAGGCACGCGGCCAGCGCTGCCACGAGGCGGGGGCGGGGGCGCCAGGGCGCAGGCGCAGAGTTTCTTTTCGCGGCCGCTCTTTGCGTTTCGGGACAATCCGAGAACGCGAGAGCTTCGCTAGGCACGATTGCCTCTTCAGCGGAAGGAAGAAGGCCGCTCCGCTCGCGTGTCAAGGTTTCGCCGGCTCCCCCTTGACACGCGCGGACCTCTTCAATGGCAGCCAGGGCGCGATTCCGCACAGACGGGGGAAGGTGCTGACCGTCGTAGGCTTCGCGCAAGCGCTGTTCGATATCGGTCATCGCAGAGCCTCCTTCAGCGCCTTCTTGCCACGGGCGATCCAACTGTAGACGGTGTTCGCCGGGACATCCATCATGGCGGCGATCTCAGGGGCCGTATAGCCCTCGTAAAGGGCGAGGTACACGGGGGTGCGGGGCGGATCATCGAGGTTGCTCATGGCATCGAGCACCTCGACGATACGGGAATCGGGCTGGACGGCGGGGTCGCTGGACACGGGAGCGTCGGCGGTGCAGCCCTCCGCCTCCAGCGAAGGCGCGTTCCATGCAACTCGTCGCTGCATATCGCGGCAGGTATTGGCGGCGATGCGGATGAGCCACGCCTTGCGATGCTCCTCGTCGGCAAAGACCTTGTCATCGGCGAGAGCGTACTTCAAAAACACATCCTGGAAGGCGTCTTCCGCATCGGCGAAACGGCGCAGGGCATTAAGGCAGACGCGCCAGACGGTGTCGCCGTGGCGCGTCATGGCTTGCTCTATGTCGTCAGCAGGTCGCACCGATCAGGGTCGGCTAGCGCATGCACCCGTGACCGCGGCCGTGACCGTTGCCGTGATGACCGCGGCCGGCGGTGCCGCCCTCGTAGCTGTCGCAGACGCCGTTGCCGTCGGCATCGGCGTAGCCGGGACAGTTCGCGCCGTTGCCCAGGCAGTTGTCGCAGATGCCATCGCCGTCAGCGTCGGCGTAACCGGAGCAGGCGCCGGCACCGCGAGGACAGCTGCCGCCGTAGCTGCCGCACGCCCCGCTACCGCTGTCATCGACGTAGTTGGGACAGGCGCGGCTCGCTGCACCGCAGGTGTCGCACAGCCCGTCGCCGTCGGCATCGACGTAACCGCCGCATGCGCCAAAGCGACCCTCAGGATGGTGGTAGCCGTAGGCGCTGGACCCATCGGGCTGAGCTTGGGGCGCGGGAGCTTCTTCGGCCGGAGCTTCAGGAGCCGGAGCCGGATCGACCTTGGACTGCATAGCAGAACGAGCCGTCTCGATCGGCTCCGCGGGGGCGAAGACCGGGCTCGGAGCGAGGGCGGCAAACGCCACTGCCGGTACGCACAGGGCCACAACGAGCGCGACGATAATGGCGAATGTAGACTTTTTCATGGTTCAAGTTCCTCCTCGAGTTCTCTTCCATCTCTGCAAGTAACACGATTCAGCCTTGCGAATCCTTGCAAGAAATTTGAAAAACTTTTCGGAATGTCCGGTGCCGGCGCGAAAAGGCCTACACGAGGCGGACGAACTTGCGCTTGCCCACCTGGATGACGGCGCCTTCCAGCAGGGCCGGCTCCACATTGTAGGCCTTGGGGGCCAAAGCCTCGCCGTTGACCTTCACGCCGCCCTGATCGATGAGGCTGCGCGCCTCGCTCACGCTGCTCGCGAGCCCCGCCTGGTGGATAAGGCGCGCCACATAGACGAGCCCCTCGTCGTTGGGGGTCAGGTCGGCGGCGAACTCGGCGATGTCCTCGGGAACGGCATGCTGCTTGAACACGAGATCGAAAGCGGCCTCGGCCTCTTCAGCCGCAAGACTACCATGGTATGCGGCCACGATGTTACGGGCGAGTGCCCGCTTCACCTTGTTGGGATGCAGCTCGTCGGCCGCCAGCCCCGCCTCGATGGCGTCAATCTCGTCGACGGACTCGGTGGAGGCCAGACGGTAGTACTTCACCATGAGCTCGTCGGGGATGGACATGACCTTGCCGAACATGTCGGCCGGCTCGTCGGTGAGCCCGATGTAGTTGCCGTAGCTCTTCGACATCTTCTTCACGCCGTCGGTGCCCTCCAGAAGCGGCAGAGTGAGGCAGACCTGGGGCTCCATGCCCATCTTCTCCATGAGCTCGCGGCCGGCGAGCAGGTTGAACAACTGATCGGTGCCGCCCAGCTCCACGTCGGCCTTGATGACCACGGAGTCGTAGGCCTGCATGACCGGGTAGAGGAACTCGTGCAGGCTGATGGACTGGCCGGACGTGTAGCGGTTGTGGAAGTCGTCGCGCTCCAAGATGCGGGCCACGGTGAAGTTCGCCAGCAGCTTGAGCAGGGACTCCATATTCAGATCGAGGATCCATTCGGAGTTGTAGCGCAGCACGGTCTTCTCGGGATCGAGGATCTTGAAGGCCTGATCCACGTAGGTCTGGGCGTTCTCCTTGATCTGGTCGCGGGAGAGCTGCGGGCGCGTGGAATTGCGCCCCGACGGATCGCCGATAAGCGCCGTGCCGTCGCCGATGATGAGCGTGACCTGGTGCCCGAGGTCCTGGAACTGGCGCAGCTTGCGCAGCGGCACCGCATGTCCCAGGTGAATGTCGGGGGCCGTGGGGTCCACGCCGAGCTTGGCGTTCAGGGGAACCCCGCGCTTGAGCTTCTCCAGAAGCGCCGCCTCGGGAACGATGTTCGCCGTCCCGGATTTGATGATGTGCAGTTGTTCCTCAGGAGTAAGCATGAAGCACCCGCTTTTCTCGTTTTCGCTGTACCAATATATAAGTGTAGGCGATTCTAGCACAAGAACGACGAAAGCCCTGCACCTCCAGCGGGAGTGGCGCCCTTTCGCCGCAACGACAGCGCGCGATGCCCCTGCCGCGTATCACCCGAGCCCATCGTCCCGTTCACTCGAACAGCAGCACATTCGGACGCTGTTCGGCGACCTCGCGCAGCGCATCGCTGAAGCCGGCGATGCTGAAGAGGACGAAATGCTCCGCGCGATCGGGGTCGCCCCATTTCACGCGGCGGCTCTTCTCCTCCAGGGCGGTCAGCACGTCGACGCCAATGGGGCCGTTCTTGAACTTGCACTCGCCGAAGACGATGGCGCTGTCGGCCTCCGAAAGTCCTACGATATCGATCTCCCCGTCCTTGGCGTCCCACCAACGACCCACCTTTTCCAGGAACATCGGCACGATTCCCTGGGCCGAAAGATCCCAGAGCTCCGCGCGGCACACGTCCTCGTAGACGTAGGCGACATGGCGATCGATGAAGCTCTCTTCAGGCGGTCGAGCACTAACTCCCCATGACCCGATTCCAGGTAGCTCAGACCTGGCTGGACGAGCTGGAACCAGAACCGGAGGAAGTTGTCCTTGAGACGATAGAGGATCTTCTTGCTGTTCTCGGGATTCTTCTCCGTTACGGGCACTTCGCGCTCGATCATGTCCAGCGAAACGAGCGTCTTGAAATAGCGAGACAGGTGCGTTTGCGGCACTTCCAGGCGGCCCGCGATGGCACCGGCTTTCCGGTTACCCGCCGCAATCGCCTTGATGATGGAGAAGTAGCTGCCAATCTCCGACACCTCTTTCTGCAGAAGAAACGCCGGCTCGTCGAAGAGAAAGCTGTCGGGGTTGAGCACGTTGCGGCTGATGGCGCGATACACGTCCGATTCGTCCTCGAACAGCTCGATGTACTTCGGGACGCCTCCCGTCACGCTGTAGAACTCCACGAGCTCCCGCCGGCTCTTGCCCTCGAAGAAATCCCCATAGAAGCGAAACGGCAGCGGACGCAGGTGAATTTGCGCTGTGCGTCTTCCATACAGGGGACTCTCATAGTCGAGCACCTGAGCGCCCATGAGCGTCACGAGCGAGCCGCAGAGGATGACCATGACGTTGCGCTGGCCGAGCATCGTGTCCCAGATGCGCTGGAAGATCGAGGGAAACGCGCTGTTGGCCTTGCCGAGGTACTGGAATTCGTCGATAACGATGACGAGGCGCTCTTCCGGTGTGGCTGCCTCGGCGAGAAGGGCGAACAAGTCGTCCCATCTTTCAAACGAGGCCTGGGAGACAAGGGGGGTTTTCAGAAAATCCGCCACCATATCGCGAAAGGCCATGCGATTCTGATTCTCCGATTCCTCGGTGGCGAGATAGTAAAGTGCAGGCTTATTCTTGCAAAACTCGTTGACCAGAGCCGTCTTCCCCACCCGACGTCTTCCGTAGACGACAACGAAGGAGGCCTCTTCTCGGCAGTATTCCCGTTCCAGGATTTCCCTTTCGGACTGGCGATCGATAAAGCGACCCATGAAACCTCCCAGCTTGAACGCTTAATGCTCGCACTGCATGCTAGCATGCTTTCTAAAGAATTGGAAGATTATGCAGCAAAACATTATGTTGCGGTGCATAATGTTTCGCTACGCTACCAGCCACCATCAGCTTTCTGCCCGATAGGCCGATCGAATACGCATCATCAAAGCCTCCTAGAGTCGGCGAAATGCTCAGCCAGCTCCATGAACTTCACCACACGTTCACTCAGGTTGTCGGCTCGGTAGTAGAGACACAGAGGCAGTTGCGGCTCAGGCTCCGCAAAGGGCACCACCACGAGATAATCCCGATGCAGTCGCCCTACCGACTGCGGAGCCAACGTGAACCCGCGGCGTTCCAAAAGCGCCATCGCCAGTGTTTCAACCTGCCCCACATAGGTAATTTCCTCCGGCACGCAACCTGCCGCGACAAAGGGCGCGAGAAGCGCAGAATTCATGCGCTCGTAATCTCTTTCCTTGTTGCCGAGCAAAACGAGGGGCACCTCCTTCAGCACTTCTGGTGTCACTGCATCCCGACAGGCAAGCTCGCTGCCCTTCCAGATAATCGCCACAACCTGATCGTGCGCGAAGGGGCGCATGGCGATGCGCCGATCCACATTTGTGGGGACAGCGGCGCCGAAGGCAAGGTCGCACTCGCCGCTTCCCACAAGCTCAATCCCCCGCTGAGGGCTATTGGACTCCAATTGAATCCCTGAATCGAAAGCTTGCTGGCCGGCGAAGAGAACCAGGGGCTCAATATAGCTGTCAAGCCAATAATCCGGACAGCTCAAGCGCAGAGGCGGCCGAGCAAACCGAATAGCATCAATAGCCTCAAGAGCGCTTTTGTAGCAATCATCCATTTGGCGAAAGTACTTAACGGCCACAACGCCGGCCTCGCTCAGTTGCACCTCACGTGTAGTGCGATTGAAAAGAGGGACGCCTAACTCCCTTTCAAGAGCCGCAACGCGACGGCTGACCGTTGCTTGGCTGGAATAGAGGCGCCGCGCGGCCTCGGTATAGCTTAGAGTATCGGCTACGGCGAGAAAATCACGAAGATACTCTACGCAAAACACCTCTGCCCCTTTTCCATCCCCCGATGTTTTCAACAACGCCTCAATTATACACTCTCTGCATAAATATCACTCCATACTGCAAGAATTTCCGAAGCTCCTCGCCCTCACAATACTGATCGAAGGCCGTCACACATTACGGCAAGAGACATCGGACACGATGGGAGGAACCCTATGGGGACAAAAAGAGGAGCAGATTTCAGTAGGCGCCAGTTTCTTCAACTTTCCGCCGTTATCTCAGCGGGGGCGGTAGCTTCTGGCTCCCTTGGGTGCGCACCGCGCGCTGAGAGCGACACCCTCAGCGACACCGGATCTGGGACCTCGACGACTTACGCCGAGGGAACGTACCAGGCAACATCATTCGGCAAGAAGAGCGATATTACCGTGGAGACGAACTTTTCCAGCGACGCTATCGAGTCTGTCGAAATTATCGATCACGGCGAGACGGAGCGCATCGCGCAAGCGGCCCTCGGCAAGCTCCCCGAGCAGATCGTCGAATTCCAGTCGCTCGGCCTTGACACCGTAACGGGAGCCACGCTCACCAGCATGGCCGTGCTGGACGCAGTGGCCCAGTGCGCAGAGCAGGCCGGCGGCGACGTCACCGCGCTCAAAGCCGTCCCGGGTCCCGAAAAGTCGGGGGGATCGGAGGAGCTGGAAGGCGATCTTGTGGTCATCGGCGCCGGCATCTCGGGCATGGCGTGCGCCCTGGCGGCGGCCCAACGCGGCGCAAAGGTAATTGTGTTCGAGAAGTCTTCCAGTATGGGAGGAAACGCCCTAGTAAGCGGCGGTTTCATCGAGCATACTCAGGCGCCCGCCGAACTGCGCGTCGACACCAACGACGGTTATACCGACATCTTCCAAGAGATCCTACAGTTCAACTTAGACGCGGGCACCGACCCGTCAGTCGTCGAGGCCGTCCAGAAACAGTGGGACGACTACTACGAATCAGGCAACACCAAGCTCTTCAGCTCGCCCGAGTTCCTGGGGCTACAATTGCGCATGCTCGAGGGAAATACCTACGATTTTCAGCATACCTACGCCACCGACGTCGCCTCCGGCGTTGAATGGCTCAGCACCATGAACTACCCCTGGATGCCCCTTGTAGCCATTCCCGGATACTCGTGGGCCCACTTCTCCGGGTCGAGCGAGGACGTAAATGGCGAGGGCTACTTCAACACCTTCGAGCGCGAAATGGACGGGCTCGACCTCACCATCTTGTTCGCCACCGCCGCCGAGGAACTTCTCACCGAGGGGAAAACGATCGTCGGCGTCAAAGGCACCTGCGCCGCCGACGGAACTACTTATACCGTAAAGGCGAAAGACGCTGTTGTCGTGGCCTCCGGCGGATATGCAGACAACCAGGACATGCTCAAAGAGCATGACAAGATGTGGCACTGGGACGAATTGTCCGCCTTCCATTGCGACAACAACTACGGTCACACCGGCGACGGCATCCGCATGGCCATGGAAGCCGGCGCTGCTTTTGGCGAGCTCGACTTCAACCAGATGGTCTTCCCCTTCGTGGATACCGTGCTCTATGCCACCGAGACCACCGTTGGAACAACCAACGAGAGCATCTATGTGAACAAAGCCGGCGAGCGCTTCTGCGACGAGGGAGGCAGCCGCACCGACATGACGATCGCCCTTATGAACCAAGAGAACGGCGTGGGCTTCCAGGTGGTCGATCACGACAGCGCTATGATCACCGACGGCCACACGCACACGGGCATGGACGTTGAGTACGCCATCGAGCGAGGCATTCTCTACCGGGCGGACACCCTCGAAGAGTTGGCGTCGCTCATGGGCGTCGACGAGAAGACCTTCTTGGGAACGGTCGAGAAGTACAATCAGATGTGCGACTCGCTCAACGACCCGGACTTCGGTCGTTCCAGCTTCGGGCCGAAGGCGCGCCTCGAGACACCGCCGTTTTACGCCTCGCCCCGCACGTGGGCCATGCACATCACTATGGACGGCGTCTCCACGGATTCCGAGCATCGCGCTCTCGATGCGAATGGCAACCCCGTGCCTAACCTTTACGTCGTCGGCGAGGCCGCATGCGGAGGCCGCGGCGTGGGCTCTCTTGGTGCCGGGCACTCTGTAGCGGAAGCGCTCTACGGAACCGCTACCGCCTAGCACCGCAGGCCTACCGATCAAAAGCAATCCCAACCGGACAATCATCGTTAGGAGACTATCGTGAGCACAGACCAAATGCGAACATCACTCTCACGCCGCAGCTTTCTCGCCGGCAGCTCCCTGCTCGCCGCAGGTTCCCTTGCCAGCCTTGCGGGATGCGCGCCCAAGTCCGCCGAGTCAGCGAACCCCGATGAGGCACTTGCCGAAACCGGCGCCGACACGACCTCCCCGTGGCCCGGCGAGCCGCCCGTCATCAGCGACGACGAGGTCGTTGAAACCATCGAGACCGACTTCCTCGTCATCGGCGCAGGCACTGGAGGCCTGTTCGCCGCCTGCGCGGCAGGTGAAGCAGGCCTGGAGACGCTTGTCATCGACAAGACAAACGGCGGAGTCGTACGCGACGACATTGGGGCAGTGAACTCTCGCCTCCAGCAGCAAAGCGGCTACACCATTGACAAGCAGGCCTTTATGAAGGACATGTACCACTACGCGGCGGGACAGTGCAACATGGCCCTGCACCACGTTTGGTTCGAGCGATCGGGCGAAACGGTCGATTGGTACGAGAATCTTTTAGCCGAATACGGCATCACATTGTGGCATGAGCACGCCGAGGAAAAGAACGAGCCCAACTACCCGCACTGGGCCACGGGACATTCCCCCGCTTGGCCCGCAGACGGGTCACTGAATGGATTCGAGGTACTCAAAGACCATGCCGAGAAAACAGGAGCCGTCTCCTTTCGCTTCCAAACGCCTATGAGAAGCCTCATCATGGAGGACGACCGCGTCGTCGGCGCCTGGGCCGAGGGCGAGGAGGGCTTCATTCGCATAAACGCGCGTAAAGGAACTCTCGTGTGCACGGGCGGCTACGGGCGCAATGACAAGCTGATGAAGCAGCTCCAGCCCCACACCACGAGCATTTTCTCTTACAACTCAGCGCAGCCCGGTTGCGAGGGCGATGGCATCAGGGCCTGCCTGTGGGCCGGTGCGAAGATGGACGAGACCCATTCAAGCATGCTCTTCGATCGCTCCAGCGTCGCGCCCGACGCACTCGGAGGTATCGACAATACCGAAGGACAAGTCTTCTGGATGGGCTCCCAACCATGGCTTAAGGTGAACCTCAATGGGGAGCGCTTCTGTAACGAGTCGGGAACCTACGACTACATTCTGCATGCCGACGCCTCCCAGCCCGGCAATATCCATGTGTGCCTCTGGGATGCCGATTGGATGACCTATGCCGAGCAATTCGATATGCACGGGTGCTCTCGCCTGTTCGAATTCGACAACGGGGCGCCGCCCAATTTCACGGCCGACATCGTGGCAGCCATGAACGACGGCTTGCTGGAGATGGGCCATATTCAACAAGCCGACACCATTGAGGAGCTGGCTGAAAAGCTCGGGCTGCCCGCCGATGCTCTCGTCGAAACGATAAACCGCAACAACGAGAACTACGACAACGGTAACGACCCCGACTTTGGCAAAGAGCCCTTCCGGCTTTCCCCCGTGCGCAAACCGCCATTCTACGGAGTGCGCACCACCGGCGCCATGCTTTGCACCATGGACGGCATTGTGGTGAACACTCACGGGCAGGCATTGCGCGCCGACGGAACGATCATCGAGGGGCTCTATGTCACCGGAAACGATTCAGGAGCCTATTATTCCATGACCTACCCCAACCTCGCCACGGGACACGCCTGCGGACGCACCGTCACTTTTGCGCGCATGATAGCGCAAGACATCGCGGCAAGTTAGCCTAGGCGCAAATCACCCTCCCCCCGCCGCCCCGGGTAATCTCGGGGCGGCGCTGTTTTCTCCCAATCTGTCGTTCGCGACCTGATTCGCAGCTGTCGCCACAACAGCGGTGCGGACAGGATCCCCGGCCGTCACGCACAAGGATTCCGCTACATTTCCTCGGCTCGCTCGATGTAATCAGCCATTCCGGGGACGGTGAAAGCAACGTAGCCTCGCTCCGGCGCGTAGATGAGACCATCGCGAATCAAACGATCACGTAGCACAGAGAGGCCATTCGCGCTCTTCTTCCCCATACGCTGCGCTATGTCACCGAGCTGAGAGGCGCCGTCGTCGATTGCCATGGCGCGCATAAACTCCTTGCCCTTCACGGTGGCACGGTCCCACCGTGAACGGTAAAGCCCTCGCGCCAGCTCCTCTCGCGCGAGCTCGATCCCCGCTGTCACTTCAACAACCGTGATAGCCGCAGGAGGCTCTATCTGCTCGCAAATACAAAACCCGCACTGCTGAATGAAATAGGGGTACCCAGCCGCCGCTTCAATCGCCGCGTTAAGCGCATCACTTTCCCAGCGACTTCCTAGCTCCTCCACCGGCTCGACATAAGCGGCCCTGGCAGCCCCAGCATCAAGCGTGTCCAAGGTGTAGAAGCGGTACATTCTTTCCGCATAGGTAGAAGCCTCGGCCAACACGGCCGGAAGCGTTGGAAGACCGGCCCCGACGAAGAACACCGGCACGGGCGCGCTTCCCTGACCGATATTGTGAAGCGCCACGTTGAGCGCCCGCAAGTCGTCGATGGAAGCTTCCTGCAGCTCGTCAATGCAGATAAGCACCGCCGTTCCCGCATCGCGGGCCGCCTCGCCAAGGGCTCCTAGGAGATCCCCTAAATCGAGAGAGAGGTCCCCCGAATCTGCATACCCCTTAGCAGGGTCGATGTCTATGCCAAACGAGTAGGCGCCGGAGGGATCAATCTTTAGCTGGAAGGACCGCAGGACGGCCAGCGCGTGCTCGAACGCGCGGCCTGTCAACCGTTCCGCGCTGCGCAAGCGCCTCAGCTCTACATAGATTGCCTGGGCGAGCTTTCTTGCCAGGGAGTCCCCTTTTGATGCCTCGACCCAAATGGCCACCCACCCTTGGGAACGGGCGAAATCATCCAACTCGCGCAGCAGCACCGTCTTCCCCATCCCGCGCAATCCGGAGACAATAACGGGGCGCATGCCTTCCGAGTCCTCGTAGACGCGGCGCATGTCGGTCTTGACGGACGAGGTCACTTTGCCACGACCTGCAAGATAGGGCGGCTTTCTACCGGCACCCGGATTGAACGGATTTCCCACTTCAATTTCCTTCTCTAACAAATTCTAAGTCAATCTAAATTTTCTTTTAGATTGGATTATAAAGTGTTAGAAAGCGAAGAGCAAGAGCGTTGTCTGTCGCTAAATCGCTCTTATCGATTTAGCGACAGACAATCAGCTCTCGGATCTCAATCGACGAGAATTACGTTCGGACGTTGCTCGGCTATTTCACGCAAGGCGTCACTGAAACCGCTAATGCTGAAGAGAACGTAGTATTCCGCGCGATCGGAAGCGCTCCATGCTACCCGTCGGCCCTTCTCCTCCAGGGCGGTCAGCACATCGACGCCGATAGGGGCATTCTTGAACTTGCACTCACCAAGCACGATGGCGTTGTCGACCTCCGACAGGCCCACAACGTCGATCTCCCCATCACTGGCATCCCACCATCGACCCACCTTTTCCAGGAACACCGGCACCTCCCCCTGGGCCGACAAATCCCAAAGACGCGCCCGGCATATGTCCTCGTAGACATAGGCGACATGCCGGTCGATAAAGCTCCTCTTGAGGCGGTCGAGCACCATCTCGGCATGACCCGACTCCAGGTAGCTCAGACCCGGCTGCACAAACTGGAACCAAAACTGAAGGAAATTGTCCTTAAGGCGGTACAAGCTCTTCTTGCTATTCTCGGGATTCCGCTCGGTCACGGGAACCTCCCGCTCGATCATATCGAGCGCGATCAGCGTCTTAAGGTACCGCGACAGATGCGTCTGCGGCACTTCCAGGCGCGTCGCAATGGCGCCGGCCTTCTGGTTGCCCGCCGCAATCGCCTTGATAATGGAGAAGTAGCTGCCAATCTCCGACACCTCCTTCTGCAGCAGAAACGTCGGCTCGTCGAAGAGGAAGCTGTCGGGATTGAGCACGTTACGGCTGATAGCGCGATACACATCCAACTCGTCTTCGAACAGCTCGATGTATTTCGGCACGCCCCCCGTCACGCTGTAGAACTCCACGAGCTCGCGGCGGTTCTTGTTCTCGAAAAAGTCGCCGTAAAAGCGAAATGGCAGCGGTCGCATATGAATTTGCGCCGTGCGCCTTCCGTACAGCGGGCTCTCGTAATTGAGCACTTGGGCGCTCATGAGCGTCACCAACGAGCCGCAGAGGATTACCATGACGTTGCTCCGGCTGAGCAGCGTATCCCAAATACGCTGGAAAATGGAGGGGAACGCTTTGTTGGCCTTGCCGAGGTACTGAAATTCGTCGATGACGATGACGAGCCGCTCTTCCGGTGTGGCTGCCTCGGCGAGAAGGGCGAACAGATCATCCCATCGTTCGAACGAGGCCTGGGAGACGAGGGGGTTCCCCAGATAGTCCGCCACCATGTCGTGAAAGGCCATGCGGTTCTGGCTCTCCGATTCCTCGGTCGCAAGATAGTACAGCGCAGGCTTGTTTCGGCAGAACTCGTTGATAAGGGCCGTTTTCCCTACCCGGCGTCTACCGTAGATGACGACGAACGAGGCCTCTTCGCGGCGATACTCTCGCTCCAATGTCTCCATCTCGGAGTCGCGATCGACAAAACGGCTCATGCGCCCTCCCAGCTTACCTACCCAATATCGCAGATAGCATACTAGCAGGTTCGTCAGGAGATGAGAAGATTATGCAGCGAAACATTATGTAGCTGTGCATAATGTTTCGCTTGTTGTATACGGGGCGACAGATCTTGCAGTTCGGGGCATGGGGCCGGGGCGTGAGATATTGTCGGAAACTCCTAGCTCACACCGCGATACAGGTGGCCGGAGGTGGTGTTGGGCATTTTCGCGATGGCGTTGCCGTCGTTTTGGGCCACGTGCAGGGCGCGGATGGCGCGACCGACGGCATGGGCGGTTTCCTCGGCGTTCATGAGGGTAGCGTCCACCATGAAGGCGGAGATGCCGGCGGCCATGAGCTCGGGCATGGACGAGGCCACGTCCAGCTCCACGGCGTTGTACAGATGGCTGCGGCCCATGGCATCGGTGATGACGGGGAACTCGAAGCCCTTGCGATCCTTGAGGAAATGGGGGCTCTTGCGGCGCGGGCAGGTGGCGCAGTCCTCGTTGCAGGGGCCTTGGCTCATGAGCATGCAGTGCTCGGTGACCATGAGCTCGGTGGCGCCGATGAGCAGCACGCCCAGCTCCAGTGGGGCATCGTGGGCAAGGTCCTCGATCTGGCGCAGGGTAAGCTCAGGGGAAAGCCACACGCGCTCGGCCCCGTACATCTCGCGCACCGTGCGCAGGGCCAGCTCGTTGGTGACGGGCACGTGGGCGCCGACGCTGATGAGCGCCCCCTCCTCATCGGCCCGCTCCAGGGAAGCGAGGCTCTCGGCCATGAGCGGCTTGCCCCCATCGGCGTACTTCCACACGTCGTAGGCCACAGCGGCCTCGCGTGACAGGCCGACGGCCTCGTGATCGACCACGGGCATGATGGGAATGCAGCCCTTGGGGTAGCCGGCCTGCTCGGCGGCAGCATTCTTCTGGCCAGCGATGACCGCCTCGCCCCGACGGTAGTTGAGGGCCGGCACGTAGATGAGATGCGCCCCGGCGCGCTTGGCGGCGCGGGCGCAGGCGGGGTTGGTCACAGTGACGGCGATGCGGCAGCCGGACGGGTGGGCTGCGGGCAAAGGCTCGCGATCGGCCACCCGGGGCAGGCGGCGACCGGTCCAGGGGGCGTTCAGCGCTGCGGCGAGATCATCGAGGGCCCGGGCCCGCACGCCGTGAAGGGCCGAGAAGCCGATGCCGACTCCGTCGTCCATATCCACCGTGAGGCGCACCAACTGGAAGGGGGTGTTGCCCAGGCGGTCGACGTGGGCCGCCACGTCGTCGAAGGAGACGGGGCGGGTGCGGGCCGTTTCCACCGGCGCGCCCTCGGCGCTGCCCACGGGAACTTCGGGAAGCATCTGGAGACGGCGGGCGATGGCCGCCGTGGTGGCCAGGCCGTCGGCCGTCGCGCTGTCGAGGGCCTCGGTCAGGGAGCCGTCGTCGATGAAGCCGACCTGCCGCAGATCGGCCACCGTCGCAGGGTGGAACTCCACGGCAAGAGGCTCCCCCACATGAAGCGTGGCCACGCCCACGATGGGAACCCGGGGCTCGCGAGCATCGTCGGCGAAGGCGGCCCCGTCGCTGCGCACGCGGAAGACGCGGTCGCCGGCACGCACCGTGTGCGTCTTGCTGTCGAGGGGGATGTGGTAGCGGCCCTTCCGATCGGTGCGCACAGGGCCCAGGGTAGCCACGGCGTTGCCCTTGCGGGTCCAGAATTCCAGCACGTCGCCCTCGGCCAGGACCTGGGAGCTGCTGAGGAAGGCGGCCCCGTCGCGCACCTCGTCCACCCGGCCGAGGAACAGGCCGCGGTTGTTGGGGCGCTGGTAGCTCATGATGGCGTTGCCGCGCTCCCCTTCCAGATAGGCCGTGGTGAAGCCGCGGGAGAAGGCCTCGGTCAGGCGCGTGCGGTCGTCGTCGGTGACCGGCGCCGTGGGAACGGAGGCCTCGATTGCATCCTCAGTGGCATCTTCGGCCGCTCGGGCGGCCAGGGCGCCGTCGAGGGCCTTGCGGTAGACGGCCACCACGGCGGCCACGTACTCGGGGGACTTCATGCGGCCCTCGATTTTAAGGGAAGCCACACCGGCCTCCACCAGCTGGGGCACCATATCCACCGTGCAGAGATCCTGGGGCGAGAGCAGATGACCGCCCGGGGAGGGCAGGCTTTTCTGCAGCGCGCCGTTCTTCAGCTCATAGGGCAAGCGACAGGCCTGGGCGCACATGCCGCGATTGGCCGAGCGGCCGCCGATCATGGAGGACATGAAGCACTGGCCGGAATAGCACACGCAGAGCGCCCCGTGAGCGAAGACCTCCACCTCGATGCCCTCCTCGGCCGCGGTGGCGCACAGAAGCGCCACCTCGGGCAGCGAGAGCTCGCGGGCCAGGGTGATGCGCTCGGCACCCAGGCGGGCCGCCGCCCGCACACCGGCCAGATTGTGGGTGTTCATCTGGGTGGACAGGTGCAGCGATGCCTCGGGCAGCGTGCGGGTGATCTCGGCGGCCAGGCCGATATCCTGCACGATGAAGCCGTCGGCGCCGGCGCGGTAGGCTTGGCGCACGCATTCCAACGCCGCATCTACCTCGCCCGGCAGGATCACCGTGTTCATGGTCACATAGACGGAAACGCCGCGCAGATGCGCGAAATCGCAGGCCTCCCGCAAGGTCTCGATAGTGAAATTGTCGGCCCCGCGGCGTGCGTTGAACGCCTCGAGCCCCAGGTACACCGCATCGGCCCCCGCCGCCACCGCCGCATGGAGCGCCACCACATTCCCGGCCGGCGCCAGCAGTTCCACGTGCTTCACGTTATCTCTCCTCATCACGCAAGTTCGCCCAACCCTCGTCATAGGTTCGCCCAAGGAACTCAGCGAGGGCCCGACAGGCACCTGCATCTGTGCTGAAAAGCGGCCGAGCGTACTTCATACGTGAGGGTAAGCTTTGAAGCGCAGAGACAGGTGCCTGTCGGGCCCGCAGCATCGGCATTCTCGTTGTTGCGTCAGCAACAACGAAATAGCCTAGTCCTCGTTGAGCTTCAAGGCCTCTTCGTCAGCGGCCTTCAGCTTGCTTATACCGTCGTTGTACTTATCCTGCACTGCTTTGATGCGCTCGTCGTAGGCGCCATAATCGAAGGGGTGCTCGTCGGTGGCGCTATCGATCTCGGTATACAGGTCGATGTAGTCGTTCAAGGCGCCCTTCAACGCATTGCATCCGTCCACATACCCCGATTGCAGGCCTTTCATGGCATCCGGGGTGTCGATGGCGGCAAGCGCATCGATAGCGGAGAACGCATTGTCGGCCTGGGTGCGCATAGTCACAACATCGCCGCGGGCCACGGCGTCGTCGAAATCGCCCAAGCGGCTGTTCAGGTCTTCCATGGCCTGATTCACCTTGGTCATATATGTGCGATTCGCCCGCTGCTGGTCGGTAGCGCCGGTGTTAGGCGACATGCAGCCCGCCAACAGCCCCGCAAGCAGAACGGTGCTGCACACCGTGGCGATCAAACGGATAAGGTTGCGTTTCATGAATGGACTCCCGTCATGCGCCCGATGGCGCTTCTCGTTTCTCCGTGCTATCGAAGCTTTCCCACAAGGACGCTCCGCTCGTTGTTCACGACCCATGATAGCAGCCCGCTCAGGCAACGGCGCCGCTGTCACGGGATCGCAATATTTAAGCCACGGCCACGTTATGCGGCCGCATCTCCCCCTTCGCCACCGGGATCGGGCGTGGGCTCGGGGGTCGGTTCGGGTGTGGGCTCGGGTTCGGGCGTGGGCTCGGGCTCGGGTTCGGGCGTGGGCTCTGGGGCCGGCTCGTTCCCGCCGTTGCCGTTACCGTTGCCGTTCCCATTGCCATTACCGTTGCCGTTGCCGTTTCCATTGCCGTGGCCGTCATCGCCACCGCCCTCTTCACCTTCTTCGCCCTCTTCGCTTTCCTCGTCCTCGTCGTCCTCATCCTTCGGCTTTACCTTGGTGGCGTCCGAATCGTTTTTGCTGTAGTAGTAACCACCGATGTGGTTCTCCTCGTCGCGATAGTCCTTCTGATACTCGGGCTTCTCGGCTTCGAAGAACGGCTCGATCTGGTCGGAGGGAATCACCCGATCGATGAAATCGCCGAACACGCTAGCCGCCGTCGTCCAGGGAGATTGCGCCTTCGAGTAGTCGCTGCGGTCGCCCAGCCAAATGGCTACCGAGTACTGGGGCGTGATACCGCAGAACCAGCTGTCCTTCTTGTCGTCGGTGGTACCGGTCTTGCCGCCCGCCTCCTGGCCGTTGCTGGGCTTGGCGGCCTTACCGGTGCCGTTGTCGATAACCAGCTCCATGCAGTCGATGCCGGCACGCGCCACCTCCTTCGAGAAGACGCGCTCGCCCTCGGGGTCGCTGTTGTCCACGATGACGTTGCCCTCGCGATCTTCGATTTTCACGATGCACTCGGCATCGTAGTGCACGCCGCCGTTGGCCACCGTCGCGTAGGCATCGGCCATTTCGAGCGGGGTGACCGAGGCAATGCCGAGCGTCAGACCGGCCACCGAGGGCATGTCGGCCTGAATGCCCATGGCCTTTGCCGTCTCGATGACCTTGTCGACGCCCACCGTGAGCAGCAGGCGGATGAACGCGGTGTTAGACGACAGGCCGAAGGCGCTCTTGATGGTGCGCGTCCCGAAGTCGGCGCGGTCGTTGTTGTACACCGGCTCGCCGCCCTCGAGGTCGACCTTGTAGCCGGCGTCCACGAGCACGTCGGGATCGATCCCCTCTTTCAGGCAGGCCATGAGCGTGAACAGCTTGAAGGCCGAACCAGCCTGGCGGCCCGTACCGCCTTCGCCTGTAGCCATGTTCACCTGGGACTTCTCGTAATCGTGGCCGCCCACGAGCGCATCGATGTAGCCGTTTTCCGGATCGACGACGGCCATGGACACCTCGAAGGGATCGCCAGCCTCCTCTTCCTTTTTGGCCGCAGCCTCTTCCGCTGCCTTCTGCACATCGATGTCAAGCGTGGTGATGACCTTCAGGCCGCCCTTGAACAGCTCGGAGGTGGAATAGGCGTACTTTCCATTGGGATCGGTCAGCTGGTTGCGCACGTAGCTGGTGAAGTAGGGATAGGCCAGAATGCCGGTCATGGAGGGCTCGGAGGGATCGAGCTCGATAGGCTCCTCCTTCACTTGGGCCGCCTCTTCGGGGCTGATAACACCGTTTTTCGCCATGCGGTCGAGCACGAGGTTGCGGCGCTTCAGGCAGTTTTCGGGGTAGTCGATGGGGTTGTTGTAGGTGGGCGACTGCGGAATGCCCACGAGCGTGGCCGCCTCGTTGACGGTGAGGTCCTTCGCGTCCTTCGAGAAGTAGCGCTCGGCGGCGGCCTCGATGCCATAGGCGCCCGAGCCGTAGTTGATGGTGTTCAAGTACATGAGCAGGATCTCGTCTTTGGTGTACTGCTGCTCGAGCTTCTGGGAGATGTACATCTCGCGAATCTTGCGCTTGAAGGAGATGTCGCGCATCTCGTCGGACAGGATGGTGTTGCGCACGAACTGCTGGGTGATGGTGGACGCGCCCTCGAGCGCGCCGCCCATGAGGTTGTTCACGAGCGCGCGAGCCACACCCAGGTAGTCGACGCCGGCATGGCTGTAGAAGCGCTCGTCCTCGGTGGCCACCGTGCCTTTCAGCACGTACTCGCTGATCTGGTCGAGAGCAACCGGTTCGCGGTTCTCCAGCTGAAACTCGGCGAGCAGCGTCGTGCCGTCGGCGGCGTAGACCATGGTGGGCTGCGCGGTGTTGTAGGCGTCGGCGTTCTGATAGTCGGGAAGATCTTCCAACCACGAGTTGCACAGGCTGTACACGCCGAATGCGGCAGCCGCGACGGCCAGCACAATGACCGAGATAATGCCGAGAACCGGCGCCTTCTTGTTTTTCGTTCGAGTGCCGTTGCGGCGCTTCATTGCACGTGAACCCACGAATACCTCCATCAGTTATAGGTATTCGTTATTTTAGCATCGAGGATACCCGGCCACGACTTGCGCACATCCTCTCGGGAAAAAGCACAGAGGCCCGACGCTCCTTCCAGACGTCGGGCCCCACAGCGAGGGTGTCGGCGCATCCGCCCACAGGCGGCATCCTGCGCACCGGCACCTTGTGGTTAGAACCGCTGCCAGCCTTGAAGCGGTCCCGAATGCGCCCCGCAACCGAGGGGAGTCCGGATGCGGGTCGCGGTCAGGATGAGGTTACTTCCGGGTCTTCACGGCCTTGGCCTTGGACCAATCGGAATAGTAGGTGGTCGTCTTGCCGCCCACCTTTACCTTCTTATAGGTGCGCATCTGCACGTAGTACTTCTTGTTGCCCTTGAGCTTGGACACCTTGAGCGAGGTCGTCTTCGCCGACTTCACGGTCTTCACCTTGGCCGACTTCATCGACTTCTTGGTGGAGAAGCGAATCTGGTAACCCGTGGCCTGGGCCTTCTGCTTCTTCCACTTCACCGTGAAGGACTTCTTGCCCTTCACGAGCTTGGAAACGCCCGTCTTCTTGGGGACGATCTTGAAGGTCTTGGTCACCTTGCCGGTGTAGGAGCCCTTGCCGGTCACCGTGATGGTGGCTTTTCCGACGTTCTTGTTGGCCTTGTAGGACATGGTGTAGTCGGTGTTCGCCTTCAAGGTCTTACCGGCTACCTTCACGGTCACCTTCGGCTTCAGCGCCTTACCAGTGTAGGTGTACTTGGACTTCGCCGTGCTCACCTTCGCCTTGGCGATAGAAGTCGCCGCCGGCGTCACAGGCTTGTCGGGAGTGGCGGGGATGACGCTCGAAGCATAAGCCAGCGGCGTCACCAGACCTTTCGTGGCGGCATTGTAGTCGCTTGCCTGGAAGGGCTTGGCCTGGTCGCCCTTGAGATAGGCGCGCACCTCCTGCAGTACCTTCTCGCACTTAGCCCAGGTCTGCTCAGCGGCCACATCGGCTGCTTTGTTAGCCAACGCTTGACGCTCAGCCTTGGGAGTCTTCTGCATTGTCGCGTCAACCTGCTTGTGCTGAGCGATGAGGTCGTTCTGCACTGCATCGAGGTAGGCGCGCAAACCAGGGGCCACTTTCGCGCGGTTGGCATCCCCCAACGTGTTCAAATCCATCATGACGTAAGGAAGATACTGGTCCCATGAACCGGCCTGCAGAGCCGCATCCACGCCCTTGTTCTTCTGACCCTCGTGAGCGTCGTCCATGTACACGTCACCGTACCGATGGTTCACCGAGGTCAGCAATGCGGAATAGGTGGGAATTTCCACGTTGAACTCGCCTGGAGCCAAGCCTTCCCACTGAATGGTTGCAATCTCGGGATCCATGCCACGGCGAATCTCGAAGAAGTTCGTTTCCGTCGTGCGCTGGCTACCAATGGCCGTTACCGAAGTGACGTTAGAATCAACATCAGTGCCCTCGCCTCGGTAGGCGAAGAAGTTCAGACCATCCTTGACTGTGTAGTTGCTGCGGCCAGGCTTAAAGAACTGAGTGGGCTTCGTGAGTTTCGTTACTGCACCGTCTGCCGCCTCATAATCCAGGCCGTTCATTGCATCAAAGAAGTGACGTCCCTGGATGTAGCGCGAATTGCCGCTATCAGCCTTGCCGTAGGTCTCGGGAACATTGATGGTGCCATTCTCGTTCAACACCAGGAAGCTACCCGCGCTCGCCTCTTTGGGCATCTTGATGATGTCCTTCGAGCACAGGATGTTCTTGCCTACCACCGGCGTCGGGTCGTTCTCAGATGTAGGACGAATATCCAGATCGACGCGCAGGTTGCTCATGTTCGGATTAACCGATACGCCGTCTTCAGGCAGTTGGTAGGCCACCCACTGGTGACCCGACAACACGCAGAACAGCCAGCTCTCCTTATTGTCGGAGATAATAAGCTGATCACGGCCGCACGAACCCTTCTCATCGATGATGCGACCGATCAATTCCACACCTTCGCGCGCAGTAGCGCTCTGACCGAGAATCACGCTTGCGTAATCGTATTCGCCAATGCCTGACTTTACACTGGGGTCAGCGGCTTTCGCCTGATCGTTGTAAGCCGTCGTCAGCGTTGCGGAACAGGAAACTCCTTTTTCGTTAATGCCGGCCTCGGAATAGGCATTGGGCTGGTTGCTCCACTCCTTATGATTATCACGTACAAAGGTGTACCGATAGGTGGGCTTTTCGGCATTCCACTTGAAAGAGCTATCTACTCCATTTTCAGCAGAATAGTAGAGAAACCCCTTGGGATGAGCCTGCTCAACCCCGAAAATCTTGAAATAACGGCTCGAATAGTCTTCAGAACGCCCGAAATACCATACGCCTTGATCGGCTGTATAGGCATCGGGAATCCACACTTGCGTGCAGGCAAGGGCCTCGAGGGGGACGCCGGCTACGAGGGTGCCGGCGAGCGCCAGAGGCAGGGCGATCTTGCCGATTTGAGAGAGCTTCATACACTCCCCTTTCTCCATCTTCGGCCGCACGCGCCCCACAGGCGGCGCGGCTCCTGTCAAAGATCGAGAACCTGGGCAGTCTCGGACGTGCGCACGGTTTTTTTCGTTCAACCGGGGCCGTCCAGTCTCCTCGAACGGAGACAAGCCTAGCAAAAGAGCACCCCCCCCCCGCAAGAGTTTTAGCAGAGAAATTGTCGAAGGAGACAACGCTCTGAACAGGTGTTTTACTAATCTAAACCCAACTTACACCCTCATCGATGACCTAAATTCGTGTCAATAGGAGCCATCGCGCGCCTCTCAAGAGACTTTATCGACGCCGGCACAAACGAATCCGGGGCGCCCAAACCCTCCCGGGCACCCCGGATTCACATGCGACATACTATTACGGGAACCGCGAACCCGTGCGAACAGCCGGTGGCACTTCCCTCTACAGCCGTGTGTGGTCGGCGGCCAGGGAGGCCTTCACCTCAGTAAGCTGCTCGCGCACGGCGGCGTGCCCTGTGCCGCCATAGGTGGTGCGGGCGGCCACGATGGCTTCCAGATTCAGGCAGCTCGCAATGTCAGCCTCGAACAGATCGCTTTCCGCTTGGAAATCGGCCAGCGCGAGATCTTCCAAATCGCAGCCCTGCTGCTCGCATCTCAGCACGAGGCGCCCCACCACCTCGTGGGCGCGGCGGAAGGGCAGGCCCTTCTTCGCCAGATAGTCGGCCACATCGGTCGCCGCCAGATAGCCCTTCTGCGCCTGGGCCATCATAGCCTCGGGATGCACGGTCATGGTGGCAATCATCCCGGCGGCGCACACGTAGCAGTCCTCCAGGGTGTCGGCGGCGTCCATGGCCCCTTCCTTGTCCTCCTGCAGGTCCTTGTTGTAGGCCAGCGGCAGCGACTTCAGCGTCATCATGAGGGCCATAAGATCGCCCACAACCCGGCCCGATTTGCCGCGAATAAGCTCGGCGAAGTCCGGGTTCTTCTTCTGGGGCATGATGGAGGAGCCCGTCGAGTAGGCATCGGACAGCGTGATGAAGCCGAACTCGGCGGTGGACCAGAGGATGATCTCCTCGCACAGACGCGACAGGTGCAAACACGACACGCTGCAGGCGTAGATGAGGTCGAGCAGGAAGTCGCGGTCGGACACCGCATCGAGCGAGTTGGGAATAGGAGCCGCGAAGCCGAGGGCGGCTGCTGTGGCGTGCCGGTCGAGCGGGTAGGTGGTGCCGGCGAGCGCCGCTGCGCCGAGGGGGCTCCTATCGGCTGCGGCCCGCGCGGCGGCCAGGCGCTCGAAGTCGCGGGTGAGCATCCACACGTAGGCGAGCAGGTGGTGTGAGAAGAGCACCGGCTGGGCGTGCTGCAGGTGGGTGTAGCCCGGCAGGATGACGTCGAAGTGCTCCTCGGCCTGGGCGATGAGCGCCTCGCGCAACGCCACGTTCGCGGCCATGAGGTCGGTCGCGCGCTGCTTGGCGTACAGGCGCATATCGGTGGCCACCTGGTCGTTGCGCGAACGGCCCGTGTGCAGCCGTGCGCCCGCGTCCCCAATGCGGGCCGTCAGCTCCGCCTCGATGGCCATGTGCACGTCCTCGCTCTCCTGCACGTCGAAGGCGAGCGCGCCGGCCTCGATGTCAGCCAGAATGCCGTCGAGGCCGCAGGCAATGGCCGCCGCATCCTCCTCGCCGATGATGCCCTGGGCGGCGAGCATGGCTCCGTGGGCCTTCGAGCCCGCGATGTCCTGGGCGTACATCTTCTGGTCCACGGGCAGCGACGCCCCGAACCGCTGGGTGAAGGCGTCGGCGCCTTCGGTGAACCTTCCCGACCACAGTGCCATGATTGCTCCTTGCTGGTAAATGCGGCCCGCGCCCTAGGCGACGACGGCCCCGGCGTCTTCCAAAATCTCCTCGGCCTCTTCCACCACGGCCTGGTAGGCGGCATTCGTGGCGTCCACATCGGCAAACGACGGCATACGGGCATCGTTGGCGAGCCGGTTTTCCGCCCACACCTTGCAGGACAGGCCGTGGATGTCGATAAAGCCCTTCGCCGCCGCGTGATCGAAGGCATCGGAGGCGTCGTAGGTGGCCAGCCCGAAGTCGTACAGCGAGAAGGCGCTCTTGCGACCTACCACGGTGCAGGACCCCTTGAAGAACTTCAGCTTCACCGTGCCCGTCACGCACTGCTGGGTGTGGCCGAGGAAGGCATCGAGCGCTTCCTTCAACGGCGAGAACCACAGGCCGTTGTACACCTGCTCGGCCCAGGTCTGCTCGATGGCGAGCTTGTGGTGCAGCACGCCCCGCTCCAGACAGAGGTCCTCGAGGGCCTTGTGGGCCTTGATGAGGGCAAGGCCCGCGGGCACCTCGTAGCACTCGCGGCTCTTCACGCCCACAAGCCGGTTCTCCACCATGTCGATGCGGCCGAAGCCGTGGGCCCCGGCGATCTCGTTCAGGGCGTAGATGACACCGAGGAAGCTCATGGCCTTGCCGTCCACAGCGCAGGGGATGCCCTCCTTAAAATCGATCTCCACGTAGGCGGGCGCATCGGGGGCGCACGCCGGGTCGGCGGTCATGGTGTAGATGTCCGCCGGCGGCTCGCACCAGGGGTCTTCCAAAACACCGCACTCGATGGCGCGGCCCCACAGGTTGTCGTCGATGGAATAGGGAGCCTCGGCCGTGGCTTTCACCGGCACATTGTGAGCCGCGGCCCAGGCGATCTCATCGGCCCGGCAGCCCAGATCCCAGTCGCGTACCGGCGAGAGGATCGTGAGCGCGGGGTCCAGCATGAGCACAGAGGATTCGAAGCGCACCTGGTCGTTGCCCTTGCCCGTGCAGCCGTGGGCGACGTACTTGGCGCCGAACTGGTGGGCCACCGCCACGAGATGCTTGGCGATGAGAGGACGCGACAAGGCGCTGACGAGGGGATACTTGTTCTCGTAAAGGGCATTGGCGGCCAGAGCGCAGGTGAGGTACTCGTTGGCGAAGGTCTCGCGCATGTCCACCACGGCGCACCCGATGGCGCCGGTGGCGAGCGCCTTGGCCTTCACGGCCTCAAGCCCGTCGTGTTCCTGGCCCAGATCGCCCACCACGGCGATGACGTCGAGGTTGTATTCCTCCTGCAGCCACTTGATGCACACCGAGGTATCGAGACCGCCAGAATAGGCGAGCACCACGCGCTCCTTCTCACCCGGCGCCGGCGCGGCGGAAAGCTGCGGGACGTCGTGGAGAGAAGAGGCGGACTCGTGGGCGGAAATGGAATGGTTGCTCTTGGTCATGATCGTACCTTTCTTGCGTGGGCATGAGCCTGAAACGGGAGTGCCCGGTTCGCAAAGGCGCGATTCAAGAAGAGGGGAGATACACCACAGCTTTCTCACGAGCCCGGACGGCCCGCCTTCGGCCCGTCGGGATAAGGAGACGGACCGCGGGGAGAGGCTCCCCGCGCGTTCGTCTGCGTTACGCGCGTCGGCGTCGCAGACCGCAGCTACGTCGGCGTCGGTCGGCGATAGCCGTGGTGAAGATGAGGGGAGCAGCGCACAGAACAGCCGCGGCAGTGCCGGCGGCGTTCGCGATATGTGCGGTTCCGTTGATCACGGGTGCTCGTCCTCTCGATTGCGCCCGGCCATCCGAGTTAGGGGGATCGGTGCCCCTTGGCCGTGGCGTTAGGCGGTATTATGCCCTTCATCGCTGAGCCGTCAACCCATAATTTGGAATTTTTTTCGGAAACGGTGATAAAATCATTGTGCAGAGCAGTGGTGCAATTGCACAAAAAATAGCCTTGTTCACCTGCGCAATTGCCAATAAGAAGAGAAGAGGGACGCTGCCTGTTGTGCAGCGTCCCTCTTGCGGCATGCTCCGTGTGCAGATTCTACAGCAGCGTGCGCAAACGCTCCACGAGCACATCCACGTCGTCGGTCGTGCAGATGAGCGGCGGCAGGAAGCGCAGCGTGTGCGGGCCGGTGGCGTTCAGCACAAGCCCCGCCTCGAGTCCTGCAGCTACCACATCGGGAGCGGCCGGCGCCTCGTGGGTGAGGTCGATGCCGTTCATAAGGCCGTATCCACGCACCTCCTGCACGTGGGGCAGGCCGGCGAGCTGCTCGCGCATGTAAGCGCCCACCTCCTGGATACGGGCCGCCGTGCCCGGCGCCAGCAGCGTCGTAAGCGTCGCGTGGGCCGCGGCCATGGCGATGTTCGAGCCGCCGAAGGTGGTGCCATGGTCGCCCGGGGCGAAGGTGTCGGCGATGGAGCCGCGGGCTGCACAGGCGCCGGCCACGATACCCGAGGCGATGCCCTTGGCCATAGTGACGATGTCGGGCAGCACGTCGAAGTTCTGGAAGCCGAAGGGCACGCCCGTGCGGAAAATGCCGCTCTGCACCTCGTCGCAGATCATAAGCGCCCCGTGCTCAGCGGTAAGCCGGCGGATGGCGCCGATGAACTCCTCGGTGCAGGGATGCACCCCGCTCTCGCCCTGGATGCACTCGATCATCACCGCGCAGATACGGTCGCCCTGGGTGGCGAACAGCTGCTCCAGGGCTTCCACATCGTTGATAGGCGTAGCGGTGAAACCGGCGGGCAGCGGCTGGAAGGCCTCCTGCTTGGCCGGCTGGGCCGTGGCGGCCAGCGTGGCCAGAGTGCGGCCGTGGAAGCTCTTGGCCAAGGTGACGATGAGGCGGGGCGCCAGTTCGGCGTCCTTCCCGGCCTCCTCGGTGCGACGGCGGGCGTACAGACGCGCCAGCTTGATGGCGCACTCGTTGGCCTCGGCACCGGAGTTCGCGAAGAAGGTCTTCCACACCTCGGGGTGTTCCACGCCAACCTCGGCGTTCAGCATGTTCGACAACAGCTGGGCCACTTCTCCGCGGTGCTCGATGTAGTAATAGTTGCTTACATGGATGAGCTTGGCAGCCTGGTCGCTCACGGCCTTCACAATGGCCGGCGGACAATGGCCGAGGCTGCACACGCCGATACCGGAGAGGAAGTCGAAGTATTCCTTGCCGGCATCGTCCACGAGCATCATACCGTGGCCTTCCACGAATTCCACGGGCTTGCGGGCGAAGGTGCCCATCACGTACTCGGCTTCCAGGGCCTTTTCTCGGGCGAGGGTCATGGGTGTCCTCCTAGCGATTCTCGATGAGCTTGGCAGCGAACTTGCCCACCGGCGACAAGTTCAGGAACTGGGCGGATGCCAGGCCGGTGACCATGGTGCCCATGCCGGAGTCGGTGAGCAGCTCGAGCAAGAGCGCATGGGGCACCGTGCCGTTGATGATGTGGGCGCCGTTCACCCCCGACTCCAGGGCGCGCACGCAGCTGGCGAGCTTGGGGATCATGCCCGAGGCCAGCTTGTCGCCGCGAATCATGGCCTCGGCCTCGCCAAGCGTCATCTCGGCGATGAGAGACGCCGGGTCGGGGTAGTTCTCGTACAGGCCGTCCACATCGGTGAGGAAGATGATCTTGTGGGCGCCGATGGCCGCGGCGATGTGCCCGGCGGCGATGTCGGCGTTCACGTTGTAGCAGCCGCCATCCTCGCCGATGGCGATGGAGGCGATGATGGGAATGTAGTCGTCGGCCACCAAGTCCTCGATGAGGGGCGTGTTGATGCGGGTGATCTTCCCCACGCGGCCAAGAGCCGGGTTGGCCTGCTCGGCCACGATGACGCCGGCATCGGTGCCCGATACGCCCACACCCATGTTGCCGTGGGCGTTCATGGCCTCCACGAGCTGCTGGTTCACCTCGCCGGTGAGCACCATGCGCACAAGCCCCATGGCCTGATCGGTGGTGACGCGCTGGCCGTCGACGAACTCCACGGGAATGTCGAACTTGTCGAACACGCGATTGATGGCCTTGCCGCCGCCGTGCACGAGCACCGGGTTGATGCCGATGATCTTCAACAACACGATGTCGGCCATAACTTCGGCGGCAAGCTCCGGGTTCTCCATGGCCGAGCCGCCGTACTTGATGACGATAGTCTTGCCCGTGACCTGCTTGATCCAGGGCATGGCCTCGTAGAGAATTTCGCCGGCAGTGCTGGAAGGACCGTCGGCACGAACATCGCTTGCGTACTTCATGAGCGGTAGTCTCCGTTGATCGTCACGTACTCGTGGGAGAAGTCGCAGGTCCACATGGTCGTGGACTCCTCCCCCGCATGCAGGTCCACTTCGATGGCCACCTCTGGCTCCTCGAAGCGGCGCAGCGCCTCGTCCTCGTCGAAGTCGACCACCAAGCCGGCGCGGCATACGGGCAGCCCCAGTATATCGATATCCACGTCCTCCTGGCTGAAGCGGGCCCCCGAACGTCCGAGGGCGGCGGCAACGCGGCCCCAGTTGGCATCGTGACCGTACACAGCCGTCTTCACGAGCGGCGAGTTGGCCACCGTGCGGGCCGCGGCGTCGGCGTCGGCGGCGGTGGCGGCCCCGCGCACGGTGACGGTGATGAGGCGCGTGGCCCCCTCGCCGTCGGCGGCCATGGCGCGGGCGAGGGTTGTCGCAAGCTCGTCGAGCGCGGCCTGGAAGGCGGCGAAGGCCGGGGTTCCCGGGGCGAAGGGAGCCGCGTCCGGGGCCGCCGCGCCCGAGGCCAGGGCGAAGCAGGTGTCGTTGGTGGAGGTGTCGGAATCCACGGTGACCTTGTTGAAGCTCTTGTTCACGGCAGCGGTGAGGGCCGCCGACAGATCGGGGGCGGTCAGGGGAGCATCGGTGGTGATAACGGCGATCATCGTGGCCATGTTCGGCATGATCATGCCCGCGCCCTTGGCCATGCCGCCTACGGTGAAGGTGACGCCGGGATATCCGATGTCGTCGCCGGAAAACGCGACGGCGCCGTGCTTGGGGCGCGTGTCGGTGGTCATGATGGCCCGAGCCGCCGCAAGGCCCTGGTCCGCGCGCGCCTCGGGCCCGTCAGCCGCGGCCAGGGCCGCCAGGGCCGCTGGCACGCCGGTGGCGAAGGGCTCCAGGCGCAGGTGCTGGCCGATGACGCCCGTGGAGGCCACGAGCACCTCGGCAGCGGGACAGCCCACGGCCTCCCCCGCCAACTCGCAGGTCTCGCGGGCCGCTTCCAAGCCGCGCTCGCCCGTGGCGGCGTTCGCGATGCCGGAGTTGATCACGACGGCGCGGGCGCAGCCGTAGGCGGGCTGGCCGGGCGCCCCCTCGTCCAAGTGCTCGCGGGACACGCGCACCGGGGCGGCGCAGAACACGTTGGTGGTGAAGGCGGCCGCCGCCGCGCAGGGCTCGTCGGCCACCACAAGGGCCATGTCGAGCCGGTCGGGATCGGGCCTGAAGCCCGCGTGCACGCCGATGGCGGAAAAGCCGCGGGCGCTGGCGGGGCTACCGGCGGGATTGAACACCAGCTTCACGGAATCGGTCATGGGTTGCTCCCCTTCCTTTCTGCGGGACGCCGCACCCGGCCGCATCTTCGGGCGGCCGACGGCTTCTCTTGCTGCTACACGGGGTTGGCGATCTCTTCTAAACCGCAAGTCTCGGGCAGGCCGAACACGATGTTGGCGCACTGCACGCCCTGGCCGGCGGCGCCCTTGCCCAGGTTGTCGATGGCGCCCGTGGCTACGATCAGGCCCGCAGGGTGCACGGCCACGCCCACCTGGGCGCGGCAGGTGCCGGCCACCGAGGCGGTGCGAGGCTGCACGCCGGCATCCATAACGGACACGAGCGGGCTTTCCGCGTAGAAGTCGCGGTAGAGGGCCACGAGCTCTTCGGTGGCGAGGGCGGCGCCCGGCGCCAGCGGCAGCGTCACCGTGGACAAGAGACCGCGGTTCAGCGGGGCCAAATGCGGCGTGAACACGAGGCGGCCCTGCAACCCCAAGATCTGCTCGATCTCAGGAGTGTGACGGTGGGTGCCCACGCCGTAGGCCTCCACGTTCTCGTTGGCGAAGCAGAAGTGCGTGCGCTCAGTGGCCTTCTTACCCGCGCCCGTCACGCCGGAGACGGCATCGGCCACCACGGGCGCCGCGCCGTCCACGAGCCCCGCGCGGATAGCGGGGGCGGCGGCCAGGGACGTGGCCGTGGGGTAGCAGCCAGCGCAGCCCACGAGCACCGCCTCGCCGGCCGCGCGGCGCTCGGCCGCGGCGGCCAGCTCGTCGCCGGTGAGCTCGGGCAGGCCGAAGGCGGCCTGGGCCAGAAGGTCGGGGGCGGTGTGAGGTGCGTACCACTGCTCGTAGACGGCCGGATCCTTCAGGCGGAAGTCGGCCGACAGGTCGATAACGGTGACGCCGGCGGCGATAAGCGCCGGGGCCATTCCCATGGCCGCCTTGTGGGGCACGGCCAGAAACACCACGTCGCAAGCACCCAGGTCGGTGCCCTCGTGGGTGGAGAATGCCAGATCGGTCACGCCGGTAAAGGCGGGGTATACCTGAGCGATGGGGGTGCCGGCCAGGGCATCGGAGGTAGCGGCTGCCAATTCGAACTCGGGATGGCGTGTCAGAATGCGCACCAACTCGATGCCGGCGAACCCGGCCGCTCCCACAACTCCCGCACGATAGGTCATAGCGACTCCGTTCCTTGTGCACACGCATAAATTGCGAGCGTTTCACTTGTTGTTTCATCATACTCCCTCTGCACCGCCCTGGGGAGGGAAATGCGGAGGTTCGCACCACTTGCCGCCACGCAATTTGTACATAACTCGCCTTTTTAAGCAAGGCTTTGAACTGGGGATACCTGGTATTTCCGCAGGTAGGTATAGGTTTTCCGATTTGTCTAAAAAGACGAGATATGCACAATCGCCGTGGCGCATTCTCCAGTTTGTGACAACTTGGAGCAGGTTGTCGCCCCGCTCGCCGCGCATCCTTCCCTTCCGTTAGACTAGAGCGCACATCTTTTGGAAAGGAGCTCACCTATGAGCAACAAAGGCAAGAAGGTCAAGGTGCACTACACCGGCACGCTGGATGACGGCACGAAGTTCGATTCGTCCGTGGACCGCGGCGAGCCCATCGAGTTCACCTGCATGGCCGGCCAGATGATCCCCGGCTTCGACGCCGCCGTGGAGGATATGGCCGTGGGCGAGAAGAAGACCGTGCACATCCCGGCCGCCGAGGCCTATGGCGAGCGCAACGATGAGATGGTGCAGAAGGTGCCGGTGGATCAGATTCCCAACGCCGACCAGCTGCCGGTGGGCCAGACCGTGTACATGATGGGCCCGGGCGGCCAGCCCTTCCCCGTGTTCGTGGAGTCCATCGAGGACGGCATCGTCACTTTCGACATGAACCACGAGCTGGCGGGCAAGGACCTGAACTTCGACATCGAGCTGGTGGAAGTGGAGGACTAGCCCCCCTTCTGGCTCGTTCCGATTCTCCGGGGAGGAGGGCGGCGGAGGGGCGCCGTGCTCGGGCAGTCCTCGCTTGGGGAAACAGTCCGCAGGACTGTTTCCGTCGCTGCGGAATCTGCGCGCGGACCCCTCCGCCGCCCTCCTCCCCTCCCGTATTCATCACGAGGCCCCGTCGGCACGATTCCGACGGGGCCTCGTTACGTTCGGGGAAACCTCCCGATGGGCGACGGCTCGGGCCGGCACGCCTAGGCAAGCGCCTCTTGAGCGGGAGCGAACGTATCGGAAGCGGCAACGGACGTTGCGGACTTCTGAGGGAAGAGGCCCTTGAAGGCGTTGGGCAGGGCGGCCCAGATGCCGACCTGGGGCACGGCGTCGGCCTCCACGAGGGAACACACAGCGTCGGAGGCGACTTTTGAGCTGATGCCCATATGCGCGAAGCGCTGCTCCAACTTGGCGCAATAGGCGGCGTCGGCGGCATCAAGGTTGGCAATGGCGGAAGTGGCCTGATCATTGAAGAGTTTCATGGTAGTTCTCCTTTCGACGCCGCCTAGTTTAGGGGCAGGATGAGGGTCATCGTTTAGTCGATCGGACGAACCGCCGGGCAGCTGATTGTGCAGATGCACAACGGGCGCCGGCAATGATCTGGGCAGCGGGGCACAAGCCGAGGGGCTCGCGGCGGTATCGCGGGGCGCGAGCAGCGGGGCGCAGGGACGGCGCGGGAGCGGGCAGGCGCGGGCGGGCGCCCGCTCCCTCCCCGACGCGGGCCCGCACTCAGGCCAGGTACACCAGCTGCAGGAGAGCCGCCAGCTCGCGGTCAGTAAGGTCTTGGACAGCCAGGACCTCCTTGATCTTCTTCAGGCGGTAGCGCACGGTATTGGGATGCTGGAAGAGCGCCTCGGCCGTGCGGCTCACCTCGCCGCAGGCAGCGGCAAAGGCCTGGGCGGTGACACCCAAATCGCTGTCGTGCTCGGCATCGTAGTCGAACAGCAGCGAGCGCATGAGATCGGCCGAGCGGGCATAGAGCCGGTCAGTGCGGGCAGCGGCGCGGAAGGCGTCGAAGCGCAGGGTAGTCCAGCGCACGATGCCGCCCTCGACGTGAGCGGTGCGCAGGGCGGCCATGGCCTGGCGCAGGGCCAGATCGCCCTCGCCGAGGCTCACCTCCTGGCTGATGCCGCACACGAGGGGGCCGGCCGTGGCGATGCACTTCGCCAGGTCGGCATCGGAAATGGCGATGGCCTTCAGCGGCGGGCGCTTAAAGGAGACAAAGCCCAGGATCATGGCGCGGTAGCGGCACACGAACGTGCGCTCCACATCGCTCCAGCGATCCCCGTAGGCAGCGAGCACCCCTTCCACCACCTTCTGCAGGGCCCGCAGCGAGGCATCGTCCTCGGTGACCGCCTGGATGGCCAGGCACTGAATAGTGGCCCCCGTCACCCCGGCGATGGTGAAGAAGGTAGAGCGCACGGCCTGCTCATCGGAAGGAGCCAGCATAAGGTCGATGAGGTGGTTGCGCTCCCACTCGGCCGCATCGTCGTCAAGGGCATTCATGAGGTCGGCAATGACGCGCTCCATGTAGCGGCCCTCGTAGAAGAACACGGGCACGCCGCGCTCGGCGGAGGCGGCGACCACCTTCTCGGGGAGAGCCTTCAACGCCACGGGCTTCACGGCGACGGCGGCCACATCGCGCTCGATGAGCGCCAGCAGCGCCTCCTCGGCCAGATCGGGATGCATGGCGGCGAAACCGAGCGTGGTGAAGATGAACTCGCCGCGCTCGAAAAGGTCGTAGCTGCCCGTGAAAGGCTCGTGGTCCAGGGTGCCCACGCCCACCACCTCGCGGGATGCGGCCCCCTCGCAGGGCGCCGCAAGCCAAATGCGATCGAAGGCCCTCATATTCATGACGTCGCCGACGGTAATCACGGCCGCACCCCTCTCTCGTTGCTCTTGGGAGCATCCTAGCACGGCGGGGCGGTCGCTTCCGGCGGGGCGGGAAAGTTTCTGCGCCCCAGCGGCACCCCTGCGCGATGTCGAACCTCTCCGCAAGAGGGCGCGAACGCGCGGGGCACACCCCCCTTCGCCCCCGCGAGGCGGCCGCGCCGTAACAGCGCGGAGCGAGGGGCTTAGGCCCCGTGGCGGGCAGAACGGCGGAAAGTGCGCTTGCGCAGGAAGGAACCGGGGGGCACGGGGCCGTCCACCGCGATCCGATACAGATTGCAGGACCGGTTGGCCGCAGCGGCCGGCTCCCAGTCGGCGGCGGTGGCGCGGGCGAGGGCCTCTTCCACCGTGGAGGGGGCATCCTCGTCGTGGTTGTCGGGACCGAAGGTAGAAAGCCAGCAGAGGTCGCGCACGGCCACAGCGCGCGTCGGCTCATGGGGCGCGAGGATTTCCAGCTCGTCGCGTTCCGCGAACCGGTTGCGGCAGAGGACGTACAGGTAACGGGCGCCCTCCTCTGCCAGGTGGCGCGGGCGCGACCCTTGGCCCGCAACCGCCCCCGACCCTTCCCCGCAAGCAGGCGCACAGGCCACCACATCGGCCACGTGCATGGTCTCCTGCTCGTAGCCGTCATAGGCGCAGGCCTGCTTGGCCTCGTCGAAGTAGAAGCCCGTGCCGTAGGGGCGGTGGGACACGGCCGCAAGCTCGGCGGCCACGGCCTCGGACGGCTCGCCATCGAGCACACGGCGGTAGGCCCCCACCACCGTGGCCACGTAGAAGGCCTTCTTGTTGCGCCCCTCGATTTTGATGGAATTCACACCCGCATCGGCCAGAGCCCGCAGGTGGGCGAGCATGTTCAGGTCCTTCGCGTTCATGATGAAGGTGCCGCGCCCGTCCTCTTCTATGGGGAAGAACTCGCCGGGACGCTTCTCCTCCTCCAGCAGGAATTCTGACACAGGATGCAGGTTCTCCGAAACCGGTCCCGCACCGGCATTTTCCGCCGCCAGAACGCCCGTACCCGCCGTGCCCAGCGAGTAGCTCCAACGGCAGGGCTGGGTGCAGTGGCCCTTGTTGCCGGATCGGCCCGTGAGGTAGCTGCTGATGAGGCAGCGGCCCGACACGGCCATGCACATGGCACCGTGGGCGAAGGCCTCGATCTCCAGCTCGGGCGGCGCATCTTGGCGCAAGCGGGCGATGTCGGCCAAGCTCATCTCGCGGGCGCACACCACGCGGCTCGCCCCCAGGCTGTGCCACACCCGGGCCGCCGCGCCGTTGGCCACCGAGGCCTGGGTGCTCACGTGGCGCTCCACCCGCGGCGCCACTTCCCCCGCGATGGCGAAGGCGCCCAAGTCCCCGATGATGAAGGCGTCCACCCCGGCCGCATCCAGGGCACGAAAGAACGCCGGCAAGCCGTCGATGTCGTCCGGATGCATGAGGATATTGCAGGTGACGTGCACCTTCACACCGTGCTCATGGGCATAGGCCACCGCTGCGGGAATCTCGTCCAGGGCGAAGTTCGCCGCCCGGGCCCGCATGCCGAACCTATCGGCCGCCAGGTACACCGCATCGGCCCCGAAGGCCACCGCGGCCCGCAGCTGCTCCATCCCACCGGCAGGCGCCAGCAGTTCCATCGGAATGGGCGGCAACGGATATTGGGCAGACACGGGAACCTCGCTTCGTCACGGAAAAACAGAGGCTCCCATTATAGAAGATGGCCGCAAACCCCTTCGCAAAACGGGTCAACGGGATAGAATGGGCAGAGGTTGACCGGCGGGTCAAGCAAGAAACCCCCGCGGGCGCGAGGCGGATACGGTCTCTCTCGTAGTGCAGGCTGCGCCTGCATCTCAAACAAGGCGCCCCGTCAGTACCTGTTGATTACGCGGGCACAGCCCGCACTACGGTGCATGCCCGCACCGTAAGACGCAAGAAGGAGGCGACCATGGCCCGAAACGCAATCGAAGGTGACCGGCACGGCGACTTCGACGCACTGCCAGTCGAGCGGCAGGAAACCATCATGCGGGCGTCCATCGAGGGCTTCGGCCGCCACGACTACAAAGGGGCCTCCACCGAGGAGATCGCGCGACGGGCCGGCATGTCCAAAGGGCTTCTGTTCTTCTACTTCCGCAACAAGAGCTCCCTGTATGTGCGCACCCTGGATTACCTGATGGAGCGGGCCGTGGACTGGGTGGTGGACGACGAGTTCCGCGCCATCGACGACTTCTTCGACCTGCTGGAGTACGCCGGGGCGCAGAAGCTGGCCCTCATGGGGCGGTGGCCCTGGGTCTTCGAGTTCTCGCTGCGGGCCTTCTACGCCGATCACCGGGATATTCGCGAAACGGTGGCGAAGTGGATGACCCGGCAGGTGGACATCTTGTACGACCAGTTCATGGCGAACGTGGACTTCACACGGTTCCGCGACGGGGTGGACCCGCGCGAGGTGCTGGACATGCTCATCATGATGGGCGACGGCTATTTGCACCAGCACCTCTCCAGCCGCGAGCCCATCGACGTGGCCGCTTTCCAGGCCGCCTACCACCAGTGGTGCGCCATCATGCGCCACTGGGCCTACAAGCCGGAATATCTGGATGGAAGAGGTGGGGACCGGAAGCACACTTCGTAGGGGCGAGCTCCCGCTCGCCCGTGGGCCCGGGATTGCCGGCGCTTCGCGATAGCTCGGCGAGCTTCGGGGACGAGGGCGACCAGGAGGTCGCCCCTACGGATGCGGAGGTCGCCCCTACGGGTGCGGCTGCAACTCCCTATAGGCTGAAATCGCGGCGGCAGAAGCGGGCGACGCCTAGGGCGAACAGGGCCGCGGCGACCACACCGAGGACGACGGCGCCGGCGACGGCTCCCCCATCGGCCGCCGCCAGGCCGTAGGCGTCGTAGAGCGCCAGCGGCGAGAGGTCGGCGACCCACGCGAGGCCCTTCCCCACCGCGCCGGCCGTGCCCATGAGCAGGAACACCGCACACGCCCCGGCACCGCCCCACAGCGCCAGGCCCGTATGCTGGAAGCAGCAGGCCGAGGCGAAGCAGAGGGCGGCCACGAACAGGCCGAGAGCCACCAGCCCCGCATTGGCCCGGGCGAGGACCGCGCCGTCCAACTCTCCGGGGAACAGCGCCTCGCAGGCAATCACTTCCGCGCCCCACGACAGGCCCACGACAATGGCCACCGCCGCCACTTCCACCGCCACGAAGGTGAGCGCGAGGGACAGCCGCGAGCGGGGCGCGGCGAGCAGCCACGCGAGCGACCCGTCGCGCACCGGCCCCACCACGAGGCGCTGGGCCAGGTAGGCCGCCATGAGCACGAGGGTGCCGGTGAACAAGAAGCCGTACAGGTAGTTCAGCAGGAAGTCGAGCAGCGTCGCGGAGGGGTTCGCCATGCCGAAGGCCTCGAAGAGCTCGGGCATGGCCGCCTGCATGAGCTGGATGCTCTCGCTCACCTCGGGGTCGTACAGATACGCCACCATGGCGATGTAGAACGCGAGCACGACCACGATGGCCGCCATCACGGCCGCCGCGCTGCGCAGGCTACGCTTGAACAACGTCGCGCTCATCGGACACCCCCTCTCTCCGACGAGGCTGGGGAACGCCCCAGGTCGACGGAGTCAGACGGCGCGGCGGAGCGATTCCCGGCGGCGCGCCCTTCCGCGGCATCGCCCCAGCGGCGGCGCAGCGCCTCGGCGCCGTACAGGTGCTCCAAGGTGGCATCCAGGGTGAGATCAGCCGCGCAGGCCTCGGACGTCAGGCGCCCCGAGCGCACGAACAGCGCCCGATCGCAGGTGCCCTCCACCTCGCCGAGCACGTGCGACGACAGCAGGATGGTGGCGCCCCGGCGCTTCTCGGCCCGCACCAGCTCCACGAAGCGGCGCTGCATGAGCAGGTCGAGGCCGCTCGTGGGCTCGTCGAGCAGCAGCACCGCCGGCCCGTGCATGAACGCCGCCACGATGCCCACCTTCTGCCGCGTGCCCTTCGACATGGCCCGCAGCTTGGCCGACGGGTCCAGCTCGAAGTAGTCGATGAGCGCGTTGGCGCGGCAAGGCAGCGCGGTGCCCCGCATGCCCGCCACGAAGGCCAAAAAGGAGCGGCCGGTCATATCGCCCGGCAGGGCCAGCTCGCCGGGTAGGTAGCCCACCTCGCGCTGAATGGCCGCCCGATCGGCGAAGCACGGGCGGCCGCCGAGGGTCGCCCGGCCGCCATCGGCCCGCACAAACCCCATGAGCAGCCGCATGGTGACGGACTTCCCCGCCCCGTTCGCGCCGAGGAAACCCACGACCTCCCCGCGGCCCACGGCGAAGGACAGGTCGAACACCCCGCGTCCTCCCCCGTAGTCCTTCGTTGCCCGATCCAGTTGGATAATCGGCTCCATCATGCTCCTTCCGCCGTTTTCCAAGATCAACACCTACTCTACGCCGTTGACCCGTTTTCGGAAGGGGCTCTTTCGCGATGTCCTACCCCTCGTAGGTAACGCGGGCGCCTTGGGGGGTGTCCTCGATGGTGAAGCCGAGGGCGGCCAGGCCGTCGCGCACGCCGTCGGCCACGGCCCACCTCTTCTCGGCACGGGCGGTGGCGCGGGCCTCGAGCAGATGGGCCACGGCGATCTCGGGGTCGTCGCCTTCGTAGCCGGCCAGGTCGGCGGCCAGGGCCACCACCTCCACGGGATAGGCCGCACCTGCCCCGGCGGCGGCCACGTCGATGCCGAGCACGTCCATGAGCTCGACGATGGCATCCCGAGCGGCGCGGCCGGCCGCAGCCTCCTCGGCCGCCAGCGCGGTCGCATCGGCCACAAGGGCGTTCACATCGCTCACGAAGGAGAAGATCTCGCCCAGGGCCGCCGGGGCATTGAAGTCGTCGTCCATAGCCTCGGTGAAGTTGGCCCGCAGCACAGCCACGCGATCGGTCAGCGCCGCTGCATCCAGCACGGCCGCAAGCTCGCCCTCGGCGGTTTCCGGGACCAGGGCCGCCTCGCCGCGGGGCGTGCCCGTTTCCAGCAGCCAGTCAAGGGCGCGCACGGCGTTCTCGATGCGCGTGAGGGCCGCGTCGGCCTCGTTCACGCGCTGCTCGCCGAACACAAGCGGGCTGCGGTAGTGGCTCTGCAGCATGAGCATGCGCAGGGCCGCCGGGCGCACCTGCTCCAGCACCTCGTGCAGCAGCAGAAAGTTGTTCAGCGACTTCGACATCTTCTCGGTCTCGCCGGTCTCGGCATTGGCGATCTGCAGCATGCCAGAGTGCATCCAATAGTTGGCAAAGGTGCTGTCGCAGGCGCACTCGGACTGGGCGCGCTCGTTCTCGTGGTGCGGGAACACCAGATCGGCCCCGCCGCCGTGAATGTCGAAGGGCAGTCCCAGGTACTTCTCGGACATGGCCGAGCACTCGATGTGCCAGCCCGGTCGGCCCGCGCCCCAGGGAGAGGGCCAGGCCGGTTCGCCGGGCTTGGCCGCCTTCCACAGGGCGAAGTCCAGCTCGTCGCGCTTGCGGTCTTCCAGGCCCTGGCCATCGGCTCGCAGCTCGCGGTGACCGCTTTCCGCCTCGTCCACATCGCGGCCCGAAAGCTGCCCGTAACCCGGGTAGGAGCGCACATCGAAGTACACGTCGCCCTCGGCCGCATAGGCATGTCCGCGCTCGATAAGGCGCTCGATGAGCGCGATCATGGTATCGATCTCTTCAGTGGCCTTCGGGCGAATGTCGGGGTCCTGCACGCCGGCGGCCCGCATATCCTCGATGAACAGGCGCGTGTACTCCTCGGCCACCTCGGCGGCGGTGCGGTCCTCCTCGCCGGCGCGCTTGATGATCTTGTCGTCCACGTCGGTCACGTTCTGCACAAAGGTGACCTCGAAGCCGCGCCAGCTGAGGTAGCGGCGGATCATGTCGAAGGAGATGAAGGTGCGCGCATTGCCGATGTGGATGCGGTTGTACACCGTGGGGCCGCACACGTACATGGCCACCTTCCCCGGCTTTATCGGCTCGAAATCCACCTTCTGGCGCAGGCGCGTATCGTACAGCTTAATCATGAATGAGCTCCTTAAGCGAACTAGCAAGTAGGAGCATTGTAGCGCAACCCCAACACCGCCACAGGCGCAGGGCCGGAAAGGAACTACTTCTCCCCGTCGTCGAGGTAGTTGCGCAGGGCCTGCATGCGGGCATCTAAATCGGCGGCAGCGTCGGCAAGGTCGGCCAGCTCCGCGGCCACGGCGGCGGCCTCTTCCTCGGACAGATCCTTCTTGTAGCGCAGCTGGTGCTCCAGCGAGGCCCAGAAGTTCATGGAGATGGTGCGCAGCTGCACCTCCACTTTCACGCAGCGCTTCTCATGCTCTAGGAAGATAGGCACCTCTATGATGAGGTGAAGGCTGCGGTACCCGCTCGGCTTCGGAGCGGCCACGTAGTCGCGACGCTCGATGAGCACCACGTCATCCTGGGCCAACAGCGATTCGGCCAGGGCAAACATATCCTCGGGGAAGGTGCACACCACACGCACGCCAGCCACGTCGAAGATGTTCTGCTCGATGGAGTCCACCGACATGGGGAACCCCTTACGCACGAGCTTCTTCGCCAGGCTGTCGGTGCTCTTCAAACGCGACTTGATGGACTCGATGGGATTGCGGTCGTGCTGCAGGCCGAACTCGGCATCCAGCACGCGGAACTTCGTCTCCACCTCCATCATGGCGCATTCGTAGTAGGTCATAAGCCGCCGGTAGGGGGCAAAGTTACGCTCCAACATGGCGGAGAATTCGTCGCTGCCGGCAAGGCGCGCGAGCATTTGGCTTGCAAGCTCTTCGCGCTGCTCATGCAGGGCATCGAGCGCGCTCTGTCCCTCGCGCAGGCGCACCACCGCGTGATTGAAGACCCGTTCGGTCCGCTTCGCCATGGTGTTTCTCCCTTCCCCGCTTGGGGCTTACGACCCCATGAAAATCTCCCGCACCCGATGATCCAGGTGCGGGAGATTATAGCCGACCCATGCCGTCGGGCACCGAATTCTACTGGGCCTCCACGCTCGCGGCAGGGGACGCCTCGGCCGAGGCGCCGAGCGCCGCAACGCTCGCGTGCCAGTTGCCCGGCTCGCCGCTCACCTGGTAGACGTAGGTGGCGCCGTCCATCTCGAAGGTGCCGGTCGCTGCGCCCTGGGCCTTGATCTGGTCGGTGATGTCGATGGGCTCCGCCTGGGAGCCGTCACCGGGCACCAGGAGCACGTGGCCATCGTCGGATTCCAGCACCATGCCCTCGGCCGCGCCGTCGGCCGCATCGGCGCCCTCGGCGGTGTAGTCCTTGATCTCGTAGGCCATGTTCGAGAAATCGCCGTCTTCGGCGCTCATGGTCATGGCGATGTCGCCCCCTTCGCCAACGGCGTCCTCCACCGTGTACTCGACGGTGCCCACGGCGACATCGCCCTCCTGGTGCATCTGCACGTCCATTTCCACCGGCTCGCCGTTCACCCACACGGTGGCCTTCTCCACCCAGGTCTCGCCCGTGGCGGCGTAGCACACGCCGTTCGTCACCACGAACACGCCGAGCAGTCCGGCGCAGGTCGCCGTAGCCAATCGCAGCGCCACGCCGCGCTTCTTCGTCTTCTCCATAGGAATGCCCTTTACCTTTCCGATGAGGTCAGCAGAGGCATGGACCTCGCCCATCATGGCTTTGTACCGGTTGGCATTGTTCATCGTCCCATGCCTCCTTCAACGTTTGTTTGAGTAGTTTCCGTGCACGGACAAGACGGGTGCGCACCGTGGGCTCCTTAATGCCGAGCACCGCGGCTATCTCGCGGGTGCCCATATCCTCGAAGTAGAACAGGTGCACCACGATACGGCACTTCTCGGGAAGCTCGCCGAGGGCCGCATAGAGCTGCTCGTAGGCGGGCTCCGAAAACGCCGGCTCCTCATAGAGCGGCGTATCGGCGTCGCCCACCTCGCGCAGCTCCACGCGACGGTGCCACAGCGTGCGCCAGAGATTGCGGCACTCGTTCACCGTCACGCGGATGAGCCACGCCCGCAGGCGCTCGTCGGTCGCCGCGTTAGGGGCAGCGGAACGACTGCTGCGCAGAGACCGGCCGCCATCGGCTTGCTCGGCGGCCGAAGCACGTCCGAGCCACTCCGGCGGCTTCTCGTACAGCTTCAGGAACACCGCCTGCACGACATCGTCGGCATCGGCACCCCGCCGCGTCTGGTTGAGCGCGATGCGATACACCATGTCGGCATAAGCGTCCACGATAGCTCTGAACTGGCGGTTGTCCACGTCACTTCCCTCTTGTCCGTCTGCAGGAGCGCCACCCTTCCCGTGCTAGCGATCGGGAAGGAGACGACCTGCGCGAAAGGCCCTTCAAGGGTAATACGCATAAGGCGGCGGAAATGTGCGGTTGTGGGAAAATTTTTCCGAGATGCGCGTCAAATGGCCCGCGCCGAGGGCCTAGAGTTCGAATTCCTCGAACAGGGCATCGCGGTAGGCGCTATCGTCGGCAGCGCGAAGAAGATCGTCGAGCCGACCAGCGGCAGACAGGCGCTGCGCCAGGGCGAGGAGGCGCGCCTCGCCCTGCTCGATTCCCTGCTCAATTCCCTGCTCGATGCCCTCGGCCCTCGCCCGCTGACAGCGAATCTCGGTATCCTGTTCGTACGTAAGCACGCGATTCACCCACTCACGGTCCTGGTTGTACGTAAGAACGAGGGAGTCGATGTCGCGAGACAGCGCCCCATCGGCCTTCCCTGTTTGAACGTAGTGTAGCATGTCGCGCAAATCGGAGCGCGTCTCCGCCTCCCACGCGTGGGCGTTGAGCGCGAGCCAGTGCGAATCGTCCCCTATCTCCACTCGCGGCCTCTCAAGGCAGGTCCGCTCGATACGGTACACAGGCGCGCCGGCCCCGTACGGATCGTAGCAGCAGACGAATACGACGAAGCTCTCGGGAAGCATATTGAAACCACATCCCGGCTCGAGCTCCCCGGCATCGATAACCGCCTGGTAGTAGCGCATGCGCCGGCCAAGCGAGGGCTCCCTCTCAACTTGCATCTCGATATCGTAGACCTTGCCGCCCTCTCGCGCGAACACATCCATGCGCACGCCCCGACTGGCTGCCGCCAGCTCTATTGCCTGCTCGGCGTTAAGATACTCGATGCGACCTATATCGAACCCGAGTATGGCTCTTAGCACGCGGCGACATACGTCTTCCTCGCACATTACGCGGTTAAACATCCATCGATCCGAGAACGTAAGATTTTGGCTCCTCATGACGCACTTCCTTCTGTTTCGACCGTTGAGAAGGAGAGCCTAGCATCTCAAAACCGCAGTTTCGTCGCCAGAGTGTCCCGCTGAGAACCGCACCCGAACCGCCCCGCTGTCGCATTGCGGCCGCAACAGAGTCGCGTCGCAGTCGCGCCCAAACCGTCACAAAGTCATACAGCTATCACGTTTGCGGAAGATAGGGGTATCAGATATCCGAAAGAAGCTCCGTTCCCTACCCCTCTCGGTACACCAGGCAGGTGGCGTAGGCGGTAATGCCCTCCTCGCGGCCCTCGGGACCCAAATGCTCGGTGGTGGTGGCCTTCACGCCCACGTTCTCCATGGGAAGGCCCATGGCGGCGGCCAGGTTCTCGCGCATGGCCTCGCGGTAGGGGGAGAGCTTGGGCGCTTGGGCGGCGATGACGCTGTCCACGTCGATGATTTCGAAGCCCCGCTCGCGTACGAAGCGGGCCACCTCGGCCAAAAGCTTTAGCGAGTCAGCATCCTTGTAGGCCGGGTCGGTATCGGGGAAGAGCTTACCGATGTCGCCCCCGCGCACCGCGCCGAGCAGCGCGTCGGAGATGGCATGGGCCAGCACATCGGCATCGGAGTGCCCGTCGAGCCCCTGGTAATGGGGAATGTCCACCCCGCCCAAAATGAGCTTGCGCCCCTCGGCAAAGGCATGCACGTCCATCCCCAGCCCCGTGCGCAGATTGCGAATGTCCATTTTTGCAGTCCCTTATCGATGCTCGGAGTTCAAAAGCATAGTGCGCACGGCGCTGGCCAAAAGCACGTAGTCCTCGGGCACGGTGAGCTTGATGTTGTCGCGCTTGCCCTCCACCACGAGCACCCGGCCGCCCAAGCGCTCGATGAGCGATGAGTCGTCGGTGCCCACGAAGCCGTCGGAAAGCGCGCTCGCATGGGCGCGACGGTAGATGCCGGCGCGGAACACCTGGGGCGTCTGGGCGTTCCAGAACACGCTGCGGTCGGGCGTGCCCACGATGACGCCGTCCTCCACCACCTTCAAGGTGTCCACGGCCGGGTGCGCCACCACGGCGCCGTCGGCGTCGAAGTTGCCCTTCACCGTGTTGATGGTGTGCTCGATGAGGTCGGGGGACACGAGCGGGCGGGCGCCATCGTGCAGCACCACGTACTCGTACTCGTCGCCCACCATCTCGAGCCCCGAGAACGCCGATTCCTGGCGGATGGAGCCCGCCGGCGCCAGTACCACCGGCGTCACGAAGGGGAACGGGTCGATGGCCCGGGCCAGGTACTCGCGCATGCGCTCCTCGGGGCACACAATGACGATGAGGCCCACATCGCCCACGGCGTCGAAGGCCTCGGCCGACCAGGTGAGAATGGGCTTGCCGGCAATTTCCACCAGCTGCTTGCCCCCCTCCTTGCCGAAGCGCTCGCCGGTGCCGCCGGCCAAGATGATGGCCGCGGTCTTGGGATTCTTGTCCACCTTGCCCTGCAACTGCAGAAGCGGGCAGGTGAGTGCATCGAAATCGAAGTCATCGCCCACGAGCGCGGGCTCGCGCAGCACAGACGCCTCGAAGACGGGATCGACGATGTTTGCCATGGGCATCCCCTTACGGGTAAAGCGGGTATCGGTTCTTCTCCATAGTATAGTGCAAAAGCGAGGGGTCAGCCGAAGAAGGCCGTGGCGATGCGGGCCGACTCGGCGGCGTCCTTGGCGTAGAAGTCGGCGCCGATGGAGGCCGCGAACTCCGCGGTGACCACCGCGCCGCCCACCATGAGCCGCACCTCGGGGCACGCCTCGTGCACGAGCGCGATGGTACGCTCCATGGCACCGACGGTGGTGGTCATGAGCGCCGAGAGGCCCACAAGGCGCACACCTGTTTCCCGCACGGCGGAAAGCACCGCCTCGGGCGCCACGTCGCGGCCGAGATCGATGACAGAAAAGCCGTAGTTCTCCAAGAGCATCTTCACGATGTTCTTGCCGATGTCGTGGATGTCGCCCTCCACGGTGGCCACGATGATGGCACGATCGGCATCGGGTGCGGCGCTGCCAGTCGCAGCAGAACCGCCGGGCATTGCCGAGACGCACGCGCCCTCGCCAGCGACCCCCTCGGCCGTTTGGGCGCGGATGACGTCGAAGCCGGCCTTCACCGCCTCGGCGGCGGCCATGAGCTGGGGCAGGAAGAAGGCCCCCGCATCGTAGCGGCGCCCGACCTCGTCGAGCACGGGCACGAACACATCGTTGATGATGGCGATGCCGTCGTGGCGCCCAAGCAGGTCGGCGGTGGCGGCGGCCATGGGCGCGTCACGGCCCTGCAGCACGTAGGACACCATGGACCGCACGGCCTCGGCATCTTCCGCGAAGGCATCGGTGACGGGCACGGGGCACTCCTCGGCAGCCGCCGCAGAACCAGTCGGGCCAGGCGCGAGGGCGCCCTCCGAGGCAGCCGCTGCGGGGCCGTCGTAGGGGTCGGCCGCGTGCGCGTAGTCTTCCAGAAAACGCACCGCGCCCCCGTCCTGGCCGTTCAGCACGCGAAAGGCGTTCACTGTGTCGCCATAGCGCGCCGACAGCGGATTCAGGATGGGCATGTCGAGCCCGGCCCCGAAAGCCGCGGCCAGGAACACGGAGTTCACGAGCGGGCGTGCGGGCAGCCCGAAGCTCACGTTGGACACACCGAGCACCGTGCGCACGCCGAGCTCCTGCTTGCAAAGCGTCACGGCCCGCAGGATCTCGCGCACCTCGTCCTGGTTAGTGGCGGCGGCCATGACCAAGCAGTCGATGGCCACGTCCTCCCGCGGGATGCCGTGCTCCTCGGCGGCGGCCACGATACGCCGCGCAATGGCGAGGCGCCCCTCGGCCGTGGACGGGATGCCGTCCTCGTCCAGAGTAAGGCCCACCACGGTGCAGCCGTAGCGGGCCACTACGGGCAGCACCGCCGCCAAGTTCGCCGCCTTCCCGTTCACAGAGTTCACCATGGCCCGGCCCGCGTAGCCGCGCGCCGCCGCGTCGATGGCCGTCGGGTCGGCCGAATCCAGCTGCAAGGGAGCCGGGCACGTAGCCTGCAGCGTGCGCACCGCGCGAGCGAGCACCGCCGGCTCGTCGATGCCGGGCACGCCCACGTTCACATCCAGAATGTCGGCCCCGGCCCGCACCTGGGCCACGGCCTCGCCCACCAGGTAGTCGAAGTCGCCCGCCTGTATGGCCACGCGCAGCTTCTTCTTCCCCGTGGGGTTGATGCGCTCGCCGATGACCGCCACCTGGGCAGCACCCGCGGGCAGGCTCGCCATCTCCTGGGCACTCGTCACGGTGAAAGCGGGCCGGTAGGTGGGCGTGCCGGGGCGCCGATCGCGCAGCAGCCGTGCCAAGGCGGCAATGTGCGCCGGCGTGGTGCCGCAGCAGCCGCCCACCACGGTCGCGCCCGCATCCAGAATGGGCGCCATGGCCCGTGCGAAGTCCTCAGGCCCCACGTCGAACACCGTGCACCCATCCACCACGCGCGGCAACCCCGCGTTGGGCTGGGCCATGAGCAGGCCCCGGGCGAAGGGCGCCGCCTCAGCCGCCAGGGGTGCCAGCTCGTCAGGGCCGAGCGAGCAGTTGAGGCCCACCGCTGCCGCGCCCAGCGCCGACAGCGTGGATGCGGCGATGGCCGGCGTGGTGCCGAGGAAGGTGCGGCCGTCCTCCCCGAAGCTCATGGTGGAAAACACGGGCAGCGCGGTCTGCTCCACGGCGGCGAGCACGGCCGCCTTCGCCTCCAGAAGGTCGGTCATGGTCTCCACCACGATGAGGTCGCAGCCGGCCGCCTCGGCCGCTCGGGCCTGCTCGGCGAAGATGTCGTAGGCGTCGTCGAAGGAAAGGCTGCCCAAAGGCGCGAGCAAGCTGCCCGTGGGACCGATGTCCCCGGCAACCAGCGGCGCGCCGGCAGCCCGGGCCACCTCGACCGCCGCCGCGTACACCTCGGCCACCGTCGCTCCCGTTCCCGCCAACTTCAGGCGGTTCGAGCCGAACGTGTTGGTGGTGATGCACTGGGCGCCCGCCTCCACGTACTGGCGCTGGATAGCAGCGATCTCGTCGGGGTGCGTCAGGTTCAGCACATCGGGGTTCTCGTGCACCTTCGCCAACCCCGCCTGCTGCACGAGGGTGCCCATGCCGCCGTCGAAGAGCAGGAAGTCCTCGCGAGCGAGCGCCCGCCGCAGCAGGTCGCTTTCAACCCGCACCTCGCGCATGAGTCCCATAGCTTTCTCCCTTTCACTCGCCCCGCAGGTCGGGGTCGCGGAATCCGACAATGGCCGTGATGCTCTTGGAGGGCACGAGCATGTTCGCCGCCGTGAGCGCAATACCCAGGGCACGGCCGGCATCGAGCGCTTCCAGGAACGACCCCTGCACGTTCAGGGGCAAGTCGCCATATCCGGGACTGAAGCGCCAGGTGGGCGCGCACCCACGCCGGGCAGCCGCCTCGTCCACGAACTCGTTGAGCACCCCGGCGGCCTGCTCCACGAGCGAGGAGGCGCAGGCGTCAGCGAGCATGCCGCCCGTGGCGCTCACGGCTGCCTCGCGCCGCAGCACCATCTCGCTTGACGGCCCCAGCGTAACGGCCATGAGGGCCGCGTACTCGCAGCCCCGCAGATGCCGGGCGATGGATTCGCCGGGCAGCACCAGGCTCGTGCCCGTAACAACAACGCCGCCGGCACCCGGCCTGACGGGGAACACCCGGAAGATGCCCCGGGGCGCAAGCTCCCGCTCGCAGAGCGCGGCGGCCTCCTCCAATCGCGCCGCCAGCCTATCGTCTACCGGCTGGCCCCGATGGCCGAGGAAGGCCCACGCCTCGCGGCGCTTCACCGATGCCGCAAGCGCGCAGGGACGTCCCTCGCCCACGACGGGCGCGGGGGCTCTCCTCGCTGCGGCCCCCTCGCGCCCCATGTCGCCCATGCTCGCCACGACCGCCCCGGCTCCTAGGCGCGAAAGCCCGCATCGGCCAGGGCCGTGGCGGCGGCCTGGGCGATGTCGGGATGGTTCATGGAGTACACGTGCACGCCGTCCACCTGGTTGCGAGCCAGGTCGACGAGCTGGCGACAGGCGTATTCCACGCCGGCCGCGCGCAGAGCGGCCGGGTCGTCCTCGTGCTTCGCCAGCAGCTTCACGATGGGCGAGGGCAGCGAGCTGCCGCAGAGGAACACCATGCGCTGGATCTGCGACTTCCCCAGAAACGGCATGACGCCGCAGGTGACGGGCCGCGTGACACCGGCCGCCAGGGCGCGTTCGCGGAAGCGGTAGAAGTCGTCGTTGTCGAAGAACAGCTGGGTGACGAAAAAATCGGCCCCGGCGTCCTGCTTTTCCCTCAGATGGCGCAGATCCTCGTCCAGATCGAGGCAGTCCAGATGCCCTTCGGGGTAAGCGGCCGCGCCCACGCAGAATCCGGCGTCCTTCAAAAGCGGGATGAGGTCGGCCCCGTGGCGGAAATCGCCCGGCTGGGCATTGCCCACCAAATCGCCCCGCAGCGCGAGCACCGTGGTAATGCCCGCGGCCTTCAGCTCGGCAATGGCGGCCTGAACCGTCTCGCGCGTGGAATTCACGCAGGTCAAATGCGCCACAGCGGGAATGTGCGCCTCGCTTTGGATGAGCGAGGCCACCTCGATGGTCTGGCCGCCGTTGCCCGAGCCGCCGGCCGAGCAGGTGACCGAGATGAAATCGGGCCGCGCGAGCGCCATGCCACCCACTACCTTGCGGGCCGCATCCAAGGTCAGCGAGCCCTTCGGCGGGAACATCTCCACCGAAAAGGGAATCGAGCGCGGGGCGAACAGCGAGGCAACGGGCTCCATGGGGCTTCTCCTTCATCTCCTGACAAGTGGCCCTTATTATACGGCGACACCGACCGCACCTTCGGCCCCCATCGCCCGACGGTCATCCCCGAAATCACCCTCGTGCTTGTCGGATAACGGCGTGAGGAAGCGAAGGGAGGCGCACCGCACGGCAAGGACCGCATGATCGCCGACATTCTGGCATAAGGAGAAGGCCCCGCGGGGCCTTCTCTCGTCGATGCGTATCGATGCCGTGGCTTGCGCAGCCGCGGTGGGGGCTACTCTCCGCCGGCAACGGAGCCGGCGGGCGCACCGGCGCCGCGGCCGCTGCCGAGCCCGGCGCGACCGAGGTCGTAGTTGGTGAGCAGCAGCTCGGCGTCCCGGGCGATGGAATCGCGCTTGCGCGGCGCGGGGATGGAGCCGGTGCCCTCGCTGAACACGAGCTCCTCGCCGTCCTCGCCCACGGTGACGTCCACCACGCTGCCGCTCGTCCAGCGGCCCTCCAGGATCTGCTCGGACAGCGGATCCTCCAGCAGGCGCTGGATGGCCCGGCGCAGCGGGCGCGCGCCGAAGGCAGTGTCGGTACCTTCCTTGGCCACGAGCTTCTTGGCCGCCTCGTCCAGGTTGATGGTCATGTTCTGGGCGATCATGCGCTCGCGCAGCTCGGCCACCATGAGATCCACGATCTGCACGATCTCGTCTTCGGTCAGGCTCTTGAACACGATGATCTCATCGATGCGGTTCAAGAACTCGGGCCGGAAGGCGTTCTTCAGCTCGTGCATCACCCGGCTCTTGATCTCCTTGTCGGAAAGCCCGTTCTGCCCCGAGTTGGAGAAACCGAGCGTGGTGGTGGTCGTGATATCGCGGGCGCCCACGTTCGACGTCATGATGATGACCGTGTTGCGGAAGTCAACGGTGCGCCCCTGAGCGTCGGTCAGGCGACCCTCCTCCAGGATCTGCAGCAGGATGTTGAACACGTCCGGGTGGGCCTTCTCGATCTCGTCGAACAGCACCACCGAATAGGGGCGCTGGCGCACGGCCTTGGTGAGCTGGCCGCCCTCGTCGAAGCCCACGTAGCCCGGAGGCGAGCCCACCAGGCGCGACACCGTGTGCTTCTCCATGTACTCGGACATGTCGAAGGACAGAAGCGCGTCCTCGGAATTGAACAGGAACTCGGCCAGGGCCTTCGACAGCTCGGTCTTGCCCACGCCCGAGGGGCCCAGGAAGATGAACGAACCGGCCGGGCGCTTCGGGTCCTTCAGACCGCTGCGGCTGCGGCGGATGGCCTTGGACAGGGCGGTCACGGCCTCGTCCTGGCCGATGATGCGCTCGTGGAGCACGCCCTCCATGCGCAGCAGCTTCTCGGTCTCGGCCTCGGTGAGGTTGCTCACGGGCACGCCGGTGGACATGGACACCACGTCGGCGATATCCTCCACGGTCACCTGCTGCACGGTCTTGGAGGTGTCCTCCTCCCACTGCTTCTCGGCCTCTTCGCGCTCCTTCTTCACGGCCTCTTCCTCGTCGCGCAGCTCGGCGGCGCGCTCGAAGTTCTGGTCGCCGATGGCACGATCCTTCTCGGCGCGGATCTTGCGCAGCCTCTCATCGAGATCGCGCAGCTCCTTGGGCAGGGTCATGTTGCGGATGCGCATGCGGGCGCCGGCCTCGTCCATGACGTCGATGGCCTTGTCGGGCAGGTAGCGATCCTGGATGTAGCGGTTCGCCAGCTGCACGGCGGCGGTCAGGGCGTCGTCGGTGAAGTGCACGCCGTGGTGCGCCTCGTACTTGTCGCGCAGGCCCTCCATGATGCGCACGGCCTGCTCCTCGTTGGGCTCGTTGATGGTGAGCGGCTGGAAGCGGCGCTCCAGGGCCGAGTCCTTCTCCAGGTGCTTGCGGAACTCCTCAAGGGTGGTGGCGCCGATGATCTGAATCTCGCCGCGGGACAGCGGGGGCTTCAGAATGGCGGCCGCATCGATGGAGCCCTCGGCCGAGCCGGCGCCGATGATGGTGTGGATCTCGTCGATGAACAGCAGCACGTCGCCGGCGTCCATGACCTCCTTGATGACCTTCTTCAGGCGCTCCTCGAACTCGCCGCGGTACTTGGAACCGGCCACGAGCGCCGACACGTCCAGCGTGATGAGGCGCTTGCCGCGCAGGATGTCGGGCACCTGGTTGCTCACGATGAGCTGGGCCAGCCCCTCGGCGATGGCCGTCTTGCCCACGCCGGGCTCGCCCAGGATGAGGGGGTTGTTCTTCTGGCGGCGGGACAGAATCTGCATGACGCGCTCGATTTCCGAGGCGCGGCCGATGACTGGGTCCAGCTTGCCGTCGCGGGCCTTCTTCGTGAGATCGGTACCGAACTCGGTGAGCATGGAATCCGACGAGGCCGGCCCGTCGAAGCCGGAGCGACCCGCGTAGACAGGCGACTGGCCCACCAGATCGTTCAGGGCGCCGCGCACATCATCGCCGGACACGTTCAGGCGACCGAGCACTTCCAGAGCCGTACCCTCGCCCTCGCGCACGATGCCCAAGAGCAAGTGCTCGGTGGAGATGTAGGACTGGCCCATCTGCATGGCCTCGCGCAGGGAGTTCTCCAGCACGCGCTTCACCCGCGGCGTGAAGGACAGATGTCCCGACACGTCGGCGTCCTCGTCGATGGTGACCACCTGGCGGATGGCCTGCACCACCCCATCGTAGGTGACGTTCAGGCGATCGAGGGCCTGGGCGGCCAGGCCGTCCTTCTCCTGGATAAGGCCCAAGAGAATATGCTCGGTGCCCACGTAGGGCTGATGGAGCGCACGCGCCTCATCCTGAGCCAGGACCAGCACCTTGCGTGCTTTGTCCGTGAATTTCTCGAATGACATGGTTTCCTCGTTCCTTCGTTGGTGCCCCGCGGCAAAGGTTCTCTCTCGCTAGCAGACAGGCCGGGCACGAAATATAGTTCCCGAGCAGTTTAGCACTCACGCGGGCGAATTGCTAAAGCATGGTGCCGAGAAGGGCTGTTTTGTGGGCACGTTGTGAGGGGAAGCGACGCCACAGCCACGCTATCCCCGCCGATCGCCATCCTGGGCAGTCGCGACCCCGCCGGAGCACTCCTGCGCCCCGCTTTCACCGGAAGGCCCCTCCGCACCCGCGCGTTCGGCTTCATCGCGGCCGTCTTGGCGAGCGTCTTCGCGGCGCACGTCGCGCTCGATCTTGCGCAGGTTCGCGTTCTGGAACTCGGCCACGAAACCGGCGGAAAAGATACCGCCAGGAATGGCCACTAAGGCCACCGAGAGGAACATGATGACGGAGCCCACGATGCGCCCGGCCGGCGTAATGGGCACCAAATCGCCGTATCCGGTGCCCGTAACGGTCGTGACGGCCCAGTACACGCCCGACAGCAGGTTGTTGAACTTGTCGGGCTGGGCCGGATGCTCGATCTCGTACATAACCACGCTGGACACCACCACGAGCAGGGCGATAACCAGAAAGGCCGCCACAATCTCGTGGTAGTGCTTCGCGATGACGCGGCCGATGGTGCGCAGGCC
>ERZ777306.963-NODE-963-length-51374-cov-7.904285_pt1 | contig 51374 bp, 44 predicted proteins | sample MGYA00374966_ERZ777306 | MGnify/ENA primary metagenome ERZ777306 (study PRJEB29329, sample SAMN06343882) | mouse gut metagenome | isolation source: Mouse cecum | place: Austria: Vienna | collected 2014-11-15 ... | reverse complement strand
TCAACGAAATTTTCTAAAATTTCCAGACCTCGCAATTAATAAAATATTCACATAATATACTGAAATACAAATTAAATAAGATAAATACAGATTAATATCAATTAATTTTTATGGCGTCCGCTTCAGACCTCAAAACACCGTTGTAGATTGCTACAACGGCGTTCTGTTTTGGTGTCTCTATGGGATCAAAGTTCGATTATTCGTTTGATAAGGTCTATTGTTGCGGTAAAGGACGTAAATAGATTCTTATCTGTTTCACTCTTGATGTTTTCCGAAAATGTATTCTTTTTAGCGTCGAGGACTTTGTAAGGACGGAGCCCAGATTCTTTTTCGTACTCTTCGGTTATTAGTTTGTCATCCGCAAGATCATGACATTTGAAAATCTCTTTATACTCCTTGAAATTGCGTTTTTCGAGCATTCCGTTCTTTTCGAGATATTCGAACGGATACAGAAATTCGATGGGACAATAAGGGCTTAATGTTGCAGGGGGTTGTATGGTGAGTGCGAAGGATTTGTTTTCGCACTGGGTTGCTGTCACCTGTTTTACGTCAGGGATGATTTTACTGTTTCCTTTAATGTCGTTATATGCTGATTTCCCTTCTCTGTCGCAGTCGAACAATGCGATGAGTTTCTTCCCTGCGAACAATTTGGCGGGAGTCGATTTGATGAAGTTTGCGAGCGACCCCGCATCGTGCATGTCGACGATGTCCAGATCCAGATTATAACCCAAAATATCCATCGCCTTGTTCAGATGGTTGACGTCGGTTTTCCCTTCGACGAAAAGAATGTTGTTTTTGTCCGAAGCGGCGGCCAGCGAGAACTGTTTCATCGCTTTGTCGTAGGTGAACAGCCCTTCGCTCAGAATCTCCTCGGCCTCTTCCGTCGTCGTTTGCCGGATGATCTTTCTGTTGGCCGCATCTTTTTCCATCACGAATAATGCGCTTTTCGGAGCGAACGCGACGGTCGAGGGCGAGTGGGTCGTGATGATGACTCGAATATCGCTGCCACCCATCTCTTTGGGCTGGGAAATTTCGCCGAGAATCTCGACCATCATTTTGCACATGGAGGGATGCAGATGCGCATCGGGTTCGTCCAGGAGCATCGTGTTGATGCGATTGCCCCGAATGTCCATCCGTATTGCCCAGATGATGAATTTGACGATCATCTGTTCTCCCGAAGACAATGCGTCGTATGCTACGATCTCACCCTTTTTCCCTTGAAAGACCACCTCGCCTTTGCGGGTTCCGTCCGAAGGGAACGGATCGAGCATCTCGAAATAGTTGAAATCGTATTTGCGAAACAAGCGGTTGATCGTCTCGAAGGCTCTTTCCGCATTACGCACTTGCGCGATTTCGGCTTCACGGGATTCTTTGGCCAATTTAACATACCGACTATTCCGCTCCTCCTCTTCCTGCTGGATGAATCGGGTGAAGTCATCGACTTCGGTCAATGAATTGAAATAAGGGTTGGCGTATTCGCGGATTTCGGTGTCGGACAGCTCGTCGATATTTTTTCCCGAAGCCTGGAAGATTCGTTTCAGCTCTTCTTCGTATATGTAAATGAAAAGCGATTTTAGTTCGGCCTTGTTATTACGAATATAGCTTTTGTATTGTTCGATTTCGCTTTTTAATCTTGCAATTTCAATCTTATTTTCTTGAGGTATATTCGCAATTTGTTGTCGCAGTTGTTCTATATAGTTGAAAAAACCATGATTTTGACGATTTAATTCTTCTTTTCGTACAAACCGATTGGTTGCTCCGTTTTTATATTGAATCAAACCTTCGAGATTCAGGAATTGGTTGATGTCGGCGGCCAGAATTAGTTTGGCCTCTGTTCCGTCTTTGTGCGAAAGCGATATGTCTGCGGCATCTGCACCCTGCATGGCATTGAGCATCTGTGTCTTGCCTGCTCCGTTGACGCCGGTGACGATTGCGAATCCGGGAATATCATTCCATTCGAATCCCTCTGGGATGGAGAGATATTCCGTGTTGAATTTCAAGTTTATAGGTTGCATATTTCTCGATTGAATAAAGATTTTCGTCATCACCGCTCCAGAACCACCATCCACATCCGCCCGTCGATGCGCGTGAAGGCCAGGCGGAGGTCGTCGCCGGCGTGCAGGCCCAGGCGGCGGGCGATCTCGGTCGCGTCGAGCGGGAAGTCGCGTTTGAGGATCTCGGCGCCGAGCCCCTTCATCTCGCGTTTGAGGCGCTTGGGGTCGTAGGGCTCGATGCGGGCGATGGGCAGCGTGCGGCCCAGGATGCCGTGCGGCGCCTCGGCGGCGAAGCCGTAGCCGTTCTCGCTCGGCGCATCGACCCCCGCGGGGCGGAGGTGGCGCCGTACCAGGCGCGCCTTCTGCAACGCCACGTCGGGGACGACCAGATAGCGGTACCGCTCCGGGCTGAACGGGCTCCGGTCGGGCGGCTGCGGGGCGTCGGGCGCCGCCGAGAAGGAGCCGAGGCCCAGCGCCGTGGCCGTCAGGAGCGGCCCCGAGCCGTCGTCGCACACGAGCACCTCCTTGCATTCGTCGCCGAGCGAGACCGTCTCGACGCGGCTCGCGGGGAAGAGCCGCAGCGCCTCGTCGACGTCGAACAGCGGCGAGTTCTTCAGGCAGAGGCGCGGCGCCGCGGCCCGGATGCGGGGCAGCAGCGCCCGGATGTCGGGCGAGCACTCCTCCAGCCGCACGAGCTTGCGTCCCGCGGCCGAGCGGCGGTCGGGGTCGGCGTAGACCCAGTCGAACCGCTCGCGGCAGGAGGCCAGGTACTCCTCGGCCGACGCGGCGACGACCTCCACGTTGTCGACCCCCAGGCGCCGGAAGTTCTCGCGGACGACGGCCGCCAGCCCCGCGTCGCGCTCGAGTGCCACCACGCGGCCGAAGCGGCGCGCGAGGGCCCATGCGTCGACCCCCAGGCCGCACGTGAGGTCGAGCACCGAGTCGCCCGCGAGGGGCTTGTGGAGCGCGCACGCCTCGCTCGACGCCTGCTCGAAGGCGCGCGGCGGGAGGATGCACCCCGCCGCCGCGAACGTCGGGAGCTTGCGGGCGGCGCGGGCGAGGTACTTGAGCTGCGTGGCGACGGTGCGGGCGTGGGGCACGCGGCGGTCGAGCGCCACCTCCAGCGGGTCGCGCCCGCGATGCTGCTCCACGGCGCGGCGCACCTCGTCGGTGAGCAGCAGGGCATATTCTTCGGGTGTCGTCACGAGGGCAAATGTACGCTTTTTTTCGGCTCGACGCACCATGCGGCCGCCGTGGCGAGGGCGAAAAGGAGGTAGGTGAGGGCGACGCCGCGGTCCGTGAGGCTTCGCTCGACGGCCGCGCCGGGCCATGCGGCGGCCGTGCGGCAGAGCGTGTCGAGCACCGCGACCGAGAGTGCGGCCGCGGGGCGCAGCAGCCAGGCCAGGGGCGGCAGCGGCAGGAGGAGCCACAGCGCGCCGCAGGCGACCACGGCGCCCGCGGGCAGGAGCGCCGCGGGGGTGACGACGATGCCCGCGAGGGGTATGCGCCCGAAGGCGTGGGCCACGAGGGGTGCCGTGGCAAGCGTCGCGGCGGCGCTGACGACGAGGGAGGCGACCGGCGCGTCGATCCACCGCCGGCCGGTGCGGAGTCTCCGCGCGAGGGGCACGCCCCAGGCGAGGATCCCCGCCACGGCCGCCACCGAGAGGCGGAATCCCACGTCGTGGAGCCATGCCGGATTCCAGAGCAGCATGCCGAAGGCCGCGGTGCCCAGCGCGTTGAGGCCGTCGTACTCCGACGAGGTGGCCAGCGCCGTCTGCAGCAGCGTGCACATCGCCGCGGCCCGCACGGCGCTCGCCGGGAAGCCCGCTGCCGCGACGAACGTCCACACCGCCGCCACGGCCAGCAGGTTGCGCCAGCGGTGGCCGTAGCGCACCAGAGGCAGCCACCACAGCGCGGCGTTGACCGCGACGAAAAGGATGCCCGTGTGAAGCCCCGAGAGGGCCAGCAGGTGGGCCAGGCCGCTGCGTGCGTAGGCCTCGCGCAGCTCCGCGGGGATGCGGCTGCGGTCGCCCGCGGTCATGGCGCGCACCACGGCGTCCGCCTCGTCCCCGAGGCCCAGCCGCCCGATGCGCTCCACGGCCCGGCGGTGGAGCGATCCGCGCGCGGCGGGCAGCTGCCCGAGGATCTGCCGCTGCCCCAGGCGGAGGCTCCCGACCACGCCCCGGCGGGTCATTTGCCGGCGGTAGCGCTCCCCGCCCGCGAGGGGCCGCACGACGCCCCGGCAGCGGATGCGCTCGCCGCCCGCGAGCGCGAGGGTCGAGTCGGCGTAGAGCCGCACGCGGTCGCCCGAGGGGTGCCAGCGGCCCGATGCGGGGTCGCGCCATGCGGCGAGGGTCGCTTCGGCCGCGGTGTAGCCTTCGCGCCGGAAGACCGCCTCGTCGACATGCAGTTCGAAGAGGGTATGCACGCCGCGCGGTGCGGTCGGCGGCCGCTCGTGCAGCTGCGCGGCCCCTGCGCCCGCGGCCATGAGCAGCACCGTGGCGGCGCTCTGCGAGCGGAAGAGCAGCGCCAGAGCGCCCGACACGACGAAGGCCCCTGCGGTGAACCACAGGGGCCAGACGAAGGCGTCGGCCAAGGCGATGCCCGCCGCGAAGAGCAGCGCGATCTTCACGAACGGCATGCGTCCGAGGCGGTCGAAGAGGCGGTCGAGGGACATGGCGGCGGCGCTTTACGTTTACAAATATAGCGAAAACGGGCGCGAAAATAAAATGTTCGGGCGTCCGAAAGCGTGCTTTTTCACCCCTCCTCTCCGGCGAAGAGCTCCCAGCCCGCCCTGACCTCCGCCTCGACGGCCCGCCGCCCGTTCTCCACGCGCGAGATGGCCGCCGCGAGGGGGATCATCGTCGCGGCGTCGCGCGTATCTATCCGCCGGTCGGGCGCGAGCCCCGTCTGCCGGCACACGGCGCCGATGTAGGCCTCCGTGTCGTTCTCCGAGGGCGGGGCCCAGCGCGAGATCATGCCCCGCACCGTGTCCAGACCGTAGCGGCGGCGGTAGGTGTCGAGCAGCACGAATATGGCGCGATAGCCCAGCGCCATCGACCCGAACTGCTTGAACGCGGGGTCGGTCGACGGGCGTACCTCCCCTTTGTAGCGCACCCCCGAGCGGCGGATGTTGCCCGGGTTGCGGTTGCGCAGACCCCGGCTCATCGCTCCACCTCCTGTCGGATGCGGCGCCGGGCGTAGCGGCGCAGGTAGCGGAAGAGCGGGGCGTCGGAGATCTCGCAGGCGTTTTCGAGAAACGACCACAGCTCCACGCCGCAGGTGAAGCCGGCGAACAGGCGCGCCAGCTCGAGGCGCACGATCCCCTCCATGCAGCCGTCGAGCACCGCGGCCATGACGATCGCCGTCGAGGCCAGGGCGAGCTTCTGCACCGTGCGCCACGCCTCGCAGCTCTCGAAGTACCAGCGGCGGCCCGCGCGCCGTGCCGTCGTGCGCGAGGCGGCGATCCCCGCGGCGAAGTCGACGGCGATGCACCCCGCCGTGCATGCGACGAGCGGTGCGGCGGGTGCGACCAGGGCGGCAGCTCCGGCCGCCATGCCGCTAAAGAGTCTGTACGAGGCCTCCATCGGTGGTGCAGCGGCTGATGATGTCGTCCGTGGCGACGTACTCGGGGTAGCGGCGGTTCTCGGTCCGCAGGTGGCGCGAGGCCCGGCGCAGCAGCGTGCGGGCTTCGCTGCGTAGGCTCTGCACCAGGCGGCGGCGCGTGGGGGTGTCGGCGGGTTCGGAGCCGTCGGGTGCGGCGACCGTCGAGCCGCAGCGGCCCGTGCGCAGGTCGAGGCGCGGCTGGATCGCCGCCCGCGTGAAGAGGGCCAGGGGTGCGGCCAGGTAGTCGGCCGTAAGTTCGGGGTAGAGGCCCGCGAGCAGCCGCTCGTGGAGCGCCCGCCCGACGACGGGGACGAGGTAGCGCTCCTCGGCGGCGGCGATGTCGGCCGCCGTGACGGAGCCCGCGGGCAGCTGCTCGCCGTCGCCGAAGGCGAGCGTCAGCACCCGGGTGGGGGAGATGAGGGTTTTCATGGAAGTGAAAGGTGAGAAGTAAAAAGTAGAAAGTGAAAAGTTGGGAATGGGGCGGCGAATGGAAGTATGAATTGCGAAGCCTTTGGCTTCGTCCCTTTGCCGACTGACGGTCAAAAGCCGACAGCCCTTCGCCCGAGGTGGCTCCGGGCTGCGCAGCCGGCGCTATGACGAATGGTGGCTTCGGCCTCAGTCGATGCTCCGTATGTTGTATTTGGTGATCTCGGAGAGGAACTGCTGCTGGCGCGGGTCGTCGGGGTCGTAGTCGAGGCCGTCGGCCTTGCGCGCCTCCCACACCTTCATGTAGATGGGTTTCGAGCGTGTGGGCGGGCGGTTGACCACGGCCAGCGACGAGGCGTCGACCCCCAGCACCGACGAGATGACGGCGCGTATGGGCTCCGTGAGCTCGGCCTGCTCGGCCAGGATTACGGTGTTGAGCGCCACCTCGTATTCGTGGAGGATGCGCTCGGCGCTGAACCCTGCGGCGTAGTCCAGGCCGCTGAGCGTGCGGAACCACGAGTGGGCCACCACGATGTCGGCCACGGCCTGCTCGTGCAGCGCCTTCCAGTCGCCTTCGGCGCGGGAGTCGATGGGGATGAAGCGCGACCGGTCGTCGCTCTGTTCGCTGCCCGTGCGCAGCAGGAACATCACCTGCCCGGGGTTGCCCGCGAACTTGCGCTCGGCCAGGCGCACGATGCGGTCGGCCTCCTCGTCGCTCTCGACCTCGGCGTCGAGCATCATCACGCCCGAGAGCTGGAACGAGTTGTCGAGGCGGGCGATGTTCCAGCGGTCGGTCTTGTAGGCGATGGCCGAGACCCCGAACCCGGCGATGTAGGGCGGCACGCCGTAGTGCTCGAACGAGGGTTCGTAGTCCTTGTAGTGGATCGCCGCGCGCAGCGTGCCGTCGGCCTGTCGCTCGAAGCGCGGGTAGAGGGGCAGCGTCCGCGCCTGCTTGGGGTCGAAGGCCGCCCAGTCGTGGTGCAGCACGATGTGCTCCGAGTCGCGGGCCACGCGGCAGCGCGAGGCGTCCTGGTGGTAGAGCGAGAGGTAGGAGTGCGCCGGGTCGGTCACCACCTCCAGAAAGGCGTTGCCGAAGAGCGCCTTGTCGAAGGCGAGCTTCGAGAGGATGCGGCGCAGGCTCTCGCCCCGGCCGTTGGCGCGGCGGACGAAGGCCCCCAGGCGCGGCAGCCGCTCGTCGCACGTGAAGCCCTTGCCGGCGATGTAGTCCGCCTTGTCGTTGATGATGCGGCGGTGGGTGGTCGAGCGGCGGGCCATCAGGGCCAGGGCCGCGGGGAAGAGGTTGTCGTCGCCCCAGCGCCAGATGCGGTCGCTGCTCACCGTCGTGGCGGCGAGGCGCAGGTAGGGGTCTGTGCGGTCGGTCACGGCTATGGCCGTGCGGTGTCGTTTGTCGGATGTCATGGCGGTGTCGGGTCGGTTGCTCCGTCGCCGGACCGCCGGAGCGAGGGTGCACCCCTCGCTCCCGGGCGGCGGCGGAGAAAAAAGGTGGGTTTACTGGCGGTAGGCGTAGCAGACGAGCGCCTCGTCGAGCACGTCGCAGCCCGCCATGAAGAGGGCGCGCTGGCGGTTCTCCATCTCGTCGGGGTTGTACCACATGCGCACCTCGTTGCCGGGGAAGTCGGAGGTGTTGACCGCCAGCACGAGGTTGCGGCGGTCGGTGAGCATGCAGAACGACTGGTTGAACGCGGTCCCCGGGAGGTACTTGCCCAGGCGTACGTCGACTATGGGGATGCCGTGGTAGGCGAGCGCCGGCCGGCCGTTGATCGCGTCGGCATAGGCGGCGTCGGCGCCCTTCGCGTCGAGATACTTCTCGTAGAGGTAGTAGAGGTCCGAGGTGACGAAGAAGGCCAGCTGCCCCTCGGCGCGCAGGTCCTGGAGGCGGCCGTCGGCGTTCTGCCACAGGTTGTCGAAGAGCTCCACGGTGCGCTGCGGATCGTCGAGCTCGGCGGCCGTGTAGGTGGTGGTGTGGATCTGCTCGTCGGCGGCGAACTCCTCCACGGCCTTCAGGAAGCCGTCGAAGGTGTTGTAGCCCGACGCGGCCGACGTGTCGCCCACCCACATCGTGGCGCGGATGTTCTCGGCCACGGCCTGGCGGAAGAGGGTGGTCTCGGCCTGCTCGAGCACCGTGCCCGAGAGGTCGTCCATGTTGACGTCGGCGCTGGCGGCGATGCGCTCGTAGACGAGCGAGAAGTAGTCGGCGGCCGAGAAGCCCAGTTCGGCCTTCACGCGCTTCAGGGCGATCGTCTTCTGGTATTTGGCCGCCGCGGCGCCGCCCGTCCACCCTGCGGCGTCGTACTTCTGGAGGATGTTGCGCTGGCCGTCCCACAGCTGCACGGTGGTGGGTGCGGGGAGGTTGTAGAGGACCCTCACGCCCAGATCCTGGGCCGAGGCGCCCGTGAGCATCGGGCGGAAGAAGATGGTCTCCAGATCGGAGCCGGTGTACTGCTTGGCGTTTTCGAGGTAACTCATGTCTTTGAGGTTTTTAGGGTTGGTTGTGTAATAAACTGAAAAGAAAAAAGTGAGAAGTGAAAAGCTGAGAATTGGAAATGAGGCAGCCCTCCGCGCCGACGGCTTCGGTAGTCTTTGCCGGATCATGCAGCGCCAGCTGCGCGGGCCGCAGCCACTCCCGGCGAAGGCCCGCAACTCGCGCCGCTCGTGCCGCCTTTCGCCGGCTGCGGTCCGCGCGGCCAGAAGCCGCCATCTACTTTTTACTTGATACTTCTCACTTTCAGCTTCTGAACCGCTTGGCGTCCTCGGCATAGGCGCGCTGGTTGGCCGAGAGGAGGTTGTCGACCAGCGGGGGATCCTCGCGGGGCAGGGTGCGCGTCGGCTCCGCGGCGCTGCGGGCCCGCTCGGCTGCGGCCGCTGCGAGGGCGTCGGCGGCGGGCGGTGTGTCGGTCGCCGGGTCGGGATGCAGCACGTTGTGCTGCACTGCGGGCGGCAGCTCGTCGGGCGCGGCGCGGAGCTGCTTTATGAGGCGCTGCCACCCTGCGCGCAGGCTGTCGATCGCCCGCGGCCGCTCCCCGGAGGCCTTCGGCTTCTCTGCGCAAGCCCCCTCTTCGCCCGCGATGCGGTCGGCGAGCCCCGCGGCCACTGCCTCGGCGGGCGAGAGCCACCGCCCTGCGCCGTTGTTCTCGCCCATCAGGCGCTCGAAGTCGGCGGCCGGGCGCCCCGAGCGGTCGGCGTAGACCGCGGCGATGCGCTCGTCGGTGCGGCGCAGCAGGTCGACCGTCGCCGCCAGCTCGGCGGCGTTGCCCTCGGTGGCGCAGGCGGCGCGGTGGATCAGGTAGAGGGCGCTGGGGGCGATCTCGCGGCACCCCTCGGAGGCTGCCTGGGCGATGAGCGTCGCGGCCGAGGCGGTGTAGCCGTGGCAGCGGGTCGTGACGCGGCCGCCGAGCGAGCGCAGGGCGTCGTGGATGAGCAGCGCGTCGTTCACGTCGCCGCCCGTCGAGCGGATCTCGACCTCGATCTCGCGCGCCTCGACGGCGGCGATGCGGCGCAGCGTCTCGCGGAAGGTCTCGTAGGTGGCCACGCGTGCCTCGGGCTCCTCGAACTGCCATGCCTCGGGTACGCCGATCGTGCCTTCGATTTCGATCAGGCACTTTTCGGCCCGGTCGGTGATTCGGATTGTCGGTTTCATGGTTGGTCTTTTTGAAAGGATTCGTAATAGAGGGTCTTCACCTTGGCGTAGGAGCACCCCAGCTCCTCGGCCACGGCATACATCGCCCCGCAGCGGGGGCATCCTCCGCTGGCGAGCTCGTCCATCCGCCGGCGGGCGATGCGCCGCTCGCAGGCCCGCGTGTCGAGCAGCCCCTGGGCCATCAGATGCCGTGCGGCGGCGACGGTGAGGGTGCCGTCGAGCGTCGCGGCCAGCCGTGCGGCCAGCCTCTCTTCGCGCCTGGTCATGGGGTTTCGGGGTCTTGTGCGAGGCGGCGCAGCAGGCAGCGCACCGACCCCCGGGCCGGGTCGTACTCCCCCACCCGCTCCACGACGGCCCGCACGAGCCCCTCCCCCGTGTCGATACGCCATACGGAGCGGAGCCCGGCCGCCGCGTCGGGGTCGCGCAGCGCCTCGAACTCGTGGGGCGCCATCTGCAGCCTGAGGTCGATCTCCTCGCCCAGGTCCTCCTCGTCGGCCTGCCGGTCGCGGAAGCGGTGCAGCCCCTCCACGCCGTCGCGGTTGTCGAACCCCAGGGTGAAGGGTTCGGCCCACTCGCTGCCCGCGAAGTGGAACGCCGCGAGCGGGTAGGATGCCTGGCCCCAGGGGTGGCCCCATCGCTCGTCGGGCGGCAGGGGGTGGAGGCCCGCGAAGCAGACCAGGCGCGGCGGGTCGAAGGGATCGCCGCCGGTGTCGTCGTCGCGGTCGCCCACCGCGAGCAGCCGTGCCGAGGGGGCGTTGGCGTAGCGCCCCGCCTCGGTGAGCGAGGGTGCGAAGAGGGGGTTGCGCGCCACCTCCTCCCCCTCCTTCGAGGCCAGGCTCGCGGCCGTGCGGCTCCAGGCCCCGAAGCGCCGCCCCTCCTCCGCCTCGAGGCGACGGACGGGCCCGTCGCCCGCCGCGTAGCACCACGTGCGCCGCTCGGCGTGGTCGGGGGCGAGCATCCGCCGGCGCACGGGGTGGGCGAAGTCGGTGCGGTCGCTCCAGTCCGCCTCGCCCGCATCGTAGAACATGTCGCGCGGCTCGATGCGCACCGTGCGGCGCTCTCGGTCGGTTGCGAAGCGCAGGTTGAACAGGTGGGCCAGCGCCGCGAGCAGCTCCCCCTGGCGGATGCCGCCGCGCAGCATGTCGGCGAAGGCGACCGTCGCCCCGAAGCCCGGGCGGCCGTGGAAGGTGGGGCGCAGCGCGCACTCCTTGTGGAGCGTGAGGCGCATCCCCGGCTCGGCGCCGCCGAAGTAGACGAGGTCGAAGCGCACGGGCGAGGTCGGTCCCGCGCGGCGGGCGGCGCTGCGCAGCGTCACGGCCACCGTCGTCGTGCCCCGCTCCTCCACATGCCCGTCGTAGAGGGCCCAGTCGCCCCCGTAGGGCTGCCACGCGCCCCCGGCGAGCACCTCCAGCGCGGGTGCCGCCACCGTCCCCGCGGCGGGGGTCTCGACGCGCGCCGTGCGCTCCGAGAACTCGGCCCAGAGCACCCCCGCCGTGCCGTTGCGGGTGTAGCGCAGGCGGTAGCGGGCCCCCGGCGCGTGGTCGAAGACGATGGCGCGGTAGCTGCGCCCCGGGGCGACGGCCGTGCGGCGGTCGACATAGCGGTTGGCCAGCGGGCAGCTCGCCTCCGACCCCGGACCGAGGTAGATCGTGTCGAAGCCGCCGAGGCGCGTGCGATCGAGGATGCGGTGTTCGGTGGTGTAGCGCAGCGCATACTCGAATCCCACGTCGACCTCGGCCGTGGGGGTGAAGCGCAGGGCGCCGTCCCTTGTCGCGAGGCATCCCCCGTGGTTGTAGAGCCCGTCGATGGGCTCGCCGTCGGCGTCGACGGCCCCCGTCGAGGCCGTGTCGACCAGGTTGCCCACCGTGTGGGCCAGCGCCTTGGGATCGGCCGCGACCCGCCCCGCGTCGTCGGCCTCGGCCGTCGCTGCCGCCGTGCGCCGGGCGCGGAATCCCATGCGCGCCTCGATCGCCGCCGTGTCGCGGCGGCCGTAGCTGCCGCTCAGGTAGAGCGAGCGGAAGAGTTCCGAGGCGAAGAAGCGGCTGCGCACGGCGTAGCCCGCCTCGGCGAAGATGCGCTCGGTGAGCGTGGCGACATGGAAGAAGGGGTGGTAGTCGTCGGTCGAGAGCATCCGCTCGTCGGGCAGCAGGTCCTGCGGGGAGTTGCCCGCGGGCCAGGCGTCGCGCACCACGGGGAAGAACTTCACCGGCCCCGTTTCGGTCCAGCTCCGGCAGATGGTCGTGGGGTCGAGCCGCATGCTGAGGTCGAAGCCCAGCTCCGCCAGATCGCGCCGCGCCGCCTCGCGGGCCCACCCGGCGCCCCCTTCGCGGATCTCGATGCGGTAGCCCTCCTCCGTCGTCTGGAGCAGGCGCACCCCGCCGGCCAGCAGCAGGGCCCCCTCCTCGCGCAGCTCGGCGCGGTGCGTCGCGGCGTTGAAGTGTGCAGCCGCGTGCGGGTCGCGCGCCCGGCGCAGGGCGTCGTCGTTGCGCGGCGTGGCCGGCAGCTCGAGCGTGAGCGTGCGCCCCGTGCGGCAGGCGTCGGGCGAGGCCGCCGCGGCGAAGTCGTAACCCGGCACGGCGCACGGTGCCGCAAGGTCGCAGCGCAGGCCGTCGATCGTCAGCTCCATGGCAGCGGCTCTTCGCGGGTGAAACGGATCTCGACCTCGAGCGTGCCGAGCGCGCCGTGGCGGTGGAGCGTCGCCCTGTCGGTGACGATATCGACGGGACGGTACTCCTCCCCCGCGCAGCTCCACGCCTCGCACGCCTCCAGCAGCCCGGCCAGGGCCTCGGTCGCGGCCCTCCCCTCGCAGGCCGAGCGCAGATGCAGGCGCCGCTCGCGCCCCGTCGCGACGGCTACGTGCCCCTCGGCGCCCCGGGCGCGGCGCTTCGCGACCGTGAGCGTCTCGCACACCACCGTGGGGAAGGTGTAGTGCTCGATCGACCCCTCGGCCGTGCGCCACGCCAGCCGCTGCGACCCCTCCGGCGCCGGCAGGAGGGTGTAGCCCACGCGGCCGCACGCCCCGGCGTCGACCTCTATGCGCTCGGCCCCCGGGAAGTCGTCGGCCGCGAGGCGGAAGAGGCTGAGCCCGCCCGTCGCCGTGCGGTAGGTGCGCACGCGCTCCGCTCCGCCGCCCGTGGCGACGACGGTGACGACGAGGGCGCCGTCGTGCAGCAGCGTCAGCTCGTCGCACTCGCCCGGGGCGAGGAGCCGTTCGCGCGGCATGGGGCCCAGCAGCGCCGGGGCCTCGGTCGCGCGGGCCGTGGGGAGGAAGGTGCGCGCGGAGGCCGCGACGGGAGCGTCGACCGATCCTGCGGCCTCGGCGACGACGGCGATCGTGCGGCCCGTGGCCTCGCGCAGCCCCGTGGGGCCGGTCGTGGGGGTGAAGCGCACGGCCCGGCGCAGCAGGGGCGCCACGTCGCACTCGAAGGCGGCCACGACGGCGAAGCGGCGCGCTCCGAGCGGTGTGCGGGTGTCGGCCTCGTAGAGGCGCAGGTCGAAGGTCTGGGGCTCGCTGCCCGCGACGGCGTAGCGTATCGGGCCGCCGAGCGGTGCCCCCGAGAGGGGTGTTCGGGTGAAGAGTGCCATCGGAAAGAAGTAAGAAGTGAAAAGTAAAAAGTGAGAAGTTGAAGATCGAAGATCGTGCTCGTCGAACGGCGGCTCGTAGAGCCGGCAGCCCGCAGCCACCCCGGGCGGAGGGCTGCTCGTTGCACGCGCCGCCCCTCGCCGGCTGCGTACTGCCTTTGTTTTCAAGATCTGTTCGGGGCCGCAGCTCGGGGGGGGGCTGCGCAGCTGGCGCTGCAATTGATAGTGGGATAATGGCCTGTGCGCCGGTTTTCGATTCTGTTTGGGCGCAGCCTGCGGAGGGCGCATGAGCCTTGGGCGACGTGCGGGCCTCCGCCGCCGGAGGCTGCGGCCCGCCGGCCCTTGGGCCGAGAGGCGGCGGATTGAACGAGTCGGTCAAAGGGAGTTTGCGTGCGAAAGGCGGCCGGAGGCCGGCAGCCCGCAGCCACCCCGGGCGGAGGGCTGCTCCGTCGGCTGCGCCTCGATCGCGCCTCCGCTGGCTGCGGCCCGCCCGGCTAAAAGCCGGGTTCTATTCTTTGCTGTTGCTGCTCGCCGGCTTTTCGAATCGGAGTTTCGCGCATGATTTCTCTTTGCCGGCCGGGGCGGTCGCGCCAGAGGCGCGAGCCGGCAAAGAGACGAAGCCGGAGGCTTCGATTTTTGCAGCTTTTCGATCGGACTTTCCCGCCGGCCCGGCGCAGCCCCGTGTTTGTCGACAAAGCCGTCGATAAAATGTCGAAAGATGTTGATGGGTGTCGCTATATGGTTGAGAAACAACCTGCGACCGATGTTGATAACCCGTCCTCGGCGATCGGGCAGTTGTTCATCGACGGGACAAATATACGACCCGCGATACCCCCTTGTCAAGAGCCCGGCGCACTTTTTCCATGAATTGTGGAAAAAATCGCGAATTTTGACGTATCTTTGTCCATCGGACCCAATTTTCGAATCTCCATGGACGATGGCCACAGTAACCCGTATAGCCGCAGTGCCGTATCTCGATACGATACCCTTCCTCTATGGGGTTGCGCACGCAGATGAGCTGCGGGCCGAACTCTTCCTGTCCGATTTTCCTGCCGTCATAGACCGATTCCGCCGGGGTGAAGCCGATTTCGCCCTGGTGCCCGCCCACGTCGTGCCGTCGCTCGCCGGGGCGCGGCCGGTCACCGACTACTGCATCGCGGCCCCGTCGGCGCTGATGATCCGCGTGCTGGCCGAGTGCGAGCCTGAGGCCCCCGTGCTCGACTATTTCTACGGCGACGAGGCGCCCCTCGCGCCGCTGCTCGCCTCCGACGCCCCCTTCGTCTACGCCCTGTGGGTGGCCCGCGAGGGGGTCGACGCGGCGACGGAGGAGGCTTTCCGCCGGGCGCTCACCGACGGCGTGGAGCGCATCTACGAGGCGGTGGTCGCCTACGGCTATGCCGACCGGCCCTACGACGCCTACGGCTACCTGACGCGCCTCGACTGCATCTTCGACATCGAGAAGCGCCGTGCGCTCGAGAAGTTCTGGGACGCGGGGTTGAAGACCGCGCCGCGCGCCAATCCCGGCTGAAGGGGTTAGCGGACCGCAGCGTCCGCCTCTCTCCGCCCACGGATTCCAGAACTTAACAGAGAGCGCACGCCCATGATTACCATCTACCTCAAGCAGTACAACAAGATCATCCGCAACGCCGACACGCGGCTCTTCGACGAGCTGGGCTACGACGATATCCTGTGGATCGACATGATGCTGCCCACGATCAAGGAGCAGAAGGCGGTCGAGAGCTTCATGGAGATCGGTCTCCAGACCCAGCAGCAGGTCGAGGAGATCGAGTCGACGTCGAAGTACTCCGAGAACGAGAACGCCATCATCTCCAACTCCAACTTCTTCGTGCCCACGGGCGACTCGTTCGTCGTCGAGCCCGTCTCGTTCATCATCTCCAACGAGGGCGTGCTGGTCTCGGTGCGCACCACCGAGTCGCGCACCTTCCGCGAGACGGAGAAGCGCCTGCAGATGAACTACCGCAGCTATTCGACCGGCTACCACCTCTTCATCTCGCTGCTCGAGGTGCGCATCGACTACGACGCCGACATGGTGGAGCTGGTGGCCAAGCAGGTCGCCTCGCTCTCTAAGGCGATCAACTCCGAGGACGCGATCGACAAGCAGGTGCTGCACCGCATCAGCGCCCTGCAGGAGAGCACCATGTTGCTGCGCGAGAACATATTCGACCGCCAGCGGGTGCTCTCGGGCATACTCCGCTCGGAGCGCTTCCCCAACGACATCTATCCGCGCCTGCAGCTGATGATCAAGGACGTCAATTCGCTCATCAACCACGCCGACTTCAGCTTCCAGCGTCTGGACTACATCCAGGACGCGGCGCTGGGTCTCATCAACATCGAGCAGAACGAGATCGTCAAGATCTTCTCGGTGGCGGCGGTGATCTTCCTCCCGGCCACGCTCATCGCCTCGATCTACGGCATGAACTTCCGCGTGATGCCCGAGCTGGAGTGGGCGTGGGTGCTCCCCAACGGCTGGACCGTGCCCGTGGGCTACATCTTCGCCATCTTCCTCATGCTCTTCTGCTCGGGGCTCACCATGTGGTACTTCCGCTACCGCAAGTGGCTGTAGCGCCCCTCGTGCGGGATGCGCGCCGTCCGCTCCGGCCGCGATTCTTCCCGGCCCCCCCCCGACGTAAAATCCCGAACCGCCGCCGGGCGATTCGGGATTTTCTGTGTGATTAGGAGCCTAATTCGACTCCTTGGGAACCAGCATGAAGAAGCTGCTGATCTCCTGCTGGTCGATGGCCTGACGGACGTTGAACCGCTTGACCTGCGCTTCGTAACCGTTTTTGACGACCTTGATCTCGATCTGCACGTCCCGGGAGTTTTCGTAGGTAAGCCCCAGGATGTTGAAGGCGCGGGTCTCCTCGTAGGGCGTGGTCATCAGATAGGTCTCGTTCGTGTTCTTCACCACGGCGGGAATACTCGACAGCACCCGGTAGAAGACCCGTGCGCCCTGCGGATCGGAATCGATCGCCCAGCGGATGATGGTCTTTTCGAGCGCGGTCTGTCCGGGCGTGTCGCGGCTGACGCTCCTGCGCGCCTCGCCTTTCGGAATCGAGGTGTCGGAGTAGAGCCTTGCCGCCTCGGCGGTTTCTTTCATTGCCGCCGCCTGCACGGCCTGCGCCAATGCCTGATTGCTCCGTCTCAGACTTTTTTTCGATGCGCCGCAGGAGACGAGCGAGACGGCGGCCAGAAGAACGGAGCTTACGATGAAGAGATGTTTTACTTTCATTATTGTCAAATATTTGTGCCTGTCCCTGGCGAATATTTACACTGAAACAAAACATATAAAAAACGTGGGACAATATTTTGTCTTCGGTCGCTAAGGTCTTCCACAACCCACACCCCAAATAACAGAATAAAGCCCACGTGAAACACGTGAGCGTCAAACTTTATTCTTTGGGGTCTTAAAAAAGTGGAAGTTTTAGCGACCAGAATAAAAATAACGCTTTTATATGTATGTACCGACGCTTTTCGTGCGAAACCGGTACGAGAAGATCGAAAGATGTTGAATGGGGTTATTTACATAGGCACGCGGGATTAGTGGTTCATCGTGCAAATATATAAAAACTTATCGGGTATTCCGGGCCAGTAAAAAATAAATTTCGGCCGGATCGTCGTATTCGGGCCTTTTCGCCTCTGCGCGGCGGAATCGAAAGCGCCGGTTCGGGTTCGCTTTCGGTTTTGTGTTCGGCTTATTCGTTTATCTTTGACTTCGTCCAGGATACGTCGCCTCGGCAAAATGCAAATAAATTTGCTTTTGCTCTCGCTTATTCGTATTCTTTGACTTCGTCCAAGATACTGCGCCTCGGAAAAAATGCAAGCGAGCTTGCTTTTTTCGCTCGGCTTATTCGTATCTTTGCCCTGATTATGCTCGAAAAACTGGCGAAACAGACGGCCGTCTACGGCATCAGCACCATCGTGGTGAGGTTCCTGAGCTACCTGCTCACGCCCTACTATACCCGTGTGTTTGGCCCCGAGACCTACGGCATCGTCACCGACGTCTACGCCCTCATCCCGCTGGCGCTCACGCTGCTGACCATGGGCATGGAGTCGAGCTACTTCCGTTTCTCGGCCCGTGCCGACGCTGCGGGGGGCGACGCCCGGGCGGCCAAGCGGCGGCTGTTCGCCACTACGTGGGGCGCCACGTCGCTCGCCGCGCTGCTCTTCTTCGCGGCCGTCGCGGCGCTGCGCGGCGGCGTGGCCCGCGCCATGGGCGAGGCCTACGTCGCCCACCCCGAATACGTGGTGTGGGTGGCGGCCATCGTGCTCTTCGACGTCGCCTCGTGCATCCCCTTCTCGCGGCTGCGCGAGCAGGGCCGTTCGCTGCTTTTCGTGGGGCTCAAGGCGATGAACGTGGTGCTGAACGTGGCGCTGGCCGTCGCCTTCGGCGCCGCGGGGCTCTTCGCCTCGGAGTTCGGCGTGGGGTGGGTCTTCGTGGCCAACCTCGCGGCCAGCGCGGTCACGTGGGCGGCGATCCTCGCGACGGTCGACCGCACGCTGCCGCGCATCGACGGCGCCCTGCTGCGGGCCGTCTTCGCCTACTCGCTGCCGCTGCTCGTGGGCGGCCTGGCCGGCACGGCCAACGAGTTCCTCGACCGCCAGCTCATCAAGTACCTCGTCCCCGAGGCCACGGCCATGGCCCAGCTGGGCGTCTACGGCGCCATCACCAAGATCGCCGTGGTGATGATGCTCTTCTACCAGATGTACCGCCTTGCCGCCGAGCCCTTCTTCCTTTCGAACTTCCGCAAGGAGGACTTCGTGGCGATGAACGCCGCGGCGCTCAAATACTACGTCATCGCCTCGATGGCCATCTTCCTCTGCATCGCCCTCTTCCGCGACGCGTTCGCCCTGATCGTGGGGCGCGACTTCCGCGAGGGGATCTTCATCCTGCCCGTGGTGCTGGGGGCCAACGTGCTGGCGGGCGTGTGGCTCAACCTCTCGTTCTGGTACAAGCGCGAGGAGCGCACCTCGCTGGCCATCGTCGTCACGGGCGCGGGCCTCGCGGCGATGCTCCTCTTCGGTCCCGCGGCGATCCGCGCGTGGGGCTACTACGGCGCCGCCTGGGCCCGCCTGGCGAGCGAGGCGACGATGGTGGCCGTCAGCTGGTGGCTCAACCGCCGCTGCTTCCCCACCCCCTACGACTGGCCGCGCATCGGCGAGTATGCGGCCGCGGCTCTCGCGGTCTTCTTCCTCTGCGAGGGTGTGCTGCGCGTCGCGGGGTGCGCCGCCGTGGGCTACGCCTTCGATTGTGTGATGTTCGCGGCCTACCTGGCCTACGTCGTCCGCCGCGAGCGGATCGACGTCGGGGCGCTGGTGCGTGCCGCCTTGAAACGTAAATAGCGATGAAACGACTCTTTCTCCGGGCAGCCGCGGCGCTGCTCCTCCCCCTGGCCTTCGCGGCCTGCGGCCACCGCCCCGCCCCGGCGGCAGCCGATAGTGCCGACGTCGAGGCGCTGCTGCGCACCTCGGCGGGCGATATCCGCCTCGTGCTCGACGGGCGCACGCCGCGCCACCGCGACAACTTCGTGAAGCTCGCCCGCGAGGGCTTCTTCGACTCGCTGCTCTTCCACCGCGTGATCGGGGAGTTCATGATCCAGGGCGGCGACCCCCTCTCGCGCCATGCCCCGGCCGGGCAGCCGCTCGGCGAGGGCGACGCGGGCTACACGCTCCCGGCCGAGATCGTCTACCCGGCGCTGGCCCATACGCGGGGCGCTCTGGCCGCCGCGCGCGAGGGCGACGATGCCAATCCGCGGCGCGAGTCGTCGTCGAGCCAGTTCTACATCGTCTGGGGCCGCACGATGGACGACGCGCAGCTCGACCGCGTGCAGGAGTACGTCTCCGCCGCGACGCACGGCGCGGCCGCCATCCCCGACTCGCTCAGGGCGCTCTACCGCACCGTGGGCGGCACGCCCCACCTCGACGGGCAGTATACCGTCTTCGGCCGCGTCACGGAGGGGCTGGAGGTGGTGGAGGCGATCCAGCGCGCGGCGACCGACGCGATGGCCCGCCCGCTCGACGACATCCGCATCCTCGGGGTGGAGATCATCGAAAATTAGCCCGGCATGCGCTTCGCTGACATCATAGGACAGGACGAGCTCAAGCGGCGCCTGGTGCAGTCGGTCGACGCCGGGCGGGTGAGCCACGCCCAGCTCTTCGCGGGGGCTGCGGGCACGGGGGCCCTAGCGCTCGCCGTGGCCTACGTGCAGTACCTCTGCTGCCGCCGCCGCCACGACGGCGACTCGTGCGGCGAGTGTCCCGACTGCCGCCAGATCGCCGACCTGGCCCACCCCGACCTGCACCTGGTCTTCCCGGTCAACAAGCAGGGCAAGAAGTCGGGCGAGGCGGTGCTCAGCGACGCCTTCCTGCCCCTCTTCCGCTCGCTCTTCGCCGAGCGGGGCGGCTACTTCTCGGCTCAGGATTGGTTCGAGCGGTTGGACCTGGGCAAGACGCTCAAGGGGATGATCTCGGCCCGCGAGGCCGACGGCATCATCCGCAAGCTCTCGTTCAAGAGCTTCGAGGCCGACTACAAGACCATGCTGGTGTGGCTGCCCGAGACGATGAACGAGGAGGCCTCCAACAAGATCCTGAAGATCCTCGAGGAGCCCTGGGAGCGCACGCTCTTCATCCTCGTGGCGGAGCGTCCCGACCGCCTGCTGCCCACGATCCTCTCTCGCACGCAGGAGGTCACGGTGCCGCGCCTCGAGCCCGGGGTGCTTGAGGCCGAAGCCCGGCGGCTGGGCATCGCCGATGCGGCCGAGGCCCACGGCCTGGCCCGCCTGGCCGGGGGCGACGTGCTCGAGCTGCGGCGCCTGGCCGCGGGGGCCGACAATGCCCTGCGGCGCGAGAATTTCGAGCTCTTCCGCTCGCTCATGCGCCTGAGCTACAACGATAAGCATCTTGAACTGATCGGCTGGGCCGAGGAGGCCGCGCAGCTCTCGCGCGAGCATCAGCACTCCCTGCTCGTCGACGCCGCGCGCCTGCTGCGCGAGAGCTACATGCTCCACGCCGGGCTGGGGCGCATCGGCTATCTGTGGGGCGAGGAGCTGGCCTTCTGCTCGAAGTTCGCGCCGTTCGTCGGGTCGCAGAACATCGAGCCGCTCGTGGCCGAGATCGAGGCGGCCATGGCGCAGCTCCGGCAGAACGGCAATCCCATCATCGTATTCACCCATTTTGCCCTCTCGGTGAGCAAAATGATCAAACATCTCTGACGTTATGGCACGTGTATTCCTGCTGGCCGGAGGCAACACCGGCGACGTGAAGCGGACGCTTCAGGCGGCCCAACAACTCATCAACGCCCGCGTGGGGGCGGTCATGCGGTGCTCCCACCGCTACGAGAGCGATCCGTGGGGCTTCGAGGCTGCGGAGCGCTTCTGCAACCAGGCGCTCGAGGTGTCGACCGACCTCGGCCCCGAGGAGGTGCTCGACGCCTGCCAGGCCATCGAGCGCGAGCTGGGCCGCAACCGCGCGGCCGAGCAGGTCGAGCGTGCCGCCACGGGCGCGGCCTACACCTCGCGGGCCATCGACATCGACATTCTCTTCTACGACGACGAGGCGATCGCCACCGAGCGCCTCACGGTGCCCCACCCGCGCCTTTCCGAGCGGGAGTTCGCCCTGGTGCCGCTCGCCGAGATCGCCCGCACCCGGCGCCATCCGCTCACGGGGCGGAGCGTCGGCGAGATGCTCGAAGCGCTGCGCGCCATGAAAAACTAAAAACGATCCGTCACTTGAAACTCCGAATCCTGTACCTCCTGCTCGCGGCCGCCGTCGCCGCCGGCTGCTCCAAGTCGGTGCTGCGCAAGACCGACTACGTGCTCAAGCCGCTCGTGCAGTCCACCTCGGGCGACGTGCTGCGCCCCGTCGAGGGGGCGCTGGCCTACGCCTTCGACGCCGACACGGCGGCCTGGACCGTCGCCTCCTACGACGACGCGCTGGCGGGCGTGCTGACCTCGCGCACCGACCCTTCGGTGCGCATCGAAGCCCCCTACGTGCGGGCCGAGGCGCTCGCCGACGAGCCCCTGGCCGGGCGCCTGGCCATGCACCTCGCGCTGCCCACGCAGCTCCTTCTGGCCGTCGACCCCGCCGACCGGCTCTACGCCTTCACCCAGTTTGAGATGCCCGACAACCTGCCGGCAATTTACGTCACGCTCTCGTTCAAGCCCTACCGCGAGGGGCGCGAGTACAAGGAGGGCAACTGGATCTTCCGCAACGACTTCTACGCCCCGCCCGTGGAGCTCGACTGCCGCGTCGTGCCTTTCGTGCAGGCGGAGGAGGGCGCCGGGGAGGTGCCGATGGCCGTCTCCGCGTCGGCCGTGCGCGCCTACGCCTACGCCGCCGACACCACCTTCTGGCGCGTGGCCTCCTACCAGGACGCGCTGGGCGGCGTGATCACCTCCAAGGGCGACCCCGACCAGCGGCGCGACGCCCCCAACTTCACCGCCTATCCCGACGGTGATGCCTACCGCATGACCGTCTCCTCCACGCCGCTCATGGTCGTCGTGGTCGACCGCACGGCCGAGCGCTACGCCTACCGCCGCTTCGACGTCGGGCTCGCCGGCGAGCCGCTCACGATGCCCGTGGTCTTCCGCCCCTGGCGCGGCGAATACCTCTATGTCGACGACGGCTGGCGCGTGGTCGACGAAGCGTTCCGACCTGCCGCCGAGGCGGCGCAAACTCCGCAGCGATGAGCACGACCAGCCCCCTTCGCACCGCCCCCGCGCGGCTGCTGCGCGCGGCCGTGCTGCTGCTCTTCGTCCCGGCCTTCCTGAGCCGCTGCGCCACCATGATGACCCCCACGGGCGGGCCGCGCGACACGCTGCCCCCGGTGATCGTCGGCCTCACGCCCGACAACTTTTCGGTCAATTGCCCCACCGCGGGCCACGGGAAGATCTACATCGAGTTCGACGAGTTCGTGCAGCTCAAGGACCAGCAGAAGGAGTTCTTCACCTCGCCGGCCATGCGCAAGAAGCCGCTGGTGACGCTGCGCGGCCGCGGCATCGTCGTCCAGCTGCGCGACACGCTCGACGAGAACACCACCTACTCGCTCAACTTCGGCAGCGCCATCCGCGACAACAACGAGGGCAACCCCCTCTACTCCATGCGCTACGTCTTCTCGACCGGCCCCACCGTCGACTCGATGGTCCTCTCGGGCTATACGGCCGACAGCTACCGCTCCGACTCGGTGTCGAAGAGCTTCATCTGGTTCTTCCCGCCCGACTCCACGGCCCTGGGCCCGGGCTACGACTCGACGCTCTTCAAGCATCGCCCCTCGGCCATCGCGCGCGCCGAGACCAACGGCATCTTCATCGCCCAGAACCTCAAGCCCGTCGACTACCGCGTCTATGCCGTCGAGGATAAGAACGACAACCAGCTCTACGACCCGGGCGTCGACCAGGTGGGCTTCCTCGACAGCACCTGCAACCCCGCGCGCATGCCCGACTTCGCCATCTGGTACGACTCGCTGCGCCGCTACGTCTCGGCCGAGCCGCAGCTCTACCTGCGCATGTTCACCGACCGGGCCTTCCGCCGCCAGCTGCTCTCGGCCAGCGAGCGGCCCCTGCAGCACAAGGCCCTCCTCTACTTTGGCGCCGCGCACCCGCGGATCGAGGAGCTCATCTTCGACGGCATCCCTGCCGAGCGGGTCATCCGCGACCCCCAGACCGTCGGGCGCGACACGGTGGCGCTGTGGTTCGACCTTCCCCCCGAGCAGCTCCCCGACACCATCCGCGGGCGCATCACCTACCACAAGCACGATACGCTCAACCGCCTGCAACCCGTCACCGAGCCGCTGGCCCTCTCCTGGCGTAAGATCGAGTCGAAGGAGGAGGAGCGCGAGCGCGAGAAGCTCGAACGCGAGCGCCGCAAGGCCGAGGAGGCGGGCGAGGAGTGGCACGAACCCGCGCGTCCCAACCCCTTCGGCTTCCGCCTGCCGCTCCAGGGCGAGGTCAACCCCGAGGAGAGCCTCTCGGTGGAGTTCGACTACCCGCTGCGCGAGATCGACTCGGCGCGTCTGCTGCTCACGCGCACGCTCGACGACGGCTCGATCGAGGACCTGCCGGTGGGGCTGGTGCGCGACACGGCGCAGCTGCGCCGCTGGCGCATCCGGGCGCCGTGGCGCCTGGGCGGGCAGTACACGCTGACCGTTCCGGCGGGGGCGCTCACCGACATCGCCGGGCACTCCAACGACTCGATCGTGGGCCGCTATACGGTCGCCGACCCCGAGAAGTTCGCCACGGTGCGCATCCGCGTCGAGGGGCGCGACCCCGGGGCCCGCTACATCATCCAGCTGCTCGACGGCAGCGGCGCGGTGAAGCAGGAGCGGCGCGACGTGACGACGGGCGAAGTCCTCTTCCGCTACGTCCCGGCGGGCGAGATCCGCTTCCGCGCCATCGAGGACCTCAACGGCAACGGCCGCTGGGACACGGGCTCGCTCGTGGAGCGGCGCCAGCCCGAGCGCACCGAGATCTACGTGAGCGACGAGGGCGTCGACACCTTCGCCGCCAAGGCCAACTGGGAGGTCGAGTTCACCATGGACATGCGGCGCATCTTCGCCCCCGTGACCATGCAGTCGCTTGCGCGGCTGCTCGACGAGCGCGAGGCGCAGCGCCTGCGGCGCGAGGAGGCCAAGCGGGCCCGCGAGGGCGACAAGGGGCGTCGCGACCGCGACCGCCGCGACCGCGAGGACCGCGACCGCATCGACAACTCGATGAACTCCGCGGGCAACATGTTCAACCGATTCAGATAACGCGATGCGAACGATCCTGAAAACGCTCCTGGCGGCCACGGCCGCCCTACTCACGTGGCAGGGCGCCGCGGCGCAGCACACGCTGGGCTTCGTCGCCGGCTACGGCATGGCGAGCGGCCGCCTCGATCCCACGGTCGAGAAGCGGGCCTTGTGGGGCACCTACTCGGGCGGCCTCACGTGGCGCTACTACGGCCGCCAGCGCTTCATCGGCGGCTTCGGCGTCGACCTGGAGTTCCTCCAGCAGGGCTTCTCCTTCGCCACCAACACGGCGCAGGTCGACGACCCGGCCGACTACCTCTATTATACGCGGCGCATCAATTCGGTGGTGCTGCCCATCGTCTGGCAGCCCCACTTCTACATGCTGCGCAACCGCGTGAGGGTCTACCTCGAGGCGGCGGCCACCTTCTCCTGCCAGCTCTCGTCGACCTACGAGAACGAGGCGGCGCGCGAGCGGGGCGATGCTGCCTGGCGCGGCGACTACCCCTTCAAGCTCGCGCGCGACAACCGCTGGGGCTACGGTCTGGCTGGGGGCGGCGGCGTGGCGTTCCTCCTGGGGCGCTTCGAGATCAACTTCCGCGCGCGCTACTGCTTCGGCCTCTCCGACATCGTGCGCAACCGCAACCGCTACGCCGACAACGGCCTCGACGGCCCCGAAAACCCCTTCTACGCCACCCCCATGCGCTCGCCGCTCGACAACCTCTCGATCGGCGCCGGTCTGAGCTTCCGCTTCAACCGCGAGGGCTTCGAGACGTGGAAGCCGCGCCCCCGGCGCGCCCGGCGGCAGGAGACATTCAAATACGACTTCACCCATACCCATTCGCATTAGACTACTATGGAAACAACCCGTCAGCAGAAGATCGCCATGCAGATCCGCAAGGACGTGGCCGAGATCCTTCAGAAGGAGGGCGCCCCGATCGTCGGAGGCTCGCTCGTCACGGTCACCTCGGTGCGCGTCTCGCCCGACTTCGCCTACGCCAAGATCTATGTCAGCGTCTTTCCCTTCGACCGCAACGCCGAGGTGATGCGGGCGCTCGAGAAAAACAACTGGTTCGTCCGCCGGGCCCTGGGCCAGCGCATCCGCAACCAGATCAAGAGCATCCCCGAGCTTCAGTTCTTCCTCGACGATTCGCTCGAATACATCGAGGGCATCGACCGCGCGCTCAACAATTAACCGCCCCCGTGTTCGCCCGTTTCGTCGCCCGCCGCTACCTCTTCTCGCCCGACTCGCGGTCGGTGGTCAACCTCATCTCGGGGGTGAGCGTCGTGGCCGTGGCCATGCCCGTCGCGGCGATGATCGTGCTGCTGTCGGTCTTCAACGGCTTCGAGAGCCTCGTGCGGTCGATGTATTCGGCCTTCGACGCCGACCTGACGATCACCCCCGCCGAGGGGCAGAGCTTCGCCTGCGCGTCGCTCGACACGGCGGCCGTGGCCCGCACGCCGGGCGTCGAGGCGCTGTCGTTCCTGCTCGAGCAGAGTGCGCTGGCCGACCACGAGGGGCGCCAGGCCGCAGTCGTCGTGCGCGGGGTCGACGCCGCCTATTTCGACGTGCTGCCCCTCGACGGCGCCCTCCGGGGTTCGGGCGCGGGGCGCGACGGCGACCCCCGCCTCATCCTGGGCGCGGCGCTGGCCGGCCAGCTGGGCATCCGCCGCGCCGACGAGCCGGTCGACCTCTACGCCGTGCGGCGCGGCGGCTTCTCGTCGCTGCTGCCCGTGGCCAACTACTCGCGCGAGCGGGTCGCCGCAGGGGGCTTCTTCTCGCTCGACCTCGACACCGAGCGCCGCTACCTGCTCGCCCCGCTGGCGCTGGCGCAGGAGCTCTTCGACCGCGAGGGCCGGGCCTCGGCGCTGGTCCTCCGCCTCGCCCCGGGCACCGACGCCGCGGTCGCCAGGCGCGCCGTGGCCGCCGCCGCGGGCGACGGCTTCCGCGTGGCCACCCGCGCGGAGCTGCGCGCGTCGTTCTACCGCATCATGACCTACGAGAAGTGGGGCATCTTCTGCATCGGGCTGCTGGTGCTCGTCGTCGCCTCGTTCTCGGTGGTCGGGGCGCTGGTGATGCTCGTCGTCGAGAAGCGGCGCGACATCGCGACGCTCCGCGCACTGGGGGCCGACACGGCGCTCGTCCGGGCGGTCTTCCGCGCGGAGGGGCTCCTGATCTGCGCCTGGGGGGCGCTCCTGGGCACCCTGCTGGGCGTGGGGGCCAGCCTCGCGCAGCAGCACCTGGGCCTCATCGAGCTGCCCGCCGACTCGTTCCTCACCTCCAGCTACCCCGTGGAGTTCCGCCCGGGCGACCTCGCGGCCGTCCTCGCAGCCTTCGCGGCGGTAGCCCTCGTTCTGTCCCACTTCACCGTGCGCAGCATGGTGAAAAAGCACGCCATCCGATGAAACGCATCCCGAGCATCCTCGCCGCAGGGCTTCTGGCGGCGCTCGCCGCCGCCTCGTGCCACCGTCCGACGGTCATCCCCGACGACGAGCTGGCGCTGATCTTCCGCGACGCCTACCTCTCCAACGCCTACGCCAACGACGCGCGCGCGCGACGCGACTCGCTGCGCATCTACGAACCCCTCTTCGCCCGCTACGGCTACACGGCCGCCGACGTCGAGCACACGATCGGCACCTTCTCGCGCCGCAAGAGCGCCCGTCTCTCGGATGTGGTCGAGCGGGCCATCGACCTGCTCGAGGAGGAGGGACTCCGCTACGAGGGCGAGGTGGCCGTGCTCGACACGATCGACCGCGTGGCGCAGCGCACCTTCACCCGCACGCTGCTCGCCGACTCGCTCCTCCGCGTCTCGTCGCCGGCCGACACGGCGCGCACGCGCCTGGTCTTCGACGTCGAGCCGGGCGAGTACCGCGTCGCCTACCGCTACGAGATAGATTCGCTCGACGCCAACGGCCGCTCGATGCGCTCGGAGTTCTGGCTCGAGAACGAGCGCGGCGCCCGCAGCTCGGTCTACTACCAGACCCTTCGCCCGGGGCGCCCCGAGCGCTTCCGCCGCACCTTCAACGCCGACTCGACCCACCGCCGGCTGCACATCGACCTGCTGCGCTTCACCGCCCCGCCCCGGCGCCCCTCGATCCGCTTCTCCGACATCGAGGTGATCCGCATACCGCCCGCCGCGCAGGCGGTCGACAGCCTCTACCTGCTGCAGTTGAACGTGCGTATCTTCGCCGATGAGTTCCTCCGTGCCGCCGCGGCGGATAGCCTCTAACTGGCTCTGGCGCGACGGGCGCCTGAGCCGCGACCCTCTGGTCGAACTCTCCGCCGACGGGTCGCTGCTTTCGTGCGCCCGCTGCGAAACCCCCGACCGCGAGCCCTTCACGGAGTTCTATGCCGGGGTGCTCGTCGCCGGCTTCCCGTCCGACTGGCGGGGCGCCTTCGAGTGGCTGCGCGCCCGGCGCGAGCGGCCCCTCGCCGAGCTGCTGGCGGCTCTCCCCCGGCCCGATGCGGGCGGCGTGTGGGTCCTCCTCTCGGGGCTCGACTACGCCTCCATGCGCCTGACCGATAGCTCGCGCATCCGCCTGCTGTAGGTCTTCGGCACGGGCCCTCCCGGTCCTCCCGCCGTTCCCCGGTTCCGCGCCCTCTCCTCGTCTGCCCGCTGCCCCGCGCTTCCTCTCTCTGCCGCCTCCCCATCCGTCCTTTCCGCTGCTCCTCCCCGCCCCGCGCCTCCCGTCTTCTCCCCGCCTCCTCTCCTCCTGCCACGGCCGGCACCCTCCTCCTGCCCCGGGTCGCCCGCCCCAGCAACCCTCCCCCTCTCCTTCCCGCCGCTTCCCCACCGTCGCCTCGTCCCGGCCGGTCCTCCCTCCCGTTCCGCCCCTCCGCCCGCGAAATCGCCCCCGCGGCGTGCGTTTTCCGCCCTCGGAGCGCCGGTGTGTCGAATTATTTTGTAAATTTGCGGGCAATAGAAACGAACACAACGACATAATCAAAAACCAAAAGCTATGATTTCGATCGACAACTACGATTTCAAAGGCAAGCGCGCGATCATCCGCGTGGACTTCAACGTGCCCGTCAACGCCGAGGGACAGGTAACCGACGACACCCGTATCCGCGCCGCCATGCCGACGGTGAAGAAGGTGCTGGCCGAGGGCGGCGCCGTCGTCCTGATGTCGCACATGGGCCGTCCGAAGAAGAACCCCGATCCCAAGTACTCGCTCGAGCAGATCATCCCCGCCATCGAGAAGAACCTGGGCGTGAAGGTCGCCTTCGCCGGCGACTGCATGGGCGAGAAGGCCGCCGAAATGTGCAAGAACATCAAGCCCGGCGAGGTGGTTCTGCTCGAGAACCTGCGCTTCTACGCCGAGGAGGAGGGCAAGCCCCGCGGTCTGGCCGAGGAGGCCACCAAGGAGGAGAAGGACGCCGCCAAGAAGGCGCTGAAGGAGGGTCCGCAGAAGGAGTTCGTCGCCAGGCTGGCCTCGTATGCCGACTGCTACATCAACGACGCTTTCGGTACGGCGCACCGCAAGCACGCTTCTACCTATCTGATCGCCAAGCACTTCGAGGATAAGATGTTCGGCTACCTGATGGAGAAGGAGGTCAAGGCCATCTCGTCGCTCATGGAGGCTCCGGCCCATCCCTTCTGCGCCATCGTCGGCGGTTCGAAGGTCTCGTCGAAGATCGGCGTCATCAAGGCCCTGATCGAGAAGGTCGATTCGATCATCATCGGCGGCGGTATGACCTACACCTTCGCCGCAGCGCAGGGCGGCAAGGTCGGCAAGTCGATCTGCGAGCCCGAGATGTTCCCCGTAGCGCTGGAGATCCTCGAGCTGGCCAAGCAGAAGGGCGTGCAGCTGGTCATGTCACCCGACGCGCTCATCGCCGACGACTTCTCGGCCGAGGCCAACACCTCGACGGCTCCCGTGGGCAACATCCCCGACGAGTGGGAGGGCGTCGACATCGCCGACGAGGGCAAGAAGGCCTTCCGCGAGCACATCCTGGGCTGCAAGACCATCCTCTGGAACGGTCCCGTGGGCGTCTTCGAGATCGACAAGTTCGCCACGGGCTCGAAGGAGGTGGCCCTCGCCATCGCCGAGGCCACGAAGAACGGCGCCTACTCGCTCATCGGCGGCGGCGACTCGGTGGCCTGCGTCAACAAGTTCGGCCTGGCCGACCAGGTCTCCTACATCTCCACGGGCGGCGGTGCGCTGCTCGAGTACATCGAGTTCGGCACCCTGCCCGGCGTCGATGCCATCCGCGACTAACCGACATCCGAAGAGAGCCGCCTGCCGGGTGGCTCTCTTCTTCTTTTAAACGACAAACCCCATGAAACGCATTTTCACCCTTGCCTCCGTGATCTGTATGGCAGCCTGCCAGCATAACGCCAAGACCCCGGCCATCGACCCGGCCAACTTCGATCTGTCGGTCGCCCCCAACGAGGACTTCTACCAGTACGCCACGGGCGGCTGGCAGGCCCGCAACCCGCTCAAGCCCGAGTTCTCGCGCTACGGCTCTTTCGACGTGCTGCGCGAGAACAACGAGATCCGCATCAACGAGCTCTTCGCGCAGATGGCCGACATGCAGGCCGAGCCGGGCTCGGTCGAGCAGAAGATCTCCGATCTCTACAAGATGGGCCTCGACTCGGTGCGTCTGAACGCCGAGGGCGCCGCCCCCATCGCCGAGGGTGTGCGCGCGCTGCTCGCCGTGGCCGACCGCGGCGAGCTGGGCCGCGCCATCGGCGGTCTCCACGCCTCGGTCTGCAACCCCTTCTTCGGCGTGGGCGTCGAGGCCGACCTGATGAACAGCGACCGCAACGCCCTCTACATCTCGCAGTCGGGCCTTCTGATGGGCAACCGCGACTACTACCTCGATGAGGAGAACGCCTCGATCCGCGAGGCCTACAAGACCTACCTGGGCCGCATCTTCGCGCTCGCGGGCCTCGGGGAGGCGGAGGTCGCCGCCGCCGTCGAGAAGACGACGGCCGTGGAGACGAAGCTGGCCGAGAAGATGTGGTCCAATGTCGAGCTGCGCAACATCGTGGCCCAGTACAATCCCATGTCGCGTGCCGACTTCGAGCGCCGCTACGACGCCGTCGACTGGGCCTCCTACCGCGAGGCGCTGGGCCTGGGCGACTTCGACCGCATCATCGTCGCCACCCCCTCGGCGCTCGACAACGCCAATGAGCTGCTCCGCACGCTGCCCCTCGACGAGCTGCGCTACTACCTCGCGGCGCACTACATCGACGCCGCCACGTCGTATCTGAGCGACGATTTCCAGCAGGCGTCGTTCGACCTCTTCGGTCGCACGATGGCCGGCCAGCAGGAGATGCGTCCCCGCTGGAAGCGTGCCATGGCCGTGCCCAACGGCACCCTCTCGGAGGCCGTGGGCGAGATGTACGTGGCCCGCTACTTCCCCGCCAAGGACAAGGAGCGCATGCTGGCGCTGGTGGCCAACCTCCAGACGGCGCTCGGCGAGCACATCGCCGCCCTCGACTGGATGTCCGATGAGACGAAGGCCCGGGCTCAGGAGAAGCTGGCGTCGTTCACCGTCAAGATCGGTTACCCCGACACGTGGAAGGACTACTCGTCGCTCCGCATCGACCCCTCGAAGAGCTACTGGGAGAACATCGTCGAGGCGAACCGCTGGTACACGGCCGACAACCTCTCCGAGCTGGGCAAGCCGGTCGACAAGGCCGAGTGGCACATGTCGCCCCAGACGGTCAACGCCTACTACAACCCCACGACCAACGAGATCTGCTTCCCGGCCGCCATTCTCCAGCCGCCCTTCTACAACCCCGATGCCGACGACGCGGTCAACTACGGCGCCATCGGCGTGGTGATCGGCCACGAGATGACCCACGGCTTCGACGACCAGGGCCGCCAGTTCGACAAGGACGGCAACATGAACAACTGGTGGACCGAGGCCGACTCGGAGGCTTTCAAGGCCAAGACCGACATTCTGGTCAAGCAGTTCGACGCTATCGAGGTGCTGCCCGCGCGCGACGGCCAGCCGGCGCTGCACGCCGACGGCTCGCTCTCGCTGGGCGAGAACATCGCCGACCAGGGCGGTCTGCGCGTGGCCTGGACGGCGCTCCACAACGCGCTGGGCGACAGCACGCCCGCCCCGATCGACGGCTTCACGGCCGACCAGCGCTTCTACCTGGCCTACGCCACGCTCTGGGGGCAGAACATCCGCGACGAGGAGATCGCCCGCCTGACCAAGCTCGACGTCCACTCGCTGGGCAAGTGGCGCGTCAATGCCACGGTGCGCAACCTCCAGTCGTTCTACGATGCGTTCGGCATCGTCGACGGGGCGATGTTCATGCCCGAGCAGGAGCGCGTCGTCATCTGGTAGGCGCGGCTGCTTCATCCATGCGCCCGGAGCCGCGTGCTCCGGGCGCTTTTCGTTGCGGGGCGCCGATTTTCTGCGCTTCGTTTTTAATTCCCGATATTTTGCCCTATCTTTGTCGCCCGACAGGCGGATGTGGAGTGCGTCCTGCGAGGGCGCATGGAGAACCGCCGCTGGTAACAATTTAAAAAAACAATTCTTTACTATGAAAACCGTATCCGTAAAGGCCGTCAAGCGTGCCGAGTTCGGCAAGAAGGCCGCCAAGGCCGTGCGCCGCGAGGGCTTCATTCCGTGCATCATGTGCGGCAACGGCGAGACCGTCAATTTCTCGGTCGATCCCCGCGAGATCAAGCCCCTGATCTACACCCCCAACTCCTACATCGTCGAGTTCGACTTCGAGGGCGAGAAGGTGCAGGCCGTGCTTCGCGAGGCGCAGTTCCACCCCGTGCGTGAGGAGATCCTCCACCTCGACTTCTACCGCATCGCTGCGGGCAAGCCCGTGTCGATCGCCGTTCCCGTGCGTCTGACGGGTAACGCCGCCGGTGTGAAGGTGGGCGGTAAGCTCGTGCTGTCGGCCCGCAAGGTGGTCGTGAGCGCCCTGGTGGAGAACCTGCCCGACGAGGTGGTCGTAGACGTGACGGAGCTGGGCGTCGGCAAGACGATCTTCGTCGGCGACCTGAGCGTCGAGAACCTCAAGTTCGTGACCCCCGCTACGACGGCCGTCTGCGCCGTGCGCGTGACGCGTGCTTCGCGCGGCGCCGAGCAGGGCAAGTAATCCCCTCTGCGGCAAATGAAATACCTCATCGTTGGACTGGGCAACATCGGCGCCGAGTATGCCGATACCCGTCACAACATCGGGTTCGACGTGTTGGACGCCCTGGCCGGGGCGTCCAACGCTGTTTTTACCACGGCGCGCTACGGCGACGTGGCCGAGGTGCGGTGGAAGGGGCGCACGCTCGTGCTGCTCAAGCCCTCGACCTATATGAACCTCTCGGGCAAGGCGGTCCGCTACTGGATGGATGCGACGAAGGTGCCGCTGGAGCACCTGCTGGTCGTCTCCGACGACATCGCCCTGCCGTTCGGCACGCTGCGGCTGCGTCCGAAGGGGAGCGCCGGGGGCCACAACGGACTGAAGAACATCGCCGAGCTGCTCGGCACCGAGGAGTACGCCCGCATGCGCTTCGGCGTGGGCGGCGACTTCCCGCGCGGCCACCAGGTCGACTACGTGCTGGGTCGCTGGACCGACGAGGAGCGCGCGGCGATGCCCGAGCGGTTGAAGCTCTTCGGCGACGCCATCCGCTCGTTCGCTGCGGTGGGCTGCGCGCAGACCATGAACTTCTTCAACAAGAAATAGGGGGCCGGCAGGGCCGGACTATCGAATGAGACGGGAGGGTCGCCCTTGGGCGACCCTCCCGTCTTTCGTGCGCTGCTGTGCTGCGTCGAATGTGTTCTGGCGGGCTGTTTCGTCGGACGCGCTCCGGCCGCCCTGCTCTGTTGTCCGCCGCGCTCCGCCGGCCGTGCCTTGCGGGCAGCGCTCTGTCCACTGTACTCCGCCGGCCGCGCCTTGCGGGCTGCGTTCTGTCCGCCCGCCCCGCTCCGTCAGCGGCGTTCCGTCCGCCGCCTTCTCCGTTCGCGCGCCCGCTCGCGGGCGTCGGCCAGACGGGCCAGGCCGTCCTCGACCATGCGGCGGAAGAGCGCCCGGCGGAATATCAGCCCTATGCGCCACCCCTCCCAGCGGGTGTAGCGCTCGCGCTTCTCGGGGTAGATGTCGGCGATCGTGAGGAGGATACCCGTCTCCTCCACGCCGCCGAAGTCGGGGTTCAACACCGTGTCGAAGACCCGCATCGTGGGCGAGAGGTTCATATAGGCGTTGATCAGCGGCGGGATGTTCTCGTTGAACTCGCGGATCTTGCGGATCAGTATGCGGTAGTTCTCCTGGTAGTCGGCGCCGGTGAAGAGCTCCTCGTAGTAGGGGTCGTCCAGATCGAGCGGCAGGGGATGGATCCCCTCCACCAGCCGCTCGCGGTCGGGGAAGTAGCGGCGCAGGAACCAGATGAGGGCGTTGCGCGCCACGGCCTTGTAGGTGGTGTACATGGTCACCTTGCCGAACAGATAGCGCACTCCGGGGTTGAGGACGATCAGCGCCCCCAGGCCGTCCCACAGGTTGTCGAGCGCATAGAGGCTCTTGGGGTTGCGGCGCGCCTGGTAGGCGTGCTGCACGAACGAGCGCCCCAGCTCGATGGTGTAGGGGAGGTATTCGCGGCGGAAGCGGTCGCTGAAGCGGAAGTAGTGCTCGGTCGAGAGGTGGGCGGGGTGCTCCGATGCGCAGACGATGAAGCGGTAGCCGCCCACGATCTCGCGCGCGGCGGGGTCCCACACCACCAGCTGGCAGTAGCCGTCGGGCGCCAGATCCTCGGCGTCGATGTCGAGCTCGAGACCCGTGCCGCCTCCGGCGCCGCGGAAGGCCTCCTCGCGCAGGCGCCCCACCTCGCGCATGAGGGCCGGGCACTCGGCCGCACGGAAGAGGTATATCTCGTTGCCGCCGCGCTTGGTCGTGCGGGCCCGGCGTGCGGGCGTGAGCTCGGCTTCGAGCAGCGCGCGGTCGACGGGGGCGATGATGGGTCGAATTTCCATAGCGGCGACAAATGTACTATTTTTCAGCCGCTTTTCGCTGCCCGGCGATCTTTTTTTCGAGCGAATAGGTCTTTTTACGCACGTAGTCGGCCTGCTCGCGCAGCGATCCCGCGGCCCGCAGCCGGTCGGGCGGAATGGGTTCGCCGGCCACCAGGCGGAAACTGCGGCCCCGCTGGGCGAACATTTCGTCGACCAACCACAGCATCTCGATGTTGAATTTCAGCCCCGCGCGCTTGCGCAGCGATGCGAGGCGGTAGAAGAAGTCGGAGAGGCGCCCCTCGACGAACACGGGCACGATGGTGCGCTGCGCGGCGGCGGCCTTTTTCAGGAAGTTGGTCCGCCAGGGCGTGTCGCTCACCGTGCCCCCCTCGCGGCGCGAGCAGAGTCCCGCGGGGAAGGTGAGCACGGGCACGTCGCCCGCGAAGGCCTCCTCCATGCGGCGGGCGTAGGCGGCGCATTGCGCCCCGTGCTTGTTGACGGGCAGCCACAGCGGACGCAGGGGCTCGACGTGCATGAGCAGGTCGTTGACCACCACCCGCGCGTCGCCGAAGCGGCCGATCAGCTCGTCGGCGAGCATCATGCCGTCCATGCCGCCGAAGGGGTGGTTGGCCACGAAGAGGTAGCGCCCGGCCGGGTCGAGCCGCTCGAGCCCCTCCATCGAGTAGCTCACTCCCCACTCGCGGAAGCAGGCGCGGATGAACTCCTGCGGCGGCAGCTCCCAGTAGTTGGCCAGTATGTGGTTGATCTCCTTCTCGTGGACCGTGCGGCGGAGCCATTCGATCGCCGGGCGGGGGATCCAGCGCGCGAGCCGGGGCGCTTTTGCAGCCACGACGGCGCCGATGTCTATTCGGGGCATAGAGCGAAAATTTAACATACAAAGATAGGCATTCTTTTTCGAAATTTTGCCTAACTTTGACCCCAAACTGACCATTCGCAACGCCCATGTCGCAATACCACACTCCCGTGCTGCTCGAAGAGAGCGTCGCGCTGCTCGGCATCGTGCCGGGGGGCACCTACGTCGACCTCACGTTCGGCGGCGGCGGCCACTCGCGCCGCATCCTGCAGGAGCTGGGCCCCGAGGGGCGTCTTTACGCCTTCGACCAGGACAGCGATACGCGCGACAACCGCCCCGACGACAGTCGCTTCCACTACGTGGAGAGCAACTTCCGCTTCCTGCGCGGGGCGCTGCGCCTGCGCGGCGTCGGGCAGGTCGACGGCATCCTGGCCGACCTGGGCGTCTCGTCGCACCACTTCGACGCCGTGGAGCGGGGCTTCTCGTTCCGCGGCGAGGCGCCGCTCGACATGCGCATGAACCGCCGCGCGCGCCGCACGGCCGCCGACCTGGTCAACACCCTCCCGTCCGGGGAGCTGACGCGCATCCTGGGCGACTGGGGCGAGGTCGAGACCCCGTGGAAGGCGGCCAACTGCATCGTGCGGGCGCGGCAGGCTGCGCCGATCCTCACCACGGCGCAGCTCGTGGAGGCCGTGGCCCCCTGCACGCCGCGGCGCGACGAGTCGAAGTTCCTCACCAAGCTCTTCCAGGCGCTGCGCATCGAGGTCAACGGCGAGATGGAGGCGCTCCGGATGGCTCTGGAGCAGAGCCTGCGGGTGCTGCGCCCGGGGGGCCGCCTGTCGGTGATCTCCTACCACTCGCTCGAGGACCGTCTGGTCAAGAACTTCCTGCGCAGCGGCAACTTCGCCGGCGCGGTCGAGAAGGACTTCTTCGGCCGCGCGTCGCTCCCCTTCGAGCTGCTCACGCGCAAGGCCGTGGTGCCGTCCGGGGAGGAGATCGCGCGCAACCCCCGCTCGCGCTCGGCCAAGCTGCGGGGCGGAGTGAAACTTTGAAACGTGCCGTAGGGATATGTTGCGTGACCACGAATTCGATCCGGTGACCCCCGAAGAGGAGGCCCGCCGCGCGCAGGACGAGGAGTTCGCCCGCCGCGTGCGGCGCGAGGTGCTGCGCATGGAGCGGGGCGAGGCCGAGGAGGACATCCGCCACGACGAGGAGGCTGCCGAGGCCGAACGCGAGGAGGCTGCCGAGGCCGAGCGTCGCGAGCGCCGCCGCCGCTCGAGCACCTTCTGGCAGCTGGTCTCGGGCACGATCCTCGTGCGCGAGGAGGTCTCGCGCCACTACTCCTACCTGCTGGTCGTGGCGGGCATGTTCTTCCTGAGCATCGTGGTGATGTTCTGGTCGCTGCACCTCGACCGCAAATATTCGCGCCTCGAACGCGAGGTGCAGATCCTGCGCGAGCGCTCGATCCGTCTCGAGGAGCAGCGCTACCGCACGACGACCCACTCGGCCGTGGTCGAGGCGCTGGCCGCCCGCGGCATCCCCCTCTACGACCCCCTCTCGCCGGGCGAAGTGATCGACCGTTAAGCCATGAAACGCGAACCCTCGAAGATCAAAAGCGACATCCTGCTGCGCGTGCGGCTCCTCTACCTGCTCTTCATGGCGGCGGGGGCCCTCGTGCTCGGGCGCCTGGTGTGGGTGCAGCTCTTCAGCGGCGAGGTAGCCTACAACGCCCGCCGCCTGGCCGGCCGCATCTTCACCGAGGAGACCATCCCCGCCCAGCGGGGCAACATCCTCTCGCGCGACGGCGAGCCGCTGGCCACCTCCATCTTCCGCTACCAGGTGGCCTTCGACTTCGCCTCGGAGGGTCTCGATTCGCTCAGGACGTTCCACGAGCAGGCCGACTCGCTGGCCAAGCTCCTCTCGGCCTTCTTCGGCGACCGCCCGGCGGCCGAATACAGCCGCTTCATGCGCCGCGAGCACGACCGCCGCTACCGGCTCGTCAACGGCCGCGACACCTCGGTGCTGCGCGCCGAGGGCTTCTTCGCGCGGATCCTGAACCGCCTGCGGGGCGAGGAGTATGAGCGGCGCCGCATCTACGACACGCTGCGCGACCACACCCCCGTGCCGCTCTTCCCGCGCGAGGTCGACTACGCCGAGTGGGAGCGGCTGCGGCGCTACCCGCTGCTCAACTGGAACATGGGCATGGTCTACCGCCTTGTCGAGCGCGACCAGCGCATCTACCCCCAGGGCGAGCTGGCGCGCCGCACCATCGGCCTGACGGGCGACCGCGGCAACTACGGCATCGAGGACAGCTACCGCGAGGAGCTGGCCGGGCGCGACGGGCGCGCCCAGCGCCAGCGTATCGCCCGCGGCTTCTACGGCCGCGTGCCGGGCGGCGACCACGAGGACCCGTTGGACGGCATGGACGTGGTCACGACGCTCGACCTCGACCTGCAGGACGTGGCCGACAAGGCGCTACGCCGCCAGCTCACGGCCCAGAATGCCACGTGGGGCACGACGATCGTCATGGAGGTTTCCACGGGCGAGATCCTGGCCCTGGCCAACCTGGGCCGCAACGCCGACGGCACCTACGCCGAGCGCGAGAACTACGCCCTGGGGCGCAGCATGGAGCCCGGCTCGACCTTCAAGCTGGCGACCATGCTCACGCTGCTCGAGGATGCGCGCATGCCCGTCGGTACCGTCTACGAGACCCACAACGGCGACCCGGTGACCATCGGCCCGGCCCGCAACATCCGCGACTCGCACCGCGGCGACCGGGCCATCGACTTCCGCCGCGCGACCGCCTCGTCGTCGAACGTCTACTTCGCCAAGGCGATGTGGGACCTCTACGGCAAGACGGGCAAGAAGTTCGACTACAGCAACTTCCTCCACGAGCGGCTGGCCCTGGGCGAGACCGTGGGCCTCGAGCGCTTCGGCGAGCGGGCGCCGCAGGTGACCTCCGACTGGAAGGCTCCCGACCCCGGGGTGATGCTGGTCAAGATGGCCTACGGCTACCGCGTGCGGCTGGCCCCCATCCAGACCATCACCCTCTACAACGCCATCGCCAACGGCGGGCGGATGATCTCGCCCGTTCTGGTGCGCGAGTTGCGCCGCAACGGCCGCACGGAGGAGCGCTTCCGCACGCGCACGATCCGCGACGAGATCTGCTCGCGCGCGACGCTGCGCACCGTGCACGAGTGCCTGCAGGCGGTCTGCACCGAGGGTACGGCCAGCGCCTTTTTCCGCGACACGCTGCGCCTGCGCGTGGCGGCCAAGACCGGCACGGCGCAGATCACCGACGCCCGCAGCCGCGAGGGGCGTCACTATCTGGGCACCATGGTGGCCTACTTCCCGGCCGACAACCCCCGCTATACGGTCCTCACCACCATCGAGACGCGCGCGCAGGCCGGCAAGGCCTACTACGGCGGCCCGCTGGCGGGTCCCGTCGTCAAGCGCATGGTCGACTACCTCTACGCCCGGGGCTCCGACTGGTCGGCCCGCGCGGCGCGCACGGGGCGCCACTGCTACCCCGAGCGGATCAAGGGGGGCGATATCGCCCAGGTGCGCCGCATCGCCGGCAAGTTCTCGCCCGATGTCGACTACGACCGCCGCCGGGGGTGGGGCCGCGTGAAGATCGACAGCGCCTCGCGCGTGCGGATCGTCTCGCTGCCCGACGAGGCCGACCGCATGCCCGACGTGCGGGGCATGGGGCTCAAGGACGCCCTCTTCGTGCTGGAGAGCCGCGGCCTGAGGGTGAGCTTCGCGGGGCGCGGCGCCGTGACCTCGCAGAGCATCGCCGCCGGGGCGCGCATCCGCCGGGGCGCCGTGGTGCACATCGTATTGAAATAGAACGAACCGAGATATGAAAACCATCGACTTCCTCTCCCGCTCGACCGAGGTGCTGCAACGCCTGGGCGCTGCCGGCGCCGCGGTCCGCCGCCTGACCTACGACTCGCGTGCGGTGGCGGCGGGCGACTGCTTCTTCGCCGTCGCGGGCACGCGCAGCGACGGCCACGACTACATCCCCCAGGCCGTGGCCGCCGGGGCCGCGGCCGTGGTGTGCGAGCGGCTGCCCGAACACCCCGATCCGGGGGTCTGCTACCTCCGCGTCGCCGACACCGAGGCGGCGATGGCCGACATGGCCGCCGCCTTCTACGACCACCCGAGCCGCGAGCTGCGGCTGGTGGGGGTCACGGGCACCAACGGCAAGACCACCGTCGCCACGCTGCTCTACGAGCTGGTCCGGGCCCTGGGCTACGAAGCCGGGCTAGTCTCCACGGTGGTCTACCGCGTGGGTTCGCGCACCGTCGAGGCTACCCACACCACGCCCGACGCCATCCGCCTGAACGCCATGATGCGCGAGATGGTCGACGCCGGGTGCGCCTACTGCTTCATGGAGTGCTCGTCGCACGCCATCGTCCAGCGCCGCACGCGGGGCCTCCGCTTCGCCGGGGGGCTCTTCACCAACCTCACGCACGACCACCTCGACTACCACAAGACCTTCGCCGCCTATCTGCGCGCCAAGAAGGCCTTCTTCGACACGCTGCCGCGCGAGGCCTTCGCGCTGGTCAACCTCGACGACCGCAACGGCGGCGTGATGGTGCAGAATACCGCGGCCGAGGTGAGAAGCTATTCGCTGCGCAGTGCGGCCGACTTCCGCTGCCGCATCGTCGAGACCCACCTCGACGGCATGCTGCTGCGTCTGGACGGGCGCGAGGTGTGGACCCACCTGCCGGGGCGCTTCAACGCCTCCAATCTCGCGGCGGTCTACGGCGCGGCGCGCCTGCTGGGCTTCGGCGCCGAGGAGACGTTGCGGGCCCTGAGCGCCCTGCGCCCGGTCGACGGGCGCTTCCAGGTGCTCCGCGCCGACGACGGCACCACGGCGGTGGTCGACTATGCCCACACGCCCGACGCGCTGGAGAACGTGCTGCGCACGATCGAGGAGCTGCGTCGCCCCGGCCAGCAGCTGGTGGTGGTGTGCGGCTGCGGCGGCGACCGCGACCGCACCAAGCGGCCCGAGATGGCGGCCATCGCCGTCCGATACGCCTCCACGGCGGTCTTCACCTCCGACAACCCGCGCCACGAGGACCCCGCGGCGATCCTCGACGAGATGACCGCGCCGCTCGACCCCGCGGTGCGCTGCCTGCGCATCGTCGACCGCGCCGAGGCGATCCGCACGGCCGCGATGCTGGCCCGCCCGGGCGACATCCTGCTTGTGGCGGGCAAGGGGCACGAGACCTACCAGATCGTGGGCGACGAGAAGCGCCATTTCGATGACCGCGAGGAGCTCCGCCGCGCCTTCGACGCCACGCACCGCGCATAGCGCGCCCCGATTGTGAATTGAGAATCATGAATTGAGAGTTTAAGAGATGCTTTACCACCTTTTCCGTTACCTCGACCGCGTGTGGGACCTCCCCGGCTCGGGTATGTTCCAGTACATTTCGTTCCGCGCGGCGGCGGCCATCATCGTGGCGCTGCTCATCGCCATCATCTTCGGCCGCTCGATCATCGACTTCCTGCGCCGCCGCCAGATCGGCGAGGAGATCCGCGATCTGGGCCTCGAGGGCCAGCTGCAGAAGCGCGGTACGCCGACGATGGGCGGCGTCATCATCCTCCTGGCGATCCTCGTGCCGATCCTGCTCTTCGGGCGGCTGGACAACGTCTATGTCCAGCTGATGATCGTCTCGACCCTCTGGCTGGGCTTCATCGGCGGGCTGGACGACTACATCAAGGTCTTCCGCCACAAGAAGGAGGGGCTCAAGGGGCGTTTCAAGGTCGTGGGGCAGGTGGGCCTGGGCATGATCGTCGGCACGACGATGTGGCTCTCGCCCCAGATCGTCGTGTGCGAGAAGACCACGCAGCCCGTCGAGACGCAGTACGTCGACGCCTCGGGCGAGGTGCTGGGCATGGCGCAGCGCCACGTGGTGGTGGCCACCGAGAGCTGCAAGACCACGCAGACCACCATCCCCTTCATCAAGAACAACGAGTTCGACTACGGCCGCCTGACGGGCGGCAGCGGCCCGGCCACGTGGCTGCTCTACGTGCTGGTGGCGATCTTCGTGGTCACGGCCGTCTCGAACGGCGCCAACCTCACGGACGGCCTCGACGGCCTGACCACGGGCGTCTCGGTGCCGATCGTGGCCGTGCTCGGCGCGCTGGCCTACCTCTCGGGCCACATCGTCTACGCCGACTACCTCAACATCATGTACATCCCCGACGCGGGCGAGCTGATGGTCTTCGCCGCGGCGATGATGGGTGCCCTGGTGGGCTTCCTGTGGTACAACTCCTTCCCGGCGCAGATCTTCATGGGCGACACGGGGTCGCTGACGATCGGCGGCGTCATCGCCGTCTTCGCCCTCTGCATCCGCAAGGAGCTGCTGCTGCCGCTGTTGTGCGGCGTCTTCCTGGCCGAGAGCGTCTCGGTGATGGTCCAGGTGAGCTACTTCAAGTATACCAAGCGCAAATACGGCGAGGGGCGGCGCATCCTGCTCATGTCGCCCCTGCACCACCACTTCCAGAAGAAGGAGATCTTCGAGACGAAGATCGTCCTGCGCTTCTGGATCATCTCGCTGCTGCTGGCGGCGATGACGCTCGTGACGCTGAAGATCCGATAGGATAGGTCCCGCAGCCAGCGGAGGATGCCCCGAGCCTTCGGGCGAGCAGGGCAGCCCTCCGCCGGGGGTGGCTGCGGGCTGCGCGGCCCGAGGGCCGCGGTTTTAGATGGAAAAACAAAATCTGTTCACGATGAAGAAAATCGTCGTATTGGGCGGCGGCATCAGCGGCTACGGCTCCGCGATCCTCGCCAAGAAAAAAGGCTTCGACGTCCTGCTGTCGGACGCCGGCCGCATCGCCGACCGCTACAAGGCCCGGCTCGACGAGTGGGAGGTCCCCTACGAGGAGGGGGGCCACTCCGAGGAGCTGATCCTCGAGGCCTCGGAGGCGATCAAGTCCCCCGGCATTCCCGACTCGGCGCCCGTCGTGCGGCGCCTGCGCGAGCGCGGCATCCCCGTCATCTCCGAGATGGAGTTCGCGGGCCGCTACCTCGACGGCGCGAAGTGCATCTGCATCACCGGGTCGAACGGCAAGACGACCACCACGTCGCTCATCTACAAGATCCTGCGCGACGCGGGGCTGAACGTGGCGCTGGGCGGCAACATCGGCGAGAGCTTCGCCTACTCCGTGGCCACGGGTAGCTACGACTGGTATGTGCTGGAGCTGAGCTCGTTCCAGCTCGACGGCATGTACGACTTCCGCGCTCATGTCGGCGTGCTGACGAACATCACGCCCGACCACCTCGACCGCTACGACCACTGCTTCCAGAACTACGTGGACTCGAAGATGCGCATCGTGCGCAACATGACCCCCGGCGACTGGTTCGTCTACTCGGGCGACGACGAGGTGATCCTGCGGCAGCTGCCCGGCTGCGACCTCCGCATGCGGCAGCTCCCCTTCGCGGCGCGCAACACGGCGCAGCGCGGCGGCGGGGCGGAGGGCGCCCTGCTGCGCGACGGGCGCTTCACCGCGGCGGCGGGCGGCGCCTCGGTCGAGATCGACACGGCCGAGATGCGCATCGGAGGCCTGCACAACGCCTACAACGCCATGGCCGCGGCGCTGGCCGCGCTGGCCGCGGGGGTCGACCCCGCGCAGGTGCGCCGCTCGATCTGCGGCTTCGACCCCGTGGAGCACCGGCTCGAGCCGGTGGCCGAGCGCGGCGGCGTGCTCTGGATCAACGACTCGAAGGCCACCAACGTCGACTCGGTGTGGTACGCCCTGGAGAGCATGAAGCGCCCCGTGGTGTGGATTGCCGGCGGTACCGACAAGGGCAACGACTACGAGCCGCTGAAGGCTTTCGCCCGCGAGAAGGTGCATACGCTCGTCTGCATGGGGCTCGACAACGCCAAGCTCGTCGGCGAATTTACGGGCGTGGTCCCCGAGGTGATCTCGTGCGGATCGTTCGACGAGGCGATGGCCGCGGCCCGGCGCGCCGCCCGCGCGGGCGACGCCGTGCTGCTCTCGCCCGCCTGCGCCTCGTTCGATCTGTTCAGGAACTACGAGCACCGGGGCCGGTGCTTCAAGGATTGGGTCGCCGAGCATGCCTGACAGAGTGATCCGACCCTCCGGGGAGCGCCCCGACGCCGGGGCTCCGTGGCACGACGGCGACGGGGCCGACGCCCCGCGCCGCGTGCGTGCGCGCCGTCCCGCCGCAGAGCGCGCCGAGGGCCCGGCCGGAGCCGCGGGCGCTGCGGGAGCCGGCACCGCCTCCTCTGCCGCCGCATCGGGAGCCTCCTCCGCCGACGCCCCCGGCGCGCGGCGCTTCTTCACGGGCGACCGCGTGCTGTGGATCATCGTGGCCGTGCTGGCCGTGGTCTCGGTGCTGGTGGTCTACTCGTCGACTGCCAAGATGGCCTACGACGCCCACACGGCCCGCACCACGGCCCACTTCCTGCGCCAGCAGATCGCCATCCTCATCGCCAGCCTCATCGCGCTGGTCGCCGTGCAGAAGATCAACTGCCGCATCTACGGCTACTTCGCCCGCCCGGCCTACGCGCTGTCGGTGCTGCTCACCATCGCCGTCTACTTCATCGGCGCCAAGACCAACGACGCCGCGCGCTGGATCCCGCTGGGTCCCTTCCAGTTCCAGCCTTCGGAGGCGTTGAAGATCGCCACCGTGCTGCTGCTGGCCCAGCAGCTGGCGGGCCGGCAGTCGAAGATCGACAAGATCCGCATCGTCCCCTCGCTGCGCTTCTGGACCTGGCGCACCTCGCGCGAGCAGCGGCGCATCTGGCGCGAGGGCACGTGGCCCGTCCTCATGCCGGTGGTCATCTCGTGCGGCGTGATCTTTCCGGCCCACACCTCGTCGGCCGTGCTGGTCTTCATGGCCTCGTGGGTGATGATGCTCATCGGGCGCGTGCGGCTGGGCGAGCTCATGAAGCTCCTGGGGCTGGCCGTCGCGGGCATCTTCGTCATCATGACCCTCAACCTCGGGCGCAGCGAGACGGCCGAGGGGCGCGTCGCTACCTGGATCCACCTCTGGACCCGCAGCCAGACCGACAAGCCCATCGAGCACCTGACCGACACCGAGCGCTCGATGATCGCCATCTACAACGGCGGCGTGCTGGGCAAGGGCCCCGGCCAGAGCGACATCCGCGTGGAGATGATCCACCCCGAGAGCGACTACGCCTACGCCTTCTTCGTCGAGGAGTACGGCCTGCTGCTGGCCGTGGGGCTGCTGATGCTCTATCTGTGGATTTTCTTCCGGGCCATCGAGATCTTCCGCCGCTGCGGCACCGCCTTCCCGGGGCTGCTGGTGCTGGGGCTCGCGCTGCTGATCACGTGCCAGGCGCTGCTCCACATCATGGTGACGGTCAACCTCATCCCCGAGACGGGGCAGACGCTGCCGCTCATCTCGCGCGGCGGATCGTCGACCCTCTTCACCACCATCGCCCTGGGCATGATCCTCAGCGTGAGCCGTCAGAACGACGAGCAGTCGCACGACACGCCCCGCAGCGAGACGCTTTACGAACGTTAAAAGAGACCCGACTATGGAAGTCAGACTGGACAAATACCTCTGGGCCGTGCGCATCTTCAAGACCCGGAGCGACGCCGCGGACGCGATCCGCAACAACAAGGTGACGGTCAACGGCGCCTACGCCAAGCCCTCGCGCGACGCGAAGGTGGGCGACGTGGTGGCCGTGCGCCGCCAGCAGGTGGTCTTCACTTATAAGATTCTCGACCTTGTGTCGAGCCGCCAGCCGGCCAAGAACGTCGCGGCCTACTGCCTCGACATCACCCCGCAGGAGGAGCGCGACAAACTCAACGTCCCGCGCGAGACCGTCTTCGTCTTCCGCGAGCGCGGCACGGGGCGCCCGACCAAGAAGGAGCGCCGCGAGCTGGACGGTCTGATGGACGAACTCTACTACGACGACGAGGAGTAACCCTACGGTGTGTCATAATGGCAACCTGCTGCGTTGTCGTCGGGCTTCGGGCTCGGTCATTTACGTAGCGTAAACTCCCTTGCCCTCACCCTCGACGCCTTGCATCTTGCTCATTCTGACGCACCTTAAAGGGCGTGTGCCGAATTTTCATTTCGACACACGCCCTTTTTCAGTCCTGCATAGCTCTTTTAGGCCCACATCGGCTTGAGCAGCCCGAACAGGCAGCAGGCGATCGCGAACGTCACGACGATGTTGAAGGTCTGCGCCGCGAGGAAGGCCCGCAGCAGGTTGCGGTTCTCCTTCGATACGATGTCCTTGAGCCGCGTGTCGAGGCCGATGCAGACGAAAGCCAGCGAGAAGAAGAGCGTGGAGAACATCTTGGCTACGGCGGGCTCCATGAGCTTGCCCTTGGCGTCGGCCGTGAGCAGGCCGCCCGACTGCATGAGGCTGAACAGGAGCGAGGCCCCCACGAATCCGATGATGAACTTGGGGAACTTCTCCCACACCACGCCCAGCGACGGGCGCTGCGTGCGGCCGCCCTCGCTGCGCGCCGAGAGGTAGAGTGCGATGAAGAAGGCCACCACGCCGATCAGCACGTTCTGCGCCCCCTTGATGATGACGGCGTGCGACAGCGCTTCGCGGCCCACCATCTCGCTCGATGCGACCACGCCCGACGTGGTGTCGATCGTGCCGCCGATCCAGGCGCCGGCCACCTCCTGCGCCACCGCGGGCTCGAACATGCGGGGCAGGACGAGCCCTGCGAGCCACGGCATGAGGTAGATCATCGGCACCACGACGATGAGCACCAGCGAGACGATGTACGACAGCTTGCGGTCGTCGCCCCCGGCCACGCGGGCCGCGGTGATGCAGGCCGAGACGCCGCAGATCGAGACGCCGCTCGAGAGGATCATGGCCGAGCGCTCGTCGACGCCCATGCGGCGCGCCGTGCGGAAGGCGAACATCCAGACCACGGCCACCACCAGGCAGGCCTGCACCAGACCGAAGATGCCCGACTTCATGACGTCGCTGAAGAGGATCGTGGCGCCGAGGCAGACCACGCCGATCTTGATGAAGAACTCGCCCTGGATGGCGGGCTTCATCCACTGGGGCACGTGCCAGAGGTTGCGCACGGCCAGACCGAAGATCACCGAGAAGAAGACCGACTCGAAGCCGTAGGCCTTCACCACGGGGATCTTGGCCACCACCTGCGCGAGCAGCGAGAGTGCGAAGACAGCCACCAGCGAGGGGAGCATGCCCCGCAGCGGGCGGCGCATGACGGCGCAGCCGGCGTAGAGCACCGCCAGCACGATGCCGAAGAGCAGGGCGATGTTGTACCAGGCCACCTCGCCCACGAGGGTCGAGGGTACGTTGGGGATGCGCTCGGGGCAGAGGATCGCCAGCGCGAGCAGCGGCAGGGCCATCCACACGGCCGTCCAGTCTTCGACGCGGAGTTTTTCGAAGAGTTGTTTCATGGTTTTGGGGTGTTAGAATATGGCCGAGAGCAGCAGCGAGCCGACGTGGCGGTTCTCGGCCGCCGAGATCTTGTAGTCTTCGTAGGTGTAGTTGAGCTGGCCGCGCAGCCACTTGAGCGGCTGCCACGTGAGGCCCGCGGTGTAGTTGGTCTGGCGCGAGGCGTGCGCGGAGGTGTCGGCCAGCAGCGTGTCGTAGCGCGCCACGAGGGTCCAGTGGGCGTGGGGGCGCCAGCCGCCCAGCGCATACCATCCCGAGCTGCGGAAGCGCCCCGTGGGGCCTCCGTCGACCGAGGGGGTGCCGGTGCGTCCGCCCACCCACTCGCCGCGCAGGACCACCGCCCCGCGGTCGTAGCACACTCCGGCGCCGTAGCGCTCGCGCAGCAGATACTCCGGACCGAACTCGCCCCGGTAGTAGGAGCCCGAGAGCTGCATGCCGGCCAGGGGGCGCAGCGTGAGGCGCACGGCGACGTCTTTCGAGCGGTTGTTGTCGCGTGTGTTGATGCCCGCGCCGTTGAAGATGCTCACGTCGTAGCTCACCAGGCGGCGGCCGTCGCGTTGGAGAAAGCCGCCGTAGAGCGTCAGGCCCATCTCGCGCCCTGTGGCGCTCAGGCTCTTGTCGCCGATCCGCTCCGAGAGTCCCATCATGCGTTGCAGCGCCATCGGGTACTCGATCAGCTCGAACTTGAGCGGCGCATAGTCGGTGTTCTCGATCGAGAAGGGGATCTTGTACTGCCCCAGCTTGAAGTTGAGCTGTGCGAAGGGGCGGTACTCGATGTAGGCGTCGACGATGCGCGGAGCCGCCAGCTCGAACTGGGCGCGGTAGAGGATGCGGTCGCGCAGGATGTCGCCCTGCAGGTTGAGGCGCACGCGCCTGAGACGGAACTCCGAGGCGTCGGTGGCGTAGTCGAATCCCGTCTGCACGTAACCCGAGATGCGGGGCAGGCGGGCGACGATCTTCTGCCACGTGCCGCTCTCGGTGCGCAGCGCCGCGACCTCGGCCGAGAGGCTGTCGACGCGGGCGGCGAGCGGTGCTGCCGGCTCGTGCGGCTGTGCGGCGACGGCCAGCGCGGCGCCGCACAGGATGATGGTTGAGAGTATCCGTTTCATGTGTCGTCGGTTTGAACCGCAAAGATCGCGATTCGGAACCGCCGCCGCAATACCACTAAATACCTAAAAAGGGGGCCCCGCCGCGGCGGGGCCCCCTCGTGTCGGGTTGCGCGGGCCCTACATCTTGTTGGTGAGGTCCTTCACCAGCTCGCCGTCGAACAGATGGAGCACGCGGTGGGCGTAGGTCGAGTCGTGCTGCGAGTGGGTCACCATGATGACGGTCGTCCCCTCGCGGTTGAGCTCCGAGAGCATCTCCATCACCTCGCGGCCGTTCTTCGAGTCGAGGTTACCCGTGGGCTCGTCGGCCAGGATCAGCTTGGGGTTGGAGACCACGGCGCGGGCGATGGCCACGCGCTGCTGCTGACCGCCCGAGAGCTGCTGGGGGAAGTGCTCGGCGCGGTGCGAGATGTTCATGCGGCTGAGGATCTCATTGACGCGCTTCTTGCGCTCCGAGGCCTTCACGCGCATGTAGATGAGCGGCAGCTCGACGTTCTCGAAGACGTTGAGCTCGTCGATGAGGTTGAACGACTGGAAGACGAAGCCGATGTTGCCCTTGCGGAACTTCGTGCGGTCCTTCTCGCGGAACGAGGCGACCTCCTGGTCGAGCAGGCGGTAGCTCCCCTCGGTGGGGTTGTCCAGCAGCCCCAGGATATTGAGCAGCGTCGACTTGCCGCAGCCCGAGGGGCCCATGATGGCGACGAACTCGCCCTGGTTGACTTCGAACGACACGCCGTTCAGGGCGATGGTCTCGATCTCTTCGGTGCGGAAAACCTTCTTGAGGTTCTCGATCTTAAGCATTGACATAGGATGTAGGTGTTTGGATGTTTGTGATATTTTTCGTTGCGTTATTCCGATTTCACGGCGTCGGCGGGGTTCGAGCGGGCGGCCGAGAGGCTGCGCAGCGTCACCGTCGCCACCGTGACGGCCAGCACGGCGGCCAGCGCCGCGAGGAAGATCCACGGCGAGACGGGCACGCGGTAGGCGAAGCCCGAGAGCCACCGTTCGACGCCCCACCAGGCCGCCGGCGCAGCGACGGCGAAGCAGACGAGCGTGATGACGACGTAGCGGCGGTTGAACATCGCGAGGATCTCGTCGGTGGTGGCGCCCATAACCTTGCGCACGGCGATCTCGCGGCGGCGGTACTGCGTCTCGAAGAGCACCAGCCCGAAGACCCCCATCAGGGCGATCACCACGGCCAGCAGCGCGAAGAGGGCGATGACGGTCATAAGGCGGTTCTCCTTTTCGTAGAGGTCGTCGATCTGCTCGTTCATGAAGCGGATATCGGGCGCCTTGTTGTCGGGGTCGACCTCGCCGATGGCCCGCCGGATGCCGTCGCACACATCCTCGATGTCGCTCCCCGGCGCGATGCGCAGGTAGACGATCCGTGTCGCCTTGTTGTCGGCGATCATCATCAGCGGTTTGGTCTCGTATTGCAGCGGCCGGAACTGGAGGTCGCCCGAGATGCCGGCGATCGAGATGTAGTTGTCGACGATCTCGCCCGGGCGGAAGTCGAAACGGTCGGCTACCGAGCGGGGGACGATGGCGTGGTAGATCGAATCCCGCCCGTGCTCGGGCCGGAGCCCTCCTTCGAGCATGGGGATACGCATCACCTCCGGGAAGTTGGGCCGTACCATGCGCACGTGCACGTCCACCTCCTCGCCTTTCCACTTGCGGCCCCAGACCGTGGAGGCGTCGGAGACGAAGGGCGACTGCGAGGCGGTCACTCCTTCGATGCGGGGGTCGGCCGCGAGGCGCGAGACGAGCGCCTCGTAGCTCTGCGGTTGTGCGGCGATCTTGCGCGGGGCGTCGAAGGTCAGCACCTGCTCGCGCTCGAATCCCAGGTCGAATCTGCGCTCGAAGCGGTGCTGGGCGTAGCAGAAGAAGGTGAAGACGATCAGCACGATCGAGACGACGTACTGCACGGCGACGAGCGTCGTGCGCAGGCGGCGCCCGCCGCGCGATCCGGCGAACGACCCCTTGGCCGCCAGCGCCGGGTTGAACGAGGTGATGTACCACGCCGGGTAGATTCCCGCCGCGAGGGCCGCCGCGAGGGCCACGCCCGTCTCCAGGAGCAGCACGTCGAGGTTATCGGTCAGCGCGAGCGACGTCGATATGTATTCGGCCAGGAGGGTCGACCGCAATGCGGAGGCGACGTACCACGAGAGGAGGAGCGAGACCAGGACGAAGCCCGCGGCCTCGAAGAGGAAGCTGAAGCGCAGCGACGCGGTGGGGGCTCCGAAAACCTTGAAGATGTTGACGGTGCGCAGGCGCGCGGGCGTCAGCGCGAAGAAGAAGTTGACGAAGTTGATCAGGGCGATCGCGACCACCAGCAGCGCCACGGCCAGCAGCGAGAGGGTCGTCGGGCGCGAGCCGGGGTTCCAGTGGGAGCTCTCGAGCGCGCGCTCGAAGTAGAGCTCCGAGAGCGGCATGAGGCGGCAGCCGGTCTGGTCGTCGTCATTGTCCCAGCTGTCGATCTCCTCCTGGCCGTATTGTTCGATCCACAGCGGACGCATCTTCGCCGCCCACGCGGCCTGCACCTCGGCGTTGATCTCGCTCCAGCGGCGGGCGATCGCTGCGGGGTCGGTGCCCTCGCGCAGCCGCACGAAGAAGGTGTCGTTCCAGGTGTTGGGTTCGTTCATTCCGTCGTCGCCGATGTCGACCATCGCCTCGATTTCGGCCAGGCCGCTGTTGGCGGGGAAGTCGTCGTAGATGCCGACCACTTCGTACTGCCTGTCGGGCCGCACCTCGGCTGCTCTGAAGGGGTTGTCGGCCAGCCAGACCGCGTCGCCCACGCCCACGCCCATGCGCTCGGCCTCCGAGCGGGCGAGCAGCAGCGTGTTGGGGCGCACGAAGTCCGTGAGGTCGCCCGCCGCGGCGGTGGCGCGCATGGTCTCGATGAAGCCGGTCGAGGCGGTGATGACCTTGAGCTTCATGCGCACGTAGTCGCCGTTGCGCATGACCCAGGCGGGCTGTGTGTTGAACCAGGCGCGGAGCGGGCCGCCCGCCTCGATCTCGGGCGACCGCTCGACGAGCCGCTCGCAGCTGGGGCGGGGCGACTGCGAGGTGAAGGTAGAGCCGTCCGTGTCCCAGAAATCGCTGGGGGCGACCAGATAGATGCGCTCGGCGTCGGGTATGGAGCGGTTGTATCCCAGCTCCCACCATACCTGCACCATGATGACGTAGAAGGCCGTGAAGGCCATCGTCAGCCCCGCGACGTTCAGAAGCGACGAGGCCTTGTAACGCCGGAGCGTGGTGAGGAAGTTCTTGAATGCGATTTTCATGGCTGTGAGGTTGTTTTATTCCGATTTCACGCAGTCGGCGGGGTTTTCGTTGGCGGCGTGCCACGAGCGGAGGGTGACCGTCAGCGTCGTGATGCCCGCCACGGCGGCCAGCGCTGCGGCAAAGACCCACCAGACGAGGGGCGTGCGGTAGGCGAACTGCGAGAGCCACCGCCCCACGGCCCACACGCTCACGGGCACCGCAGCCGCGAAGCAGACGGCGGCCATGGCCAGGTAGCGGCGGTTGAACATGCGGAGGATCTCCCCGGTCGTGGCCCCCATGACCTTGCGCACGGCGATCTCGCGCCGACGGTGCTGCGTCTCGAAGAGCACGATGCCGAAGACCCCCATCAGGGCGATGGCCACGGCCAGCAGCGTGAAGAGCCCCACGATGACCGAGAGCCTGCGCTCGGTCTCGTATTCGCGGCCGAGCTCCTCGTCGAACGTGCGCACGACGAGCTCGCCCGGCTCGATGCGGCCGTCGAGTGCGGCCACGCAGCCGCGCACGTATTCGGCCAGCGACTCCAGGTCGGTGCCCGGGCGGTAGCGGATGTAGGCCACCTGTCCCGCGCGATCGTAATTCTGCGACATGGAGGCGGGCAGCACGTAGAAGGCGAAGGGCTGCACGTCGTATTGCAGCGGCTGGAAGTTGAAGTCGGCGCAGATGCCCACGAAGGGCTCGTCGGGGCTGACGAAGCCGTTGATGCGGTCGCCCACGGCGATGCCGTACTTCTGCGCGGCCGTGCGGTTGACGATTAGCGTGCCCAGCTCCTTGCGCGCGTCCTCCTCCGAGAAGTCGCGCCCGTCGACGATGTCGATACCCAGCGTGCGGAGGAAGTTCCACTGCA